>ERZ772986.1096-NODE-1096-length-15668-cov-5.795491_pt1 | contig 15668 bp, 13 predicted proteins | sample MGYA00511898_ERZ772986 | MGnify/ENA primary metagenome ERZ772986 (study PRJEB29015, sample SAMEA2737934) | human oral metagenome | biome: human oral; feature: human-associated habitat; material: dental | place: China | collected 2148 ... | reverse complement strand
AACGGAAGTTCACCACATCGCCGTCGCGCATGACGTACTCCTTGCCCTCCAGACGAACAAGCCCCTTGTCACGCGCCGCAGCCACACTGCCAAGCGATACAAGATCATCATAGTTCACAATCTCGGCACGGATGAAGCCGCGCTCGAAGTCCGTATGGATCTTCCCTGCCGCCTTCGGTGCTGTCGTTCCACGCGTAATCGTCCATGCACGGCACTCATCCTCCCCCGCCGTGAGAAAGGTCTGCAGACCGAGGAGGGCAAACGCTCCATGAATGAGACGATCGAGCCCACTCTCGGACAGACCCAGATCCTCGAGGAAGACCGCAGCCTCCTCCGCGTCGAGCTCGGCGATTTCCTCTTCGAGCCGTGCCGACACCGTCACCACCTGTGCCCCCGTGCGTGCGGCATATTCCTTGACCGTCTGCACGTGCGGGTTTTCCGCGTCTGCCGTCGCAGCCTCATCCTCACCGACATTTGCAATGTAGAGAATCGGTTTGCGCGTGAGGAGGTTCAGGTCGCGCAGCATCGCCTGCTCCTCGTCCGTAAGCTCCACTTCGCGTGCGGGCTTCCCTTCATCGAGTGCAGACTTCAGACGCTCAAGCGCGGCGTGCTCCGCCTTTGCGTCCTTGCTGCCCGATTTCAGCAGCTTCGTCACCTTCGCCATGCGCTTATCGACTGCTTCAAGATCGGCGAGACAAAGCTCCGTCTCGATGATGTCGATGTCGCGCAGCGGATCGACCGCCCCCTCCACATGGGTGATGTCCGAGCTCTCAAAGCAGCGGACGACATGTGCCACGGCATCCACCTGACGGATATGCTCAAGGAACTTGTTGCCGAGCCCCTCGCCCTTTGACGCACCCTTGACAAGACCGGCAATATCCACAAAGCGAACGCTTGCGGGTGTCGTCTTCTTGGAATGGTAGAGATCCGTCAACACCTTGAGACGCGCATCCGGCACCGCCACCACGCCCACATTCGGCTCAATCGTGCAGAACGGATAGTTCGCCGCCTCTGCGCCTGCCTTCGTAATCGCATTGAACAGCGTACTCTTGCCCACGTTCGGCAAACCAACGATTCCAACCTCAAGATTGCTCACAATGATTACCTCTTTCACAGATCGAACCCATGCTATATTCTTTCAATAAAATAAATATACTCGTTATGTTATAGCAAAAAAAAGTGAGAAGGTCAATCATCACACGCCACTCGCATTAGGAGCAGTGTATATATTTTCTTATGAGCATACTTGCAAATGTCACAAATGATACTTCCCTTTTTGAAATCTTGTGTTATAATTTTAAGCAATCAGGGGCATTCCCCTTCACTGTCAATTATCTTCATCATATAGGAGGTCTATCATGGCAATCACAAAAGATATGAGCATCGTCGAGATCGTTCAGACGTACCCTGACACCGTCGAGGTTCTGATGAATGCGGGCATGGGCTGCCTCGGCTGCGCGGCTTCGCATTTCGAGAACATTGAGCAGGGTGCAATGGCACACGGCATCGACATCGACGCGCTCATCGCCGAGTTGAACGCAACAATCGGCGAGAAATCTGCAGCACAGTAATACAGACATACACAGCAAAAAACTCCTCTTCATATGGAAGAGGAGTTTTTTGCTTGCGCTCAATGCTGCACACATTACGGAACAAGATCTCTCTTATCCCACCATATAACTGCCGATCTCGTCGCAACCGTGCACATTCCATTCTTCGCTTCTGCCTGCACTTCACCGCGAATTTTTTGTGCCGCCTGCGGTGTTATATCCCCTTCGTACTGCTCAAAGGCGATTGAACGATACTGTACCTCGTCCTCCACAGAGCGCTCGCAGCGATAGTCAATCACGCGGACATTGGCAAAACGCCCTTGTGCCGCAAGCATATTGTAAAGGATTTGAAACTCCTCCACATCGCCGCGGCTCAACGCTCTCGGATTCTTTCCGTCCGGGATCTCTGCCACAATTGCGCAATAACTGTTGGAATATGACTCCATCTGTAAGATCAGCGGCCATACATCCTCGTACATCCAAAAGACAAGCGAAACCGTCACGAGGTCGAAGGCAGCATTCAACGCACTATCCGGCGGAAAGTCCTGCAGCATTTTCTCGATCACAGCATAATTCCCGATCCCTGCTTCATCGGCATTCTCTCTGAGAAGTACTGCCATCTCCCTCGACGGCTCGATAGCCGTGACAAATTTCACATGCTTTGCAAAGGGGATCACAAATGATCCCGGCCCCGCTCCAATGTCCAGCATCGTGGTATCTGCACGCAAAACAGGCTGCAGAGCCGCATAAACCTGCCTTCCATAGTCGTAGTCATTGCTCTTGCGCATCGCAGAAAAATCCCTGGCCCGCTTGTCCCAGTAATCCACTTGGGGATTTGCACGTATGCATTGCACGCGTGCATGGAACTTCTCCTGCCAGCGCCCATTCCAAAAAGAAAATTCGCTTCCTTGAACTTCTCCCATGTAAACACCTCTCTTGGGGAATCATTGATATATTCCTCAAATCTCAATGATGCCGTTCCACCGTAAACCGTGCGAGTGCAATCGGCTCTTTCGGCTGAATACGAGCCTTCTCACGTGCAATCTCGATCTGCTGCTCTGCCGTATCAATGCCCGCGAGGTCGGGCAGGAGCAGCCCGCGCCGATTATCCGCGACACTCTTGACAATAACGCCGTAGACCTTTGGATCAAGCTGCGCCGCCGATTCGATCGGCTCCGGCATACTCAGCACGTCCACTGAATAGACGAGGTGGTTCAGCTCGTGCTCCTCAATCGGTTCAAAGCGTCCATCATGCGCCGCTGCGGACACAGCGTTGTAGAGAATCTCCTCGGCAAGGCTCTGCTGCGCAGGCACAAACGTCCCAATGCAGCCGCGCAGCTTGCCGTATTTCTTGATGGATACAAATGCACCCGCACGGCTCTCCGTCAGTTCTTGTGGCAGTTCTGCGGGAAGCGGCAGATAGGAATGTGTCCGCACAAAATGCTCGACACTCATGCGTGCAAGCCGCACATAATCATCCTCCGCTGCACGCAGTTCGGCAATCGCCCGATCCTCTGCACGCACGAGCTGCGCCGCGAAGTCATTCTTCTCGTTCCGACCTGTCACGGTAAAGGAAGCAACGGCATACCCCACGCCAAATGGAGCTTCGTAGCTGTGCAGATCTGCATCCATCGCCGCACGGTCAAGGGCACCCGCGAGCACCCACAGTCCGTTCAGCCCGCAGTGACCCGCCGTCTCGGCAAAACTGCCCGGAATCTGCAAGAGCGAGACGAAATCCCCTGTTTTCATGAATGCCGTGCAGAGTTCGTCAAACTCCGCGCCCTCGGGCGCAAAGCCGTTTGCACCACCCTCCATCAGACGGTGTGAGAGGTCACCGCTCGCAATGCAGATCGTACGCCGACCAAGCCTCTCCGCCGTCGCCGCAATCAACTGTCCGAGCAGAGCATGTGTATGCGCGGGCAGTCCCGCGATGCCGATGCGGACAAATTTAGTCGGCGCATCTCCCAGATATTCACTCAAAAAGAAGAGTGGTATCATCGTCCCGTGGTCAAGCGACGGATGTTTCTCCCCGAGTGTTCCTGCAGGAAGCTCCTTCTCCCCCGCAAAAGCAGAGAGGACACGCACAAAATCCTCGTCATACGGAATGCCAACGGAGATCTCGGGATGCCCGAATGCGGCGAAGTTTCCCTCCGCTTCCGTGCCCGGGGAGATGTGAAAGAAATCATCGTATGCCGTCGCGTGTGGACTGATGATGACGACGGTATCGGGACACAGCTCCGCCGCCGCGCGCATAACCTCATGATATGCCCGAACAGTCGCAGAGATCTCCTGCTCCCGCCCCGCGCCAATCGCAGGGATAAGGAGAGGTGGATGCGGTACGGCATAGGCGGCAAGGATGGACATTACGATCACTCCCCATAGAAAAAAAGCCGACTGAAAACAGTCGGCGATGTGCCAAGATGGTGCGGATGAAGGGGGTCGAACCCATACGCCTTGCGGCACTGGATCCTAAGTCCAGCGCGTCTGCCAATTCCGCCACATCCGCATATTAGAGAATGGTATAATATCACAAATGCGCGAAATTGTCAAATTTTTAATTACCATCTAACTGAAACCGCCGTAAATACATCATAATTCTTTTTGTTTTATATCATTGTTCCATGTTTTGTATAAAACAATTTTAGGATATATGTACCAAGTCAACCAAATTTAGGCGAGTCAACCAGATTTTCAAAACTGTTAAGCCTTGCTACTACTAGCTTTTTACAATTTTGTCAACCAGATTTCAGCGAGTCAACCAGATTTCGGCAAAAACGGACTTATTATTCAGTGCCGCAAGGCGTATGTATTCGACCAAAACAATAAAACAGAACAAGTAACATAGTTAAAAAGTCCCTCGAATTGCTTTAACCATGTTATCGATGTCACTAAAAGCGTAATGTTTGAGTAATACATTCGTGGAATTCCATCCACCTAACATTTTTACCGTTGGAATCGGTACACCTTTTAATAACAGTTCACTAGCAAAAGTTTTCCTTGTTGAATGTAAGGTCAATTCATCGGATAACCCTGCTTTCTTTCGTATCATAATGAAGTTTTCCGTTATCTGTGACACAGATACCCATTTACCGCCGCTGATCGGTTTAACGGTATCGCATGAGAATATGTAATCATCTGCATTGCCTTTTTGTTTGTTTAATGTGTCAAGTAGATTCTTCCGCAACGGTATAATGCGTTTTGATTGTGGTGTTTTGGGTTCTCCTACACATTCACCTCCATTGATTCTATCTTTGCTTATTGTCTTTGTTATGTACAAATATCCCTTCTTAAAATCAATATCCTTCCACTTTACCGCCGCAAGTTCGCCTCGGCGGCAACCTGTTTGGAAATACATATAATATAGTAGATACCACATATAATCTAGTTCATTCCGACATACAAGTAAAAACTTAAGTTTTTCTTTTTGGGTAAACGCTCTTATAGTTCTTCCTTTTGTTGATTTTATTTTTATATCATGACATGGATTCTCTTTTATTCTTCCATTCCCTATTTCGTATAGAAAATATCTTGACACACAACTGATTAGTTTACGAACATATCCACTAGATAGATTATCATTAAATTGCAATGTCAAAAACATCTCTTGCAACAACTGTTTGGTTACTTTATCTATGGGAACATATCCGATATAAGGTAGTATCTTATTAATTGCGGAATGGTATGTTGACATACTAGATGAACGTATTTCAAGTGATATTACATTCAAGCACCAATGCTTAAACCCTTCACCGAACAGCGGAATAGTAATTTTCTTTTCTTTAATAGGTGACACAGCATAATCGTATTCTTTCATTAACTCTATATTTAATTCATATAGATTCAAATATTCATTTCGGATAGCTAGTATTTCAGATTCCGTCTTAGCAGTACGGTTTACTTGTTGTACTACTTTACCGTTCTCCCTTATCACATAATGGAATACATACAATCCCCTCTTTTCGTTGAATGTAACATACTTATGATTCGTTTTCATCTTGAATCTCTCCTTATCTTCTAAAAGCCAAACATACGCTTCTTTTATTGTAAAATGAAGCAAGTGTTTTCGTCAAGACAAAAAACAACGCTCAGAATGTACCCTAGGACTGTTCAAAAATCATTTTAGGTATCAGACTATCAACCACAAATTTTGACTAGCTTAAATCGCATTTTTTCTCTAAATGCAATGGTAGCAAGGCTTTTCAAGTATCAGTGTTACATATTTACTTTCTATATATAGTATCCGTTTATTTCCTATATACCATATATAGGAATTTAGACATAAAAAAGAACAGCTTTTATAGCTGTCTTGAATGTGGTATAATCTTATTAAGGTGCTATCTATTCGGTAGGCGGTCAAATAACGCTCCTAGAAATGGGGGCGATGCCGATGGAACTGTATGACTTCTTGTCGCTTGTGTTCCTTGTTACGATTTGCATTGTAGCAATTAAGGCATAGAAAAATCCCGCCGACTCCAGCAAAGTTAGACGGGATATTCCTATAACAAGTATTGGAGCATGACCGTTTACACGATAGCACCTGTTTCTATGCTTATTATATCGTTTATCTTCTCTATCGTCAACCAAGACATAAAAAAAAGAGTACCCAAGCCGTCACGGCTCAGATACTCAATACATACATTACATACAAGGATATATATTCAATTTTATTCACTATAAGTATCTAGTTGGTTAGATACTTATTTTTTTGCTCAAAATTCCATACAGTCACCTATCATTACAATATAATACTTGTAGGAGGATAAATCACACATTCAAAATATAGTGTATATAATATAGAGAGAATAATTTTTACCGAACATACTATTTATTTTATAGCAAATACAATGAGGAGGATTGATTTAATGTGGATTCATCACAGTATCAAATAGTTAAAGACTTTTTCAGTCTTCTACATATAAATATAAGCAACAAACACTTTTATTCGTTCAGAAATTATAAGAATAAGAAGTTTTTAGCAGAGTCAAATAAACCGATTGATTATATTTACACGAACTATCTTAACAATACTAGAACTAAATGGAGAGCAAACAATGTTTACTTTTATGTAAATGAAGGTTCTATCTTATTACACTGTTACGATTTTAGTAATTTTGGATTCAAAAGAAAAGAATCTAGGAAAAGTAAAGACAGACTTTATTACAATGCTTTCTATTTTGATTTCGATATAACTAATGAACGTGGAGAGCATTTAATAGACAGTGATTTAGCAAAAGAAAAATCTATCTTACTTCCTAGATTAAAGAGTCTCTATCCAACAGCAATAGTAGAATCTAGGAATGGTTTTCATCTATATTTTGCACTTACAAATTCTGATAGACATATAACAGAAAATCAATGGAGACATACCGAATTATCTATATTGGATTGGTTATTCTACAATGTTAGCTATCATATAGATTATTCAGTAAAAGACCCTGCAAGGATTCTCAGAGTTCCCTATAGCAATCACAAGAAAGATGATTCAGATTTATTTCAAGTAAGAATTGATACACTCAACCATAAACAATATACCATAGAAGAACTACATAAGAAATTTAATATCAACCAACAACAGACACATACAGACACACAAACACATACAGAGAGACAGACACACGCAAAGCGTGACACAGCCGCGACGGCGGCGATAACGCTATCCAATGACGTAGTTATTCAAGCAATTAAAAACCTAGATGTTAAATTTTTTGATTATATACCAAAGATAGCTAACAGATTTCAAGATTCAAAACAAGTAGCAGACTATCTAAAATCCTACGATATGTTTCACTTCTTACAAATAGATAAGAATGAAAAGGAAATGTTTTATTCAATCATTCGTGAAGATAAAAACCCAAGTGCATTTATTGATATAGTAAACAAAGATAATCACAACATCTACTTATACACAGACTTAGGAGTCAACAAATTTTCAAAAGATATAATCGGATTCGTAGAATACATATCTGATACAGATAGAAAAACAGCTTTCAAATTTCTCTGTAATATATTCTTCTCAAATAATCAGATTATCAACAAACAAACAAAACCTATAGATGATTTTATGAATGATAATATTCAAGTAATGAAATCTCTTGCAAACAACAAGCAATTCAAGTTCTTAGACAAAGTAATCCCTACTTATATTTGCATTCTAGATTTACTGAAAGAACAATCAACTAAGAAGAATGTACCTTACAAAGATTTCAGATTACAGATAGCTAGAGATTACATTTCAAAAACATATCAAATACCAAAAACAAAAGTAACACGGTGTTTAAGAATTCTATTCCATCTAGGTATTATCAATGACGTACAAGCATATAATATTATTATTGGTAAGAAATCTATTAAGACTTGTACTTTCAACGATTTAACATCTCATAACTGTTATGATTTCATTTATCGGAGTCTCATAGCATTAACATTAAGATATTCAAATGTAATGAAGTTAACAAGTGAACAGCTTAGAGAAGTACAACTATTCATATAACTTTTATTATAAACAAAAGTTATAATTATCATAAATAAAAGTAATAGTGAACATATATAATACAGAAATATATATAGTATATATCTACTATTGAATGTATGTTTACTTTTTACTATATCTTATCTTACTTATTTACTTATTCATGTTACATATTCAATATCTATTCAATATTTATATCATATTTCAGATTAAATACTTATATCTATATCATTATCTAATCTCCCCCGTTCCCTACATCTATTCCCTATATCATATCAAATAGAAGATAGATAGCGAAGTTAAAAGAGAGAGAAATAAAGATAATTAAATAAGTAAAGACATTCGCCTCCATTGTTCACCTCTGCAAGCGGTTTTTGCTTGCAGATGAACCATAGAGTATGAACACAAACATGAATCCGTGTCTTAGCGTAGCTAAGCGCGGTCATGGGAAGTGACAAAGAATATATATTTATAATAATAATCCCAACTTGTTGGGAAAACAGCATATCAAAAATATAGTGTATATAATATAGATAGAGAAATAATATTACCAATTAAACATATTACATAGATAAAGAGTCGCATATAGACACTGTGCGCAGATTTGCGCAGAGCTAAACATATAGCTAAAGTGTCGCATAGATAGATCGGCGTAAAGTTACGCTCATTTCACATAACGACCTTAAAAACAAGGCGGCTGTTCAGATAAGAAAAGTAATATAATATCTATAGAAGGAATTTTAACAAGCATACATACTAAGCATACACATACTAAACATACAAGGAGATATAACATGAAGAAAATAAAATGTATTGAAATAGATATTATCTATAATTCTGCTAGAGAAGCAGGAAAAGCATTGAATCTTAGTTATAAAAGCATATCAAAAAATATCAATGGTAAACTAAAAAGCGTTGGAGGTTTTCACTTTGTCACGATAGATAATAGCGACATTTCAGATAATCAAAAAGTCGCACATGACAAAAAGTCGCATACAGAAAAATCGCCTAGCGACATTTCAAATAGCGACATTTCAAATAGCGACAAAAGCGACATTTCAGATGAAAAGAAATCGCCTAGCGATAAAAAGTCACCTACAGAAAAAATCGCTACTGTTGAAAAATCGCCTATAGAAAAAGTCGCACATGATACTAGCGACAAAAAGTCACCTAGCGACATTTCAGATAAAAAGTCGCAAGACTGTGACACTGCAACAGATAGTAACACATTTAATGAAGAAACATTCTATAAAAATCTATTCTATCAATGTATTTCAGACTTCAATAAATACCGTGACGCAAAGATATATCCACTTATTGACAAAGCTAAATTACTACAAGAAGAAAACACCAAACTAAAAGAACAGAGAGACAAGGTCATTGAATCCGTCGCGGATGATACAACAGTCTCAGAACTTAAAGAAATAATAGAATCACAAAACAAAGAAATTGAAAAGCTAAATAATGAATACGATTTACTCATGGATAGTCAAGGCAATGGTGATTTTCTTAAAAAGAAATACCGTCAACAAAGAGACGAAAATAAAAAAATGGTTCAAGAATTAATCAGTATGAAATATGTTGTAGAAAAGGCAAAAGATGAAGTACAAGAAGCAATCTGGGGAGACTTTACACAGCTAGAACACGAAGATTTAATAAAAGAAAATACAGAGATGAAGAAACGCTTGTCTAAATATGAAGATACATCGGAATTTAAGACATTAAATTATATGAATTTACCAAAAGAAGATAATGCTATCGTTGCGCCTAGCGCGGATACAGCAGACACAGACACTATAGATAAAGCATTGGATGATATTTGCAATGACAAGGAATCAGACTTAATTAAAGATGTAAAGAATATTGACAGCGCGACTTTGCGCCGTCCTAATAATGAAGATAATGAAATACAAGAAATGGCATGGAGTGATATTTGATGAATGAAACACAAGTAATTAAAGCAATCGAAAACCTAGATATTATATTCAAAAACAAAGACAAGGACACCAACACTTACAACAAGACTATGTTTATCATTACAAGCCTCGGATTCCGATATTATAAATTTTTAATTGATAGATACATTTATCGCATGACATTGAAGGATATCGCAATTAAGCATAAAGATAATCTTGAAAATATAAAGTACTTGTCAAGGAATTGGAGAAAGCTAATTAGTTCAGCAATAAAAGACATGGATAGATATAATATAGCTGTTTAGCTATTCCCTATCAACTTATCATTATATTATTATCTAGCTTATCAGAATATCTAGCTATCAGCCGCCGCGACGGCACACACAAACAAATACCTACGAGGATAAACCGATTGTGATTTATCCTCTATTTTTATATCTATATAACTATAAGGTGATATGTAATGCGGATTACTACAAGACATCCATTCCAAAAGACAAAGAATCATGTCAATTATACAGATAAAGAAATAGAAGATATGGTAAACCAAGCTAGTAGTATGAAACAATTTGTATATGACTTTCTCATTGATAGACTTTATCTTTTGGAAGAAGGTAAAAGAAACACAAAACTATCACATGAATATTCATATTTTGGTGCTAGAGTTATGAAAGAAAGACAATTCGTAGAATCCATTTCATTCGACACATTGGAAGATTGTATAAAGGAAAAGTGATTATATGGCAAAAGCATTTTCAAATAGATTTTATCATTCAAAAAAATGGAAAGAAATTAGAGCATATATATTACAACGCGATTTTTATTTATGTCAAATATGTAAAACACCTAATTGTAATACAGTTCATCACATTAAGGAATTAACACCACAAAATATAAATGATTCAAGTATAACAGTAAATCCAAGTAATTTAATTACTGTATGTAACAGATGCCATAATCTTATACATGACCGATATAAACACAGTGAAGAAAACCAACGCTATACATTCGATGAAGAAGGTAATGTGATACCTTCGACACTTGTGTCGAAAGATACACTAACAGACGAACAACAAAGACTTATACAAACATACAAGACACAGCTACACTAGCACTTTCAAGCACACGAGCAGACACGAACCGACACACACAGCACACACGAGCCGATCGGCGGCGATGGAGTCAAGATGTGCAGATGTGCAAGATAAGCAAGCAAGCATACAGTTAAACCCAAGCCCCCCCACGAAGCTAATAACTATCTGCATTTGCTACACCAGTGCGGCGTAGTTCTTATAAAAAGTTCAATTTTTATAGGCTGGTAGTATATATATAGATAATCATTATCAATATAAATGGAGAGATAAAAATGACAAAGAAACAAAAAGTAGAAAATCAGAAAGATAGAATTACACAAGAAGAAGATAGACTCCTAGAATTATTCAAAAATGCAACAGACACGGAAAAGAAACTAGCATTACCATCTATAAAAAACCTTGCTTTTATGAGAATCCAACTTGAAGAATTACAAGATGAAATCACAAATAAAGGTGCTATAGAAAAGTATGATAACGGCGGCGGTCAAAAGGGATACAAGCAATCAACCGCGCTACAAAGCTACAATAATTTAATTAAATCATATAATACCACGCTAAAGCTATTAGCCAAGGATATATTTACACGGATAGAAGAAGAAGAAAAAGACGCGCTACAGTTATTTATGGAAGAACACGCCGCAAGACGCGCCGCATACAATCAACCAAATAATTAAATAGATAATTTGAAGCATATGTTTCATGTGAAACAGAATTTTAATATTATAACAAAAAAGGAGATATACGGATATTTTTCCGTATATCTCTTTTTTTATGTGTCTATATTTTGGAAGCGGAATGTTCCGCCGCCAAAAATTATATCTATATCACTGAACGGAATAATCCGCTCAGTAAAATTATATCTATATCATCTTTCCAACTTGTATAGAAAATACAGCACCTCGCGTTTTCCGAGTCCCCTATTCATTCACGGTTGATAAGCTGTCATGTCTATTAGACGGTTCAGCTAGAAAACCCATTCAGATACATATATTTTCATCAATTCCCTTGTATTTTCAACACTTCCGCAGACATATATAAACGCGCCTGCAACGATTACAATTAAATAATGAAGCGAACATATTTTAGAACATCGCAACATACATTCTATTTTATCGTTTCAACATCTCTATATTTCTTGTTATATCAACGCTGAACGAATTGTTTACCGTCTCAAATTTATTGTTTATCTGCAATCCAATAGTAAATATGATTCATCTTTTATATCTTATCTAATTCATTGTTATATCTATATTTATCTACTTGTTATATATTATATTATCAATCAGCTTCATATTCGAAGCAATCTATTTTAGAACAAATAAAAGAACATAAACCTATTTTATTGTAACTACAATCGGCGTATTTTATAGACTCTGCCTTTTCAAGGTAATATCAGCGATTCTTATATATTTATCTTCATTATCTGCACTTTCGACACAATGTCTAAACGATTTCCTTGTATTCGCCGCCTAGCGGTCGAAAACTCAACGACGATTTATCTTTCAGTTTATTTAATGCGTTGCCACGTTTGGCAATGAAACCGCGATTCATTAATCCATGACGCGCTCCCTACCGCGCTATCCCTATCACATTTTTGTAATTTGTCAATAGGTTCTAAAACTTCCTAGAATCGCCCAGAATCCATTTACCATGCTTTTATACATATATGTATCAAAATTAAAAATACCATGCTTAAAAGTCAATTTATCAAATACCATCTCAGACGCTCAGAATATACCATAGAACCGTTCAAAATGCTTTTTAGGTAGAACCCCTTCATACAAAAATTTGACTGCCTTAAATCGCTTATTTTTACTTTCGGAATGATTTACAATATAATATGTCTTCACATCTAGGTACGTCGAGAAATGCGATGTACCTATATCATAACTCATATTCATTATACCATAGAAAAATAATATGGTAGTTCTGCTTTACCACGCGAAAAAAGTAATATAATAACCATAGGAGGGATAAAGAGACATTGAATCAACCTCCAATAGAATAACTAGTATAGAGGCATTGCCTCGGAAGGATGTATTTATAATGACGAAACTAGATAAAGAATTGCACGAACTGTTGGTATGGAAAATGACACAACTAAAAGACGGCGTACCAAAATGGATAACAGACGGTATATCATACTACGATGAAAAAGTCATCGCAGAAATGAAAGCAAAGGAAGAAGTAGAAACCTTGCTTAAAGCAAAAGGATTGGTTCTCAAGGAAGTGTTTCCTGCATGACATTGCAAACACCTACTAATTTACCTATTATGCGACAACGCATTGGACACGAAAGAATCTTGCTTGTCGAGTCTCGCGATGTGGCAAAAGCATTGGACAAAGAACATAAACATTTATTAAGGGATATTGACACTTATGTTTATCACATGGAAAATCCACCGAAAGAAACAACCAGCCCAGATCTGGACTTGTTAAACCCAAAAGAATTTTTCATTGAATCAACGTACGAGGACAAGAAGAAAGAACAGCGGAGATGTTACCTCATTACTAAAATGGGATGTGAATTTTTAGCAGGAAAGAATACAGGTGCAAAAGGCACTTTATTCTCAGTTCTCTATGTTAAAGAGTTCAACCGTATGCAAGAACAGCTTGCAAGGCAAGCATCCGAACAATGGAAGAACACAAGGCAAGAAGGGAAAAGCTACCGCCGCGAACTAACAGACACGATAAAAGAACTTGTTGAATATTCCGTGTCAAAAGGCGTATCACCAAAGAAAGCGAATCAATGTTATGGAAGATTCACCAAAATAATTAACAATGCACTCGGCATCAAAAAATCAAAAGACAACCATACACGCGACTATTTAGATGAAAAGACACTTACCTATCTAAAGATTTTTGAGGATATGGCAAAGCGTACTATAGAAGATGGATTAGATGTAATGGAGCATGATATATCTAAGTTTTGCACGATGATTGAATTTAGGTCATTCGGTTTATTGGAAATGTTAGGCTTGAATATCCCTACACCTCAGACTCCGCAACTGAAAGAACGTGTCAAACAGCTACAACTAAAACAAGCGACATAATTACACACAAAAATCCAACAGATGAGTTAAGTACAGATCTGTACCCTACACAACCAACATAGTATTACCTCATTACATACAAGGAGACATACCACATATATGTCTCCTTTTTTATATGTAGTATCACTAATAGTGTATGTACTATCACTAATAGACACTCATACTATTTTATTTTGTTTAGTCTTTTTATAATTTGCGTGAATTTTTTCTAAAAAACACTTGACTTGTTGTATTTTTCGTGTTAATATAACATATGTCTAAGAAATACGAGCAAAAATATAATCTAAAAAGAAGGAGGATTTAAGGTTTAAGTGTTCTTGCTTGTATGTTCTATGACAAATGAGGTTATCTATTGATAAGAAAGCAGGTAGTATTATGAAACTTAGTCGTGAAATGAAGAAAATGTTAAAAATGAATAGCGATTATCATGAATTGTCAAACGCTTCGATTAAACGAAATATGACAAGTAAATTGAACAATATGTTTGATAATACCCCGCAGTGTTTTGCCACATTGTATTTCTTTTTTAATTTTGGTTTTAACAACTTCATGGATGAATTGAAAACAGATATTGTTAATGATTCTTTCAATATGAAAAAATATAAGGTTGTTATGGACGCAATGAACGAACTTTCATATGAGCTAGTAGAACTTACCTATGCAGAAAAAAATAAACTTGTCAATATTACAAAGGACGCAGGATCGATTAAAGGGCTTTGTAATATGTTCGATTATATTGACTGTTACAGCTGTGAGATTCATTCAAAAACAGATACACTTAATATGCTTAACAACAAAAAATTCCTGAACAGTATTGACTATGATTCACATAAGTATGATTACGCCGAACGAATAAAACACTTTAATATCCTCAAACACATTAAGATGTTTTCAAACAAAAATAGTATAATGGAAGAACGAGAAGCGCTTGCATATTTTCTTTCAACATTGCGTTGGTATGCAAAAAATTTCAATTGGGATTTCAAGGAGAACGATATTTCAAAAAACTATGTTAGGACATTCATTAAATACCAACAAGGACTCTAACACACATACCAAATATAGGCAGGTTCTCCCCTGCCTTATTTTTTTGCTTTCATTTATATTCTAATTCATTTCTAAATCGGTCCAATATTCTGTCTTTACTATCCATAAGAGCAATTATGGGTAGTTAAAACTTTATTAAATATAAATCGTTTGTTCTATATTATATCTTCATAACAAAAAGCAAGTAAAACTATATGCTTCACTTGCTTTTTGTTTGATATAAGGTGTTAAATTGGTCCAATATTCTGATTATAAGCCAGTTCCGCCACATCCGCATGTGATTACTCAGCAAGCGTATTCTATCACGACCGCGCGGGGCTGTCAATCCGTGCATTCGCCCACGAGCACACCGCTGCTCGCATCCCCTTCACATCCAGAATCCCGTATGCGAATCCGCGCCGCACAAGCTCCGTCGGCAAATATTCATCGTATTTGTCGAACATTGGGATCTCATCGGGATAGAGGAGTTCCATCGGCTCGATGGTTCCCGCCGCCTCCTCCGCAAGTATATGAAAGAACTCCGTCGGGGTCACCTTCAT
>ERZ772986.1091-NODE-1091-length-15723-cov-3.305272_pt1 | contig 15723 bp, 16 predicted proteins | sample MGYA00511898_ERZ772986 | MGnify/ENA primary metagenome ERZ772986 (study PRJEB29015, sample SAMEA2737934) | human oral metagenome | biome: human oral; feature: human-associated habitat; material: dental | place: China | collected 2148 ... | reverse complement strand
TCTTCTCCTTCTTTTTCCGTGCTGCCTTCTGCTCTTTCTCCATCGGCGGCGATTTGGAACAGACTGCCGGCGAAGTAGCGATTGAAAACGGCGTGCGTTTAGGTAAATTGCGCCAAGACCAGTTTGCCTACGAAGACATGCGCGTGCTGGACGTGGTGATGATGGGGCACACCGAAATGTGGGCGGCGATGACCGAACGCGACGCGATTTACGCCAATCCCGAAGCCACCGAAGACGACTACATGAAAGCCGCCGAACTGGAAGCCAAGTTCGCCGAATACGACGGCTACACCGCCGAAGCGCGCGCCGCCGAACTGTTGAGCGGCGTGGGCATTTCCGAAGATTTGCACAATGCGACCATGGCAGAAGTCGCCCCGGGCTTCAAGCTGCGCGTATTGCTGGCGCAAGCCCTATTCTCCAAACCTGATGTATTGTTGCTTGACGAGCCAACCAATAACTTGGACATTAATACCATCCGCTGGCTGGAAGGCGTGTTGAACCAGTACGACTCCACCATGATCATCATCTCGCACGACCGTCACTTCTTGAACGAAGTCTGCACCCACATGGCGGATTTGGACTACAACACCATCACCATCTATCCGGGCAACTACGACGACTACATGCTCGCTTCTGCCCAATCGCGTGAGCGCGCCCTGAAAGACAACGCCAAAGCCAAAGAGAAACTGCAAGAGCTGCAAGAGTTTGTCGCCCGCTTCTCCGCCAACAAATCCAAAGCCCGTCAGGCAACCAGCCGTCTGAAACAGGCAGACAAAATCAAATCGGAGATGGTCGAAGTCAAACCTTCTACTCGTCAAAACCCATATATCCGTTTTGAAGCCGACGAAAAAGCCAAGTTGCACCGTCAGGCTGTGGAAGTTGAAAAACTGGCCAAACGCTTTGAAACCCAGTTGTTTAAAAACCTGAACTTCATCCTTGAAGCAGGCCAGCGCCTCGCCATCATCGGCCCGAACGGCGCGGGTAAATCTACCTTGCTGAAACTCTTGGCCGGCGCATACAACCCCGAATATTCAGACGGCCTGCTGCCGGACGAAGGCACCATCAAATGGGCGGAAAAAGCCAGTGTCGGCTACTATCCGCAAGACCATGAAAACGACTTCGACGTCGATATGGACCTGAGCGAATGGATGCGCCAATGGGGTCAGGAAGGCGATGACGAACAAGTCATCCGCGGCACTTTGGGCCGCTTGCTCTTCGGCAGCAACGATGTCGTGAAAAAAGTGAAGGTTCTCTCCGGCGGTGAAAAAGGCCGTATGCTTTACGGCAAACTGTTGTTGTTGAAACCCAATGTCTTGGTTATGGACGAACCGACCAACCACATGGACATGGAAAGCATCGAATCATTGAACATGGCGCTGGAAAAATACAACGGCACACTGATTTTCGTATCGCACGACCGTCAGTTTGTATCTTCATTGGCTACCCAAATCATCGAATTGGATGGCAAAGGCGGATATGAACACTACTTGGGCGATTACGAAAGCTATCTGGAGAAAAAAGGCTTAGTTTAAGCCCATACTGATAACCTATTAAGGTATTGAAATGCCGTCTGAAAACCGTTGTGTTTTCAGACGGCATTTTTTTGAAGCGTTTCATATTGGCAATCACTGAAACTGCTAAGATTAAAATGGATAAATTTCTTGTTTGGAATTTTTATTAAAGCCATAAAACAGATATACAAAAGGCCGTCTGAAAATTTCAGACGGCCTTTATTTATGTTTTGATAGAAAGAGGATTAACTGAATAAACTTTTAAACCACAACACAATCGCGTCCCACATACGGCGCAACCAGCTGCCTTCTTCTACGCCGGTCAGGGCGACGACGTCTTTTTCGGCAATAATTTTACCGTCTTTCATGACTTTCAGCTTGCCCAATACTTGGCCTTTTTCAATCGGGGCGAGGACGGGCTGAAGCGTTTCTAAGATTGGTTTGACGTTTTTGCCGGTATCGTGGGGAATGGTAATGTAAACATCGTCCAAGAAACCGATATCTACGGCTTTGGTGCTGCCTTTGTAAACTTTGACTTGGGAAATCACTTCTCCGCCGTTGTAAAGTTTAGGCGTATCAAATGCCTGTAATGACCAGTTGAGCAGTTTGCTGCTTTCGCTTGCGCGCGCTTCAGTAGATTCGGCACCGGCAAGGATGGAAACAATACGGCGGTTGTTGCGTTTGCTGGAAGCGGCGAGATGGTAGCCTGCGCCTTCGCTATAGCCGGTTTTCAAACCGTCGATACTGCTGTCGCGATAGAGTAGGAGATTGCGGTTGGGCTGCTCGATATTATTGTATTTGAAAGATTTATTTGCAAATAAAGGATAATATTTCGGATAGTCATTGATGAGCGCGGCAGCCAAGATGGCAAGGTCGCCAACGGTTGAAACATGGCCGTTAGAAGAAATACCGGTCGGGTTGTTGAAGTGGGTGTGCTTCATGCCCAAGCGTTTGGCTTCTTCGTTCATTTGTTTGACGAATTCATCGATAGAGCCGTTGCCAATGGCTTCGGCAAGGGTAATGGCGGCATCGTTGGCTGACTGGATGGTTGTACCCTTAATCAAGGAGCTGACGCTGACAGGAACTTTAGGATCGAGGAACATGCGCGAACCTTCGACTTTCCATGCAGCATTGGAAACAGTCAGCATTTGGCCTGCCTCAAGCGTACCGTTTTCCAGTGCTTTAAAGGCAAGGTAAGCAGTCATCATTTGCGTCAACGCGGCAGGCTCGATAGGCGTGTCGGCATTGTTGGATGCCAAGGTTTGCTTGCTGTGCAAGTCGGTAACGATATAGGCAGTTGCCGCAATTTCCGGCGGCGTTGTCGGGCTGTTGATGCTGTGCAGCAGCGGCTGCGTTTGAGCCTCGTTTTGTACGGCAGGTGCGGATACAACCGGATCGGCAGCAAGGGCAGGAGTACTAATAAGAGTAGCAAAAATTAAGCTAAGTAGCGTTTTTTTCATCATTATTTGTAGATTTGAATATGAGTGGACACTGTTATGAGGCAAACAGTTTGGCATATTAAATAGATATTAAGCGGACATTATACCGTCTCATTTAGGCTTTGCTAAGATTTTTCTTGCCTTCAGACGGCCTCAGGGGTATGGTTTTAACTTTTTCCTCCGGTCGATTTGGCCGAATTGCAATTTATTTCCGAACACTAAAATACCATGAACCATTCCCTTCCTCTTTCTGATTATCTAACCCGTATTTTGACCGCTTCCGTTTATGATGTGGCCGTAGAAACGCCTTTGGATTTGGCGCGCAGTCTGTCAGGCCGTCTGAACAATCAGGTTTTGCTTAAACGTGAAGATTTGCAGCCGGTGTTTTCGTTCAAAATCCGCGGCGCGTACAACAAAATGGCGAAGCTGCCAAAAGAAGCCTTGGATTGCGGCGTGATTGCAGCAAGCGCGGGCAACCATGCGCAGGGTGTGGCTTTATCGGCTCAATATTTGGGTTGCCGCGCCGTCATCGTGATGCCGGAAACTACGCCGAAAATCAAAATTGATGCAGTAAAGAGCCGTGGTGGTGAAGTGGTATTGAAAGGTGTGTCTTACAACGATGCCTATGATTATGCGATGGAGTTGGCAGAAAAGGAAAAACTGACCTATATCGCGCCGTTTGATGATCCTGATGTGATTGCGGGTCAGGGAACCATCGGCATGGAAATCCTCCGTCAACACCGCAATATCAATGCGATTTTTGTCCCGATTGGCGGCGGCGGTTTGGCAGCAGGCGTGGCGGCGTTTATCAAACAGGTTTGCCCTGAAATTAAAGTCATTGGCGTGCAAACCGATGATTCTTGCTGTATGAAGCAATCGGTTGAGGCAGGGGAAATCGTACATTTGAAAGATGTCGGCCTGTTTTCAGACGGCACGGCGGTTAAAGTGGTGGGCGAGGAAACTTTCCGCCTGTGTAAAGAACTGTTAGATGAAATTATTACAGTCAATACGGATATGTTGTGCGGCGCGATTAAAGATATTTTTGACGATACGCGCAGCATTACCGAGCCTGCGGGCGCATTGGCCCTTGCCGGCCTGAAGGCTTACGTTGTGAAAAACAATATCCAAGGTCAAAACTTGGTCGCCGTCACCAGCGGTGCCAACATGAACTTCCACCGCCTGCGCCATGTTTCAGAACGAAGTGAGCTGGGCGAGGGTAATGAAGGTATTTTTGCCGTTACCATTCCTGAAGAAAAAGGCAGCTTCCTCAAGTTTATCAATGTCTTGGGTAGTCGGAATATTACCGAGTTCAACTATCGCTACGGCAACGACAACAATGCTCATATTTTTGTCGGCCTGCAAACTGCCGGTGCGCAAGACTTGGCCGTCATCAGCAAACAACTGGCTGACGCAGGTTTGCCGAATGTTGACCTGACCAATGACGAAATCGCCAAAATACATATCCGTTATATGGTCGGGGGACGGACGGAAAAAGTTTCCAGCGAACGCTTGGTCAGCTTTGAATTCCCAGAGCGTCCCGGCGCATTGTCCCGTTTCTTGAACCATATGCGTGCCGAATGGAACATTACTTTATTCCATTATCGCAATCATGGTGCGGACTACGGCCGTATTTTGGTCGGTATCGATGTACCTAAAAGCGACAATGAAGCCTTTACCGACTTCTTGGAGAGCTTGGGTTATGTTTATAAAGAAGAAACCGATAATCCGGCTTATAAACTTTTCTTGGCTTAATCAATAAGATAAAAGGCCGTCTGAAATTTTTCAGACGGCCTTGTGTTTTATGTTTGGCTTTATTTCTTACGGAACACCAAGTCCCAAACGCCATGACCCAATCGTTTGCCTCGGGCTTCAAATTTGGTTTCAGGGCGATAATCAGGCGTAGGGGCGTAATCGGCAGCTGTGTTTTGCAAAGCATTGAAACTGCTCAAAACCTCCAGCATTTGCACGGCGTATTCTTCCCAGTCGGTCGCCATATGGACATAGCCGCCACTTTTGAGTTTGGGCAGCAGCTTTTCAACAAACGGCACTTGTACCAAGCGGCGTTTATTGTGGCGTTTTTTATGCCAAGGGTCAGGGAAGAAAATATGAATGCCGTCTAAAGACCCGTCTTCCAGCATCTTTTCCACTACTTCCACCGCATCATGACGCATCACGCGGATATTGGAAATGTGTTCTTCCTCAATCAGCTTCAAGATATTGCCGACACCCGGGCCGTGAACATCAATCGCTAAAAAGTCGGTATCGGGCAGACGTTTGGCGATTTCCACTGTCGCAACGCCCATACCGAAACCGATTTCCAATACTTTAGGATTATCCCGTCCAAAAGCGCGGTTCAAGTCCAAAGGAGCCTCTTGGAAGTCCACACCAAATTGCGGCCACATCGTATCGATGGCGCGCTGTTGGGCTGCGGTCATATGGCCTTGGCGCAAGACGAAACTGCGGATGCTGCGTTTGTGTTCTTCAGGAACGGTATTTTCGGGTGTATTTTCTGGAATGTTTTCGGACATATTGTTTTAAATTAGTGGGAAATCAAATAAAAAGGCCGTCTGAAAGAATCAGACAACCCTGCATATAAATCGGCGTGATTATAGCGAATAAACGCTTTTCCTGAAACCTTTTAAAAAGAAGGTTTCAGACGGCCTGATTAAGACAATACCGGTTGCGGTACTTTGTGTTGCACCGCATAAACCGCAGCTTGGACGCGGCTGCTTAGGTTCAACTTGCGCAACAGGTTTTGTACATGCACTTTGACGGTTGACTCTGCCAGATTCAAATGGCGGGCAATGATTTTGTTACTGTGTCCGGCGGCAAGATAGCCCAAGATTTCCATCTCGCGCGGGGTCAGTTGCTCCAGCAGATGGTCGGAGCGGGAAGGAGATGGAGAAATCAGCGATTGCACCAAGCGGCTGGTCATTTCTGGAGAGAAGACATTATCGCCATCGACAGCTTTGCGGATACTTTCTAAGAGGAAGTCGGCGTTGATGTTTTTCAGCAAAAAGCCTTTTGCACCCATACGCATACATTCGGTCAAATCATCGCTGTCTTCAGAAACGGTCAGCATGATGACGGTCAGTTGCGGATTGATACTTAAAATTTGAGCCAATGCTTCGCGGCCGTTCATAACCGGCATATCCAAGTCCAGCAAAACCACATCAGGCTTGAGCTGCTCGACCATTTTTACGCCAGCCAGGCCGTCTGAAGCTTCGCCGATGACTTCAAAATCAGGCTGGCGCGAAAGCAAGGCCTTGATACCGCTGCGAAATAGGGTGTGGTCGTCAATAAGGGTAATTTTAATCGTCATGATGCTGTTCTCATTTGTTGCGGCAAAGTCAGCATAACCGCCGTACCTTGCCCAATCTGCGATGTAATGGCCAATTCTGCGTTAATCCGTTGGGCGCGTTCTTGCATAATGCCCAAGCCGACATGTTCGCCTGAAGGCCGGTTTGATAGGTGTTCTTTATTAAAGCCTGCGCCGTTGTCACGAATCGTCATGACAAAATCGCCGTGGTTGGCAATTTCGACACTGACATGTTGCGCACGCGCGTGCTTACGGATATTAGACAGGCTTTCCTGCAAGATGAAGATGATCTGCAAATGCTCATCATAATTCAAAGCCTGCCCGTCGTCCTGCCATTTTAAATCAACTGGAATACCGGTTTGTCGTTCAAAACGCGCCAGCAGCGATTCTACCGCTTCAGGAAAATCTTTATTACTGATTTTGGTGCGGAAATTCATCAAAAGTTCGCGTACGTCTTCGTAGCATTCCTGCACGCCGTCTTTGATGAAGCCGATATTTTCTTCGGCCTGCTCACGTTGGTCTAAAGCAAACGCGCTTTCCAGCATTTGTACCTGTAAATTCAAAAAGGTCAAAGCTTGCGCGATGCTGTCATGCAAACCTTGCGCAATCAAGTTACGCTCCTGCAAGACTGCAAGCAGGCGGCGCTCTTGTTCCATGCGGTTGTTGGCGATGGAAATGCCGAGCTGTCCGCTTAAAGTATGCAGCAGTTTTTCGTCTTGCTCATCAGGCATATGGCCGTCTGAAAAATATAGGGTCAATACGCCGAGCTGTTCGTCTTGATAAACGATCGGAAATTCTACACGATTTCCTTCTTCGGTTTCACCGACGCTTGCCGCCAAATCAGAACGTTTCCGCTCCTCATCAGAAAGATATACCGTACCGCCCAAAGCGGAAAACGCCGGCAGAATCTGAGTTAAAAATTCTTCTGCCGCCTGTTGCGGCGTAAAGGTTTGGTGCAGATTACGCGTGGTTTGGTAGAGCAGGGTCAAATCACGGTTTTGCCGCGCCAAGTCTTGGGTTTGTTTGGCAACCTGTCCTTCCAAGTCTGTATAAAGCGTATGCAGACGGCGGCTCATTTGGTTAAAACCCTTGCTTACTTGGGCAAACTCACGGATCTGGTCTGTCTCGATTTGTACGCCGAAATGCCCTTTGCTGATGGTCTCTACACCATCACGCAGTTTTTCCAAGGGTCGGATAATCCATGAATAATGCCAAACAATCATCAAGCCTGCAGCCACAACAATCATCAGCATCATGGCCATTTGAAAGCGGCGCAACCACAAGGTATTTTGCTCGTTGGCATTTTCCATCGCCTGTAAAAACAGCTCGATGTTGCCGGCAAAACGGTACAGGCCGATTTGGGTCGGACGCTCGTAATGTTGCAAAGACGGCTTGATGTTGGATTCCCAATCAATCAACAGCATCGATTGAATCAAGTCGTAAGCCAACGGCATTTGAGACGGAATCAGCGGATGAATAGCATCGCTTTGCGTCACATTGGCCAGCGTACGCTCAAATTCTTTGATTTGGTTGTCAATTTGCGCATTGGGTGTACGGACGCTTGCCATATAAGCCAAACGATACACCTGCATTTTCAAACTGCCCGCATCTTCAATCGTTTTGGCTGCGTTTTCCAAACGCCAAGAAAGCAGCAGGGTAAAGACAATCGACAAAAACGCCGAACTGACCCATAAAAAAGTCAGCAGTTTTAAACGCGAAGACAGGCTCAGGCCGTCTGAAGATCCGGAGAATAAACGCATAAAGCACGCAGGGAACTAATCCGATAATCTTATAAAAATATCATTCTTTTGGTCTATAAACAACCTGTCTAAAATAATTGTATGGTTATGATAAGAAAAAACAGGGGTTTAATGTAAAATCATGTTATGATAAAATTCATCTCAAGTGAATTAAATCATAAAAATAAGGTTTCAGACGGCCTGAAACCTTGAAACTTATCCAATAAACACAACATCTTGAACCATACTCCATACTCTGCTTCGCAAAGGACTACCAAAATGAAAATTTTCGCACTGATATTGGCCGGCGGGCAGGGAAGCCGGATGGGAGGTGTCGATAAGGGGTTGGTGCAATGGCACAACAAAGCCTTGATAGATCATGTTATCGAAAAAATCCGCCCCCAAGTCAGCCACATCGCCATCAGTGCCAATCGCAACCTTGAATCTTACGCCCAACGCAGCGCGCACGTTTTCTCAGATGCGCGCCAATGGCAGCATTACGGCCCTCTAGCCGCCTTATGTACTGCCGCCAACGATTTACAAATTGCCACTGCCAATTGGCTGTTAATCGTATCCTGCGATATGCCGCGTTTGCCGGAAAACTTGGTTTCCCAATTTGAAACCATCGCGCGGCGCACGCCATTGTGCAATGCGTTTTATGTGGAGACCCCTGCCAGACCGCATTACAGCGTGATGTTTATCCGGCCGCAAATCCTGCAAAGCACCGTGCCATACCTTTATTCAGGAATGCGCAGCATCCGCGGCTGGCTGCAGCAACAGCGCGCGCGGGTTGTCCATTTCCCTCATGAGCAGGATTTTATCAGCTACAACACGGAAAACGATTTGGCCCAGCCTTTGTAGTTGGGTAGGTAGAAGCAATAAGCCGATAAAAGTGTGAATTGTTTTGCAAAGAAGTATTTTATAAAAGCTTTAGGCCGTCTGAACAACAAACAGACGGCCTTTGTTTTGTCATTTTAAAACTAAACAAATTATAGGCAACCGGCAAAGTTTTTTGCTGCCAATGGTTCCCTGCCTAGTAAAGCTGCAAAATCAGAATAGTCGGCGCATGAGTCTTGCTTGAGTAGGGCAAAGCTGTCGCGGCTGATGATGCCGTTGCTGAGGATGTTTGCCAACGGTAGCGCTGGATCAATCAGGCGCAGGGGAATGGGTAGGATACGTTGTGGCGGTTTATGGTGCAGTGTTTGACGGAGGATGGTCAGGTATTCCGCCAAAGTCAGCGTTTGGCTGCCGGTCATATTGATGATGCTATGGTCGGTGTCGGTTTGGACGGCAAGTTTCGCCAAACCTTCGGCAACATCGGCAAGGTGTACAGGCTGCAAGTGAAAGCGGCCGCCTTCCGGTAGGAGAAGTAAAGGGAGGCGAGCTAGTTTGATGGACAGTTCGCAGCTGGTTCCTCCTCGCCCGTAAACGACGGATGGTCTGGCTATGGCAATCGGTATGCAGCTTTGAGCAATGGCATTATCGCCACGTCCTTTGCTGCCGACAAAGTTGATGGATTGAGATGGATCGGCACCCAGTGCGGATAGTTGCACCCAGTGTTTGATGCCTGCTGATTTTGCCCATGCGACGAGCTGTTTGGGCGTATGGTGGTGTACGGTTTCTAGTATTTCGGCATGACGGCTCATGATGCCGATGCAGTTGATGAGGACGTCTTGTCCTTCCAATAAACGGCGTGCGGCTGTTTCATTGGGATGAAGAAAATCGAAGGCGCGGCGGTCGGGCGTACAAACTTGGTGACCTTGTTCTTTGAGAATTTGAACGGTACGGCTGCCGATAAAGCCGCTGCCTCCGAAAATGATGATGTTCATATGTTTTTCTTTATATTGTTGCTGTGGCTGTCTGAAAACCTTTAAATCGGTTTCATCACCATCAGGAAGTAAATCACAATAGTGGCGCAAAAGGCAGGGTAGCCGAGCAATTCCCAGCGTCTAGCGTAACGCCAGTAGGGTTCCGGAATGGTGTCTGCGTTTTCTTTATGCGCTTGTTCGGCAATCTTTGCCATACGGATTTGCAGCCAGACAACGGGCAGCCAGCAAATGCCTGCAAGGATGTATAAACCGATCGTCATCCATACCCAATTTTGTTCCAGCATAGTGGCAACAGTGTAGCCGCGTTCATACAGCATCCATAAGCCGGATAAGGGTTGGAAAATGACGGCGGGCGTGGTAAACCACCAATCTGCTTTGATGACCCAATGCGAGACCACCGACTGCGCGGCGACCGAACCGCTGCGGTTTGCCCAAAAGAGGTAAAACGCTGTACCAAAACCGGTGCCGACCATTAAGGTAGCCGAGATGATGTGCAGGGTTTTAACGATTAAATAGGTGTTCATTTTTTATCTCCTACGGATTGATACAGGAAAAATAAAGTAGCCATAATCGGCAGGTTTTTTACCAAGGGTGCGAACGGATGCGCCCACATTTCGGGCAGCCTGAAGGCAATGATCAGGCTGTATGCCGCGACGGTTATCAATTGCAGCAGCCATATTACGGAACGGGAGCGCAAGCGGCTGAAGCATAAAAAGGCAAAACCGATGTCCAGCAGCGAAGCGGCAATTAATGTAGGCCATTGCAACGGATTGGGAATGCCGACCGAATGCAGCAAATCCAATGACATTTCAGGCATGAAAAACAGAGGCTGGGTACCGCTCCAGAGCCATAGCAGCCCCATCGAGTAAGGCAGGTAGGCGGGGAGATTGTGCGTAGTGTTGTCAGGCATATTGGTTTCCTAATTTCATTTCAGTTCAAAAATATAATCAGTCTGAAATTTCTATAATTTCTGTTTAAAGAGAAATAATAGGGTAAAAAATTTTGGATAGGCTTCGGGATTGTTTCTTTGGGTGGGAAATCCATATCAAGTGATTCAAAATCTACAAAGGAACATTAAGCTTCAGATAAACATGCCCATACAAGGCTGCCATGAGCATGTTTCCATATCCTAAAATAATATTGCCTGTGTTTATTGCTCACAAGTCCATTGCCATCAACGGAAAAATTTTTGTATTCCGGCGCCTATTTTCAGAATTTTCACCATGGTTGAAGTGGAAAGCTTCAGCATTTCATTTGCCCACACGGTCAGCGTACTAATGAAATCATGGGTTTGTTGGATTCGCTGCTTGGCAGTTTCATTTTCCTGGCTAAATTCAGGGCTGTCGATCAGGCTTTGCAAAAATTGCCGTGTCGGTTCAATTTCACGCTGCATACGCACTTCTGCAATGGTGCGGAACAAAGTCCAGACATCATCCGAAGTTTCAAAATGATCGCGCCTGTCGCCCAAGATATGCACGGTATGCACCAGTCTCAGGTTTTGCAGCTCTTTGATACTGTTGCTGACATTGGAGCGCGCTACGCCGAGCGTTTCGGTAATTTCTTCGGCGTTCATCGGTCTCCCCAAGATGTAGAGCAGGGCATGGATTTGTGCAACGGTACGGTTGACCCCCCATTTGGTACCCATTTCACCCCAATGGAGGATAAATTTTTCAGTGGTCGGATTCAGTTTCATAGTGATGGTATTCTATTTTTATCTTTTATTTCTGTCAATACAGAAATAAAGAAGTTTTAGCGTATGAAGTAAAAATGTTCAGACGGCCTTTTAATGCATTTTTCTAAATACATCAATGGTACATCCAACTTTGTCAGCTATTATTTCGTATTAGTAAAAGATATTGTTCATAAACTGGTATTTTTTGAATAAAAATTTATCCGTACAATCTGCTGTATTAGATAACGAGGAGTAAACCATGAAAAAAATGCCTGTATTGTTTGTCGGGCATGGCAGCCCGATGAATGTGTTGGATAAAGAAAACCCGTTCAATCAGAATTTCAGCCTAATTACGCAAAAGTTTGCTAAACCCAAAGCCATTTTGATGATTTCAGCGCATTGGTACAGCAGCCGTTTGCAGGTTACGTCTGGCAAACACCCAGAAATGATTTACGATTTCTACGGCTTCCCCGATGAACTCAGCCAAGTGCAATATCCTGCACCTGGCTCGCCTGAGCTGGCGGAGCAAGTGCGGTCATTATTACAGCCGGAAAATGTCGAGCTGAACCCAACGCGTGGTTTTGATCATGGGGCATGGGCGGTGTTGAAATATCTCTATCCCGATGCTGATATTCCCGTGGTGCAACTGAGCCTTAACCGTTTGCAATCAGCTGAATGGCATTTCAATTTAGCGAAAAAATTATCTGCCTTACGAAAACAAGGCGTGTTGATTATCGGCAGCGGCAATATTGTGCATAATCTAAGGGCGATAAGCTGGGAAAATATCGATCAAATCGGTACAGGGTATGGCTGGGCGTTTGCGTTCTGCGAAACGGTCAATCAGGCAATTGCAACACGAGATAATGAAATTCTGGTGCATTATGAGCAGCTAGGCGAAAAAGCCGAGCTTTCTGTGCCAACACCGGATCATTACTTGCCCTTGCTGTACATCATGGCATTACGCGAACCGCAAGATGAAGTTACGTTTTTCAATGATAATTTGATTGCGGGTTCGCTCAGTATGACGTCGGTTTTGATGGGGTAAAAAGGAAAAAATCATAACAAAACAAACCATTCTTTATTTGTCCGACTCACTTTGCAGATGGTGCTAAGTTGTTTCAGACGGCATTTTATGTCTATATAAAAGCCTTAACCTATATCAGCAAAGATGAGATTAAGTCTGTAAGATTTTAGTGTAAATAATTTTGGCAAAACAAATATTTGGATTCTGAGGGCAATTTGAAAAAGCTTTTAGATTTGACCGCTCTTTATAAGAGAAAAGGCCGTCTGAATATCAGACGGCCTTTTGTAAGTAAAAATTATTTAATGATTGAATCAATAAAATCATCAAAACCAGAACGATCCTGAGCAGGGCATTTTTTTAGGAAATTGCGCCGTGCGGTAATTGTATCGTGTCCACGTTTATGCTTGATAGAGTGAAATTTTCTTAAAGCAGATTGGCATTCAGATGGTTGAGATGCCGGATTGACCAAGCACATAAGCGCCTCGCAAGCCAAACGCTCGTCTCCACCCATTTGCGGAGGATTGAGGGGATTGGCAGCCATAGAGGTAACTTAAGAAAAGCCCATTACCAAGGCAGTAATTGTTGAAATGAATTTCATAATTTACTCTGTTATTGAATGGTATTAGTAAAGGTAGATATCTGAAATTTCAGATATTTAGTATCTAGGCAATGAGCACGCCTCCTGAGTAGTAATTCTGCACTGTGTTATTCCTGAGACTGCATGACATTGATTCAATGCATTAGCTTCAGCTCGTCCAAGGTCATCTACACCATAGAAAGTTTTCCATTTGCCTTTATGCCTACCCTGTGCGACAGCAAGACAGCCGTTTCTAACCCATACCGCAATTTTGCATGGGGCATTCCTGCCTCCTTGTTCGCAGGTTTTAATAGCTTGTTTTTTGGCTGCCTCAAGAGAATCCATATCAAGTGCACCACCAGATAGGCCTGTCTTCATATTGATAGCTAGTGCCAAATATTTTGAAGGAACATCGATGTTAACAATTTTCGTCTGAGCAGAACCGTTATTGGAAGATTGAGGTTTACCGACATTATATAAAATCTGCCGACCGGAACTATCAATAATACGACAAGTTCCTGTTGCAGGTTGGTATTCTCCACCACAGCCATTGGCATAAATATCAAGGCTTATCAGACCAAATAATACAAAAAGTAATTTTTTCATCTAAGAGACCAATCTTTTTTCTGTTTAATCTTTTTTGAACATTCAATATAGCAATATTAGGATGAAGTATTTCCTTTACCAGACAGGTTTGTTAGTTTCATTGTATCAGTAGTTGTAGCTCCTGTTTGACTACCACCTGTTGTCCATGAGACATTATGATTACTATTATTTACATTATTGGTAGGGCTTTCAATTCTGTTCTGTGCTGCATAATTAACCTGTTGTTGATTATTCATTCCAGGTGGAGTAGCAGGTTGACCGTTTCCCCAACCCTGCATTGCATTGTATCCGGAGTAGGATGCCATTACACCGTTAAACCACATACCTGCCATAGGCGGTACGGTAATCAGCAGGGTAGAAAGCATTAGGCCCAAGCCCGGCTGTTGGGTAACGGTTTCCATAATGCCGGTAGTGCCGCCTTCACCGATGATGGTTGCCACAAATTTTCCGGCTGCCGCGCCGCCGAATAAGTGGCCCACCAAGTCCATGGAAATCTCCGCCATGACGCCGAGCAAGACGCTGGAGAAGATGGTAGCCAATCCGAAGTATAGCCATTTTTGGAACAGCGGGGCGGTTCTTTTGAACAGGAGGCACAAAATAAAGATAGGAGCGAAACCGACTATTTACAAAAGGCCGTCTGAATTTCAGACGGCCTTTGTGTAGATAGATTATCGATGTACGACTATTTCGATAATGGGCGCAATCTCTTTGTCACGGGAAGCAGGACACTGCTGGAGGAAGCGGCGGCGAGCGCTGATGGTGTCTTGCGCGTATTTGTGGTGAATGGAATAGAACCTGTGCAGTGCAGGGTTACATTCTTTAGGCGGCGTACCCGGAGAAGTCAGGCAGGCAATGGCCTCGCAGGCATATTTTTTATCGCCTGTCAGCAGTTTGCCGGCAATATCTGAAGCGTTGACTACAGGCATAGAAAACGGCAGCAGAACCGCGGTTAAAACAAAAATAGATAAGTGTTTCATCGTGTCGTACTCGTTAAAATTAAATTGGTAATTAGAGGAGGATATCAAAGGCCGTCTGAAAATAGACGGCTTTGAGTCTATCAGAATTTAGGCAGAGAGCAAGTTTCTGGGATTAAAATCCTGCATCCAGGGACACCAGCAGCTCGACATCTTCTTAAGGCTTCTGCTTCAGCAAATCCAGGTTTCCCTGTAACTGAGAATAGTCTTGGTCTCTTGCCCTCATCACCGTGTGCACTGGCGACACAACCATTCCGTGCCCATACAAGTACTTTACATGGAGCATTACTTCCTCCACGTTCACAAGTTCTGATGGCTTCTCTCTCTGCTGCAGCTCGAGAATCCATATCGAGTGCACCACCTGACATACCTGTTTTTGTATTTATGGCCAGTGCCAAATATTTTGAAGGAACATTGATATTAACAATTTCCGTAGGTTGATTTTGTTGATACTGACGAGACGACGTACAGTTGGGATTATAGCCATACTGACACAGCGCCGGATTGTTTTGTAATGCTCCTCTAGTTACGGGGTCAGCAGCATAAATATTAAGGCTTGTCAGTCCGAATAATACAAAAAGCAAATTTTTCATTATAAGTCCAATCTTTTGTTTCTTAGATTTTTAATATTTGAATGTAAAAATACTAGATTAGGATGGATTACTTCCTTTGCCAGGTTGCCGAGGTTGTTTCATGGCATCGGTAGTGGTACTTCCTGTCTGACTACCACCTGTTGTCCATATTGGCTGTTGTGGAATATTATGTCTGGACGTATCAGCGCTAGTAGTGTTATTTTGTACATTATAATTAGTCCGCTGACTTGCTCCTCCATCCAAATGCGGTGGCACTTCTTGGCGATTTCCATTGCCGATGACCGAGTAGGCGCTGAAGCTGCCCATCACACCGTTAAACCACATACCTGCCATAGGCGGTACGGTAATCAGCAGGGTAGAGAGCATCAGGCCCAAGCCCAGCTGCTGGGTAACGGTTTCCATAATGCCGGTAGTGCCGCCTTCACCAATGACGGTTGCCA
>ERZ772986.1088-NODE-1088-length-15763-cov-8.689394_pt1 | contig 15763 bp, 15 predicted proteins | sample MGYA00511898_ERZ772986 | MGnify/ENA primary metagenome ERZ772986 (study PRJEB29015, sample SAMEA2737934) | human oral metagenome | biome: human oral; feature: human-associated habitat; material: dental | place: China | collected 2148 ... | reverse complement strand
GTCGAGGCGCTGCAGGTTGCAGTTGATGACGAAGGTGAGGTTGTCCAGCTGCTGGGAGGAGGCCAGCTGGAGCATGCCGCGGGACTCGGGCTCGTCCATCTCGCCGTCGCCGAGGAACGCCCAGGTGCGCTGGGCGGAGGTGTCCTTGATGCCGGCGCCGGAGAGGTACTTGTCGAACCAGGCCTGGTAGATGGCCTCGGCCGGCCCCAGACCCATGGAGACGGTGGGGTACTCCCAGAAGTCGTCCATGCGGCGCGGGTGCGGGTAGGAGGGCAGGCCGCGCCCGCCTGCGGGGCGGGAGTACTCCTGGCGGAAGCCGTCCAGGTCGACCTCGCTCAGGCGCCCCTCGAGGAAGGCGCGGGCGTAGTTGCCGGGGGAGGCGTGCCCCTGGAAGAAGACGTGGTCGCCGCCGCCGGGGTGGTCCTTGCCGCGGAAGAAGTGGTTGAAGCCGACCTCGTAGAGCGTGGCCGTGGAGGCGTAGGAGGAGATGTGCCCGCCCACGCCGACGCCGGGGCGCTGGGCGCGCGTGACCATGACGGCGGCGTTCCAGCGCAGCCAGCGGCGGTAGGTGCGCTCGGCGTCCTCGTCGCCGGGGAAGTAGGGCTCGTCCTCGACCGTGATGGTGTTGACGTAGGGGGTGGTGGTCTGAGCCGGAAGGCTGACGTTCTTCTTACGGGCCTCGGCCAGCATCGACAGCAGGATGTAGCGGGCACGCGGGCCGCCCTTGTCCTGGATGAGGGCCTCGAGAGACTCGAGCCACTCCCTGGTCTCCTCGGGGTCGTTATCGGTGACCTTGGTCAGGAGGCCGTCGATCAGCGGCGTGGCGTCACTGGTGGGGCTCACGGAATCCTCTTTCCTCGCGTCTGTGCGGTCGGTGGTGGGCCGACGGCGGTGGCTCCGGACGGCTCTTGGACGGCTGGTGGTCGATCGAGCCGGTGGGCTCATGCCGGGTCCGCCTGAGTCTGTACGATCCTAAACCTAGGGCCTCTGAGCCTCCGTAGCCGTTCCTCGGAGGGAAGAAAGTCCCAAGTCACGTGTGATGTGGGTCATGTTATTTCTGGTGGAAGGCGTGGAGCCGCCCCATGTGCGGGCATTCGTCGGGTTCTCGTGTGCGTGTTCGCTTGCGCAGTCCCGCCCTCGTGCGATGGGCTAGGCCTCGCGGCCTCGACGGCGGGGCCGACGAAGGGGCGCAACGCCCGGGAAGGGAGCAGACAATAGTGACGAGCACAGCGGGTGGGGCCTTCGGCTTCGCCTCGGGCCTCATCATCCAGGAGTTCGGGTACGACGACGACGTCGACGAGGCGCTCCGGCGGGCTGCGGAGGCCGAGACCGGGACCGGGCTCGTGGATGAGGACTACGAGGACGTAGCCGACTCCGCGCTCATCTGGTGGCGCCACGACGACGGCGATGTGGACGACCTGACCGACCTGCTCGTGGATGCGCAGGCCAACCTCGACGGCGATGGGCTGCTGTGGCTGCTGACGCCCAAGGCGCGCACGACGGGGGCGGTCCCCGCCTCTGAGATCGAGGAGGCGGCCGGGACCGCCGGCATGCACGCGACGTCGGCGGCCTCAATGGGGGAGCACTGGAGCGGCATCCGCATCTCCAGCCGCCGGCGCTGACCGGTCAGGGGCGGCGGCCGCGCCTGGTACCGTTCTTCCACGGCCCCTCACGGGCTGCGGACCTGTAGCTCAGCTGGTAGAGCAGCGCGTTTACACCGCGGAGGTCGTCGGTTCGAGTCCGGCCGGGTCCACCACAAGCTCCGTATACGAACCCTTGGCCTGAGTAACAGGGGTAGGGGCCAAATCAGTATCTGAATTGCATCGACGGCGCCCGTCCACATAGTGGACGGGCGTTTTTGTTGTGGGTGCTGCGCAGTCTGCCGTCTGGCCGGGTGCTGCGCCCATCGCCGCTCGCCGTAGCTGCTGGCTACCGAGTTGGTCGAAGGGCGGAGCCAGCTCTCCAGTGGCGGCGGTGTGGCTGGCGGGGTCGATAATGGAGATGGTGCTGCGGTGCACCGTATGCATCGAGCCTGGCTGCGCTTCACCGTAGCCACTCTGAGATGCCGAGCCGCCCGACTGGCCGCCAGCACCCTCGCCACGAGAAGAGGTCGCGCTCTCCGCTGTCTTCTCGCCACCCTGCGTGGCGGTCATCCTCTCGCCAGCCTTAGTCCCACCAGCGCCCCTTCGTCGCCCCGCCTTCAGGCTCGTCTGCAGCGCCGGTGGTGGGATGATGGGGCGGCCGTCTTCATCCGCCGCTGGATTGACCAAGATGCGCTCAAAGAACACTTGGTTGAGCAGCTTCTTCAGATGAGCGGGCGCTGCCGCATACAACCGTGAGCAGTCCTCCAGCAGGTCGAGCGCCTGGGTGAGATGCTGCTCCACCAGAGCGGCGTCGGCCGTGTAGCCGTCTAGTTCGCGCTGGATGGCAAGGATGCTGCTGGTTAGTTGGTCTTGTTCCTTTTTGAGCAGGTCAAGGGGGATGGCTCCCTCATAGTGGGCTTCGAGCAGCTTGTGGCGCTGGTCTTCCAACTGTTGCTGCCGCGTAGTCAGGCGCTGGATGTCTTGCTGGCGGTTGGCCTGGATATGTTCGAACTCCGCGCGCAGGTAGCGCTCGATCTCGCGGCGATCATCGCTACTGAGCCGTATCTGTTGGTAGAGCTCGGCCACGCGGGCTTCCACCTCGTCGATGAGCACCGCCTTGAAGGTGCAGTCGTGTACCCGATGGCGGCGGGCGCAGACGAAGTAGTGGTAGGTGCCGCTGGCGCGCGAGGTGGCGTGCTGCACCAGCAGGCGGGCACCGCACAGGCCGCAGACGATGGTGCTCTTGAGATGATGATTGTGCATGCGCTGGCGCTCCCCATAGCGCCGTGAGGCCAGGATGGTCTGCACGGTCTGCCAGGTGGCGGCGTCCACGAGGGGCTCGTGCGCCCCGGCGTACTCGACGCCCTGGAAGGAGATAACGCCCTTGTAGTAGGGGTTTCGCAGCAGCGTCTGTAAGAGTCTGACCGAGACAGGGTTGGTCGGTTTGCGGGCGGTTGGCGGGATGGTGAGGCCGCGGTTGTTGAGGTGCTCCGCCAACCCCCGCACCGTCCAGTTACCCGTCGCATACTCGGTAAACGCCAGCCGGACAAGCGGTGCCCGCTCCTCATCCAGGGCGATGGTGCGGACTTCTCGGCCGTTCTCATCCCTGGCGCGGACGTTCATGTAGCCGAGCGGTGCTTTACCCAGCGTCCCGCCGTTCCTGGCTTTCTCGCCCATCCCCTTGATGACCTCGTTAGCGAGGTTACGGGAGTAGAACTCAGCGATGCTGCTCATAATGCCGTGCAGCAGCATGCCGCCAGGCGTCTGGTCGATGTTCTCCGACGTTGACACCAGCCGCACGCCAGCTTCCTCGAACGCCCGGTTTATCTCCACATCATCGACCCGGTTCCGTGCTAACCGGTCGAGCTTGTGGACGATGACGTAGTCGATCCCGCCGTCTTGTTTGAGGTAGGTCGGCATCTTCTGCAGCTCAGGCCGGTTAGCGGAGCGGGCAGACTCACCGCGGTCGGCAAACTCCTTGACCACCAGCGCCCCCATCGACTGTGCCTTGCGCTTGTTGGCCTCCCGCTGGGCTGGCAAGGAGAAGCCTTCCTCCGACCCACCACGCTGGGCCTGCTCACGAGTAGAGACGCAGATGTAGGAGACGGCGCGCTTGGGGGTGAGCTGGGCGGCCATGGCCGCAAACGGGTCAGCCCCAACTACCGCTACACCGCCTTGTGTTGATCCTGCTTCCATACACGCATCCTCCTTTCACTTATCCGTTTGTCCAGACATACCAGCCACTATGACCAGCATCTCTTTCCATTGACGCTCAGATGACGCGAAAAGTCCAGTGCGAAGTATGGCGAAGTGAAGGGGTGCAGAGGTGAGAAACGGCGGGAGGGGGGAGCGAAGTACTGAGGAACACAGCGAGCAGATGGCTTCCGACTGACTGGAGCGGCCTGCTACACACCTACTGCCTGTGTAGGGCGACGGTGGCATGTTGGGCATGGGGAACGCCCGGTGGCTCTACCTGGTCAGATCATGGGGTGAGAGCGGCGTCTGATGTAGCAAGCAGCAGGCAGGGTGAGGCGGCACTGGGTGACTGAGGAGAAGGAAGCTGTTGAGCACCGTGGTAGCGGAGGTGTCAAACAACATCATGAACAGGACCAATACCTGTCCACACACTACCGACAGACACCACGAACGACCCAGCCAGGGCAGTTACCAGCCCGGCAGAGGCAAAGTCATCGGGCAACAGTGGTCATGCCAGACCGCGCAACCAGCAGAGGAGGGGACCCCTAGGAAGGGCTCCCAGTCACCGCCACAAAGCAGCAGCAAACCGCCAGACAGCGCCGAAAGGTGTGAATGGTTGAGTGCTGCGATGCGTCGAGCGGGGCGTCTGGCGAGACGTCTTGAAGCGCAAATACTTAAAAGTTCAAAAAACCACTATGTCATCATAGGTAATGACTAAATTTTTTAAGATAGGTCACTAGCCCGGACTATAGGCCTGGCTTCGATTTTCATGAACTTGTTTTAGTTAGGCAGTATAGATGATATGGTGTGCACAGATAGGTGTCGACTCATTTTGCTGTCAGATCAAATGGGAGGATATCGTAGGATGCAGAGACTAATAGCGGCAGCGACTATACTGACTGCCTTAACGGCATTCACGTCCCTAATAACAACTTGGTATGTAATTCGTTTGGATGGCCAGAGGTCGAAGAGTGATGCATTTTTTCGTCTCACAGCGGTTATCAATAGTGACGATATGAGGCGAAAACGAGGGGAGGTGTACTCCCTGAGTAGGAATGAATTCTCAAAGTGGACGCCTGAACAGCGGAGTGCTGTCGACGACTGGCTGGCTTGCCTGGATTTATCGTTGACACTATATAAAGCCAATGCAATTAATCGCGACGTATACATGTATATGTTCGGTGACGTAACTCTACGTACCGTCTATCAGGTTGTCCCATACTGTAACAGTGAAGTTGATGCTCGGGGTGATCAGTTCCTAATTCCGATGCGTTTAGCCATAGCAGGCGTAGATATTCATCAATCCCCCACCGTCAGCTCGATTATCTTCTGGAAGGTTTTGCCATTACGGATCGTTAGCTGCTTATAAAACTGGGCTTTGAGCAGCTTTTTATGGTAGTTTGATGTGAGATAGTCGGCCTGATTGTGATTACAATAAAAGAACGCTGTACGCCCAAAATGGAGCTGCTCGCGATCATTCGCCCAGGTAGCCGTTTCTGCCTCGATAGCCGCCGTGTCCGCCTCTGGCAAATAAAACAGCGCATCCCGCCGGTAGGCCGTATCATCCTGCCACCAGCTCGGTAACTGAGTCACCTCTTGCTGGAGTGTGGCGGCACTGATGATGATAAACGGCACTGGGAAGTCATAGGTCGCGTCACAATAGCGTGCCAATGTGCGCTGGATCACCTCCTCCGGCTCGCTGCTATCAAAAAACAGATTGCCACTGTTGATATACGAGACGACATTACAAAAGCCCAGCTCCATCAAGTCCGCCTTCAGGTGATCCATACTCACCTTATGCTTGCCGCCAACATTAATGCCCCGGAGGAGTAGCGCGTAGCGCATTGGTTTTGCTGTGGTGTGGTGTAATGTGTGCATAGTGCTATTATACAAGAATGCACGGTGAGCGTCACGTTGCTGGGTGATAATTACCACCCACTACTCAGGCAATCTAACAGCCCCACCACACCCAAAGGCCAAGGAAGGGGAGACCAATGGCAACACCAGCAAGTCACACCGAGGAGAACAACACACCACCAACCACCGCCTGCCCAGCCTGGTGCATCGGCCACGACGCCGATGCACCAGACAAAGATGACGACCACCTCCACGAAGCCACCCCAGTCCTCATGCCTTGCATCGCCCTAGAGCGCATCACCGATGGCACTGGCTCCATCCAGCATTATCCTGCCGCCGTCGAGCTCAGCCTAGTGCGCTACCAGCACCGCACCGGCGACGATATCTGGCTCTATATCGGTGACGGCTCCCACGGCCTCGACATCACCCTGGAGAGTGCCCGGCGGCTAGTGAAAGTGTTGGAACAGTACGTAGTTGTGGCTGAGGAGGGGTGAGGGGGGTGGGGCGGGCTGCCGTTTTTTCCGCTGGCGATAGGTGCGCCGTCTGCCGGGAACTCTCTACCCAGTGCTGATGCTATGGCTCCTTGCTCATGCCGCGCCGGGTCTGGGACGCAGGGCGATGCCGGTGGTGCGGAGATGACGGCGGACGGTCTCGGCATGCACGCGGAACTGGCGGCCGATAGTGGCGCAGGACCAGCCAGCGAGATAGTGCTGCTCGGCCTGGCGCTTCTGCTCGTCTGTCAAGCCACGCGGCCGACGGGGGATACCGCGGGCGTTGCGGAGGTCGCTGACCTGCTGCCTGCTGATGCCATAGCGCTGGCAGATCTCTCCCACCGGCACGCCCCGCTGGTACAGGGCGATCACCTCATCCTTCTGCGCCGGCGTGAGGCGGGTGTGATGCTGGCGCAGGCGCTGAGGCGGGGGAGTGGCTATGGTAGTCGTGGTGACTCCGTCGTCGGTGGTTGCCAGGGCTGCGGCCGTGGGGACTCTTCCGTCGTCGGTGGCAGTAGTGGTGGGGACTTCGCCGTCGGGCGGCAACGACCTGGCGAACTTCAGTAGTGTCTGCCAGTTCTTGGTGACAGAGGTAAGGAGGGCCACCAGGCCGCGGCCCCGCAGAAAGGGCCCGGCGCCAACGTCCCGGCCTCGGACCCGGGGCCTGCGCCCCGACCTGGTCAAGCGGGACCTCACCGCCAGTGAGCCGGGAAGGCAGATGGGTGGGCGATATCACCCGTGTCCGCACCCGGGGAGGGGCTCGTGTACCTTCCTCCCCACCCTCGGGCCGCGGCACCGTTGAGCACGAGCTGACAAGCAGTAACAAAGTCGCCTGAGAAACGCAGTCAACCACAGTCCGAGACACGCCTGACAATCCAATGAGACAGATAGAATACACTGTAATTGAGCCGTCCAGTCGAGTCGCCTTGGAACAGCGGATACAAGCCATGCCGCTGTCCAACCTGGAACTCCATCTGCTAGTGGTTGAGCGGCTCGACGAGCTATCGATTCGCCGCCACAGAAAAAACAACAATGAGGCGTCGGTCCCGTTGGTGTATGAAGCGGAAATCTTGGAAGCTGCCAGCAAGTATCCCGGCAGACTTAAGTGGGTGTCACTCAACCCGAGTGAAATCCATAAGCATGGCGGACTCGTGATCATCGGTGCGGCAGACCTTCACGCCGTCGCCCATCACGATGCACCGTCCACCGAGCGGGTGATGGCTTTTTTGCAGGTTGAGCGTGACGGCAGCCTGACCCTCAAAGCCATAGAGAGTGACGCGACGGAAGATGATTCTGAGGAATGGCCGGCATTTGAGTAACGGCAAATAGTGGAGTAGCTACCGCTTCATGAGTGCTCGCCTGTGGCGAGTGCTACTGACTCGCTGTGGTACACCGGGGGGGATGGCTCAGCAGGCCCGACCACGGCCACGCCCTAGCCCATAACCCATGTGGCCGTACCCCTCCTGGTCGACGACGCTCGGCAGTCCAGAGCCATGAGCGGACAGACCGTCACCCTCCTGGAGCACCCCCTGCGCCTGGACCTGGTCGAGACCACGGTGAGCTCTTCGGCTCCATGGACTGGCTCCAGCCCAAGAGCACCGAGGGCGGCCGCACCAGCATCAACGTCACCGACCCGCCCGCCTCGCCCGGCAGCGCCCAACCACCCCAACCACGCCCGCCCCAGAAGCCACGACACCGAACTGCCTCAGAAGTGAGGAAACACCGCAGCACATCTGGTCGATGATAGCTTCGGTCCGCCATATACGGTTCTGTCGCCCGCAACTGCCGATCTGCTGGTCAGAATGTTCACTCAGGTGACCGGTTCAGAGTGCTGGTTCGCCATGTGGTGAGGCTATGCGGACCCGTCGACGGAGCAGGAGGATGCCGAGAATCCTCTATCGGCATTAGATCGTCTTCTGTCGGTCGGAGTTAGGTGTCTTGTCACGCCAGCTAGCGCCACTGACGATGCAGTTTTATCGCCAGGCTTCTGTCGTCGGGTGCTGACGTATTTACAATCGATCTTCACGATGCTGTTCCGGGATCTGGAGAGATATTGGACTGAGGCTTGCGCATGTGGCGGCCTCGGGTGTCGGGGCCGCGTGGAGGTACTGCCATGTATCGCACCCAAAAATCCTCCCGCACCTGCTTCCACTCACCGTCGATCCAGGCCTGTAGCTCCTGGCCGGGCCGGCCGGGGAAGTGCGGCAGCAGGAGCTCGGCCTGGTCGAGCAGGAACGCGCCCTGCTCCAGGGTGTCCAGCCAGTCCGTCGCTGCGCCGATCAGGTTGTAGATCTTGCCGTGCCGATGCAGCGTTCCGTATAGCATGTCCAAGATGGCCCGGGTGTGGTTGGCCACGTAGGCCTCGGTCATGCCGTCGGGCAGCTCGAGCCCCCGCTGCAGCAAGTTGGCCAGCCCCTCATAGATACCCAGGCTGCCATAGATGGGCACAGTGTTGATCTCCTCGGTATCACCGCCCACCAGGATGACCCGCTCCGGCTGATATCCCTCGATCCAGGTGAAGACGTCGTGCCAATCGCCGCTGGTGCCCTCCGGCGCCTGGATGTTCAGCGCGTAGATGCCGCTGACATAGCGTGTCGGTGTGGTCCAGGGGATGACCGCTTTGCGACCCGGGCGAACCAGGTCCGTACGCTGCCACCACATGAGGGGGCGAGAGTCGTCTGCGGATGCGACGACGCTGGCAGCGGGGGCCGAGACGGTGGAGTCCGGTGATGCGGCGCTGGGCGAGCTGGCGTGGTTCGGCAGGCTGTTGCTGGGCATGGCGAGGTCCGATTCGTCTGGGTATGAGGAAAGGGTAGAGGGCGGGGCTGAGAGCCGTCTATTGGGGCAGGTGATCGAGCCTCTCCTCACCTCGCGCCCGCCCGCGGTGCGCCGTACCAGCAATGCAGGCGGAAACTGATCAGCCGCCACGAAACGGTCGGTCAGCGTGGCAATGGTTTGCTTGTGGGTATCTGCGCCTTTTGGGTGATGCTGGACCGGGTGAATATCGTCGTCACGAACAGGGCTGTCCGAGGCACGCCCGGCAGTCCACCCGGCAGTCCAGCGACTGTGGTTCCTCGGAGTTAGCTGTAACGACTTACGGTGTGGGCTGCTGTGTTGACTGTACGGGGCGGGGCTGTTGCGGCTTCAAGCTGTTATTGCTGGCTAGGAGTGTCATGGCGAGAACAAGCGACGTCACAAGGGTGAGTGCTGAGATCACGACAGCCGCCCAGGCCAGGGGTTTGCCTTGGCGGGTGGTGCGCAGGTGTGCGATGCCTGTGACGAGGGCGATGAGGGTCAGTGGTGCGCCGATGAACGGCAGTGGCACCAGGAGGAGCATGCCTGCGGCCGCGGCGATGAGGGCGCTGATCGCCAGCCCATCGATGCCGGGTCGCCCAGGCGTTGAGGTGGATTGAGTTGTGCTGGCGGCGATTGTCTCCACCGGGCCGAGCTCATCGAGTGCGTGGCGCACCTGCTCGGCCGTGGCGTCCGGGGCTATGGCGTCAGCCAGGTGCTCGCGGATCGCAGACATTGTCTCGGCGTGCTCTCGGGGGTCACTGCCGCTGAGGGCGCGGTCGAGGTCGGCCAGGTAGGCCTCGACCATCGGATGGTGGTCCATGGCCGCTCCTCTCGGTTCGTCATTGGTCTTCATCGTTCCCCCTCGTCCAGTACGTCACGCACGTCCCGACTGAACAGCTCCCATGCCGTGGCGAAGGTGGCCAGGGCGGCGCGGCCGTCGTCGGTGAGCTGGTAGTAGCGGCGCGGCGGGCCACTGGTTGACTCCTGCCAGCTCGACTCCACCCACCCCAGGCGCCGCAGCCGCGACAGCAGTGGGTACAGCGTCCCCTCGCTGGCGAACAGCGCTGTGTGCTGCCCGAGCCGCTTGGCGAGGTCTATCCCGTAGCTGGGTCCATGCTGCAGCAGGGCCAGCACGCAGTACTCCAGGACGCCCTTGCGCAGTTGGGTCAACACGCTCTTGGCCTCATTCACCACGGCATTGAGCGTAGCATGGATCCTTGGACAGCAAGATAGCGATAACATGCACTGCAAGGTAATGAACGGCAGAGGCGGGCAACCTCGTCGCACTCGGCATCGGTGAGACGGCGCTGATGCCGCACCAGGTGGCAGAACGGCGCGGATGTGGGCTGCGCCTTACCACCGGCGTCCCCGCCGCCGACATCAAGGGCAGAACGGCGCGGATGTGGACTGCGCAGGTGACCGACCTGGGGGTGGGGGGAATCGTCGTGAGGATCCGCTGAGGTTGCCCGACCTGCCGGCTGCCCTTTCCGCAGGGAAGTGCTGGGCTGCAGAGGCTCCTCCCAGCTCTTGGTCTGATCGGAGCATGCCAGCGGTGTCCGGGGCCACTGGCATGCTCCGAGTCTCATTGACTGCTCCTACCGATCGAGGATCGGGAAGCAGACGTCGGTGACCCAGCTGCTGGGATCGGAGCTCTGCGCCGGACTGACCCGGTAGATGTTGAACATCGGGCCGGTGCGGAGGCCGTGCTCGGCGATGTAGGCGCCGATGGCCGTGGTCGCCGCGGGCATCTGGGAGTAGTCGCCCCGCACGGTGGCGGTCACGATCCGCTGGGCGGACAGGGTGCGGCACTCCAGGGGCGGGGCCGCGTCGAACGGCGCGGAGACCTGGAGCCAGACCTCGACGTCGACGTCGGCCTCGCGGTAGTCGGCGTCGTGGTAGGTGGCGCCGCCGACGCCGCCGTCGGGAAGGCGCGTGCCGGACTTCTCCAGCAGGGGCATGATCTCCTGCCACAGGACGCCCTCCGCGTTGTAGTCGGAGATGATGCGGCGAAGGCCCGCCACGGTCATCTGGGGCAGCGTGGCGATGGTGACGTCGGTCATGATGAGGGGTCCTCTCAGTGTGGTGCTGACGCGGTCCAGGGCGAGAAGCTGTCCGCGCAGGGCGTCCTGCCGGCGCAGGAGCTCGGCGCGCTGCGCGGCAATCGCAGCCTCGACCCCGGTCGGATCGGTGGAGGCCACGATCTGTGCGATTGACGCGACTGGGAAGCCCGCGTCACGCAGTTGCACGACCAGATGCGCATCGACCAGCTGGTCGGCCCTGTAGTAGCGGTAACCGCTGAAGGGGTCGGTCCTGGCCGGAGCGAGCACGTCGTGGGCCTGGTAGTAGCGCAGCATGCGCACGCTGATCCTCGACAGCGTCGAGAACGTTCCGATGCGCAGCAGGCGGTGGCCGTGATCCATGGAGTGAGCACACACCCTCGCATCGTGGCAGACACAAGGGCGCGCAGGCACGCGGTCCGCTCGGCACCGGAACGAGGCGCAGTTCTCACAACGCTCCCAACTGAGACGAGGGTCATATATTAATAACTCGTAAGACGAGTATATTGGTTCGCATGACACGAGTTCAGGGTGTCGCCCGATGCGCGTCTGCGCGGGCACTCGCCGGGGGCGGCCTCGGCCGACGGAGGTCATGCCGAGCGAGGACGTCATGAGCGCCTCCCGTACTTCCGCCATCGCGTATCGCCGTACTCGCCCGACATGGGTGGCCTTCGGCGCGCTGTTCGCCTTCGGCATCCTCAATGCCGTCCTCGGCCCCGTGCTCCCGTACCTGCGCGCGGCCCAGGGCAGCTCCTACGTCGTCGTCTCATTCCACCAGGTCGCATTCGCCGCCGGCGTTGTCGCCGCCGGTATCCAGGCGAATCGGTCGAGGGCTCCGCGCAAGCCCGTCATCGTCGTCGGGCTCGGTGCAGCCTCCGTTGCGGGCATTCTTCTCGGGTACGGGCGCACACTGCCCGCGACCATTGCAGCGACCCTCCTCATCGGCGGCTTCGCCACGGCGGCGCTGATCCGCACCTGGGCGGTCCTCGCCGATGCGCACGACCGGCACCGCGCGACCGCCATGGCCGAGGGCGAGGTCTGTGTCAGCGTTGCCGGGATTACGACCCCGTTCATGATCAGCATGTGCGCCGCCTCGGTCCTCGGCTGGCGGTTCGCCTTCGTCGTGGCGGCGGCGGTCGTCGGCGTCGCGGTCACGGCCGTCTGGGCGACACTCCTGCCCCCGGCTCTGGAACGACGCGCCGGGCAGACGGGATCAGCGCCGGAGCGCGAACCCGTCCGTCTCAGCACGCGTCGCACCCTCGTGCTGATCGTTGCCGCGGTCGGCGCCGAGTGGACGCTGAGTTTCTGGGCGGCCACCTTCCTCGAAGAATCGGTTGGTATCGACAAGGACATGGCGGTCGCCCTCGTCAGCGCGCTCTTCGCCTCCAGTCTTCTGGGCCGGTTGCTCGCAAGCCGTCTCGCTCTGAGGCTTCCGGCGCTCGGGGTGCTTCACCTCGCTCTGGCGTGTGCGCTTCTCGGTGCGCCGGTTCTTCTGCTCGCGCACAGCGCGGCGGTTGCCGTGCTCGGACTGACGACGACGGGCATCGGGGTCGGCGCGACCTTTCCACTGGCCTCCTCGCTTCATGTCGGAGCCAGTCGCCGCTCCTCCGATCAATCCATGGGACAGGTTCTTATTGTCGCAGGGCTCGGTCAGGTCGCCCCGCTGCTCACCGGGATGCTCGCGGGGTTCGTCGGCCTGCGTGCGGGCCTTCTCTTTCTGCCGGCGCTCCTCATTCTCGCGGCCCTGGGCTCGCGCCCTCAATACCGTTCGACACATCATTAACCGCTATCTCAGAAGGAGATACTCATGGCAGTCGCTGCGAATTCATCGGGCAACGGGACCCGTGTCTCGCAATCCGCAACCTTCATGCCGTGCAGCGCGGTGATATTCGACTGCGACGGCGTTCTCGTCGACTCCGAGTCCGTCATCGTCGGCTCGTGGACCCGCTGGGCGCACCAGGTCGGCATCGATCCCGACACTGTTCTCGCCACCATTCACGGACGCCGTTCGCAGGACACTGTTGCCGAGTTCATCGAGCCGTCGCGTCGGACTGAGGCGCTCGCCCTGATCGACTCCATCGAGATCGAGGACGCCTCCGCGGTCAGGCCGATCCCCGGCGCCGGCGGACTGGTCGATCCGATCCCCGAGGACAGATGGGCCGTCGTGACCTCCGGCTCTCGAGCACTGGTGCGTGCGCGCCTGACCGCGGCGGGCCTTCCGCTCCCGAGGGTTCTGATCACCGGCCAGGACGTCGTCCGGGGCAAGCCCGATCCTCTGGGCTACCTGGCCGCGGCGAAGGCGCTCGGGGTGGAGCCGAGGAGCTGCGTGGTGCTGGAGGACTCTCTGCCCGGGATCCGGGCCGCCCGGGCCGCGGGGGTCCGCGCCGTGCTGGGCGTCGGCGGCCTCGACGTCGGCGATGAGAGGCCCAGAGTCACCGTTCCCGACCTGCGCTGCGTGCGCTGGAGGCGTGCCGGGCTCGAGGTCCTTCACCCCGCGCTCGGGTGAACGACGCCCCCGAGGTCCCCTGGGACCTCATGTCGGCCTTTTCGGAGCCCTGACTCAGCGCCGTCGCAGGGTGCCGAAGATGGAGCGGGTGATCTCCCGGGTGATCTGGCGACCCACAGAACCGATGGTCTTCTCCACCTCGCGCTGGCGGCGCTCGGCGGCCCTCTCGGCCTCCCGCCGGCGGCGCTCGGCCTCCTTGATGGCCTCGCGCTCCAGACGCTCGGCCTCCTTCTCCCGCTTGGCAGCCTCTCTGGCCGCCTCCTTCTCGGCCGCCTTGGCGGCAGCGGCCTCGGCCCTGGCCCGCTCCTTGGCGGCCTCCCCCGCCGCGCGCGCCTCCTCGGCGGCCTGAGCGTCGGCCTGCACCCTGGCGACCAGCATCTCGTAGGCGGACTCGTTGTCCACGGCGTCGGCGTACTCGGGCCTCAGGGGCGAGGAGCTCAGGACCTGGGAGACCGTGGACTCCGAGGCCGGGCCCATGACGGCCGCGGGGGCGTTGACCACCACCGGTGCCACCGGTGCGGGGCGGCCCTTCTCATCCAGGACGCTCACTACGGCCTGCCCCGTCCCGAGCGAGGTCAGCACCCGGCTCAGGTCCAGGGGGCTTACCGGGAAGGTGGAGACCGCCTTCCTCAGGTTCGCGGCGTCAGCCGGGGTGTGGGCGCGCAGGGCGTGCTGGACGCGGCTGCCCAGCTGGGCCAGGACCTCGTCGGGCACATCCGTGGGCGACTGGGTGATGAACACGATCCCGACGCCCTTGGAGCGGATGAGGCGGACGGTGCGCACCACGGCCTCCAGGAAGGCCTTGGAGGCGCCGGAGAACAGCAGGTGGGCCTCGTCGAAGAAGAACACCATGGTGGGCTTGTCCGGGTCGCCCACCTCCGGCAGGGTCTCGAAGAGCTCGGCCAGCAGCCACATGAGGAAGGTGGAGAACAGCGTCCCCTGGGACTGGATGTCGGCCAGCTCGAGTGCGGAGATGATGCCCTTGCCGTCGGGGGAGGTGCGCATGAGGTCGCGCGCGTCCAGGGCGGGCTCCCCGAAGAAGGCCTCACCTCCCGCCGCCTCCAGGGCGGCGATCTGGCGCAGGATGACACCGGCCGAGGCGGCCGAGACGCCGCCGATGGTCTTGAGCTCCTTCTTACCGGCGTCGGAGCCGGTCAGGTAGTCGACGACGGCGCGCAGGTCCTTCAGGTCCAGCAGGGCCAGACCCTGAGTATCGGCCCAGTGGAAGACCAGCTGGAGGGCGGAGGTCTGTGTGTCGTTCAGGCCCAGGACTCGTGAGAGCAGGATCGGCCCGAACTCGGTGACCGTGGTGCGGATGGGGGTGCCGTTGACGGCGCCCGCGCCCGACTGCGGCCCGCCGCCCAGGCTGAACAGCTCGATCGGGAAGGAGCGGCCTTCCCAGGTCTGCCCGGTGGAGGCCAGGCGGGCGGCCAGCTTCTCACCGGTGGCGCCGGGCTCGGCCAGCCCGGTCAGGTCGCCCTTGACGTCGGCCAGGAAGACCGGGACGCCCTCGTTGGACAGGCCCTCGGCGAGCAGCTGGAGGGTGCGGGTCTTGCCGGTTCCGGTGGCGCCGGCCACCAGGGCGTGGCGGTTGAGCAGTCCCAGCGGGATGCCGACGTTCAGCCCCGGCACCGGGGCCGGGTCGCCGTCAGCGAGCGTGTCCAGGTAGGTGCCCACCGGCAGAGTGGGGGAGGAGAAGCCGTAGCCGGAGCGCACCTGGGCGGTGTAGGCGGAATCCTGGATGTCCGCAGGGCCCTCTGCGTCGGCCGTCGGGCCTGGCTCGCTGCTCGCCGGCGCTGTCGGCTCCGTGCTCGACGGCGGAAGCCCGGCTGCGCCCGACGGCGGGGCTGCTGGTGGCCCATCCGGTCCGGTCCGCCCACCACTCGGCTCGGCGGGTGCGCTCTGCACAGACTCCTTGGCAGGAGATGCGGAGCCGTCGACGACGTTCTCCGCGAGAGCAGCATCCAGGGCGGCCTGGGCGGCGGCTGCCTTGGCCGCGGCGGCCTCGGCGGCGGCCTGCGCGGCTTCGGCCTTGAGGCGTGCGATCTCAGCGGCGTCAGTCATGATGCCATGGTAGGCGCCGGTCAGGGGTGGCGGGTTTCACAGGGTTGTCGGTACAGTTGTTGTTGTGGTGCTGGTCGATGGTGACCGGTGCCTGGGGCTGGTTGTAGCCCGTCTTCTCTGTGCTGTCGGTGTTGGTAGTGGTGAGTGATCGTGACTGCGTCGTTCTGGCTTCGTCGTGGCGGGGTGCTGGTGGTGGTGCTGGGTGTGTCGTGT
>ERZ772986.1086-NODE-1086-length-15775-cov-4.004707_pt1 | contig 15775 bp, 15 predicted proteins | sample MGYA00511898_ERZ772986 | MGnify/ENA primary metagenome ERZ772986 (study PRJEB29015, sample SAMEA2737934) | human oral metagenome | biome: human oral; feature: human-associated habitat; material: dental | place: China | collected 2148 ... | reverse complement strand
ACTGATTGACGCGCTGGAAGATTTGGACGACGTGCAGAATGTGTACACTTCCGCCGTTTTGGATTTGGGCGATTAAACCCGCACCATTTTAAAACGTGCAGGCTGCTTTTTGGCCGTGCAAAGCCCTGAAAGTAGCCTGCCCGGTCAACCACTTATTCTTAACGCAGATTTACACATCATTTTATCTGTGATACGCTTACCGCCGCTTATCCACGCCAAAGAACACACAAGGAAAACGCCATGAACACACTACGTTTCACCGCAATCGGCCTGATAGCTGCCGGCCTGCTTGCCGCCTGCGGCAGCGGTGGCGGCAGCAACGGTTTTGGGCGTGCTGTATGCGGCGGCGGCACGGCAAATGGCGTGGTTGCGCGCACTGATGTTTTTGCCGTTTATGGTGTCGCCCGTGTGCATCGCCTTCGGCGTTTTGCTACTCTATCCGCAGTGGACGGCTTCGCTGTGGCTGCTGACCGCGACTTACGCGCTGTTGGCGTATCCGTTTGTGGCCAAAGACGTACTGGCCGCGTGGGACGGTTTGCCCAAAGATTACACAGCGGCGGCGCGCACCATGGGCGCAAACGGTTTTCAGACGGCCTGTTATGTAACCGCGCCTTTATTGAAACCGGCTTTACGGCGCGGCCTGACTTTGGCTTCGGCAACGTGTATCGGCGAATTTGCGGCCACATTATTCCTGTCGCGCCCCGAATGGCAGACGCTGACCACTTTGATTTACGATTATCTCGGACGCGCCGGTGCGGACAATTACGGACGGGCGATGGTGTTGACGGCGGTATTGACCGCTTTGGCTTTAACGGCATTTTTGCTGGTGGACGAAGCGGAAGGGCAAAAGGCCGTCTGAACGTGGTCGGCTCAAATTCCCTTCACTTTCACTACACTCTTGCCGCGCCTTGTATCGAAAATTGATTGAATCCGCTATATAATTTGTTTTTAACCGCACTCAACACGACCTATCATGACCGACTTAGAAACCAAACGCCTTGAAACCCAAGCCATGCTGGACAATGCCGACTTGCTGTTTGATCAAGAACAATGCCGCGCGGCCTTGCAAAAAGTTGCCGACGACATTACCCGCGACTTGGGCGGCAAATACCCCCTGCTCCTGCCGGTAATGGGTGGCGCGGTGGTGTTTACAGGACAGTTGTTGCCGCTGTTGCGCTTTCCTTTGGACTTTGACTACGTCCACGTTTCCCGCTACGGCGACAAACTCGCAGGCGGTGCGTTCAACTGGAAACGCATGCCCGACCCCGAGCAAATCAAAGGCCGTCATGTAGTCGTTTTGGACGACATCCTGGACGAAGGCCACACCATGGCCGCTATTCAGGAAAAACTGTTGGAAATGGGCGCAGCAAGCTGCCGTGCGGCCGTATTTGCCAACAAGCTGATCGACAAAGAAAAACCAACCAAAGCCGATTATGTCGGTTTGGACGTGCCCAACCGCTACGTCTTCGGCTACGGCATGGATGCCGCCGGCTGCTGGCGCAACCTCGGCGAAATCTACGCCTTAAACAATAAATAAAACAAAGGCCGTCTGAAAAATCTTCAGACGGCCTCAACCCAAATACTAGGAACACATCATGATAGGTTTGTTAATCATTACACATGAAACCATAGGTGAAGCCTATCGCGGTTTGGCCGACCATTTCTTCCCCAACGGCTTTCCCGAAAATCTCCACATCCTCGGCGTACAGCCTAACGAAGATCAAAACGACATCATCAACAACGCCATCGCCGCATTGCAGGAATTTCCCGACAACCGCGGTGTGCTGATCATGACCGACATCTTCGGCGCAACCCCGTGCAACGCCGCACGCCGGCTGGTGCGCGAAAACAAATCCGCCATCCTGACCGGCCTCAACGCCCCGATGATGATTAAAGCCATCCAATACTCATCACAAGCAGAAAACCTCTCCGACTTCACCGAAACCGTCAAAGAAGCCGCCATCCGGGGCATTTTCGCCATTACATCCGCACCTGAAGACCTGGTGTGCAAAGAACACGGCTAAGGCCGTCTGAAAACATTCACTTTACGAACATTTAGGGGACATCCATGCTCAAACAAGAAATCGAAATCATCAACAAACTCGGCCTGCACGCACGCGCCTCCAGCAAATTTACCCAAACCGCCTCCCAATTCCAAAGCGAAGTCTGGGTCACCAAAAACGGCAACCGCGTCAACGGCAAAAGCATCATGGGCCTGATGATGCTGGCCGCCGCCAAAGGCGCCGTGATTGAGCTGGAAACAGAAGGCGCAGACGAAGCCGCCGCCATGCAGGCGTTGACCGACCTCATCAACGACTACTTCGGCGAGGGCGAATAATGAGCATCGTCCTACACGGTGTAGCTGCGGGCAAAGGCATTGCCATCGGCCACGCCCACCTCATCACGCGCGGCACAACGGAAGTCCCCCAATACGACATTGATCCCGACAAACTCGATGCCGAAGTTGCCCGTTTTGACACCGCCATCAAAGCCACACGCAAAGAATTGGAACAGTTGCGCGGCGCGATTCCCGAAAACGCCCCGACTGAATTGGGCGCGTTCATCTCCCTGCACCTCATGCTGCTGACCGACGCTACCCTCTCGCGCGAACCCATCGACATTTTGCGCGAGCAGAAAATCAACGCCGAATGGGCATTGAAACAGCAAAGCGACAAGCTTGCCGCCCAGTTTGACAGCATCGACGACGACTACCTGCGCGAACGCAAACAGGACATGCTCCAAGTCGTCCGCCGCATCCACAACAACCTTGTCGGCCAAAGCAACGAAATCAACCTCGCCGGCAACCTGTTTGACGACACCGTCCTCATCGCGCACGACCTCTCGCCTGCCGATACCGTATTGTTCAAAGAGCAGCACATTACCGCCTTCGTAACCGATGCCGGCGGCCCAACCAGCCACACCGCCATCTTGGGCCGCAGCCTCGACATCCCGTCCGTCATCGGCCTGCACAACGCCCGCAAACTCATCACCGAAAACGAAATCGTCATCGTCGACGGCATCAACGGCACCCTCATCATCGATCCCGACGAAGTCGTCCTCAACGAATACCGCCGCCTCGCCCGCGAATACCGCAGCCACAAGCGCGAACTCAACAAAATCAAAAAAACCGCCGCCACCACGGCCGACGGCATCAACATCGAACTTTTGGCCAACATCGAATCCGCCGAAGACATCAAAGCCCTGCACAACTTCGGCGCAGACGGCGTCGGCCTGTTCCGCAGCGAATTTCTTTATCTCAACCGCGACACCATGCCGTCTGAAGACGAGCAATACGAAGTGTACAGCACGATTGTGAAAAAGATGAAAGGCAAAAGTATCACCATCCGCACCGTCGATTTGGGTGTCGATAAAAATCCGCGCTGGTTCGGCCAAAACAGCACGCCCAACGGCAGCCTCAACCCCGCACTCGGCCTGACCGGCATCCGCCTGTGCCTCGCCGAGCCGGTCATGTTCCGCACCCAAATGCGCGCCATCCTCCGCGCCGCCGCCCACGGCCCCGTACGCATGATGTGGCCGATGATCACATCCATTTCCGAAGTGCGCCAATGCCTTATCCATCTGGACACGGCCCAACGCCAACTGACCGAACGCGGCGAAACCTTCGGCCCGGTCAGCATCGGCTGCATGATTGAAATCCCGTCCGCCGCCATGACCGTCGGCAGCATCCTCAAGCTCGTCGATTTCATCTCCGTCGGCACCAACGACCTGATTCAATACCTCCTGTCAGTCGACCGCGGCGACGACAGCGTCGGCCACCTCTACCAACCCGGCCACCCTGCCGTCCTCAAAACGCTGCAACACATCATCCGCACCGCAAACCGCATGGAAAAAGGCGTGTCCATCTGCGGCGAAATGGCCGGCGATACCGTCTTCACCCGACTGTTGCTCGGCATGGGCCTGCGCCGCTTCTCCATGAACCCCAACAACCTGCTTTCGGTTAAAAACATCATCCTGCACAGCCACACCGGCCATCTCGAAAACGATGCCGCCAAAATCCTGCGCTGCGAAGATCCGGAAAAAACCGAGAAGCTGATTAAAATCCTCAACCAAAGCGAACAGGCGGAATCACAGGCCGTCTGAACCTCCGGCAAGGGCGTGTTTCGATACACGCCCTTTTTATTCGCCCCCATTTTGGGTTTACGCCCAATCCTCCCTCAAGCTCCTTCTTCCCTATTTCGCCATTTCAAAAACCGACCTTTTTCACTTTTCCCAAATATTGCTTACAGGCCGTCTGAAAAATATAGGGCGCAAGTAAAATAAAACTTTTATGCCCGCACCAAAGGCCGTCTGAACCCCGATTACAAGGTTTCAGACGGCCTGCTGTATTCAACCGTATATCTTTTATTTTTTTGCAATAAATGACCCTTCGCCTATTCCTTCCAGCTACTGCCCACTATGGCTTTAGGTATCCCATATCATTCCTTTTTACTAGGTCTTCAGTATACCAAAGCCCTATATAAACACTATCCCTTCGTTTTAATGATGCAACTTTTTATTCCGAAATATGTCTATCCCTACATTAACTTGAAAAAAGATTCAATACCTTGTAAACTTATAAAAGATAATAGTTATCATCATATTTTAAAGGAATAATTCATGAAATTTACGCAACTTTCTGCTTTGATTGCCGCCGCCGCTTTATCAGTCGGCTCCGTATCCGCTTTTGCCAAACCCGTTCAGCTGACCGATACCGTCGGCCGTAAGGTAACCGTCGACCTGCCTGCCAAACGCGTGGTTTTGGGCTTCTATTACCAAGACTACATGGCCATCGGCGGTAAAACCGCGCTGGACAACGTTGTCGGCTTCTCCAAAGCAGTTTGGGCCGACTGGGCGCCGCCAAGCTGGGCGGCATTCAGCAAAGCCGTGCCTAAACTGAATCAGCTGACCGACGTGGGCGAAGTGGAAGTCGGCACTTTCTCGATTGAGAAAGTATTGGCACTGAAACCCGATTTATTGGTTTTGGCCGAATGGCAATACAAGGCTTTGGGTTCCGATCTCGACCGCATCAACAAAGCCGGCATCCCCATCGTTGTGTTGGACTACAACGCTCAAACGGTGGCCAAACACGTTCAATCGACCAAACTCATCGGCACGCTGACCGGCCAGCAGCAAAAAGCCGACAAACTGGCGGCAGACTACAAACGCATCGCCGACACCATCCAAGCGCGCGTGCAAAAAGCCAACCTGCCTAAGCCTAAAGTCTATGTCGAGTTCGGCAACAAAGGCCCTGCTGAACACAGCGTTACCTTCGGCAAGAGCATGTGGGGTTCGATGGCTACACTGGTCGGCGGCAACAATATCGCCGCTTCTTCGGTCGAATTCTACGGCCCGATCAATCCTGAAAAAGTATTGGCCGCCAAACCCGACGTGATCGTGATTACTGGCCGCGAAACCGAATTAAAGAAAAACCCTGCCGCCATGGTGATGGGTTGGGGCATTCCGAAAGCGGAAGCGGAAAAACGCTTGGCAGGCTTTGCTAAACGCGCCGGCTGGGTCAACCTGCCTGCGATTAAAAACAACCGCCTCTACGCCGCCTACCACGCCAACTCGCGCACGCTTTCCGACGGCGCATCGATTCAATTTATGGCCAAAGCGATTTATCCGCAGTTGTTCAAAGACTTCAATCCTGAAAAGACTTATACCGACTTCTACCGCCAAAACCTGCCCGTTGTACCAAACGGTACGTTCTACCTGTATCCGAAAGGGCAGTAAGGCAGGCTTGTGGATTTCAGACGACCTTTTTATGCGAAAGGTCGTCTGAAAGCAGTGTGGGTTTTATACAGAACCGTAGTGTGGGCTTTGCCCGCGGATAACGTTTGTGGAAATGATGGCAAACGGTATGGGATTCCCTGTTTTCGTGGGCAAAGCCCACGCTACGACTTTCCGTCGTGCCGAACGGAGAGCCTCAGGTGGGTTTGACTGTTTTACCCTCTCCCTAGCCCTCTCCCACGGGGAGAGGGAACAGATAACTGAAGTCCGACCATTGTTTTGATTCCCTACAATTTGCTCCCTCTCCCACGGGGAGGGGGAATCGGATGACTGAAATCCGACTATTGTGTGATTTCCTGTAATTTGTTCCCTCTCCCACGGGGAGAGGGGATCGGATGACTGAAGTCCGGCCATTGTTGTGATTCCCTGCCATTTGTTCCCTCTCCCCGTGGGAGAGGGCTAGGGAGAGGGCAAAGCCGTTTGGGACGCCGTTATCCCGATTTTCAAAAAACCACCCTTCAAAACGGATACAGACAAAAGAGATTGTCGGACATGGATGTCCGACCTTGTTCCTTAATTTCAAAGGATTAAAAAATGAATGATTCGGTTGTCGCCGAGATTGTGAGAAACCAGCGCAAGTTGGAAGGCAAGCGTTGGTTGATTGTGTTGATGTTTTTAATCATCGCCGCGGTCAGTTTCCTATTCGACATCGCCACCGGCCCGGCAATGACAGACACGCTGCCCGTCGGTGAAGTGGTCAATGTTTTGCTGGGTAAACCCGGGGTCGATGAAATGAACCGCCTGATTGTGATGGATCTGCGCCTGCCGATTGCGGTAATGGCCTTGGTGGTCGGCGCGGCTTTGGGTGTCGGCGGCGCGGAAATTCAAACGCTGTTGAACAACCCGATGGCCAGCCCTTATACGCTGGGCTTGGCGGCGGCGGCAGGTTTGGGCGCGTCGATGGTGATTGCGTTCGGCGGTTTCGGGCTGCCGGAAACGGTCGCCGTCCCCATCGGGGCGTTTGTGATGACCATGCTGGCTTCGGGCATCTTGTTTCTGTTTGCTTCGGCGCGCCGCTTCAATTCGGCGATGCTGGTGTTGGTGGGGATTGCGCTTTTGTTTCTGTTTCAGTCGATTCTGTCGCTGATTCAGTTTATCGCCGCGCCTGAGATTTCGCAGCAGATTCTGTTTTGGCTGTTCGGCAGCCTGACCAAGGCGACTTGGGAAACGGTCATCGTTACGGCGGCGGTTACGGCGGTATGCGTGCTGCTGCTTTCGCGCGATGTGTGGAAGCTGACCGCGCTGCGCTTGGGCGAAGAACGCGCCGTCGGGCTGGGCATCAATCTGCAATTTTTGCGCCTGAAAACGCTGGTGTTGGTGGCGGTAATGACGGCGACGGCCATCAGTTTTGTCGGCGTCATCGGCTTTATCGGCTTGGTTGCCCCGCATGTGGCTCGGATTCTTTTGGGCGAAGACCAACGTTTCTTCCTGCCCGGCGCAATGCTGGCAGGGGCGGCGTTTTTATCGGTGGCGAGCGTGTTGTCCAAGGTGATTATCCCGGGCGCGCTGTTTCCGGTGGGGATTGTTACGTCGTTTGTCGGCGTGCCGTTCTTCTTCTGGATTGTATTAACGAAACGATAGGCCGTCTGAAATGTTGAAACTTGAAAACGTCCATATCCGGCGCGGCGATTATGTGGTCGCCGACAATATCGATTTGACGCTGGAACAAGGCAAAGTCTATTCCGTGCTCGGCCCGAACGGCACGGGCAAATCCTCGCTGATGAAAACAATTTTCGGCGAAGTGGCGCACAAAGGCACCATCCGCTACGGCGACGAAGTGTTGAGCAAAATCCACCTGCAAAGCTGGCGCAAACGCATAGGCTATATGCCGCAGGACACCGCCGCCGAAGCCTCGCTGACCGCGCTGGAAGTCGTGTTGCTCGGCCGCATGGACGCGCTGCACATGCACGTCGGCGACGAACTGCTGCACGAAGCCGCAAGTATCATGGCGGAGCTGGGCATCGGCCATCTGGCGCACCGCGACGTCATGCGGCTTTCCGGCGGACAGCGGCAGCTCGTCATGTTTGCCCAAGTCATGCTGCGCCGCCCCGAAATCCTGATGCTGGACGAACCGGTCAGCGCGCTGGATATGCGCCATCAACTCAATCTTTTAGAACGCGTGGTGCAATACACGCACGAACACAATCTGGTTACGCTGATGGTGTTGCACGATTTGAGCCTCGCCGCGCAATTTTCAGACGGCGTGATTCTGCTCGGCGAAGGCAAAGTACAGGCGCAGGGCGCGCCGCAGGACGTATTGCAGGCGGACATAATCGGCAGGCTGTATAAAGTGGACATCGAGCTTTTATACTGCAGCAAAGGCCTGCCCGTTATCCGCCCGATGCGGAAGAGTGCGTAACTTAACCGCTCCTGCAAATGTCGGATTTGAGCATCCGGCCTGCAAACTCCCTGCAACTTATCCCCTCTCCTGCGGGAGAGGGTTAGGGAGAGGGCGGTAAGCCCAAGGCTTGCCTCTCCGACTCATCAGCCCGCCCCATATTTTTTATCCTTAGAAAGGACTCCCTCCATGAAAAAATCACTCTTCCTCCTGATGCTGACCGCTTCCCTCAGCGCATACGCCGCCAACCACGAAATCAAAATGCTCGACAACGGCAAAGACGGCAGCATGGTGTTCGAACCCGGCTACGTCAACGCCAAAGTCGGCGACACCGTAACCTTCAAAGCCGCCAACAAAGGCCACTGGGTGCAAAGCAAAGCCCTGCCCGACGGCGTTGCCGACTTCCTGTCCGAAGATGGCAAAGACTTCACCCTCAAACTCGACAAAGAAGGCGTGTACGTCTATACCTGCCCGCCGCACCGCATGATGAACATGAGCGGCGTGATCCAGGTCGGCAAACCGGTGAATAAAGCCAAAGCGCAAGCCGTTGTGGACGAACTGGAAAACCGCGCCATGCAGAGCAAGGGTCGTCTGAAAAAATACATGCAGCAGGTCAAATAAACCGCCGCACAAACAAAAGGTCGTCTGAAACCGTTTTCCGTTTTCAGACGACCTCTTTAGTTTTAGACGATGACCTCATTCCCCTTCCGCCGAAATCTTCTCGTTCAGGAAATCGATAAAACTGCGCACCTTCGCGCTCAAAAACGCCCTGTCCACATAAACCGCGTTTAATTGCTCGGTCCGCACCCGATATTCCGGCAGCAGGCTGACCAACCTGCCTTCCTTCAAATCCTGTCTGGCAGACCACAGCGGCTGATAGGCGATGCCCGCGCCCGCCCTGACCAATTCGCGTATCATCAGCGTATTGTCGCTTTGAATCACCGGATTGAGCGTCAGAATACTTTTTTCACCCGTTTCCCGATGGGTGATTTCCAAATTGCGCTGGTCGGTGTAGGTCGGCAGGATGGCGGGATGGCGCATGACCTCTTCGGGCGTTTGCGGTTTGCCGTGTTTCGCCAGATATTCGGGCGAGGCAAGCAGGACGAATTGGATTTGCGCCAGCGGCTTGACGATAAGCGACGGCGACAAGGTTTTTGCCACGCGCAAGGCAAGGTCGAAGCCTTCGGCAATCAAATCGACGTGGCGGTTGTCGAGCACCAAATCAAGCGTGACTTCGGGATAGCGTTCGCGGTATTCCGCCAGCCAAGTGCCGATTAAATTGCCCGCAAACCAAAGCGGCATGGTCACGCGCAACATGCCCTGCGGTGTGTCCGCCCCGCCTGCCGCCTTTTGCGCGGCAGTGTCGAGCGTGTCGAGCGCGTAGCTGCATTGGCGGTAGTATTCTTCGCCCGCTTCGGTCAGGTGGAGGTTGCGGCTGTTGCGGTGCAGCAGCTTGGCCTTAATCGTATTTTCCAGATGGCTGACGTGTTTGCTCGCCATCGCGGTAGAAATATCAAGCTGCTCGGCGGCACGGGTGAAGCTGCCGCTTTGGACGACTTGGCGGAAAACTTTGAGGCTGAACAGGGTATCCATGTTTTCTTTTGGGGAAACGTTGTATCAATAAAAGAAGTATATATCTACTGGAAGTAATTATCTATACTGCACAGATAAGATTAGTTTTCATTTAAACCCCGCATTTTTGATAAGGAGAATCCCATGTCTGCAACCTGCGCCCGTATCCAACCTATTTTATTGTCCGTTTTGCGTATCGTAACCGCCTACCTCTTCCTCCTGCACGGTACGTCGAAATTCTTCGGCTTCCCGACATCCATGGGCGGCGGCTCGCCCGAAGGCTTGATGCTGGTGGCGGGCATTTTGGAAATCGTCGGCGGCATCCTGTTGATTCTCGGACTGTTCACCCGTCCCGCCGCCTTCATCCTGTCCGGTCAGATGGCGGCTGCTATTTCATGGCACACGCCTCCCAAGGTTCGGCGCTGTTCCCGCTTGCCAACGGCGGCGAATCGGCAGTATTGTTCTGCTTCGTGTTCCTCTATCTCGCAGCAGCCGGCGGCGGCTCATTGGCATTGGACAACCTGTTCGGCAAAAACAAATCCTGATAGGCCCAAAGGTCGTCTGAAAACAAGCAAAGCGGGGTTTGCGCATCCATTGCCAAACCCGCCAACCGATTAAACATCAATCAAAGGAAAAACAAAATGACTTATCAAACCTTGCAACAAGCGGCCGAAACCCGCCGTTCCATTTACGCACTGAATAAAAACCTGCCTGTCAGCAACGAAGAAATCAGCGAAATCGTCAAACATGCCGTTTTGCACACGCCTTCTTCCTTCAACTCGCAATCCACCCGCGTCGTCGTCCTTTTCGGCGAAGAACACGGCAAAGTGTGGCAATTCGTTGAAGACGCATTGCGCGCCATCGTGCCTGCCGAACAATTCGAGCCGACCGCGCAAAAATTAAACCTGTTCAAAGCAGGCGCGGCGACCATTTTGTTCTTCGAAGACCAAAACGTCGTCAAAGGCCTGCAAGAGCAGTTCCCTTCTTATGCCGCCAACTTCCCCGTTTGGGCGGACCATGCGAACGCAATGACGCAATACGCCGTCTGGACAACGCTTGCCGCCGCCGGCGTGGGCGCGAACCTGCAACACTACAACCCGCTGCCCGACGCCGCCATCGCCAAAGAATGGAACCTGCCCGAAAGCTGGCTTTTGCGCGCGCAAATGGTCATCGGCGGCATCGAAGCGCCTGCGGGTGAAAAAGCCTTTGAGCCTGTGGAAAACCGTTTGAAAGTGTTCGGCGCATAATTGCCCGTCAAACAGAAAAAGGTCGTCTGAAAACCAATTTCGGTTTCAGACGACCTTTTGTTCAAATGGGCAAGGCTTAGGATAAACCAATCCGCAGCGTGGGCTTTGCCTGCGATCTTCCGCCCGAACATCCCTATCCAATCCTCCCTGTTCATCCGTGGGTAAAACCCACGCTACGGGTGACCGGCGGTTTGGCGGATAGGGCAAAGCACAAAAGGTCGTCTGAAAAATTGGGATTCCGGTTTTCAGACGACCTTTCGCCCACTCTCTGCAATCCTTCTATAGTGGATTAACTTTAAATCAGGACAAGGCGAGGCAACACCGTACTGGTTTAAAGTTAATCCACTATATAATAGGGTCTCCACCCAACCCCATATTTCGGGGAAACCCGCCCAGCGAAAGGACATCCCATGACCGCCCTGCAAACCATAGCCGAACACCTCACCCGACACCGCCAAACCGTCACCTGCGCCGAATCCTGCACCGGCGGTCTGTTGGCGGGCGCGTTCACCAGCATTGCGGGCAGCTCGCAATGGTTTCATCAAAGTTTCGTCACTTACAGCAACCAAGCCAAAGAAGAGCGCCTCGGCGTCATGCCCGACACGCTGCTGCAACACGGCGCGGTCAGCCGCGAAACCGTGTACGAAATGGCGCGCGGTGCCAAAGCCGTCGCCCAAGCCGACTACGCCCTCAGTATTTCCGGCATCGCAGGCCCGGGCGGCGGCAGCGCGGCGAAACCTGTCGGCACGGTTTGGTTCGGTTTGTCCACGCCGACCGAATCATTGGAACAGATGCAAGTCTTCAGCGGCGACCGCGAAGCCGTCAGAACACAGGCTGTCGAGTTTGCCCTTAATCTTTTGGCAAAACATTTGGTCTGACCGTTTTTTGTCGGCTGCGAATCCGTTGGCTTTCGAAAACCCGACGTGTGCGGTTTCCACATACCACATAAAAAAGCAGGGATGCCATCACGCACCCCTGCTTTTTGTTTTCAGACGACCTTAAAACCTTGTGCCCAAGCTGATGTGCCAACGGAGTTTTTTGTCTTGGTGTCCGTAGGCGACGTCGAAGGAGAACGGGGCGACGGGGCTGAACCAGCGCACGCCGAGGCCGGTACCGTGTTTCATACTCATGCGTTTGAAGTTGCCTGCGGCGTCGCCGACATCGTGGAAGACGGCGCCGGATACGCTTTTGGTAATCGGGAACTGGTATTCGAGGCTGCCGACCAGTAATGCCCTATCGGGGAGGACGGAATTGTTCGGACCTGCCAGACCGATGCTGTCGAGTTCGTAACCGCGTACGGAAGATGCGCCGCCGGTGCGGAACATGAGGCTGGAAGGTACGTCTTCGCCTTCGCGGGCATAAACGTAACCTGCCTGCCCGCGGACGATGAAGGTGCCGAGTTTTTTGTTTTCGGGCGTGTAGAAATAGCCTGCGCGGGCGGTGGCGCGCGCCATGGCGGTGGAGGACAGGAAGTTGCCCAGTGTTGCGCCGATTTTGCCGTCGAGGTAGTAGCCGTTTTCGGGACGCAGCTCGGTTTCGATGTTTTGGCGTTTCCACGAGGCGGTCAGCATGGTGGCGTGGCTGCGGCCGAGGTCGTAATTGGTATCGGGTACTTTGCGGTCTTCGGTGATGAATTCGATACCGAGGCGCGATTCGATGCCGTTGCGGTCGCGCACGCGCCAAATACCGCTGGTCAGGGCGCGTTTTTCAAGGTTTTGGGTGGTCGAGCGATTGTAGGATGTGTTGGTCGTCCAGTATTTGCCTTCGCTGTTGCGCGGCTGGCTGATACCGGCGGCGAGGGTGGTTTCGTATTTGTCCATGTCCCAAACGACGGAGCCGATGTAGCCTTTGTTGAAGAGGTTGTAATAGTCGTAACCGATACGTCCGCCGAGGCCGTATTCGGAATCGTAGCGGATACCGGTTTCGAGTTTGTGGCGTTTGACTTCGGTGACGTTGACTTTGACGGGCACGCGGTCGCCTTGGAGGCGGTCGAAGTCGGCTTGAACGGATGCGCCGGAGTAATGTCCGTTTTGTTCGAGCGCTTGTTGGAAGTCGAGCAAGAGGTCGAGGTCGTAGGGCGCGCCGGGTTTGAAACGTGCCAGGCCAGCTACGACGTTTTCGGGATAGCGGCGGGGACCGGGGATTTCAAAGTCGCCGAAATAAATGGGGCGGTTGCTTTCGACGGTAACGTTCAGATCGGCGGTGTTGTTGTTGGGATTGACGGTGGCTTGGCTGTTGCTAAGTTTGGCAAGCGGGTATTTTTTGCGGGTTACTGCGCTGAGGACGGAGGTTTTGCTGCTGCTCCAGCCTTCTTGATCGAAGTTTTCACCGACGGGCTGCTGCCAGTTTGCCATGGCTTTTTGGTAATACTCGGCAAGGTTGTCGTCTGAAAGGATGTCACCGAGGATGGCGACGCTGACGTTGTCGATTTTAGTGCGCGGGCCGGGATTGACGGCGACGGTGTAGCTCGAACCGTTGTCTTGGACATTGACGCTGCCGTTGAAATAGCCTTTGGTTTTGAGCATGGTTTTGACGTTGTCGGGTGCTTCTTCGGCAAGGAAGCCGACCTGCTCTTTGTCCAACTCTTCGTCCTGCTGCTGGGTAATCAGCGGCAGGTATTCTTCGAGCATGGATTTGACTTCGCTGTTTTTGGTTTCGATTTTGACGGGAAACTTGGGTGTCAGTTTGCCTGCTTTGGCAGCCTGCTCGGATTGCCCGCCCTGCTTGAAGCCGGGAATCGGTTCGTAGTCTTCGGCACGCGGCAGGTCTGCTGCAGCTGCGTGTCCGTAGGCAAGGGCGAGTGAGGCAATCAGGATGGGCGAAGTCAGTCTGGTCATAGCAAAAAAATGTTTCAACGGCAGAAGGGTTCTAAATTCTACCATTATTTTCAATCGGGTTTAAAACCCGCCTGAGACGGAGGGGTCGTCTGAAAAGGCGGATGCGCCTGCCTCTGTGCGACAGAAGCAAAACACATTAACTCCCTCCAATCCGAAAAATACAGCACAAACTGCCCAATTCTCTAAAAAATCAAGCATTTTCCGCCACAACAATCGATTTGATATGTAAACCTGCGCAATAATTGATATTTTCTTTTAAAATGCAACGTTTCTTAACACATAAAGTAAGAGGACGTATCATGGCAAGTGGTCATCCACTGCTGAACGCAGTCAACCGTATCGGACTTGTCCCGCAAATCATCATCGGTTTGATGTTGGGCGTCTTGGTCGGCTCCATTTCCCCGAAAGCAGGTTTGGGCGCAGGGCTGCTCGGCGAATTGTTCGTCGGCGCATTGAAAGCCGTCGCCCCCGTATTGGTGTTTGTCTTAGTAACCGCCGCGCTGGTGCAATACCGCAAAGGCGGCGAAGCCAAAATCAAACCCATCATTATTCTGTATCTCGTCGGCACATTTGCCGCCGCCGCAGTCGCCGTTGCCGCCAGTATGGCATTCCCGACCGCGCTGGTGTTTAAAGACGTAGCTACCTCCACCCTCGCCCCGCCCTCCGGCATCATCCAAGTCCTCAAAGAGCTTTTGATGAAGCTCGTGTCCAACCCGATTAACGCCATCGCGCAAGCCAACTACATCGGCATTCTCGCATGGGCGTTGGTTTTAGGCTCCGCATTGCGCCACCACGGCTCCGACACCACCCGCCAAGTCGTCGCCGACCTCTCCGACGCCGTTACTACCGTCGTACAATGGGTTATCCGTTTCGCCCCCTTGGGTATTTTCGGACTGGTCTCCCAAACCGTTGCCGAAACCGGCTTTTCAGCCTTCCTCAGCTACGGACGCCTGCTGGCCGTCCTGCTCGGCAGCATGGCATTTATCGCCCTCGTCGTGAACCCGCTCATCGTCTGGTCGCAAACCCGCAAAAACCCCTACGGACTGGTCTTCACCTGCCTGCGCGAAAGCGGACTCTACGCCTTCTTCACCCGCTCCTCCGCTGCCAACATCCCTGTCAACATGGCATTGGCAAAAAAACTCGGCTTGCATGAAGACACCTACTCCGTTTCCATCCCGCTGGGCGCAACCATCAACATGGCAGGTGCAGCGATTACCATCACCGTCTTAGCCATGGCGGCCGCCCACACCAAAGGCATCGTCGTCGATTACCCCACCGCCCTGCTCCTGAGCCTCGTCGCCACCGTCGGCGCATGCGGCGCATCCGGCGTTGCCGGCGGCTCGCTGCTGCTGATCCCCGTCGCCTGCAGCCTCTTGGGCATCGACAACGACTTCGCCATGCGCGTCGTCGGCGTCGGCATGATTATCGGCGTAATCCAAGACTCCGCCGAAACCGCCCTCAACTCCTCCACCGACGTACTCTTTACCGCCGCCGCCGACTTAGGCAGCCGCCGCAAAGACTGAAGACTCGGTGTTTCGCCAAACGTCAAAAAGGTCGTCTGAAATTTCAGACGACCTTTTTTCTATAACACATATAAATTAGATTATTGAGTCCAACATTTCACGAACATATTCAAGTCTTCTTGCGCATTCTGGCATGCCTCTTCATAAAGTGCGGTCTCACGCTCTTGTTGCTCGAGCCGTTTACGATGTTTCTGCTCTTGATTTTCTCAGGCGATTTGTTGTTTTTGCTGTTCTGCCAATGCTAAAATCCGCGCTTTGCGTGAGTTGAACATATGAATTTATATGGAAAAACAGCTGTAAAAGCCGTAGAGCTATTCGCTTATACACACGATATTAAAAAAGCATGGACGGAAGCAGTTCAAGAGTTTACTAACAGTTATTCAGCTAGAGTGAAAGGATGTCCTAAAAATGCCTTCTTCGGGCTGTGCTACGCGGGAAAAATAAAAGGAATTTCTATTCAAACACCAC
>ERZ772986.1085-NODE-1085-length-15780-cov-3.108045_pt1 | contig 15780 bp, 13 predicted proteins | sample MGYA00511898_ERZ772986 | MGnify/ENA primary metagenome ERZ772986 (study PRJEB29015, sample SAMEA2737934) | human oral metagenome | biome: human oral; feature: human-associated habitat; material: dental | place: China | collected 2148 ... | reverse complement strand
CGTCTTTTCGGCGTGACAAGCAGAGAGATGCCTGTTGGGAGGCGCGTGCGCAAAGTCACGCGGGGCGTTAGGCCACGCTAGGGCTCGCTAGGTTGCGGTTCGACGGAAAATCGATTGGGCCATCTACCGCTCAACGCTTCTGCGACTAGGTATGAGAAGCGGATATCTATAATGAAAAGTAAGTAATACAAAACTCATGACATGCGCAAGATGCGGCGTGTTTTAGCCGGACAGCAAGGGAGCTCGAATGGCAAGCAATATTCCTTCAATACTTGGTGTGCATGTATGCAGCGGAGCATTTGATCCTGGATACGACATCGATCTCTTTGGAAGCTTGCAGAGTGAAGGAAAGAATCCTAAGCCGGTGCGCGCTTCCGTAATCTTCGGCCATAACGGTTCGGGTAAATCTACGATTGCCCGAGAGATTGCAGTGATTAGCCGAGGGGAATCCAACGGTTATCTCTATGACGAGAACAAGAGAGAGTTGTCACTCACTGACAACGAATGTACTGGCATAAGGGTATTCGACGAGGATTACGTCGAGTCAAAGACCCGAATTGAAGGTGAGGGTCTTGATTCAATTGTCATGCTAGGGGAACAGGTATCGGCAGTCGAGGCCATTGAAGAGACCGAAAAAAGCATCAGAGGTGTAACTGCAGACATAGAGGGGCTAAACAGCAAAATTGCGGAGCTTGAAAATGGCTCAAATTCGGTCGACAAATTAGAGAAGAAGGCAAAAGAGAGCGTCAAAAGCGTCGGCTGGGCAGAACGCCGTCAGAAAATTACCGGAATTAAATCAAGCCTTAGCAAGAATTCCTGGATAGACGTGCAAAACGCCAAAACAGAAGAAACTAGGGAGACGCTAGGGCAGCAGTTTGATGCCAAGCTCAGAATCTTTGAGAAAGCCAAGGCGGCCGGGCAAGATGAGATTAGGCCCGTTCCCTCCATCGACATTACGCCCTACGACGAGGGCTACCTAACGGAGCTACTCAGCAGCCAGATCGACAATCCGGAACTCTCTGAGCGAGAGCAGAGAATCCTCGAGCTGGTGAAGAACGACAACCAGACTATTGTTGATACTGCCGTAAGCGTCTTTTCGCTGGAAGATACACACGTATGCCCGATGTGCCAGCAGGAGGTCTCTCAGGCGCACAAAGACTCAATCGTCGCGAGCATCCGCAAGGTTCTGAATAAAGCCGTTGAAGAATTCAGAGTCGAACTCTCGAAAGCGTTTCTCCCTCGCCTAGTTGAGACTGTTGATATTCCAGATCAGGTCACCGAATCAGCGAAAGCCGACTTGAAGGATGCTTTTCGTGAGGCAAATCGCCTTGTAGATGAATACAATTCGCGCATTGAGCTCCGCAAGGCAAGCATCTATACGGCTCAAACCGCAGGTGCATTGGGCTTGGATGCGGCGTTGAAGAAGCTCGAGATTGCGGTTGAGAGCGTAAACTCCGAAATCGACTCCATCAACAGTGCCATCAAAGATAGAAATATCCTAGAGAAGGACCTCCTGAAACTTAACGATGAGATCAGTCGAACTGACGCACGCCAGGACATCGAGTCCTGGCGTGCGGCGGAAGGCGACCTCGCAAAGGCCAGGGATGCTAAGAGCGAAAAGCTGGCAGAGCACAGGCGGCTTCTATCGGAAAAGCAGCAACAAGAAGCAGCATTAAAGCAAATCGACATTGCAGTCGACGTCATCAACTCGTATCTCGCGAATGTGTACTTCGATTCCGACAGGTTCAAGCTCGTACTGGATGGCGAACAATATAAAGTGCTGTCCCATGGACAGTCAGTTGCCCCGGATAATATTTCGACTGGCGAGAGAAATGTCCTGGCTCTTTGCTACTTCTTTACGGAAAGCGGGGAAGGCAAGGAACAAGGACATGCTGACGATGATCCTCAGTATGTTGTTCTCGACGACCCGATATCGAGCTTCGACATGGAGAACAGGGTTGGTGTCTGCTCGCTCATTCGTGAACGAGCAGAATGCATACTTCAGTCAAATGACGAGAGCAAAATTACGGTATTCACGCATGACTCCAGTGTTATGCATGACCTGCAGAAGGTGTTTGATGACATACGTTTGCTTACGATGTCAAAGAGCTTCGCATACAACACCCGTAAACTTGTTGGCACCGCCACCGAAGCCGTCACTAAGGGAACGGAGTATGCAGCCCTCCTGAATAGGGCCTATCGTTTCGCAAACTCGACGACGGAGGATTTGGACGAGTCGTATGTCATCGGCAACATCCTGAGAAGAATCGTTGAGGGCTATGGCACATTCAACTACGGAATAGGAGTGGAGGAGCTCTTTAGAGATCAAGACCTCGCCAGTCGACTTGGACCGCATCTTCCCTATATAAAAAACGCCATGTACCGTCTAATGCTGAATGATGAGAGCCATCTAAAGGACAGGGTGAGCACAATGAACCCCTCCGATAGATTTGAGCGATTCAGTTACGAAGACAAAAGAAGCTGTGCGCAATGCGTCTTGCTGATGCTCTACGCATTAGATCAAACCCATGTGAAACGGCAGCTAAAAGATGTCTCTATCACAGAGCTGCAGGGACGAATTGCGGCGTGGGAATCGAGGTTTTCGGGTCAGTCTGCATAGTCGGTATTGACGCATGTAGTCACTTGCTAAGTCCAAATCAACATTTCCCCAGCTCAGGGCTGTTACTCTTCACTCGGAATTTGTCACTCTTGGGTCGGGGAGCACCCCGCCCCGTCGGCGCCTCTTTCGCCCATGTAGTCAGTTGCGCGCAACCGAATTTCGTTTCCGCAGGTCAAGCATGTCACTCTTGGGTCGTCCGAAAATGCTCTCCCCAAGTGACTACACGGTTTTCGCGATAGGAGAGCAGAGGAAGTCCCAGCTCACCTGTCCCGCTGACTACATGGAAACGGGCAATGCAACGATTGAGTGGGAATAGAATACATCCTAATATTAGCCAGTTTCTTCAGGAACACGTCCCTACTTTCACCTTTTGGGGGTGTGGACTAAAGCTTGGAGACAAGGAGGTCCGCCATGTATGATCGGGAGACGAGGGAGAAGTCAGCCTACCCAAGCTGATCAAGGACCTGAGACGAGGACACAAGGAGGTTGGGCTCACGGACGAGCAGCTCTCTCGTCCTTGAATATGCCCTTCGACCATATATGGATGGTTCGGACGATAGTTCGAATCCCCAGTACATACGGGAGTGCGGGTGTAGATGCTGATGAGCAAGCGCGACTCTGCGAAAGACGGGCACGAGGGAGTCGCCCACACTTACGGCAGGAAGGTCATCCTCTCGCGCAAGGGATTCGACAGCAGTGCGGGAGGAAAAGCTAGTCCGGTTTTCTTCGAGGACACACGCGACCTCGCGGGTACGCTCCTCTCGCTTCCCATCCCAGATGGTGATGCCCGAGACTCGTATGCTGACCTGGAGTATGACGGAATGGGGTACGACCAGGTCGTCTCGTCTCTCAAAGCCAAAAACAAGACGGCCAAGTGCCACGTGGACCCCGATATCCGCGAGGGGACACGCAGAGAACAACCTCGCGACTGGAAGCCCGCGTTTGGACAGACGGGAAAGGCGCAGAAGCAGCTGTGTAACGCTGGCGTCATGAAGGGAGACCTCTTCCTGTTCTTTGGGTGGTTCAGAGGCGTCATGAGAACCAAGGATGGGGCGCTGCGGTATATGAGCAAGGGTCGCGACTTTCGCCGCAGCGAGAACTCCGATGACTGGTATCGCTTCTCTGACCTCCAGGTTATATGGGGCTACATGGAGGTTGGCGACATCCTCACCAATCCCGAGGAGATACGCCAGTACTACTGGCATCCGCACGCACAGCCTGGCAAACTCGATGGCGACAACAACACCCTGTACATTCCCACCCAACGATTGAGTTTCGCTCCAGGGCTTCCTGGCTACGGTACCCTGGATTTTGCCCGAGGCCGCGTGCTGACAAAGGAGGGTATGACGAGAAGCGGGTGGATTCCCTACCCCTTCCTCATGCCAGAGCACGTGAGCGGCAATCGGAAGAACGGCTTCCGCCCCAAGACGGGGCAGAGCGCGGGGGACGTGCTCATATACGGGGGACAGTGGCAGGAACTTGTCTGCTACGAATCCGATGGCCTTCTCGACTGGGCCAAATCACTGATCTGCGGGCAGTGGGGAGTGCTCCACAGGTCACGTTCTACGTGAATGCCTCGCTCCTCTTCCTGCACCGCTACGCTCCACCAGGCCCTTCCGCTCGAGCGAAGCGAGCAGGCGCCCCGTTGTCGAGAGGCTCATGCCGCATGCATCCGCAACCTGCTTGCGAGCCATGAGCATTCCCGCTGGAAGCGCATCCAAGATTGCCCTCTCTTTGAGAGTCGTGAATCACGTTCTCCACGTGCAGGCAATCGCCGTCGACGTCTCGGAGGCCCACGGTGGCGCCCTCGTCGGACATGCCGAACACGCACGTGAACATGGACTGTAAGCGTGAGGCAGCGGCCGCCGCGAGCAAGTTGTTCTGGTCCGTTCGGCCGTAGCTATTCCGTTTGGACGATGCACATCGGATACGTCCTTTCCCGAGTTGGCATATCCTACACGTGGTCGCATTGGGCGGGTGGGACGGTGTGGTCCTGCCCGCCCTTCCGTATGGAGGGGAGGGGATGCCGTGCGCGTCATCGTGAGCGAGTGCCTGAGGGGCGTCGCGTGCCGCTACGACGGGGGAGCCAAGCCCGTCTCGGCCGTGCAGGAGCTCTGCGAGAAGGTCGACGTCGTGGGCGTCTGCCCCGAAATGGCCAGCGGGCTGCCCGTGCCCCGTCCGCCTGCAGAGCAGGTGGACGGGCGTGTGATATTGAAGGACGGCAGCGACGTGACGGAGGACTTCAAACGCGGGGCTGACATCTCGCTCGGGAGGGCCAAGGCCTCTGGTGCGCCGCTCGCGGTTCTCAAGGCCAAGAGCCCCTCATGCGGCGTCGGGGTCATCTACGATGGAAGCCATACCGGCAAGTTGACCAAGGGAGACGGCATCCTTGCCCATCTCCTGCAGGAGGAGGGGATCTGCGTGGTAACCGAGGACATCGTCAAGAGCTGCAAGCCGTCCGTCGAACATCCCGTAGCGATCGTGTTGGGCACGGGCCTCGGCCACCTGGGCTCGCTGGTCAAGCCCGCTCGCCACATCGACTACCACGACATAGACGGCTTTCCCGACGAGGCCCGCCCCATGGCTGGCCACAGCTTCCAGGCTGCCGTCGGTACGATAGACGATGTGCCCGTGGTCGTCTATCCCGGGCGCATCCACCTGTACCAGGGATACAGCGCCATGGAAATCACTTCGCTGGTGCGTCACGCGCATCACCTGGGCTGCCGTGACATCATCTTTGCCTGCGCCACGGGTTCCGTTCCCGGAAACGCCAGCACGGGCCTGGGCATCCTTACCGACCAGATCAACCTCACTGGGCGCAATCCCCTGGCCGAGTGGGACGAGATCCGCGAGGTCGAGACGCCATTCGTGGGCATGACCGACGCCTACACCCCCTACCTGCGCACGCTCGCCCGCGGCGTGGCGGACGACCTGGGCATATCCGTGGAGGAGGGCGTCTACGCCGGCACGCTCGGGCCCACCTTCGAGACGCCCGCCGAGATCGGCATGCTCAGGATGCTGGGTGTCTCCTATGTGGGCATGTCCACCGTCTGCGAGGTCATCATGGCGCACGCCCTGGGCATGAACGTGCTGGGGCTTACATTGGCAGCCAACGAGTCCGGTGATGCCACCGTCACGCATGAGAGCGTCCTGGCCGAGGCCGGCAGGCATGCCGATGACTTCGAGCGTCTGGTTCGCGGCGTGCTGCACCTGCTGTAGGGGAGGGACCATGTCGTCTCGTGCCGTTCTATCGCGCCTCAGGAGCAGCCTCGGCAGCATGGCAGCGGTTGTGGGCATCGTCGCCTTCCTGGTGCTCGCGCTCTTCGGCGGCGTGCCAGACCTGGGTGATGCCGGCAGGGCCGTCGTCACTGCGGACAGCGACCCCTCGGCCGCAGTCTCGGCGCTCAAGCGCAGGGATGACAGCATCTACGGGGATTCCAACCTGCACGACCTCTTGGATGGCGTCGAGCCCAACGACGTGGGCTCGACGCCCCCCTCCGATGGGAACGAGAGCCCCATCGATGCGAGCGGGGACCTAACGGGTGATGTCTCCGCAGACGATGGCGAGCTCCACGACGCCTGGAACGAGAACGTCGGCTACAGCTATGCCAGCGAGGCCTATCGGCATACGGAGAGGGAGTCGATCGCTGCCTACGGCTCCACGGTCCTGACCGACTTTGACGTCGCATACCCGCAGTTCCATGGTGGGATTGCCAACGTGGATCAGGTGAACGAGACGCTCAGGCAGACGGCCATGCGCTTCGTGAGTGACAGCTACGAGAGCCCCACCGACTACTATCGCTCCGTGATGGCGAGCGTCATTGAGGACGGCTACGGGAGCGGCGGCGATGGCCGGGTCTCTGCGGACGAGTGCCTCCTGACCAAGATCGCCCCGCGTGAGCAGCTGGTTCAGGCACTCAAGGGCCAGGGGGAGCTTGCCCAGCGCTTTCAGACCACGCTCTTCGTCGACGGCAACGGCAAGGTCAACCTGGGCGTCACGTTCTGGGTCTCGAAGGACGGCAGCTTCATCCGTGGCTGGCAGGACGTGACCGTTCCCGACGGCGAGCTTGCCGCCGCTCGGAGGGACTCCACGTTCTGGTCGCTGCTGCCCGCTCCTGGTGCATAGGGCTGTGATGGTGGGGGAGATTGCAGAGCGGCCCTTGAAAGGGGAGGGCTCTTCGCTTAGTATCTATGCGCCGCACCGCGAGGTGCATCATAGGGGCGCCAGTTTAGCTCAGTTGGTAGAGCACCGCTCTCGTAAAGCGGGGGTCATCAGTTCGAGTCTGATAACTGGCTCCAGGGAGAAGCAGGCCGGAGGGGATGACCCCTCTGGCCCTTTGCTCCTCTCTCATAGTGCGGGTCCCCTACCAGCAGCTCGGTGCCCTTCGTGAGCGTGTAGCCCCCGTCCTCGCCGAGCGCGAGCTCGATGTCGGCGGGCACGTGTCCGCCGAGCACGCGACGGACGTTCTTGTCGTCCGACCGTTCGAACCAGGCCTCTGCCTCCTCTTGCGTGGAACCGCCCTTCAGCTTGCGACCCACGAGCCTGTCGCGCAGCAGCCCCATCGGCGCGGAGATGTAGACGGTCTCGTCGGCAAGCTCGCCAATGCCCGCCCATGCGCCCTTGCCGATCTGGAAGTAGTTGCCCTCGACCAGCAGGATGTCCCCCGTGACCTCCATCGCGTCGGGGACGGCGTCATGCAGCACGCGCGAGTACTCGGGCCAGGGGGTGGGGTGCTCGCCGCGCGCGTCCGCCAGCTTCGCCCGCAGTCCCGCCACGTCGTAGGTGAAGGACGCCCCCTTGCGCGAGCGCAGCGTGATCGTCTCGCCGTCCTCCACGTAGGTATGGGAGTCCAGGTAGGCGTTGGGATAGTGATAGCCGTCCATGCCGATCGCCTGGATGGGCACGCAGCCGTCCATGTCGTGCGACAGCTGCGCGAGGCAGAGCGAGAGCGTCGTCTTGCCCGATCCCGGAGGCGCGCTCATGAACACGATGTAGCGCCCGCCCAGGCGACGCTGGGCGGCGGACCAGTGCCGCACGAGGGGTTTGAAGACGCCCTCGATGTCCTCGTCGCGATAGCTGGCCTCGATGTCCAGGCCGTTCACGGTGATGCTCACTCGCATGGCTCCCCTTCGGACGTCCTCTGCGCCACTGCGTCCCTCCCACCACATCCTAACGGACGCGCCCCGCGCCTTGTATGTCACGTGGGGAGCACCTCCGTGGAGAAGCCTCCCTTCTCGCCAAAGGCACCCATGCCGCGACCGGGGAGCCCCCAGTACCCGTCGGTGCGTTGCGTGTCCACGGAATGTCCCCTTACGGCTCATGGACGGCCCAGATGTCCCGGGCCGTCTGCGGATCGGTGACGAAGCGGAAGAGCTCGTGGTCGCGCTCGTACTGCTCGTAGATGCTCATGCCGCTCGTCAGGCCCAGCTCCTCGGCGCCACGGGCCTCGCGCAGGATGAGGGAGGACGGCTCGTATGCGTCGTTGTGCACCCACGAGAGGCCGCCGGTCCTGACCTCGGGAAAGTAGGCCAGCCCCCCATGCCGGCGAACATCCGCATAGTCGAAGCCGTAATCTCGCACGCACCAGGCCCCGAAGGCCATGGGACGAGACGGATCGGCATTGACGGTGCAGTGGGCCCAGGCCGGCGGCACCACCACTACCTGCCCCGGCTTGGCATGAACCGCATAGCAGCTGCCAGGCTGGTCCTGAGCGCTCTCCTGCATGTAGATGACGGCCTCGCCGTCCCAGATCTCATAGACCTCTGGCGTGGAGCAGCCGCACGAGACGGAGACCGCATGCACATGTCCCTGGCTGCGTACGGGCTCGCTCCCCAGCGTGCCGCCGGCGTAGATCATCGCGCCATAGAGCAGGTTGCGCCCTATCAGGTCCGTGCGATCGGCCTTGCGCCCCACGTCCATCGACACGATGTAGGGGATTTCGGGTCCCGTGCAGCATGGGTCACGCAGGCTCTGCCTGATGTCGTCCAGAAGCCGGCGCTCGGGCATCGGGCCAAAGGTGTCGGGACCGTACCTGAAGGTCATGGCCCGGTAGTCAGGTTCGATGTCGAATCCAGGGTCGAACCACATGGCTGCCCCCTCCTTCTAGTTGCGGACATAGGCTTGGATGACGGCAATGCGGCGGTCTGCCTCGCTTGTGTTGGTGATGCGGTAGGTGCCGACCCGTGCCGGCACGATGAAGGTCTCGCCGTAGTTCACGGGGAAGGGCTCGAAGGACCTATCGACGCTCTCCACCCGAGCGCTTCCGCCTTCCACCAGGTTGAGCACGTTGACGCTGTCGTGACATTCGAGCCTGGCGGAGCGCGTGAACCAGTGGCGGCGCGTCTCGATGAACTCCAGCTCGTTGAGACCGGTATGCTCCTCGACCACGCCTTCCTGCGAGGAGAGGTTCTGGTGCGGATCTGCCGCACGGTCGATGAGCCGTGTGGCGCAGGGCTCGGTGTCGCGTGAGGTCAGGATGTTGCGTGCACCATGCTCCACATGGGTCGGACGGGGGATGCCGTCGAGGCCGACGCGGCCCCAGTCCCACAGCTTGAAGGTGAATACATAGGGCGTGGCGCTGATCTCGAGAATGACGGTGCCCGCGCCCCCGCAGTGGACTGTGCCTGCGGGAATGTGCACGTGGTCATGCTTGTCCACCGGCAGGCGGTTGACATAGGCCCCATCGGGGAAGCGAATCTCTCCGGCGGCGGCGCGCTCGAGGTCGCGCACCATGTCATCTTTGTTGACGCCGGTCCTCACGCCCAGGTACACATGCGACCCTGCCATGGCGTCGAGGATGTAGTAGCTCTCATCCTGCGTATAGGCCATGCCAAAGCGGTCCCGGATGTACTCGGTGAGCGGATGCACCTGCAGGCTCAGGTTGCCGCCACCCATGGTGTCCAGGTAGTCGAAGCGTATGGGGAATTCGGTGCCAAACCGTGCATGCACCTTGGGGCCCAGAAGCTCGTCGGGATGGAAGAAGACCAGATCGAGTGCCGGCACCTCCACCTCGATGCCCCCAAAGTCCATGAGAAGGGAGTTCTCCTCCGGCACGCCATCGAAGGCCCAGCCGAAATTGGGTGCTTCGGGATCCAGGCCAAAGTGCTCCTGCATCCAGCGGCCTCCCCAGACGCTCTGATCGAAGTAGGGGACCAGCCTGAAGGGACGAGCGGACAGGCGAGCGAGCCCCTCCCTGCAGGCGGCGCCATCCACCATGCGTGGGTCATCAGGACGGTTCGTATCAAGCACCAGGTCGGCCGTTGGCATCACGACCTGCTTGAGACGGTCCGCCATTCGCCACTCGAAGAAGTAGCCTCGCTTGAACTTGCGCAGCGCGTCCTCCCCGTCGTTGCCTGCTTTCCAGTTGGGCATCCCACGACGGTGGCGGCACTGGATCTCCCAACGGGTGAGATCGGCATAGACGACAAGGTCGGGCTCGCAGAGAAGGGTGGCACCGAAGCCCATGGCCACCACAAGGCCATGCGCTCCCGCCACTTTCGTGCGTGCGGCCTCCAGGCGCTCGTCGTCAAAGAACTGGTCGATGGTGTAGTGGGACATGACGCCGAAGACGCGGTCGTTGGTGATGGTGTCGGTGATTCGAGCTTGGACGCGATCGACGTCCCAAGAGAAGTCGTCCGCTCGAAGCACGACGGAGGGCGAGAGGAGGGGGAGAATCCCTCGCTCAAGCTCGGATAGGTCCACGCCCGGATAGCATTCCAGCGCCAGGACCGCAGGCCCGGTGGTTGTCGCGGCAAGCCGCGCATCGATGGCCCCGGCGATGTCGTGCCAGCTGCGCCAGGCAGGCCCCAATTCGGGGAAATGCGTACAGGGACGTGTCTCATACATGGATGACGTACCTCCTCGGAGGTCTAGCTTACCGCTTTACAAATTATCCCTTGAAAGTAAATACTAAATAAGTTAATACGAAACATATACCAGTATAACGGTGATCACTCACGAAGACTGAAGAGTCGTTTTTGGCATCCGAGAGGATGGCTTCGGCGTTTAGCGAAAGGAGTTCTCATGGAAGGAATAAAGGGCAAGGTCGTGGTGGTTACCGGTGCAGCGAGTGGCATCGGAAAGGCAACTGTGAAGCGCTTCTCGGACGAGGGGGCGCTCGTCGCGATGCTCGACCTGAAGCAGGACGCACTTGAGGCGTCTGCCGAGGACCTGGGCCTTGCCGAGGGCGCATATATGGTCCAGCCTGTTGACGTTACGGTTGACGGGCAGGTCTGCTCCGCAGTGAGTGCGGTAGTTAAAAGGTTCGGGCGCATCGATGTCCTGTGCAACATAGCGGGAATCGGTGGCAGGGTCGGTCCCGTGGAGGACCAGCCCGTTTCCGATGCGCGCACGGTCATCGAGGTCAATCTTCTGGGCACGTACTGCATGATCAACCGCGTCCTGCCTGTCATGAAGGCTCAGGGCGAGGGCGTGATCCTCAATACCGCCTCGGTGGACGGAACCGCGTGCTACGCATATGAGGCCCCCTATGCCATGAGCAAGGCGGGGGTCATCCACCTCACGCAGTGCCTCGCCAATGAGAACGGCAACACGATCCGCGTCAACTGCGTGTCACCCGGCTGGGTCAAGACCCCGATGATGGATGAGACGGCAGACGGCTTTGGCGGCATGGACTACCAGAACGAAGGCGACCTGGTGGACTACGGTCCCCTCGGTCGTGCGGAGGAGCCCTCCGAGATAGCGGGCATATTCGCCTTCCTGGCGTCCGACGACGCGAAGATCCTCAACGGTGTGGACATCCACGCTGACGGAGGCAAATACCTGGGAAAGCAGTAGCAGCTTAGGAGACGGGGCACACGCCCTCCTGTGGCGACGCCCCGTCTTTCCCGGCAAGTTTGGTTCGGACCATCAACACGTAAGGATGCGACCCAGATGATCAAGTATGACAGGCAGCACGAGCTGGACAGCGTCAATGGCGCGCTCGCGATTCGTCCCCAGATCGAGAGGGTGGTGGACGAGATCTGCGAGAGGGGCTACGACCTCATCTGCTACATGGGCATCGGCGGCACGTGGGCATCTGCGCTCCAGGTCGAGTCCCACGTCAAGGAGCTCAGCGACCTCCCCATCACGGTGGAGAACGCGGGGCAGTTTAACGTCGTGGGCAACAGGCGCATCACCAAAAAGAGCGTCGTGGTCTTCTCGTCCGTGTCCGGCAACACCGCAGAGATGGTCGCTGCGATGGAGACCCTCAAGAGGGAAGGCGTCACCACCATCGGGTTCGTGGACGTCGCGGATTCCCCGTTGGCCAAGGACGCCACCCACTGCATCACCTACCCCGAGAACGAGCAGCTCAAGTTCTCCATGGTCGCTGACCGCTTCATGGAGAACGCCGGACAGTTTCCACAGTATGAGGAGTACTACGCTCAGCTTGATGCCAACCTCGCCGAAGGTCTCGCGAGCGTCGCCGTGGCGTCTGACGAGTTTGCGCGGGACTTTGCCCAAGAGCATCACGACGATCCGATCCACTACTTCGTCGGCGCTGGTGGGCAGTACGGCTCCACGTACTCCTACGCCATGTGCTACTGGGAGGAGCAGCACTGGTTGCGCACCAAGTCCATTCATGCCGCGGAGTTCTTCCATGGCATGTTCGAGGTCGTGGACAGGGACACCAATGTCACGGTCTTCCTAGGAGAGGACGCCGAGCGTCCGCTTGCCGAGCGTGTGGCCAAGTTCCTGCCCAAGGTCTGTGCGCGCTATACGCTGATCGATTCGAAGGACTACGAGCTCAAGGGGATCTCTTCCGAGTACCGTGGCTATCTGGGCCACCTCGTGACGCATCAGGTCACCAACCGCATCGACATTCACATCGAGCGCATCAACTGCCATCCGATGGAGATCCGTCGCTACTACCGCCAGCTCGCGTACTAGGCATCTTGGCGTGGCCATCCCGGCCCGGGATGGCCCCGTCCCACTTTGCGTTCGTCCCGGAGGATTTACGTTGTGCAAGGGAGTGCCTTATGTCGACAATTGCCATGCGTGACGTCTCCGTCATGGGGACGTCCTACGTGCACCACTCATTCGAGTACTTTCTGGACTCCATGTGCGAGCTTGGTATCCATGGTATCGACCTCTGGGGCGCGGAGCCCTTCTACTGCAGGCTCGACTACCCAGACAGCCACTCTGCGATGCAGCGACTGAGGAAGATGCGTGCGGAGATGGAGGCCAGGGACCAGCGCGTCACCATCTATACGCCGGAGACCCTCGGCTACCCGTTCAACTTCAGCGATCCCAATCCCGCCCTCACCCTACGGACCATCGAGTACTTCAAGTGGGCGTTCGAGGACGCACACGTGCTCGGGTGCAACCGCGTGTTCATCAACAGCGGCTCGGGGCTCAGAGACCTCTCGCGTGAGGAGTCCCTCAAACGATGCGTGGACACGTTCAGGGTCATACTCGACCTCGCCGAGGCGGAAGACATCATCGTCCCCCTCGAGCAGCTGCAGCCGTACGAGTCCAACCTTGTGGTGGGGCTTGGGGATGTGCGCCACATGCTTGAGGCGGTCGGCTCGCCCAACCTGAGGGTCTGCGTTGACCTCACGGCCATGGAGGTCCAAGGGGAGGACCTCGAGCAGTACTTTGACGCCTTCGGAGACAAGGTGGAGTGGATCCACTACTCCGACAGCCACCACGAGGTTGTAGGCAGCGGCGCCTACGGGAGGGACAAGCTTGCGGGATTCATCCGCACGCTTGAGGACCATGACTTCGAGAACGGCATCGATCTCGAGATCAACGACTCCATCTACTGGGAGGACCCCCATGGGCCACATGTTGAGACGTGCAGGTACCTGCGCGAGGAACTGGGCCTGAGGGACTAGGCCCCCCGTTCTGGCGCGCACCCTTCCCGTTCGGTGGCCCCTCGCATGCGTGCCCATGCCTGAGGGGACGGGCGTCGACATGGCTTGGCCGACCTTGTCCCCTCCGGCGCTCTGTGCCGGAGACTCTTAGCAGCCTGACCCTTCCATCCCGCAAAGCATGCGGATGGCGCGCTCTATGGCCGTGTTCCAGAAGAGGAAGTCGTGACGTCCGGGCCAGCTGGAGAAGCTGTTTTGTATGCCGAGACGCGTGAGTTCCCGTGCGACCTCCTCGACGTACGGACAAAATGGGTCATCGGTTCCGACCATCTGGATGATCCTGGGGATGGCGCCGGCACCATGGCTGAGGACGGACATTCTCGCGGTGCTTGCTATCGAGTCGTCCTCAAGGGGTCCCGAGGGTCCGAACACCGCCCTCCACTCGTCGCTGCCGAAGAAGAGGCTCGAGAAGTCGTTTACGAGGGCCAGCGGGTTTGTGACGGGGGAGAGGGCGACGGCGCCTCCGTAGCGGTCGGGGTTCTCGAGCGCAATCCTCAGGGCACCAAAGCCGCCCATGCTCTCGCCCGCTATGAACGTGTGGTTCCTGTCGGAGGGGAGCCTGAACCAGGTGTGGATGAGGCCTGGCAACTCTTGGGAGATCCAGTCAAGGTAGTGCGGACCGTAGGTCACGTTCTCGTAGAAGCTGCGGTTGCCGTCCGGCATGATGACTGCGAAACCGTAGATTTTGGCGTAAGCCTCGATCATCGAGAAACGCGTCCACTCGTTCGAGTTGGAGCCAAGCCCGTGCAGAAGGTATAAGACGCGGACCCCATCATCTATCTTGGTCCAGAAGTCCTCGGACTCATCTGGTATGATCACGTTCACATGCTGGGTGATACGCAGTGACTTGGAGTAGAGGTCTCCGCTCAGGGTGCTCATGGCCCGACTCCTTCCGACAGCGCCCGCCCTCGTCGTAGCGTATGGGAAAACCATCGAGATGCCAAGTCATACCATGGCAGGGATGCCCGATGCATCGGTTTGCGCAAGGCGTTGGGAAAACCGGGGGGCAGAGTCCGCACGTCACGTGTTACTTAAAAGTATAGATAACCATTACGGTAAATTTATACCACTTACCGAAAGATAAATAAGTATGGAATAATAATTGACCACTTGTGCAATCCTACTCCCTAGGGGTACCGGGGGCGATTGCCAGTCTCCCGGCGTCTCGAAACGCTAGCGATGAAACGAGAGGAGTGGGCATGTCTGGCAACAAAGAAGTTGTCAAGGGTGGCGAGGGCATGGAGCGTCACCTCGGCCTGAGCACGGCAATCGCGCTCGGTGTCGGAACTACCATCGGCTCAGGAATCTTCACATCGGTCGGCGCGGTTGCCGCGGCGGCTGGCGCGCCGCTTCTGACGATCCTCGCCTTCCTGCTCGGCGGCATCATCATGATTCCGCAGAACCTCATCTATGCGGAGTATTCTACGGCCTACTCAGAGGATGGTGGACAGTTTGTCTACTTCCGCGAGGCCGGATGGCCGTTCATGGCCATGTTCTTCATCTGGTCCTGCTGGTGGGCCTCTGATCCCGTCGGCATCGCGATCATGGCCCTCACGGTCGCGAACTACCTCGCGTTCTTCACCGGCTGGTCCTCGATGGTCGTCTCTGTCATCGCATGCCTGCTGATCATCTTCTTCACTTGGCTGCATATGTGCCATAAGCATGCGGGCGCCAAATGGCAGAACTTCATTACCGCGTTCAAGGTCATCCCGTTCCTGCTCCTTGTCGTCGTCGGCCTGTTCTTCATCAGTGGCGGCAACTTTGGGGCCGTTCCCGTCGCGAGCTCCGCTGCCGCCTCGGGAAACATCTTCGGCGCAATGATCGCCGGCGTTGCCGCGACCACGTGGTCTTATGACGGCATGCAGACCTGTGTCACCATGGGTGGTGAGGTCAAGAACCCCAAGAGGAACATGCCGATCGCCCTGATCGGTACGGTCTTCGCGGTCACCCTGCTCTACGTCCTGCTGTCCGTCTCTGCCGTCGGCCTGGTCGACATCGACGTCCTCGCCGCATCCGACGCGCCTGTCGCCGAGGCGTTCTCGCACATTCCCGGCATCGGCCCCCAGGCCGGTACCGTTGCCGCCATCCTCGCCGTCGTTGTCGTAACCGGCTCCCTGTCCTCCCTCATCATGTTCCAGGCTCGTGGAGAGATGAAGGCCGCCCAGGAGGGCTACTGGTGGCGTTCCTGGGGCAAGATCGACCCCAAGTACGACTCCCCTGTCGTCTCGATGCTCTGGCAGTCTGGCTTTGCGCTCGTTCTCGTCTGGGCGACCAGCATCCAGTCCCTT
>ERZ772986.1064-NODE-1064-length-15920-cov-3.624393_pt1 | contig 15920 bp, 16 predicted proteins | sample MGYA00511898_ERZ772986 | MGnify/ENA primary metagenome ERZ772986 (study PRJEB29015, sample SAMEA2737934) | human oral metagenome | biome: human oral; feature: human-associated habitat; material: dental | place: China | collected 2148 ... | reverse complement strand
TAAGGAAGCTGCAAAGGAAATCAAGGAAAAATATGGAAGACTGGATATTCTTGTAAATAATGCAGGAATTACAAGAGATGCATTGCTTCAAAGAATGAAGGAAGCTGACTGGGATTTAGTAATTGACATTAACTTAAAAGGTGTTTATAACGTAATGCAAGGATTTGTTTCACTATTATTAAAAAGTAAAGCTTCAAGTGTAATTAATATGGCTTCTGTTGTTGGAGTTGACGGAAATGCAGGGCAAACTAACTATGCTGCTACAAAAGGTGGAGTAATCGCCATGGCAAAAACTTGGGCTAAAGAATTTGGTAGAAAAAATCTTAGAGCAAATGCAATTGCACCAGGATTCATAGAAACAAATATGACTCACGCATTACCTGAAAAAATTGTAGAAAATGTACTTGCAAATACTCCTCTTAGAAAAATGGGAGATGCTGAAGATGTAGCAAATGCAGCATTATATTTGGCAAGTGATATGTCTAAATTCGTTACAGGACAAGTTTTAAGAGTTGATGGAGGATTGAACTTATAATCTACAATGTCAAAAAATCAAAAATTTTATGCTTATTTCATTACAGATACAAATGAAACTGGAATACTCGAAAACTGGACGGATTGTCAAAAAAAAGTAAGTGGAAAAAAAGCCCGTTATAAATCATTTAAAAGTCTTTTAGAAGCACAAAACTGGTTAAATTCTGGAGCAAATTATGAAAAAAAAGAAAAAAAGAATTTAACAGAATTATACTCTGAACTGGAACGTGATGCAATTTACTTTGATGCGGGAACAGGACGAGGTAATGGCGTAGAAGTCAGGCTAACTGATTTTGACGGCAATTCATTACTTCACAAAATTATGGACAAAAAAATTATCAATGAATTTGGAAATTATTATGTTGCCGACACCAGAACAAATAATTTTGGTGAATTAGTCGGTATTTATACAGCTCTTGTCTATGCAAAAAAATATGATACAAAAATAATTTGTGGAGATAGTTCGATAGTCATTGAATATTGGACTAAAGGCCGATATAACAGTTCTAACCTTGAAAATGATACAGTTGAACTCATAAAAAAAACTACCCTAATGAGAAATGAGTTTGAAAAAAAAGGAGGAATTGTAAAAAAAATCTCTGGAGATGTCAATCCAGCTGATTTAGGTTTCCATAAATAATATTAATCAAGGAGATTTTATGAAAAAATTACTATTACTAATAATGATGCTTGTAATGTCTGTTATTGGGACAGCTGCAAAAAAAACTTTAAATAGATCTTTTGAAGGACAATATGTAAGATCAACAAATACTTTTACTTATGTAAAAGATAATTTAATATTCCCAAATAAAACAATTAACTATACAGTAAAAGATGATTCTGGATTATTAGATCAAATTTATAATTTCATTGGTCAAAAATATGGAGTTACAGATACTGATATTATCGTTTTAGATGTTAACGGTGTTGTTTCTAATAAAAATAAAACTATAACAATAAAAAAAGTAACCAATTATCAAATACCTGAAGATAGATTACATCCATCAGCATTTGGATTACCATCATCATCAACTACAAATACTGAAACTAATGAAAATACAACAGGTGTACCAAATGATGAAACTAAAGCACCAAATACACCAAATTTAAATAATACTGGTTCATTCTTTAATCAAGAAAATTAATATTTAAATTATTTTTTTAAAGAGGCTTTTTTCAAATGAATTAAGTCTCTTTTTTATATTTTTTATCAAATAATGAACAATCTTATTCTTTTTAATTGATTCAATAAAAAAATGTATCTTTAAACATTAAAGCCTATTGATACATTTTTAATTTCATAATTTTACAAGTTTTTTATTTTCTCAATATTTTTTAGATAAATCAATTTTCAGTTACTTAAATTTTGCTTTAATCTTATTCTAGGCATTAGCAATAAGATTTATCAACTCTTCAATAGTTTTAGCACCAACTGATTTTTGCTCTCCATTTATAAATACAACTGGTACTGCCTGAATATCTTTTTCCTTTGCTTCTTCAAAGAATACTGCACTGTCAACCATTGTTACTGTAATATTCTTATTATACGTTGAAATAAGATTTAAAGCTTGAATTACATCTGGACAATGTGTGCAAGATAATGAAACAAATGTCTCAACATTTAAAGGCTTATCAACAGACTCAACTTTTGAAAGCTGATCTCCTTCTAATTTTTTCCCAAGCCCAGCTAATCCTAAAACTGCCAGAATAAAGCTGTTAAACTCGTGTCCGCCAGGAATTCCTGAAAAATTAATTCCAGTATTTTCTCCATCCTTTAAAAGTGTAAAAGATATTGGACGAGTGATATTCGCTTTATCTAAATCAGCCTTATCATTTTCAAACGATTTTTTCACATAGTTTACTTTTTCAGAAATTGCATCAACTTCCTGCAAAAAACTATCTAATTCCTTTGATTTTTCACTATTATCTAAAAACGCAGCCAATTCAATATTTGTGCTGATTTTATCAAAATAACCTTTTAACTGCTCTACAATATTACTATCTAATAAAGCCATTTTCCCTCCTTCTAAGTAATTTTTTTACAATTTATTTTTTTATAATTATCATAAAATTTTTAGATTTTACCTCGATTGGCTTTTTACAAGTTGAAAAATTATTCAAAATGATTTTTATTTTTGTAACAGATTAAATTGATATAAATTATTTGATGCTCAAGGTATAATATGACAAAATTGTGTCGTTAAAGAGACTGTAATAAATAAAAAGAGAATTATGTTTTTTCTAAAAAATATAAAAAATGAATAAATATGCACTATTAAAATAGCTCATCATTTTGAACAATGAACTTTAAAAATGTTTTCAAGACACTTGATTATTCATTTTAAATATTGTATAATTATAATTGAATTTATAACATAGATACATTTATTGACAAAAATTGTTTTAATCTTAAGTTGATTTTTGTTTTATAAGGAATTATTTTTTAAATTTTTATTCCTTTTCACTTTGATTTTTTATAAATATAGAGAGCTTTAAAATGTATTTATGAATTTATAGAGAATAATACCAAAACACAAAGTTAGGGGGAGAGAATCTATGGATCAAAAAGAATTACTTTTGGAAATTAAAGATTTACACACAAGTTTTAGAATCCGTGATGAATATTTTGACGCAGTAGATGGCGTTGATATGAAATTATTCTCTGATGAAATACTAGCTATAGTAGGAGAAAGTGGTTGTGGTAAATCGACTTTGGCTACTACTATTATGGGTTTACATAATCCGAATTATACTCGTTCAACAGGAGAAATTTGGTTTGAAGGGAAAAATTTAGTAGGTTTGTCAGAAAAAGAATTTAATGAAATTAGAGGAGAAGGTATTGGAATGATTTTCCAAGATCCGCTTTCATCTTTAAATCCTTTGCAAAGAATAGGAAAACAAATCGAGGAAGGTTTGATTTATCATACAAAAATGAATGCTGAAGAAAGAAAAGCAAGAGTTTTGGAATTGATTGAACAAGTTGGTATTCCTAATCCTCCTCGTGTTGCAAGACAATATCCGCATGAATTGTCAGGTGGTATGAGACAAAGAGTTATCATTGCAATTGCTCTTGCTTGTAAACCTAAGATTATTATAGCGGACGAACCGACAACTGCACTTGACGTAACAATTCAAGCACAAATCTTAGACCTTTTGGTTGAAATTCAAAAGGAAATCAATGCCGGAATTATTTTGATTACTCATGATTTAGGAGTTGTTGCTCAGCTTGCAGACAGAGTTTGTGTAATGTATGCCGGACAAATAGTTGAAGAAGCACCTGTTTTAGAGTTATTTACAAACGCAAAACATCCTTACACTAGGAGTTTGTTGAACAGTATTCCTCAAATGGATGCAGATGATGAAGATTTGTACGTTATACAAGGTATGGTTCCTTCACTTAAAAACTTACCAAGACAAGGTTGTAGGTTTAAAGCCAGAATTCCTTGGATAAGTGACGAAGAACATGAAGAAAATCCTACAATGCATGAAGTTGAACCTGGACATTTCGTAAGATGTACTTGTTATAAGAATTTTCATTTTGATGAAAAGGAGGGTAATTAATGAGCTTTTTAGAAATTAAAGACCTAAAGGTTCACTATCCTATAAGAGGAGGCTTTTTCAATAAGATAATCGATCATGTTTTAGCTGTTGACGGTGTAGATATGGTTATTGAAAAAGGAAAAACTTATGGACTTATAGGAGAGAGTGGTAGTGGTAAGAGTACTATCGGAAAAGCCATAATCGGTCTTGAAAAGATTACTAGTGGAGAAGTTATTTTTGACGGAAAAACTCTTACTAAAAAAATGGTAAGAAAAGACAAAGAGTTTACAAGAGATGTTCAAATGATTTTCCAAGATAATATGGCGAGTTTGGACCCTAAGAAGAGAGTTATCGATATAATTGCTGAACCTCTAAGAAACTTTGAAAAAATGACTGTAACAGAAGAAAGAAAAAGAGTTTTAGAACTTTTAGATATAGTTGGTATGCCGGGAGATGCACTGTATAAGTATTCATTTGAATTTTCAGGTGGACAAAGACAAAGAATCGGTGTTGCAAGAGCTATAAGTTTAAATCCTAGACTTATTATAGCGGACGAACCGGTTTCAGCTCTTGACCTTTCAGTTCAAGCTCAAGTTTTGAACTTTATGAAAAAAATTCAAAAAGATATGGGATTGTCATACCTTTTCATTTCTCATGACCTTGGAGTTGTAAAGCATATGTGTGATTACATAAATATTATGTACAGGGGAAGACTTGTTGAAAGAGGAACAAAAGAAGACATTTACAAAGATCCGCAACATATTTATACTAAGAGATTGATTGCAGCCATTCCGGAAACAGATCCTAGATTAAAAGAGCAATTAATTGCAAACAGAATAAAGGTGGAACAAGAGTATAAAGAATTAGAAAAAGATTATTACGATGAAAAAGGAAAAGTATTTGATTTGATTAAACTTACAGATACTCACTATGTAGCAAAAAAGGAGGGAAAATAGTATGTGGAAAACCGTGTTAAGAAGATTCCTTCTGATGATACCTCAACTAATAATATTAAGTATTCTTGTATTTATTTTGGCTAAATTAATGCCTGGTGATCCTTTCACAGGGCAAATTACACCAACGACTGATCCTAATCAGATAGAAGCGTTGAGAAGAAAATTTGGTTTTTATGATCCTTGGTACCAACAATACTGGAGATGGATTACAAATATGTTTAATGGTGATTTTGGAACAAGTTATGGATATAAGATGCCGGTATCTACACTTTTAGGACAAAGAGTTGGAAATACATTTTGGTTATCACTACTTTGTGTAACATTTTTATATGCAGCAGCACTACCTCTTGGTATTTTCTCAGGTAGATATAGTGGAAGTAAGTTCGATAAAGCTGTTACATTATACAACTTTGTAACTTATGCTATTCCGGGCTTTATTTTCTACTTGCTTATGATTTTGTTGTTCGCTTACACATTGCATTGGTTCCCTGCATCAGATTCTGTTGATCCGGGTGTTACGGGATTTGCTTATGTTATAAGTAGGTTAAGACATATGATATTACCAGCATTATGTTATACTTTGATAGCTACAACAGCGATAGTTCAATATTTGAGAAATGAAGTTATAGATGCTAAAGGTTCGGACTATGTAAGAACTGCAAGAAGTAAGGGAGTACCTATTGATAAGGTTTATACACATCATATCTTTAGAAATTCTCTTTTACCGATAGCCGCATTCTTCGGTTTCACATTAACAGGACTTATTTCAGGTTCAGTATTTATGGAAACAATCTTTGGTTATCCTGGAATGGGAAAATTATTTATAGAAGCTATACAATCAAGAGATTATTCAGTATTGACAGCATTGATTATGATTTTTGGATTTATGACTTTGCTTGGAAGTTTGTTATCAGATATCATTATGAGTATAGTTGATCCAAGAATAAGAATAGAGTAGTAGGAGGAGTGATAAAATGAGTAAGAAAAAAGAAATGGAAAAAGATGCTTCCCTACATAATCAAGAAATTACACCAAGTGCTTTTCATGTAATCGTTAGGGAATTTAGAAAAGATAAATTGGCGACATTTTCACTTGCAGTATTGACAATAATAATATTGACAGTATTTATAGGAAGTTTGTTCTTCGACGTAGAAGAAGTAATGAAAGTAAATCTGATGAATTCATTTTTAAGACCGGGAGAAGAAGGATATCTTTTAGGAACTGACCAAGCAGGAAGACCTCTCTTGGGACAACTTTTCATCGGAACAAGAAATTCAATCCTTATAGGTGCATCAGTAACGATTTTAACTAATGTAGTAGGGATTATTGTAGGGTTGATTATCGGATATTATGGTGGTATCGTAGATAACATCATCATGAGAATTATAGATTTTATCCAAGTATTGCCTATACTTATGCTTATCATAGTATTCGTAACATTAGTACCTTCATACAATATGGTTACATTCGTATTTATAATGAGTGTATTCTATTGGGTAGGTATTGCTAGACTTGTAAGATCAAAAGCTCTTTCAGAAGGAAGGCGTGATTATATAAGTGCATCTAAGACAATGGGAACACCAGCTTGGAAGATAATGTTTGGTGGAATCTTGCCAAATATCAGCTCAATTCTTATAATTAGTGCTATTTTGGACTTAGCCGGAAATATGGGAATTGAAATCGGGCTTACATTCCTTGGATTCGGTTTACCACCTGGGGTACCTTCACTTGGAACTCTTATCAACAAGGCGTTAGACCCTACAATCTTAAGAGATAGAATGTATATCTGGTTCCCTGCATCAATGTTAGTACTTGTTCTAATGCTTTCAATTAACTATGCGGGACAAGCATTAAGAAGAGCATCAGATGCAAAACAAAGACTAGGTTAGAAATAATTTAATATTTATAAAATTAAGCGTAGGTATTTTTGCCTACGCTTTTTTGTGTAATAATAAATTTTGAGGATTTTTGTCTAATATTTATTGTCTGATATAAATACCTTAGAGAAAATCACCTTAAAATATCATAAATTTTTATTGCAAAAAAGTTTAAAAATGTGTTTACAAGCATTATTTAATATGTTATAATTAAGTTACTATATCAGACTAATTAAAAGCTGTATAGAATTTTCTAAAGGAGGATTTGTTATGAAGAGAATTATTAAATACATTTTAGTCTGTTGTTGTATATTGACTTTATCAGGATATGTATATTCTGAAAGTACAACTTATGAAGAAATGAAATCTTTCACAAATAGAGATTATTTTTCTTATAAGGGTTACATTAGAATTTATTTAAATTCTACTGCTATAGAATACGACAGACAGGAAGACGCATTTAAAGTTGCGAAAAAACATGCGGATTTTATAGAAATAGATACAGAGGGTGAAGATGAAAAAGGAGCTTATTCGATTCCTAAACTATATTACAATCCTAGAATAATAGAGAAAAATGGTAAAAAATATATAACAGCAGACGGTATTCCTGAAGATATCTTAATAAAAAATAAAAATTTATTAGTTTTAGAGTCAAAAAAACTTGAATATGATTTTGTAGATATTTTTGGAAAAGAAAAGTAAGTAAATTACAGTATAATAAGAACCCCACCCTTCCACGATATTTCGCATCGGGTGGGTTCCCGGGAACCTTGTTGTTTCACAATAAAAAAGATGGGTGTTTCTTTTACATCCATCTTTTTATTGCAACAAAATTATATCAATGACAGTGAAAGATTTATTTATATTAAAATCAGGGAAGATTAAAAAAGAAAACTTGTACTGTCAATATGTAGAGTGTGGTAGCAAAGAAAAGGAAAACTTATGGGAGGAGTTTATTATCTTAAACACTACCACACAATTAATATATACCTTAAAAATATTTTTTGAAACACAAAAAAGTAGTTTAAAAAAATTTTTTTGTAAGATAATTTAGATAAGTGTTTTTTTTAAATTATGAGATTTCCACAGTCGATTATAGCCAAATCAAAGATTTGAACAATCTTTGTGTCAGACCCGCTATTATTTGTAAACAAAAGTAGGCTTGATGGAACGACTGAATAGAAAGTAAAACAATTCACGTCTATATTACTTTGAATGGAAATGCTCCCAACACGTCATCTCGACCGTAGTGAAACGGAGTGAATCTAGCCCTAACTTTGTTTACTTGTAAACAAAAGTAGGTCTGACAGAGTCATTGTAGCATTTAATACAATGATTCTGGAAATCTCATACTATTATTTGTTTACAAATAATAGTAAGTCCTGCAAAGGACTTGAAAATAAAATAATTAGATAAAATTATTATGCAAATCTCTCAAAGTCCTATTTAGTATTTATGTATCTACGATACATTTATATTTGCTTGTAAATAAGCAAATCTATGAGATCTCCGCAGTCGATTGTACTCAAATCAAAGATTTGAACAATCTTTGCGTCAGACCTACTATTGCTTGTAAACAAGCAAAGTTAGGACTAGATTGACTACACTCCGCTCTGTTACGTTTCGCTCAAGATGACGTATAAAAGAAGTATCTTTGATTAGTAGCTAGACATTAAAAGTAAATAAAATTCAAAAATAATATAAAACAAAAAACTCCACGAAAGTGGAGTTTAGTCATAACATCCTCCCTATTAAAATTATTTAACTAAAAACATAACACTACATCAACTAAACGATGTACAACACTGATACTTTTATAAATTTATTGTATCATAAAATTATACTTTAGTCAAATGTTTTCTCTTGTAAAATTTTGTAACAAAACATATATAATTTCTGTTGTTGAATTGACTTTTTTTTTCGTATTTAGTATAATTATACGAATAGTATTGTAAATTTTTAAGGAGAGATATTATGGATGAAAAAGAAATATTTTTAACTGCTGAAGGGTTAAAAAAATTAGAATTAGAATTAGAAGAATTAAAAACCGTTAAGAGAAAAGAGATTGCAGAAAAAATAAAAATTGCAAGAGATTTTGGAGATCTTTCTGAAAATTCCGAATATGATGAAGCTAAAAATGAACAAGCCCAGATAGAAGAAAAAATTGTTAAACTTGATAATATGATTGCAAATGCAAAGATAATAGATGAAGTTGAGCTGGATACAAAAACTGTTAATGTGGGAGCTACTGTTACTTTAGTTCAAGTTGAAAGTAAGAAAAAGCTTGAATATACAATTGTAGGTTCTGCTGAAAGTAATCCTCTTGAAGGAAAAATTTCAAATGAATCACCTGTTGGTAAAGCTATTTTAGGAAAGAAAAAAGGAAATAAAGTTCAAGTACAATTACCGAACGGAAATGTTGTAGAATACAAGATACAAAATATAAAGAGAAATTAAGAGGTGGTATAGTGGAAGAACAAAATTTGAATGAAATGCTATTGGTTAGAAGACAAAAATTACAGGAATTAGTTGATTCAGGTAAAGATCCACATGAAATAGAGAAGTTTGAAGGAACAATTTATGCAAAAGAGATAAAGGATAATTATGAAAATTATGAGGGAAAAGTTGTAAGACTTGCCGGTCGTATTAGAACTAAAAGAGGACATGGTAAAGTTTGTTTTATGGATTTGCAAGATTTTTCCGGAAAGATTCAACTTTTTAATAAACTTGACGTTTTAGGCGAAAGCTATGAAGAAGTTAAGACTTTGGATATTGGAGATATTGTAGGGGTTGAAGGTGAAGTTTTTACAACTCATGCAGGAGAAATCTCAATAAGAAGTTCAAAGGTTGTTTTACTTACAAAATCCTTACAACTTTTACCGGAAAAGTTTCACGGCTTAAAAGATGTTGATTTAAGATATAGACAAAGATATGTAGATTTAATTGTAAATCCTGAAATTAAAGATGTTTTTGTTATGAGAAGTAAGATTATTTCTTCTATTAGAAAATATCTTGATAGTAGAGGATTTTTGGAAGTTGAAACACCTATTTTAAATACAATTCCCGGTGGAGCGAATGCAAGACCTTTTATAACTCATCACAATACTTTAGATATTGATATGTATCTTAGAATTGCTAATGAATTATATTTAAAGAGATTGATTGTAGGCGGTTTCGATAAAGTTTATGAAATGGGTAGAATGTTCAGAAATGAAGGTATGGATAAACTTCACAATCCTGAATATACTGCGATTGAATTGTATCAAGCCTATGTTGATTATGAAGAAATGATGAAACTTTGTGAAGAAATGGTTTATACTGTTTGTATGGAAGTTGTTGGAAAGTCTGAAGTTGAGTTACAAGGAAAAGTTATTGACTTTAAACCGCCTTGGAGAAGAATTTCAATGGTTGACGCTGTAAAAGAGTATGCAGGAGTTGATTTTGAAACTATTTTAACTGATGAAGAAGCAAGAAAGATTGCTATTGAAAAGAAAATAGAAATAACTGAACATACTACAAGGGGAGAAATTATTTCTCTATTCTTTGAAGAATTTTGTGAAGAATATATGGTTCAACCTACTTTTGTTACTAAGCATCCTGTTGAAATCAGTCCGCTTGCTAAAAGAGATCCTAAAGACAAGAGATATACTCAAAGATTTGAGGCTTTTGTAAATTGCGGAGAAATTGCAAATGCTTTTAGTGAATTGAATGATGCGATAGATCAAAAACAAAGATTTTTAAAACAAGTTGAAGCCAGAGAAAATGGAGATGATGAGGCACAAATGATGGATTATGATTTCATCAATGCGCTTGAGATAGGTCTTCCACCAACAGGTGGTATGGGAATAGGAATTGACAGACTTATTATGTATTTGACAAATCAAGATACTATAAGAGATGTTTTACTTTTCCCAACAATGAAACCTATGGTTGAAAAGGATAGTGAATAGGAGTTCATTATGAAAAAAAGAAATTTAATTGCAATTTGTTTAGTTTGTCTTTCTTTTGTGGGTTGTCAAAAATTCCATACTGGAAAAGTTGTTATAGACGACAAAAAAAATGAAGAAAAAGTTGAAAATGTGGAGTATTTGGTTGTTGATGAAGAAGATAAGGAATCTTTAATCAAGAATATCAAATCCGGTAAAGGCGCCGTTATTGATAAAAAGAAGAAACCAAGTTTAGACAAAAGCGATGAAAGTGCTGATGTTACTAAAGATAAAGATGATAAAAACAATAACAATAATAACAACAGCAATAACAATAATAATAGATAGGATAGTGATTATATGAGAATAGAATTTTCTCCGCCGGATATTACCCAATTAGAGATTGATGAAGTTGTTGATACTTTAAAATCAGGTTGGATAACAACCGGTCCGAAAACTAAAAAATTAGAACAAGAGCTTTCTGTTTTTACGAATACAGATAAAACTGTTTGTTTAAATTCTGCAACAGCAGCAATGGAGCTTACTTTAAGATTACTTGGAGTGGGAGCCGGAGATGAGGTTATAACTTGTGCATATACTTATACTGCATCTGCAAGTGTTATTCATCATGTTGGAGCAAAGATTGTCTTAGTTGATTGTAATAAAGAAGATAAGTTTATGGACTTAGATGCTTTAGAAAATGCTATTACAGAAAAGACAAAGGTAATTATTCCAGTTGATTTGGCAGGGAAGCCTTGTAAATATGACGAGATTTTTGAAATTGTAGAAAGAAAGAAATCTTTGTTTAAACCTAATAATAAATTACAGGAAAAAATCGGTAGAGTTATAGTTATGGCCGATGCAGCTCATTCACTTGGAGCTGTGTATAAGGGAAAACCAAGTGGAAGTATTGCAGACTTTACTTGTTTCTCTTTCCATGCAGTTAAGAACTTTACTGTTGCTGAGGGTGGCTCAGTTACTTGGAATAGAAATTTAGGTTTAAATGATGATGAAATTTATAGAGAATTTCAACTTTTATCTTTACATGGACAGTCAAAGGACGCACTTTCAAAGACGAAACTAGGTTCCTGGGAGTATGATATTGTTGCTCCTAATTACAAATGCAATTTAACTGATATTGCTTCAGGTATTGGTTTAGCTCAGTTAAAGAGATATCCAAGTCTTTTGAAAAGACGTTTTGAAATTGTGGAAAGATATAATAAAGGATTTGAAGGAACAAGAATAAAGCCTTTTATTCACTTTGAAGAAGATAGAAAATCTTGTTGTCATCTTTATATTGTAAATATTGAGGGTGCAAGTGAAGAAGATAGAAATGAAATAATTGTAAAAATGGCTGAAAGAGGAATTGCTACAAATGTTCATTATAAGCCATTACCTATGCATACAGCTTATAAGAATTTAGGCTTTGATATTAAAGATTATCCGAATGCTTTTGATAATTATAAGTCACAAATTACTTTACCGCTTCATACTTTATTGACAGATGAACAAGTTGATTATATAATTGAAAATTTAAAGGCATTGGTGTAATTATGAAGATAAAAAAAGTCGTGATTCCGACTGCCGGACTTGCAACTAGAATGTTCCCTGCAACAAAGGGTGTTCCAAAGGCAATGTTGCCGATTTTTGACAAACCGACTTTGCAATATGTTATTGAAGAAGTTGTGGAAGCGGGAATTGATGAGGTAATTCTCATTGTAAACGAAGATTATTTTACTATCGATAAACATTTTAACTCTGAAATTGACTTAAGAGTTAAAAATTCTAATAATGTTTTGAAAAAAGACATTGAAACTTTGGAAAAGATATTAAAATGTAAGATAAGTTTTATAATTCAAAAAGAACAAAAAGGATTGGGTCATGCGATTCTTTGTGCAAAAGAAGCTGTGAATGGCGAAGATTTCTGCGTTGTTTTGGGTGATGTTATAATTGACTGTAAAGACAGTTCTTGTACAAAAGAGCTTGTCGATATTTATAACAGATACGGAAAAACAGTGGTAGGTGTTGAAATTGTGCCTGATGAAAAAAGGCATAATTACGGCATTTTGGAAGGCAAAGAAATAGAAAAGAATATTTTTGACTCAACCAGACTTATAGAAAAACCGAATATTGATGAAACGAATTCAAATTTGGCAATGGTCGGAAGATACATTGTTAAAAATGAAATCTTTGAAATTCTGGAAAATCAAAAAGCGGGGAAAAATGGAGAAATACAATTTACAGACTCCTTAAATGAATTAACTTTAAAAGGAGATTTGTTAGGCTATAAATTTGACGGAAAAACTTATGACGTCGGAAATAAACTTGGAGTCTTGATTGCAAGTATCGAATATGGGTTGAAGGATGAATCAAATCAAAATGCTATAAAAGAATACTTGAAAAAATTGGTATCTTCAGAGTTTAAAATGGGAGAATAATAATGGCCAGAAAAATATTTTTAATAATATTGGATATTATAGTTATAAATCTTTGTTACTATTTGGGCTTTTTATTAAAGTTTGATTGGCATATTCCTACAAGTTATTGGCATATGTATATGAGATGGATAGTACCTATAGTGTTAATTAAAATTGTAGTTTTCGCTCTGTTCGGCTTATATAGAATAATGTGGAGATATGCCGATTTTAAAGAATTGTTTAGAATTTTTATGGCAATAGTTATTGCAAATGTTCTAACAGGAATATTTTTAATTTCGATGAATGTAGGATTTCCAAGAAGCGTTATAGCACTTGTGTTTGTAATTGATATGTTTTTTGTTACAGGTACTAGATATCTTTCAAAGGCTAGAAAAAATTTGGTTTTTTCAATTCCTGTTGAGAAACTTAAAAGAGTTTTAATCATTGGAGCCGGAGATGCCGGCGTTTTAGTACTTAATGAACTTAGAAAACATAAGGAATTAGGTTATAAGGTTGTAGCTTTTATCGACGATGATAAAAATAAGGTAGGAACGGAAATTTTAGGAATTCCGGTTGTTGGTGGAAAAGAAAAAATAATTTCAGCTATTAGTGAGTTTAGGATAGATGAAGTTATTTTGGCAATGCCTTCAGCAAATAGAGAAATTCAACAAGACATTTCGGATATTTGTTCAAAACTTTCCATGAAGATTAAAATAATTCCCGGAATGTATGAATTAATTGATGATCAAAAATTAAATATAAGAGATTTAAGAGATGTTGAAATTGGAGATTTACTTGGACGTGATGAAGTTAAATTGGATCAGGAAGTGCTAAATGATTTCTTGAAAAATAAAACGGTCTTGGTAACAGGCGGAGGCGGTTCAATCGGCTCCGAGCTTTGCAGACAAATAGCGAAATTCAGTCCAAAAAGATTGATAATTTTAGACATCTACGAAAATAATGCTTATGAAATTCAAATGGAACTTGTAAGACATTATAAGGACTTGGATTTAGTTGTAGAAATTGAATCAATAAGGGATGCAGTAAGAATGGATATTATCTTTGGAAAATATAAACCGGATGTAGTGTTTTCCAAAGGCGGATTTGTTACAGTTCCTGTAGTTATAGCTGCACATATGCTTAAGATACCTGTAGTCATCCATGAGTCTGATATAAGTCCCGGTCTTGCCAATAAGATTTCTTCAAAATATGCAAAGAAGATATGCTATAATTTTCCTGAAACTCTTGGACATATTTCTAAAGATAAGGCTGTGCTTACCGGCTCGCCTATAAGAGCTGAACTTTTATCCGGAAGTGTAGAAAAAGCAAGGGAATTTACCGGACTTGATGATAAGAAGCCTGTAATACTTGTTATCGGCGGAAGTCTCGGTGCAGTCAGTGTCAATACCGCTGTAAGAAACAGTATAAATAAGTTGCTTGAAAAATTCTATGTAGTACATATCTGCGGTAAGGGAAATATAGATGCAAATATAAAGCTTTCAGGCTATGTTCAATATGAGTATATCTCTTCACAATTAAAGGATGTCTTCGCCCTTGCTGATATAGTTATAAGCCGTGCCGGTGCCAATGCAATCTCAGAGCTGCTTGCATTAAAAAAGCTGAATATACTTGTACCCCTTTCTGCCAAAGCAAGCAGGGGAGATCAGATATTAAATGCCGCTTCATTTAAAAAACAGGGGTTTTCTTATGTAATAGAGGATGAAGCCTTAAATAAAGACTCGCTGTTGGCTGCTATTGATGAGGTCTATGCCAATAAAGACAGCTATATTAAAAGCATGCAGACTGCCGGAGTATCTGACGGTGTGAGCGCTTGTATAAAAGTAATAGAAGAGGCTTGTGTATAGCATAGTTGATATACAGCTTTATTAATGAATCGTAGCCTTTATCCCTTGCTAAAGGCATCTGCAAGTTTTACACTTTCTGTAGAACTTGCAGCTACTTTTAGCAAGGGATAAAGGCTACAAATATTAAACTGTGTACTTTTTATCCAACACGACACTTTTGTTCATTTAAATATAATCTCTTCTAAACGGTCTATACAGTGCCATAGAAAGTACAAAACCTATCAGTCCGCCACTTATATGCGCTATATTATCTACATTGGATGACGAAAAACCATAGTAAAGCATAAGCACCGTCATAAATATCATACTTCTAAGGTCCAGCCCCTCTACCCTTGTCTTATTTACAGTAAGTATATATATTAGGGCTCCTATTACTCCGAATACCGCACCGCTTGCTCCTGCGCTTACAAGCATGTCATTAACATATATATCGTATATACAGCTGAATACAGATGAAAATATACCGCTTAACAGATAAAGTACGATAAAGTTTAATTTGCCTATCAAATGTTCCAGCCTTTCGCCGAGCAAGAAAAGTATAAGCATATTTCCCGATATATGCATAATATCAAAATGCATAAACATAGCACTTAAAAGCCTGAAATACTGATGATCGAAAAAAATCAGATCCGCTCTTGCAGCTCCGAAACTTAACATACCCTCTACACTTGAAGATGCGCCGCTTAGCTCAAGTACTAAAAAATATATTATATTTATAACTACTATACAGGTACTTATGGTGTATAATCTTGGTTTTATATTATAATACATATTATGCTTTCAGCTCTTTTTTTATATTTTTAAG
>ERZ772986.1063-NODE-1063-length-15928-cov-7.109872_pt1 | contig 15928 bp, 10 predicted proteins | sample MGYA00511898_ERZ772986 | MGnify/ENA primary metagenome ERZ772986 (study PRJEB29015, sample SAMEA2737934) | human oral metagenome | biome: human oral; feature: human-associated habitat; material: dental | place: China | collected 2148 ... | reverse complement strand
GGGCATGGGCCCGGGCGGCGTCGGCGCGCTTGGACTCGCGCACGTCGGTGATGTCACCGATCGCCCAGACGCCGGGGTGGTCGACCACTCGCAGGTAGTCGTCGACGCGGATCGTGCCGTCATAGTGACGCACCTCGTCGTAGTCCTCGCTGAGGAATCCGGTGGCTGCCGCCGAGCCGTAGGCGCGGAACCACATGTCGGCCTCAAGGGGGCGCCCGCCCTGAGTGGTGACCCGGAAGGGCGAGAGAACGCCGACATCGACCGGCGGCAGGAAGCTGAGAGAGTCACCGGTGATGACCTCCACCCCGCGCTGGGCGAGCTGGTCGGAGATCGCCTCGCGGATCTCCGGTTTGTAGTCGCCGGCCGGCAGGATCCTGTCGGCGGACTCCAGCATGGTCACCTTGATGTTCGGGAAGGCCGAGGTGATCTCACCGGACAACTCGATGCCGACTGCGCCGGCTCCCACGACAAGTACCCTCGAGGACTGCTCGAGGTTGGCGTGAACCCGCTCGATACGAGCCTTGGCGATGACAGATGAGGACTCCATGTGCTTGGCCGGGAAGGGGTAGGCGGTCCCGGTCGCCAGCACCAGGTAGTCGGCCTCGATCGGTCCGTGCCCGGAGACCTCGACGGTGGTGCCGCGGACAGCCAGCGCCGTTCCGTGAACAACGTGTCCGTTGGCCAGCAGCCGGTCGTAGGGCAGGAAGATCTTCTCCGCCCAGTCGCGGTCGACCGCTGCCCGCAGCGCTGCGGCGTGGCTGACAAACGTGTCCTTCTGCTCCACGAGGGTAACCTCGGCGACGTCGTCGAGGGCCTTGGCGACGGTGATGCCGCCGTATCCACCGCCGACGATGGTGACGCGAGCCATAGTGTGTTCCTTCCGGTGATGAGAGGGTGAGAATGCGGACTGCGCCCGTCAGGTGAGTCCGCGACGTTGAAGAAGAGGCAGGATGCTGGGGTCGCGCCCGGCGAAGGCGCGGTAGGAGACCAAGGGATCCCGGGAGTCGCCGTGGGAGAGGAACTCGCGACGAAAGGCATCCCCTGCCTGACGATTCAGGCCGAGGTCGCCGTCGATCGCTCCGTCGGTGGTGAACCACGCGATGGCGTCGGCGTCCATGACCTCGCTCCAGATGTAGGCGTAGTAGGCCGCGCTGTAGCCGCCGGCGAAGATGTGGGAGAAGTACGTGGTGCGGTAACGCGGAGGCACGAGCGCGTCATTGATCCCGGCCTTGGCCAGAGCTCGGTGCTCGAGCTGCTCGACCTGATGGACGTTCCTTGGGACCTCATCCGGGGCGAGCGTGTGCCAGGCCTGGTCGAGCAGAGCTGCTCCCAGGTACTCCGTAGAGGCGTACCCCTGACCGAAGGTGCCTTGGCCGCGCAGCTGCTCGGCCAGCTCGACCGGCAGAGGCATACCGGTGTCCACGTGGCGTGCGTAGCTGGACAGCACCTCGGGATGAAGGGCCCATTTCTCGTTGAGCTGGCTGGGGAACTCGACGACGTCCCGAGGCACGGCGGTCCCCGAGGCCGAGGGGTAGCGGGCCTTGGAGAACAGGGCGTGCAGGGCGTGTCCGAACTCGTGGAAGCAGGTGATGACTTCGTCCCAGGTCAGCAGGGCCGGGCCAGAGGTGGGCTGCTCGATGTTGCAGCAGTTGATGACGACCGGCCTGCGGCCGGTGAGTGTTGAGCCGGTGACGAGGCTGTCCATCCAGGCGCCTCCGGACTTACCGGCTCGCGCGTAGTAGTCACCGACGAAGAGCCCGAGAACCGGCGCGTCAGTCCCCTCGCCGTCGCGTACCTCCCAGACCCGGATGCCCGGTGCGTACATGTGCTCGGCCAGGTCCTCACGCTCATGGAAGGTGATGCCGTAAAGGCGGGTGGCGGCGTAGAAGACACCCTTGGTGACCACGCTCCACAGCTCCAGGTAGGGGGCCAGGACCTCATCGTCGACACCGAAGCGGTTCTTGCGCTCGGCGGCCTCGTAGAGAGGCCAGTCAGCGGGGCCGAAGGTCTCTCCCGACTGGGTCTGGGGGTCACTGTCCATGCGGGCGGCGTAGACCTGGGCATCGCGACGGGCATTGGCCATGGCGAGAGGGGTGAGGCGGGCCAGCATCTCGGATACCGCCTCGGTGGTTCGGGCGGCCGACTCGGCGGCCACGAGAGCGGCGTGGTGCGGGTAGCCCAGGAGAGCAGCCCGTTCGGCGCGCAGTGCCGCGAGCTCCAGGACGATACCTCGAGTGTCGCCAGCACCGCCCTGCCCGCCCAGTCCCCGGCTCATGGACTTCTCCAGGAGGGCGAGCCGGGCGGCGTGGGGGCGCGTAGTGGCCAGAACAGGCGGGACCGTGACGTTGGAGACACCAGCGGCGTGCATGGCCTCAGTGGCCAGGGCGGAGAAACGCATCTTGAGCGCGTTGACGCGGGCATTGATCTCCTTGAGGGCGTCGGTCTCCGACTCGTTCAGACCGACACCGTTGCGTTCGAACTCCTCGACGGTCAGGCGGATGAGACGGGCGGTCTCGGCGTCAATGACTGCGCCGTCGGCGTCGCGCGCCTGCTCACCATCGGACGCGGCAGCGACGAGGTCGTCGAGTGCCTTGAAGCGCTCATAGAGACGTGAGTCAAGGTGGTAGGCGTCGGAGTGCGCCGCCAGCTCGGGAGCGAGCGCCTCCTCGAGCTGATCAAGGTCCGGGCAGTCGGTGGCGGAGGTCAGTGCGTCCAGAACCGTCAGCGCCCGCTCGAGGAGATCTCCGGATCGCTCCAGGACATCGACGGTGTTGGCGATCGTGGGTTCGGCCTTGTTGGTAGCGATCGCCTCCCACTCCTGGCGTTCGGCAGCCATCCCTGCCCGGATGGCTGGCTCGATATCAGCGTGGTCCACGGCCGTGAAGCCGGGCAGGCCCAGGTCGAGCAGCCATGGCCTGGCGAAGACGTTCGACTCCGGGAGGTCGGTGCCGTCAGTGGTCTCGCTCATGGGCCCATCGTGCCATGAGCCTGGGCCTTCTCAAGCACAACAAGCAGACATTTGTGGGTCGTTAGTCCTTACCGGAAGATCTGCCACGTACCTGGTCAGGCGCGTTTCCCGCCGCTAGGGACACGATAAGACCGGCGATGGCGGGGTCATCGGGGTCCTGGTTGTCACTGTCGACAGCGCGGTTCGCCCACCATCCATCCACTGCCAGCAGTGCCACACGTTGCATCGGGGTCAGCTCAGAGGTCTCCCCAACCCACTCGTGGCGCAGCGTGTCCCAGGCGTCCTTGAGCATCTCCGCCTCTGGCGTCGCCGAGAGCATGAAGCTGACCTCCCCGGGCAGGATCTCACCGTCGACGACGGAGCGCACCAGAGCCTCGATGCGCTCGGCCCGGCTTGCCTCCTCCAACGGCTTTCCCAGTGCTTCCAAGGCCTCGGCCCGCCAGCGCTCGAAGAAGGCGCTCGCAATGCCCTCCAGGAGCTCGGTCTTGTTGCGGAAGTGGTAGATGACTCCACCGCGCGTCAGCCCGACGTGCTCGGCCAGGGCGTCGAAGGTGAGCGTGTCGAAGCCGTCGCGGTGGGCGAGCTCGAGCGCTCCGGCGATGATGCGGTCCCGTTTTGAGGTTCTCACGAGGTCTCCTCACTCGTAGCCGGAACATGACGCGCTGCCATGACGCCTGCCACCAGGAGGATCGCCGCGGCAATGACGGCTGTGACCTGCATGGCGTGGATGAAGGCGGTCTGAGCGTGTGCCATCAGCTGGGCCTGTGCGGTGTCAGTCGGATCGATGACGCCAGACAAGGTTGCCAGCGACTGCTCAGCGGCGTCGACCACCCGACTCGGAAGACCCGAGAGGGCAGGCCCGAGCATGAGCCGGTAGCCGACGTCCTGGGTCGTTCCCAGCACGGCGATTCCCAGGGCGACACCGAGCTCAAAGCCGGTCTCTGAGATGGCGGAGGCGGCTCCGGCCCGGTCCGCCGGCACCGACCCCAGGACCGCGCCGGTGGAGACTGTGAAGGCCAGGCCAATGCCGGCACCGATGATGAGCAGACCGACGCAGATCACGATGATCCCGCCGTAGGACTCGCCCACAGCAACGACGAGGAGGCCCACTGCCGCCAGAATCAGGCCTCCTCCGAGCGCCCGGCCGTTTCCGAGTCGGCGTACCACCGAGGCTACGACCACCACGACGGCGATGGAGGCCAGAGAGGTCGGGAGCTCGGTCAGGCCCGCCTGGAGCGTGGAGTAGCCCCGGACGAGCTGCAGGTACTGGGAGAAGAAGTACAGCAGACCGGCCAGGGAGAAGATCGCCAGCACGGTGGCGATGATCGCCCAGGTGAAGGCGGGCCGCTTGAACAGATCGACGTCGATCAGCGGCGTGGCCAGCGTGCGCTGGCGCCGTAGGAAGACCCCTCCGGCGCCGAGGCCTGCGAGCAGGGCAGCCACGGCGATGACCGTCAGACCGTTGTGGGCGAAGGACTTGACGGCATAGACGATCGGCACGATCGCCAGAACGGACAGCATCGCAGAAACTACATCCACCGGGGCGCCCTGATCGTTCTTCGACTCGGGCAAGAGCCACAGTCCGGTGATGACGACGGCCGCCATGACGGGAACATTGATGAGGAAGACGCTGCCCCACCAGAAGTTCTCCAGCAGGACCCCACCGACCAGCGGCCCCAGTGCGGTGCCACCGGAGCTTCCGGCCGACCAGATCGCGATGGCGGTGGCGCGGTGATTGGCGTTGGGGAAGATGTTGCGGATGAGGGAAAGGGTGGAGGGCATGATGGTGGCACCGCCGATGCCCAGCAGTGCACGCGTTGCGATGAGAGTTCCCGCGCTCGGCGCGAAGGCTGCTATGACGCTGGCCGCACCGAAGCCGAGGGTCCCGATGAGCAGGAGACGTCGCCTGCCGATACGGTCAGCAACGTTGCCCATGGTCACCAGCAGGCCCGCCAGGGTGAAGGAGTAGATGTCACCGATCCACAGCAGCTGGCTGGCCGTCGGCCCCAGGTCCGCGCCCAGCGAGGGGATGGCCAGAGCCAGCACCGTGGAGTCGATGGCCAGAAGGGTCACGGCCAGGGTCAGGACGGCCAGTACCGCCCAGGCACGAAGTCCAGGAGCATGAGTCACAACCATAACTGTACTATACATACAGTCAAGTTACGGTGATGACGGCGCTCCTCTCAGCACAGACGCCGGTGGCGGAGCACCTCGGCCACGTCCGGCGCGAAGTAACCCGGACCCTTGAGGACCTTGCCATCCTCGCGATAGATCGGCTTGCCATCGGCACCCAGCTTGGACATGTTGGAGCGCTGCACCTCGGCGAGCACGGCGGCCAGGTCGATGCCCGTCTCCAGGGCCATGCCGTAGATGACGTAGACCAGGTCCGCCAGGGCGTCGGCGGCCGCCACCGTGTCCCGGGTGCCGTCATCTGCGGCGACGGCGCGCGCATAGGCGGCCTCGATCTCGCCACGGGCGGACGCCCCGTAGACGGCCTCGACGAGCTCGGCGAACTCCTCGGCGATGAGGCTCATGCGCATGTCCAGGCTCTCCCTGCCCAGGCTGGGGCCGTCGGTGCGCACGGGCAGGCCGTACAGGTGGTGGAAGCGGCGCACGAGGGCCTCGGGGTCGTCGCCCTCCCGCTCGCCGACGCCGTCGGCGGCCACGAGCGGAGTGACCGCGCCATGGGTGCGGGAGGAGCCGCTCGCCCGCCCGTCGGCGATGACGGGACCGTCCCAGGGGGCCGCCGGCCGTCGCGGGTCGTCGGGCAGGAGCGTGCCGACCCAGCCGTCGTGGAAGGCTCCGTCATTGGCGATGTACGAGCGCACCCGCCCCTCGCGGCGGAAGCCCAGCCCCCAGGCCACCCGCCAAGACGCCCAGTTGGGGACGCCGTCGTGGATGTCGCAGCGCCATCGCAGGGCGACGGCGCGCATCGGGCCGGCCGGGTCGAATGCGGCCTCGATGAGGGCGCGGGCGGCGCGGGAGACGATGCCCCGCCCGCGGGTCTCGGGGGCCAGCCAGTAGCCGATCTCCCAGGGGCCGTCCTGTCGGCCGGTGACGCCCATCATGCCGACGAGGGCGGTGCCGTCCCGACGCTCCTCGCGCACCGCCCAGTTCAGGGAGGTGCCGCTCTCCCAGCCCTCCGCGACCATTCCGGTCACGAAGCCCTCGGCGTCGGCGCGGGTGTAGCCGCGGGGCACGGTGGTCCACTCCTGGATGTCGGGGTCCTGGCAGATCTCGGCGATCCGGTCGATGTCGGCCCCGGTGGGCGCGGACAGCAGGAGCGCGGGCAGGGGCCCGTCGCCCCGCGCGACAGCGGGGACGCGGATCTCGAAGGGTTTCATGCCCGGTGATCATAGCCCGCACGGCATAGCACGCACGGCGTGAGGCTCCAACGGACGCCGGCCGGATCCGGACGATGGGCGGCGACGGTCGACTAGGGTGGGCGGTGCCCTCTGGCATGCCCGGTATGTCCCGATATGCAAGGAGCCACTGTGAGTCGGTCCCCGGCGCCCGCCGCCCCGCCCATGCCCCGCTGGCTGCACCCCTCGGTCCGGGTGCGCGTCCGCTCGGGGGTGGTGTGCGTCGAGCAGCGAGTGCCCGCTCGGGTGGCCGAGTTCAAGGTCGTGCACGACATGGACCGGACGGGGCCCGATAAGCGCACCGTCCCGTTCTACGAGTCCGGGCTGACCGACCCCGACGCCCTGCCACTGGTGCGCGAGCGGCTGACCGTCCCGCTGGCCGCCGTCGGCTCGAAGGAGGAGGCGGACCGTGCCGTGCGCGGGGCGCTGGCGGGCTTCCGGCCGCCCCGGGGCGCCTCGCGGCTGACGGCCCTGCCCCGGTGGGACTTCTTCGGCTACGCGGTGGGAACGGTCCTCCTGGCCTGCTTCACCGCCGGGGCGTGCGTGTTCGGCGCCAGCATGATGCTGGATATGACACGGCCGCCCGGCGGGGACGAATTCGGCCTGGTGTTCATAACCGTCCTCATGTCGCTGATGACGGCGGGCGCGACGGCGTTGACACTCGTGGTGGCGCGGCGTGCCTGGGCGATGCGCACCCCGCCGTGGCTGGCGGAGGACCAGTGGCGGCTCCTGCGCCGGACGCTGACGGGACTCGCCCGCCAGGAGCCGGGCTCCTCCCGGCCGCTGGACGTGGAGGAAGGTCTGCGGCGTGACCTGCTCACTCACCCGAACGGGGAGCGGACGGTGCGCGGCCTGACCCGTGATGGGCTGCCCGGCCCGGTCTGGCCCGACGGGGCCGACGTGGCCAGGGCCGTGCGCCGGGCCGGGCGGACCACCGCGGGGCTCGCCGTCGTCCTGCTCCTGGGGCTCGTCGTCGGCGGTGTACTCCTCATGATCCCTGTGTCCATGGGCTTGTTCTCCCCCATGACCCTTCCGGTCCTGGCCTACGCGATCCTCGGCGCGTTCGTCTGCTCGCGCCTGAAGCGCTCCGACGCCGTGATACTGAGCCACCCGTCCGCGGTGCCCGGCGACCACGGGCCCGTCACGATCCACCCGGATCGCGTCGACGTCCTCTCCCTGCCCTCGTGGTGCGAGGCCCGTCGCCGCGAGGACAGGTGGAACTCCCTGTTCGCCGTGCACCTCCTCTTGGCCGCAGCCGTGCCGGCCTCGCAGGCCGCCATCGCCATCGTCCTCCACGACGACTCGCTCGTCACCGGCGGCGGGATCGGACCGGCGGCCGCGGCGGTGCCCTTGAGCGTCCTCGCCCTGGGCGGCGCGGCGGGCGCGTGGTGGTCCGCGAGTCGGGTGCGTCGGCGGGATGCGGAGCGGCGGGACGCCGGGGCGCGCCGCCGCCGGGCTGGCTTGAGCCACTGCGAGCCGGTCGGGTCGCAGCCTCATCCGCCCGCGCCGGCGCGCCCCCTCCTGCGCAGCACCGGCCAGCTCGTCATGAGTATCGCGCCGCCCAGCAGCCCGTAGACCAGAGCGACCCAGGTCCCGCGGGCATCGGCGAACCAGCCGACGATCGGCGGTGAGATGAGCATGATGACCCGGGCGAGCCAGGACACGATGGTCAGGCCGGCACCGGGTCTCATGCCGGGAACGTCGTCCGCGGCGGCGTAGGCCACGGGCACGGCGACGGCGCAGCCCGCGCCGGCGATCACCATGCCGATGAGGGTGCCCGGCACCGAGCCGGTCGCGAGAGCCGTCCCCATGCCCACGGCCACGAGCGTGCCACCGCCTGCGATCACCGCGCGCTCCCCGAGCCGGTCGATGATGGCGTCCCCCACCAGTCGCCCGACGATCATGGTCCCCTGCAGGCAGACCAGGCCCATGCCCACCGTGCCGGGTGCGGCGCCCTGGTCGAAGAGCAGCAGCGAGGACCAGCTGTCGGCGGAGTCCTCGGGGAACATGGCGGCGGCGCACATGACGCCCAGCACGATGACGACACCGGCGGTCAGCAGACGGGATGTACGGGCCCCCGCCCCGGAACGCGGGCCGCGGGAGTCGGCGGCGTCGTCCGGGAGCGGGGTCCCCTCCGGCCGGTCGTCGGCATCCGGCCCCCTGATCGTCCATGGCAGCGCAGTCCCGGACAGGAGCGCCAGCAGGACGAGGACGGCTGCCATGTGCAGCCCGACGGGAACGCCCGCGCCGGCCATGGCCTGTCCTATGAGGGCACCGAGCACCGCGCCCAGGCTCCAGGCGGCGTGGAAGCTGGTGATGATGCTGGACCCCCACCGCCGCTCCACGCGCAGGCCGTGCGCGTTCTGGGCGACATCGACAATGGCGTCCACGGCGCCGACCCAGGCCATGCACAGCGCGAAGACGAGCCAGGAGCCTGCCAGTCCGGCGCCGAGCAGTCCGAGGCCGAGCACGACCATGCCCACCGAGGCCACTCGCGCAGAGGTGAAGCGGGTGATGCACCAGGAGGCCGCCAGCCCGGCCCCGAGTGCGCCGACGGAGGAGAACATGACGGCCTGACCGAAGGCCGCCTTGGTGATGCCCAGATGCGCGAGCAGCTCGGGATAGCGGGGCACCAGGTTGGAGAAGCCCAGGCCGTTGGCCAGGAAGGTGAGGCAGACGGCGGTGCGCGCCCTGACGAGGGCGGGCGGATGCCTCGCGGCGGGGGCGGGAACGGTGCCGGTCACTGAGGTGGTCCTCGCAGTCCTGGTGGGCAGAACATGGGCGGAGCACAACATGGGCCCGGCTGCTCGGCCGAACCCACGTCCCCGGTGTCCGAGGGGGGACTTGAACCCCCACGCCCGTTTAATTAGGCACTAGCACCTCAAGCTAGCGCGTCTACCTATTCCGCCACTCGGACCCTGTCATCATCACCGCTGGAGGGCGCACCCGCCGCGGCAACGGAGAGAAATCTAGCACGCCCTCTGCAAGACGCGGTAACTCCGCCCCTGGTGCGCTCAGTCACAGGGACTCGGTGGCGATGGTGGCGCTCATCGACCACGACGAACCGGGCGCGAGCACGGGCGCGTCCTGGCGCACTGCCGCCGTCTCGACGCACAGGAAGGAGGCGAATTCATCGTCGGCGAGATCTGCGATCCGCGAGGCCCCCTGGGACCACGGGTTCCACACGACCGTCGTCGGCGAACCCGTGCCCCTCACCACGATCGCGCGCCTGTTGCCGGGATCCGTCACGCGCACCGGCGCCTCGGATCGATAGATGCGGTCGATGGGTCCGGTGATCCTCAGCGGCCCGTCCTGCACCCCTCCGGAGGCGCCCTCCTCGGCGTACTCGGCCCCCTCCAGGCCGGTCAAAACGCAGGCCGTGACGTCGTGCACCGCCAGATAGGTGTGCAGCGCGGCCTCGACCGGGCGCGGCCCGGTCCCCGTGTTGCGCAGCGACAGGCTCATGGTCAGCGTCTCCCCCGCCGTCACCTCGTAGAGCGCGACCAGGGCGTCGTGCTCCAGGCTCAGCAGCGCGCGAACCCCGCCCCCGGACGCGGACTCGACCGACCGCAGCGCCCAGTTCATGATCCGCGCCCAGCCGTGCTTGGGCCTGGAAGTACCCTGCGGCCCCGCGGTGAACCACGGCAGGCACAGGGGGATCCCCCCGCGGATGGCGGTCTCCCCGTCGAAGCGGGCCCGCTGCGAGATGAACACGACCGGCCTGCCGCCCCGCGGCGTCCAGGCCGTCAGATGCGCCCCGAAGAGGTGGATCTCGGCGCTGCCCGCGGGCGCGTCGATCAGCAGACGGGGCTGGTCCCCCCGACCGGGGCCCAGGGCCGCGGTGCGCGGAAGACGAGGACGGTTGGCATCGGCGCTCATGGGACCACGCTAGTAGGCTTGCCAGGTCCTGTCCGACGTTCTCCACGGCCGAGATGAGAGCGAGCGCCCTTGAGCACGAGACCGAGCATGAGACCGCCCTTCCCTCCCGCAGGGGGCGCCGCGGTCGACTTCTCCGCTGTCCTGCTGGATCTGGACGGCACCATCACGGACTCGGCCCCCGCCATCGTCGCGTCCTTCTCGGCGACCTTCGCGGACCTGGGCATCGCCGTGCCCGACCACGCGACCCTCATGGGCTTCGTCGGGCCGCCGCTGGCGGACACCTTCGCGCACTACGCCGGGCTCACCGGCCCAGAGGGTGCGCGCGCCGCGGCGCTCTACCGCTCGCACTACCGCGAGCTCATGCACCGGGCCCCGGTCTACGAGGGGATGCCCGAACTCGTGCGCTCCCTGCACGACGCCGGGGTGCCCCTGGCCCTGGCGACCTCCAAACGGGAGTCCCTGGCCCGGCAGATCATCGAGCGCGCCGGCCTCGGCCCGTGCTTCACCGCCGTGGCGGGGGCCGCCGACGACGACCGGGGCGGGGCGAAGGCCACCGTCATCGCCCGTGCGCTGACGCTGCTGTCCGCGGCCGGAGCGGGCACAGGACGAACGGTGCACGTCGGCGATCGCAGGTACGACGTCGACGGAGCCCGGCAGGCGGGCGTGGAGTGCATCGGCGCGCTGTGGGGCTACGGCGATGCGACCGAGCTGGCGGGAGCGCGCTGGCTGGCCGCCGACGTCCCCGAGCTGGCCTCCTTGCTGGGAACGGAGATATGAGGCATGACGCAGAAGAACCCGGGGCAGGAGGATCCGACTCCGGACCCGGCCGCCCCCTCCAGGGCCCGCGCGCGGTCCGCGGCCGACGCCCCCGCGCCGGCCGGCGGGACGACGAACCTCCACCGACCCCATCGGCGAGGACTCGGAGCCCGACTGCGCGACGGGCACGACGCCCTGTCGCGCGCCATCGACCGGGCCGAGGAGGCCAGGCGGACCGCGCGGGCCGAGCAGCTGCGCTACGAGGACGCCGGTGAGACCACGGCGTCGCCCCCGGGCCCGTCGCCCGCCGCCCCGACCACGCGCACCGCGACCCTCGAGACCCTGCCCTCCTGGTTGGTGCGGGGCGGGATCGGAGCCTGGCTGCTGCTGGGGATCGTCATCGTCATCGCTCTGATCTTCTTCATCACCTCCTGGATCATCCCGGTGTTCATCGGGGTGTTCACGGCCCTCGTCCTCACCTCGATCCTCCAGCCCCTGGTCAACCTGTTCGCCCGGATCATGCCGCGCTACCCCGCCACCTTCCTGGGGCTGCTGACCGCGGTGGGAGCGGTGGTCGGGCTCCTCTTCTACGTGGTCACCTCGGTCACCAACCAGTGGAGCATCCTGGCCACGCAGTTCTCCGACGGCGTGAACACGATCATGGACTTCGTGGAGCACGGCCCCCTCCCCATGCACCTGACCGAGGCCGAGGTCATGGGACAGGTTCAGCGCCTGGTCGAGCAGGGGCGGGACTACGTGCAGTCCAACGCACCGACCCTGGCCACCGAGGTGCTGTCGAACGCGAGGACCGTCGTCGATGTCTTCGCGGTCCTGGCGCTGGCGATCTTCTCCACGATCTTCTTCCTCGCCTCGGGCGGTCGCATGTGGCGCTGGTTCCTCAACGAGCTCCCGGCCGCCATGCGCGAGTCCGTGCACCGGGCGGCAGGCGCCGGCTGGTACACCTTCGCCGGCTACGCGCGCGGCACGGTCATCGTGGCGCTGACCGACGCCGTCATGGCGGGAATCTTCCTGCAGATCGTGGGGGTCCCGCTCGCCGCGCCGCTGGCCGTCCTGGTGTTCATCGGCGCCTTCATCCCCATGATCGGCGCGCCGACCGCCATGGGCATCGCGATGGTGGTGGCACTGGCCTCCAAGGGCTTCATCACGATGATCGTGGTGGGTCTGGGGGTCGCCGGGATCGGCCAGATCGAGGGGCACATCCTGCAGCCGCTCATCATGGGACGGCAGGTCTCCCTGCATCCGGTCGTCGTCATCATCGCCGTGGCCGTGGGCACCTACTCCGTGGGGCTGCTGGGGGCGATCGTCGCCGTCCCGCTGATCAGCGTGCTGTGGTCCGTCTACTCCGAGCTGCACGTCAAGGACGCCCCGGTCGTGGGCGAGCTGCCCGCGTACCCCGGAGGAAAGGACGGCTGAGCGGCTCGGGGCGATCAGCACCAGTCGCGGCTGCCCGTCGAGGCGATGCCCTCCAGGGCATCGAGACGGTCGGCGACCAGGGCGGTGACGCCGTCGGCGGACTCGACCAGACCGCGCACGATCAACGCGCTCGCACGCCGGCCGACGCGGCGGTAGCGCTTCCACATCCCCGCGGAGCAGACGACGTTGAGCAGGCCGGTCTCGTCCTCGAGGTTGAGGAAGACGGTGCCGGCCGCGGTACCGGGCCGTTGACGGTGGGTGACGACTCCGGCGACGCGCACGCGTTCACCCGAGTCCCGCCGGACGACCTCGGAGATGGTCAGGACCCCGGCCCGCGCCAGTCCCGCTCTCACGAAGACCGTCGGATAGCCCTGCGTGGAGGTGCCCGTCAGACGCAGGTCGGCCGTCTGCCGCTCGCGATCGGTCATGGGATCCAGGTGCGGGGCGCGGGCGCCGACCGCGGTCCCGGGCAGTGGCGGTTGGTACCACTGGTCGATCGTCTCCGCCCCGCCCGTCGGACGGCCTCCCCCCGGCCCGCCGCGCTCCCCGGACTCCCCGGCGAACACCCCGGCGGCCCACAGGGCCCGCCGCCTCCCGACTCCCAGTGAGGCCAGGGCCCCGGCGGCGGCGAGGGTCTCCAGACGGCGGCGGCTCAGGCGCACGCGTCGTGCGAGGTCGGCGACATCGGTGTAGGGGCCGTGGGCGAGGCGCTCGGAGACGATCGCGGAGGCGGCCCGCCCGCCCAGGCCCTTGAGAGGGGCCAGGCCGAGACGCACCGCGAGATCGGGGTGGATGTCCAGAGGGCTCAGGGCGTCCGGCGACGGGCGCAGCGGCTCCCAGCCGGTCTCCCGACCCGCTCCTCCCCGAAGCATCCGCCCGGCCTCCTGCCGACGCGTGCGGACACGGGCTTCCTCGTGCGAGGCGTTGACATCGGCTGGCAGGACGCGCACGCCGTGCCGTCGGGCGTCGGCGACGAGGGACTGCGGGGACCAGAAGCCCATCGGCTGGGCCGCCAGCAGCCCCGCGTAGAAGTCCTCGGGCCGCCGGGCCTTGAGCCAGGCGGAGGCGTAGACCAGATGCGCGAAGGAGAAGGCGTGGGACTCGGGGAAGCCGAAGTCGGCGAAGGCCCGCAGCCTGTCGAAGACGACCTCGGCGGTGGCGGCGTCGATGCCCCGGGCGATCATCCCCTCCACCAGGCGCAGGTGCAGGGCCTCCATGCGCTCCATCGAGCGCTTGGAGCCCATGGCCCGGCGCAGGGCGTCGGCCTCGGCGGGGCTGAACCCGGCGGCGTCGACCGCGATCTGCATGAGCTGCTCCTGGAAGAGGGGGACCCCGAGGGTCTTGGCCAGGGCCGGTCTGAGGGAGTCGTGGAGGTAGTCGACCTCCTCTCGGCCGAGCCGGCGACGGATGTAGGGGTTGACGGCGTCGCCCTGGATGGGGCCGGGGCGCACGAGAGCGACTTCGACGACGATGTCGTAGAAGGTTCGCGGGCGCAGGCGCGGCAGGGTGGCCATCTGGGCACGGGACTCGACTTGGAAGACGCCGACCGTGTCCGCGGCGCTCAGCAGCCGGTAGACGGCCGGGTCCTCCTCGGGAAGCGTGTGCAGTCCCCAGGCCCGACCGGTCCGGGCGCGTCGAAGGACGCCGGCATCGCCACGAGGATCCGCCGCGGGCACCCGCTCCCCGCGCTCGGCGAGGCCGGTGAAGGCCAGGCGCAGCGCGGTGAGCACGCCCAGACCCAGCAGGTCGAACTTGACCAGGCCCGCGCTCGCGCAGTCGTCCTTGTCCCACTGCAGGACCGTGCGCCCCTCCGTGGCGGCCCACCGCACCGGGCAGACCTCGGTGACGGGGCGGTCCGCCAGGACCATGCCGCCGGGGTGGATGCCGAGATGACGGGGGAGCCTCAGCAGGCGCTCGGCGATGTCGAGGACCTGCTCCGGAGGCTCGGCCGGCGGACGCGGTGAGCGATCGGCCGCCACGGAGCCGGCGCCGTCGGTGCGTACGCTCCCCCACCGGTCCATCCGGCCGGCCCAGGCGTCCTGCAGGCCGGCGGGGTGCCCCAGGGCCCGGGCGGCGTCGCGCACTGCGGAGCGGGGCCGGTAGGAGATGACATTGGCGACCTGGGCGGCGCGCTCGCGCCCGTAGCGGGTGTAGACGTGCTGGATGACCTCCTCGCGGCGGCAGGCCTCGATGTCGAGGTCGATGTCGGGGTAGCCGGCCCGTCCGGGCGACAGGAAGCGCTCGAAGAGCATCCTGTGGCGCACGGCGTCGACGGCGGTGATGCCCAGCGCGTAGCAGACGGCGGAGTTGGCGGCGCTCCCCCGCCCCTGGCACAGGATCCCCGAGGCCTCGCAGAAGTCGACGATGGAGCGCACGATGAGGAAGTAGCCGGGGAATCCCAGGGACTCGATGACGTCGAGCTCGTGGGTGAGGACCTTCCAGGCCTCGGGGTCCTCCGCGGGCGGGCCGTAGCGCTCCAGCGCCCCGCGACGGGTGAGCTCGCGCAGCCAGGTGGCGGGGGTGTGCCCGGGCGGCACCTCGACGGCGGGCAGGTCCGGGACGACCAGCGACAGGTCGAAGGCGAGGTCCTGCGCGATCTCGGCCGTGGCGTCGACGGCGCGGGGCGCGCGCCGGTGGAGGCGGGCCATGTCCGCCGGTCCGCGCAGCCAGCGTCCGAGCGCGGGCAGGTGCCCGCGCGCGCCCTCCAGGTCGGTGCGCAGCCGGGTGGCGGTCAGGACGTCGGCCAGACGGGAGTCGGCGGGGCGCGCGCAGCGGACCGCGCCGGTGGCCAGCAGCGGGAGCCGGCGGACGGCGGCCAGGGCGCCGAGGACGTCGGTGAGGGCGGCGTCGGTGGGCCCGCCGTCCAGGGTGATCTCGACGGCGACGGATTCGGGGCCGATGAGGTCGACGAGCCCGCCCAGGACGGCGTCGGCGGCGCGGCGGTCCCAGGTGGCCGGGCGGCGCGGGTCGCCGAGGGCCCGCCGCAGGGGCCCGTTGACGGTGCCGGTCAGTACCAGGCATGGGCAGGTGGCGGCCGCGGTGCCGCCGGTGCCGCGCAGGGCGTCCGCGAGCTCGGGGAGACGGTGGGCGGGCTCGACGCGGCGGCCGGCGTCGAGGTTGTGACGGGAGATGGCGGCGCTCAGACGGCGGTAGCCGTGCGGGTCCCTGGCCAGGACGGGCAGGCGGGCGCCGTCGGCCAGGGTGAGCTCGGCGCCGTGGACGGTGGGCAGGCCGTGGGCCCGTCCGGCCTCGGCGTGCTTGACGATGCCGGGCAGACCGTCGTGGTCGGTCAGGGCGAGCGCCTCCAGGCCCAGCTCGGCGGCGGCAGCGATGAGGTCCTCCGGCTCGTTGGCGCCGTCGAGGAAGGAGTAGGCGGAGTGCGCGTGGAGCTCGGCGTAGCGGTGGGTACGGCCCGCGGGGTCTCCGGTCACGACGGCACGCCCATTATCGAACACACGTACACTCTAGACGATTGGTTCCGGGGCTGGGTGCGCCGCCGGCGGGAAGGCGACCATCCCGCCGCAGCCCC
>ERZ772986.1055-NODE-1055-length-16017-cov-3.026500_pt1 | contig 16017 bp, 11 predicted proteins | sample MGYA00511898_ERZ772986 | MGnify/ENA primary metagenome ERZ772986 (study PRJEB29015, sample SAMEA2737934) | human oral metagenome | biome: human oral; feature: human-associated habitat; material: dental | place: China | collected 2148 ... | reverse complement strand
GGCGTCGTAGGTCACGGTCTCGCCGGCCCGGTGGCCCATGAGGGCCTTGCCCAGCGGGGCGTCGGGGGAGAAGACCATGACACCCTCGGGGACGTCGGCGGTGATCTCCTGGCCGCCCAGGACGAAGCGCTGCTCCTTCCCGGCCACGTCGGCGGTGACGACGGTGCCGGGCGAGACGGTGCCGTCGGAGGCCGCCTCGCCGATCCGCGCCGTCTCCAGGAGGTGGACCAGGGTCGCAATGCGGGCCTCGTTGAGGGCGGCCTCCTCGCGGGCGGCGTGGTAGCCAGCGTTCTCGCGGAGGTCACCTTCCTGCCGGGCCGCCTCGACGCGCTGGGTGATCTCCTTGCGGTCGACCTCCCTGCGGCGTACGAGCTCCTCGGTGAGTCGTTCGTAGGCCTCCTGAGTGAGCCAGGTGCTCTGCTCCTCAGCCATGGTTCCTCCTGCGTGTGGTCGGTGGCTCGCCCTGGTACCCGGCACCCGCTCGCAGCCGGACGAGTCGGTGAGGGATGGGGCGGGGACGGGTGGGCGGCTGCGGGTACCTGCCCGTAGCCGGACGAGCCGGGTGATGGGCGGGCAGTCTACCGCGCCCCGTAGGCGTGAGAACAGATCTGTGGCGTGTGAGGTCGGGGGCGCAGGCCGACGGCGCCCGTGCCAGGGGCGCGTGCGGGGTGGTTCCTGACTCGTGCCGCGCGTGATCGCCACGCAGGTCCGAAAGCGTCTTAATGCACCTAGCGGTGCGGGGTGCTCCCTGACAGAGCTCATCTGGCTGTACCAGGACGTGCTCGACGAGTCTTAATGCACCTAGCGGTGCGGGGTGCTCCCTGACCCCTGCCTCTGGGAGCCGCGTGGTTGCAACGTTTCCAGGGGCTGGATCGCCACCGGCCCTGCGGGGCCCTTCCGGCAGGTGGCTGGAGCACCCCATTTCTACCACCTTTCGTTGGTATGACGCCACTCGCCACCGACGGCCCCGGAGGCGGATCCGGCGCCGGCTTTGGACGAGACCATGCGGAAAAGTGGCAGTCAGACAGGGTGTCCCGCACCACATCGATGGTGATCAAGGCCACAAGTCCGGCTGACCTCAGCCCCTTGAGCACCCGCACCGCGCCCCCTCCCCTCACTAGGTCCACTCCGGCACGGGTCCATTGTCGAGCGCGGGCGCCGTGCCATACACCCCCACCTGTCCTGCACAGGACACACGCAACAGACAGAGGCAGACCATGCCATTGGGCTCCATTATAGCGCGAACGGAACGGGATCTAATCGTGGACCGATTTGTCTGGGGCAGGTCGTGTGGCAGAGGAAGACTCTCTTCTTCTGTCGTCTGCGTGCGGGCGCTGGGCGGGTCCGCGCTGTGGGCCTGGGCCTCGTGGCCGTCCGTCACCTGCGTGCGGGCGTTGGCTGGGATACCAACTTGTCCCCGGGCCTGGGAAGAGGGGGGCTGGCGAGGCTGACGGCTGTCCCCGGCGCTGGCGATGACGGCTCCCTGAGCGGGGCCGCCGTACTACCGCGGACGGTAGGCGGTAATCTTTCCCGACTCCTCGTAGGCAATGAGCAGGTTGTCCTTTACCACGTACTGCGTCTTGCGCCCGCCCAGGGTGAGGGGCTTTGACGACTCTCCCGTGGTCATGTCGATGAGGAGGAGGAACTTCTTGTCGCCCTCGTAGTTGAGGTAGCTTGAGATCTGCCCTTTTTCTGAGAGCTGGAAGGCGTGGGTGGCAAACTCTGCGGAGCACTTCCCGTCAGCCTTTTTTGTTATCTTGTTGTCCTTGCCGAGGTTGATGTCCTTGCCGGCTACCGTGATGGACTGGCAGGTGGGGTCGGTTGTGGAAACGGAGTACGTGCCCGGGGCCCAGGAGGTGTCTCCGTTCTTGAGCCACGCCAGGGTCTGGTCGATGGTGAAGCGGTTGGGTGACCAGGGGTAGGTGGTGAAGTTCCTGGAGGTGTCCGTCGTGAACTTCTCCCTGGTCGTGCCGTCGGATTTGTAGATGCTGATGTTTCCGTTCTTGTCATAAATGACCCAGCCGTCTACCAGGGCGTGTGGGGAGTTCTGGGACTGGCTCCCTTCCATCTTCTTGACCTCGCCGGTGTCGATGTTCACGCTGAAGTTCGGATCCTTATCTGCGCGCCCGCCGGCCAGGACGTACCTCCCCACCCTGGAGCCGGTGTTGATGTAGGCCTGCTTGGACACCGGGATGGTGGCCTCCCACTTCTTCTCGGTCAGTGACGTCCACAGGGCGCACGACGTCCCTGAGCATGCCGTGACGCCGACGCCGGTCGCCGCGTAGGTGTCCGCCTCCGCGCCCCACAATGCTGTGCTGCGTTCGCGGGAATTGATGTCTATGACATTGTTCCCGATGATGATCTTCCCGTTCCAGATGGTCGTGCCGGGAGCGGTGGACGTGATCTTCTCCTCCCAGAGCTGCTCGGGCTTGCCCTGACCCAGCCTGAAGACGGTGACCAGAACTGAGCCCTTCTCCTTCTGCCTCGTGGTGCGGATGAGTTTGTCGTCCGTGAGCCTCACGATCGTGCTCGTGGTGCCGGTGCCCGGAGGCTCCAGGGTCCAAGCCTGTTCGGTGCCTTTTAGCCAGGCCTGCGACCACTGCTGCCTGTTCCCCGTGGGTGTGGGTGAGGGCTGGTCGGGAGTGGGTGAGCTGGCGGAGGTGGCGGTCGTGCCGCCGCCCAGGAGCATGGCGGTGACGGCGGCGGTCCCGGCCACCAGGACGAGCGCGGCCACGAGCAGGCTTACCACCAGGGTCATCCGTCCCCTGCGCGTGGGGACGGCAGTCCCGTCGAGGGGGCTGGCGGTCCCGGAGCGGGCGGTCCTAGAGCCAGTGGTTCCCGAGCCAGTGGTCCCGGAGCTGGCCCGCCGTCTCCTGCGCGTGGGGGCGGCTGTGACCACGGGGAGGATCTGGGTGGTGGCGGCTGGCTCCCTGCCGCCCGGCAGGGCGGGGCGTACCGGGCCGCTGGCGACGACGGGGAGGATCTGGGTGGTAGCGACTGGTTCCAGGTGCCGCCCGGTGGTCGTGGTGGGTTCGTGGCTGACGGTGTCACCGCTCGGGTGGCTCCCGCTGTCAGGCGATCCCTGGGAGGGGGGTGCATCCGGAGAGGAGGCTGCGCCTGGAGAAGGGGGTGCATCCGGAGAAGGTGGCGTGCCTGGAGAGGCTGCGCCCGGAGAAGGGGGTGCGCCCGGACTGGCCAGCTCGTGCGGGGGCGGGTTCTCCTGCTCCTCAGCAGGGGCCGCGCCGGGTCCGGGAGAAGGCTGGCGAGCCGCCGGGATCCCTTGTTCCTCGGTGGGGACGGCTCGCGCGTACTGCCGGGGCAATGGCGCTGGTGGTGGCTGGTCCGGGTGAGGAGCTGGCGGTGGCTGAGCCGCTGGTGGCTGGTCCGGCTGAGGGGTCTGCACGTGCCTGCCCTGGGGTCCGGGCTCTGACTGAAGAGGATTGGTCATGCCGTTGAGTATGACATGCATCACGCATTATGTGCTCGTCATGCCGCTCACACGTGCCCGGGTGCGGCCCGAGCCCTTGTCTTCACTGCGAAGTGGGTCGTGGCAGGGGTGGCCCGCCACGGCCTCGGCCACTGTGAAGACCTTCTCCAGGCTCGGCGTCGGCCCGAGGTAGACGAGCCGGTACAGGCCCGTGCCGATCATCATGTCCGCGCTCGTGACGGCGTCGGGCCCCACCAGACCCCGGTGCCGATTCTCAGTCACCTTCTCAGGCTCATAGGGCGCTTGTCGGTCCCCTGCCAGACCCCGGTGCCGGCCCGGGAGACGGCGTCGATTTCCCCGTTCCGCAGGGGCGCCACGACCTTCTCGCGGTAGACGCGCTCGGACTGGGGGCGGGCGAGGAGCTCCAGGGCCGGGTAGGGGACGGCGGAGCCCAGGGCCGGGTTAGCCAGGAGGTGTGCATACGCACGACGAGCGCGCTCAGGTCGACCAGGGGGTCCGGGCTGGGCGGCAGGTCCTGCGGCCTCAGGATCGCGGACGGGGTCCCGACTTGGGCGGACGATCCAGGCACTTACCCACCAGGGCCGCGGACGGGCTGTGGATGTGGCGGCGAGTTTTGGGGCGGCCACCAGGGCCCTGTGGCCGTGGCGGACGGGTCCTCCTGGGCTGTCCGCAACCAGCTGGAGACAGGGACAGTTCCTTAAACGTGGACAGAAGGTCACGATGAGGTGGCTAGACGCCGGTGACATTGCTTGGAGCCGGTGCCTGGGTCTAGCTGTAGGCGGCCTTGGTGTGACCGAGGTCATGTCGTGTCGGGTTCGAGGGGTGCGGGTCCGGCTTGAGAGGCGGCTGTCCACAGCATGAGGACGACGGCGGAGGCGAGGCTGTGGATTGTGTGGATTCAGTGCTGGGGAGAGGGATCCACAGCAGCCTGGCCCTTTTCTCCCCACCTGGGGACAGACCTGTGGAAAATTACACGGATGTGTTTCCACAGCCCTGTCCACAGGTGTGGGGGATGTGCGAGGGCGTGGGATGCCAAGGGGACGGGTCAGCGCGCCCCACTGAGCGGTCAGGGCCTTCCCGTGCTCCTGACACCTGTCCTATGAGGCCTGTGGGTACCCCCTGAAACCGTGGGGCCACAGGGGGTGGACAACTGCGGAGGGGAGGGTGTGGAGTCCGGGGACGGCCGCCCCGGTGGGGGAAAGACCGTTCTCCCGCCGTTTCTCCCCACCTGGGGACAAGCCTGTGGATAACTTTTCCCCAGCCTGTCCCCAGCTTTTGTCCACAGCTGTGGACAGAGGGGAGAGGGTGGCCCCTCGGTCTGCGAGGGAGCAGCGACGTGAAGGAGGTGTCGGGGCCTCGGCGCACAAGCAGAAAGTGACTGAAGTCACTCTCGAGGACGGCGACAAGGGTTGACCATGCAGAATGCTGAGTAAATGGTAATGACAGTGTATAGTTAGCTTTAACTATCAAAAACTATTGAAACACCACTACTTATATGTGAGAGTGGTGACGGTTTGGCTAGAGGATGGTGGGCATGGGTGAAGGCCGTCAATCTCATAGCCATGGGGACCACGGGTGAGGGGATGAGGGGCCCCACGTCGAGGCATCCCCGCTCACGCGGCTCATAGCCACAAGGGCATGGGCGGGGGCCTGGAGGGAGGGCCAGCAGCGGCCTGACCTGCTCGTAGCCACGGGGACGCGGGCGCCGACTGCGCCGGGCCGGACCGGGGCCGCTGATCTCATACCCTGGGGACACGGGCCTCACAGGCTCCCCATAGACCTCCTGCGTTGACTTACGGCCAACCCCGACGACGCGACGGCGTCGCCCGCAGACCCGGAGCAGGAGGAGCTCATGACCGTGACGTCACTCACCTACATCCTTGCCGACCTGACCGCCCTGGCCGTCCTGGTCGGCGCCCTCTACGCCCGACGCCATGGACGCAAGGACCTCATAGCCGCCTACCTGGGCATTAACGTGGGCGTCCTGGCCGTCACCCTCCTCATGTCCACCGCCTCCATTGCGGCGGGCCTGGGACTGGGCCTGTTCGGCGTGCTGTCAATCATCCGCCTGCGCTCTGCCGAGATATCCCAGGGCGAGATCGCCTACTTCTTCGCCGCCCTCGCCCTGGGCCTCATGGGCGGCATCCAGACCGCCCCCCTGAGCCTCATCGCCCCGCTCATGGCCCTGGTGGTGGCCGCGCTGTGGGTCGGGGACCACCCCCGGCTGGCCCGGCGCAACCGTCGCCAGGTCATTGTGCTCGACCGCGCCGTCACCGACGAGACCGCGCTGACCGCCCACCTGGAGTCCTTCCTGGGCGGCCGGGTGCGCTCCGTCGAGGTCCAGCGCCTCGACCTGGTCAACGACACCACCCTCGTGGACGTCAGCTACCTGGTGCCGCGTACGCCTGCCGCCCGCACCGCCCGCACCGCCGGGGGACAGCGGCTCGACGGGAGCGGAACGGGCCCCGCCGCCCGTGCCACCGCCCTCACCGGCGCCACCCGCTAACCCAGGTTTTGCTCTGCCGGCCCAGGGTCTGCCCCACTGGCTCCTACCAACCCAGGGTCGCTCCACCAGCCCAGGGTCGCCCCGCTAGCCCCGGGCTAGCCCCCTGGCCCAGGGCCGCCCCACCAGCTCCCGCCAGCCCACGGTCACCCCGCCGGCCAGGGTTTGCTCCACCACCCCACGGTCACCCCGCAGGCCCCCACCAGCCCCATAGGAGGCAGGACGCACATGACCACCATAAGCACTGACAGCCTGGCCGCCGTCACCCTGGCCGAGCTCAACGCCGCCGCCAGCCTCCTGACCCGGGTGGACCGCAAGTACCTCCTGCCTGTCCACGCGGCCCAGGACCTGGTCCACGCCCTGGGGGACGCCCAGGTCCTCCAGATCGGCCGGCGTCGTTCCTTCGCCTACGCCTCGACCTACTTCGACACCCCCGACCTGGACTCCTACTACCTCGCAGCCCGCGGGCGACGGCGTCGGTTCAAGGTACGCACCCGCTCCTACCTGGACTCCGACCTCACCTTCCTGGAGGTCAAGACCCGGGGCGGGCGACACACCACCTTGAAGTCGCGTACCGAGTACGACCGTACGGACCTCCTCACCGAGCCGGGGCGGCGCTTTGTCGCCGAGTGCCTGGCCACCTCGGGCGCCTGCCCGCAGGCCCGGGCCGACGAGGTCGCCGACACCCTCATGCCCGCGCTGTCTACCACCTACGAGCGCACCACCCTCCACCTGCCCGCCGACGGCGCCCGCGTCACCATTGACACCACCCTGACCTGGTCGCACCCCAGCGCCGCCACCGGTGAGGCGGGGGAGACCTACCAGGCGTGCGGCTACGCCGTCGTCGAGACGAAGAACCCCGCCACGCCCTCCCCCGCCGACCGGCTCCTGTGGGCGGCGGGGTACCGGCCGACCCGGGTCTCCAAGTACGCCACCGGTATGGCCCTGCTCCACCCCGGCCTGCCCGCCAACAAGTGGCACCGGGTCATGCACCGGGAGCTGGCAGGAGGAGAGCACCGGGAGCTGGCCCAGGCCGGGGCCCGCCCGCCTACGTCCGCCCCCGCGGTAGGGCTGCTGGAGCTGGTCGGGGCCCGCCGCCGGGCCGAGGCACCGGGTCGCTCACTGGGGGCAGTGACGCGCCCCAGGTTCTCACGTGGACACAGCGCCTGCATGAGAGCTGCACCGGGCGCTCCTACAGACTCACTCCACTCGTATCCAGCCTAATGTACACTCAACAAATACCAAACAGCTCATGAAGAGGCCAGCCATGATCTCACCCACTCCCACGCGCCGCCTGACCAGGGCCGTGACCGCGAGCCTGTCGGCCGCCGCCCTCCTGGCAGGCTGCTCCGCGACAGCCAGCAGCACCTCTACCGGCTCCGGCGCCGCGTCCAAGGACGCCTGGACCACTATCTCGACCTCGGTGCGCACGGCCTCCACCGGGGCCAGCGTGACTGACGTCCTGGCCGCCAACGACGCCGTCGCCGCCGTCACCACACCGGCTGACGAGGCCGGCACCTACGACTCGGGGGCCACGACCATTGCGCTCTCGGGGGACTCCGCCACGGTCTCCGGCTCCGGCGCCACCGTGGACAGCAGTACCGTCACCATTACCTCCTCGGGCACCTACGTGGTCTCCGGCAGCCTGTCCGACGGCCAGATCGTGGTCAACGCGGACGACGCCGACGTCCGCCTCGTCCTGGACGGGGCCACCATTACCAACGCCGACGGCCCCGCCGTCAACGTGGTGGACGCCGGATCCGTGGTCGTGGTCCTGGCCGCGGGGTCAGCCAACTCCCTGTCCGACGGCGCCAGCTACGCCGACACCTCCGATAACGCCCCTACCGCCACCCTGTACTCCAGTGACGACCTCACCATTACCGGTACCGGCTCCCTGAGCGTGACCGGCCTGGCCAGGGACGGCATCTCCTCCAAGAACGGCGTGGTCATCTCCGGCAGCCCCACCGTCACCGTCAACGCCTTTGACGACGGCATCCGCGGCAAGGACTACGTGGCCGTCACCGGCGGCACCCTGAGCGTGACCGCGGGCGGGGACGGCATTAAGTCCTCCGAGGACTCCGACCAGACCCAGGGCTTCGTGGCCCTGGGCGCGGCGGCGGTCACCGTGACCGCGGGCGACGACGGCGTCTCGGCCACCACCGACGTGGCCGTCAGCGGCACCACCCTGAGCGTGACCGCGGGCGGCGGTCAGGCCGCCGCGTCCCCCGCCTCCGGCGGTCCCGGCCAGGAGGCCCAGCCTCCCTCCGGTGCCCGGGCCCAGCAGTCCGCTGCCGACCAGGGCACCGAGAAGCCCAAGGGGGTGAACGCCGGGGTGAGCTACACCCAGGACTCCGGCACCGTGGTGCTCGACGCCGCTGACGAGGGCCTTCAGTCCGCCTTTATCAATATCAGCGGCGGCGAGCTGACCGTCACCTCGGGTGACGACGGCGTGAACGCCACCAACGGCGACCACGTGATCGAGGGCTACGAGAACGCCGACTCCGAGTCCGACGACGGCGCGGTTCTGACGATCACCGGTGGCACCACCCAGATCTCCTACGCGGGGTCGGACGGGATCGACTCCAACGGCTCGGCCTTTATTACCGGTGGCACCGTCCTCATCTCCGGGACGGCCGGGTCCATGGACGGCTCCGTGGACGTCAACGGCGAGTCCACGACCGTCGGGGTCACCGACGCCCCGGGTGTGGCCGTCGGGGACACCGTCACCGTGACCGGGGGCTCCGGCTCCCAGACACTGACCAGCACGATCTCCGCCTCCACCACCACCGTCCTGGGACTGGTCGAGGGTGAGAGCTACACCGTGTCCACGAGCTCGGGCGGCTCTCGCACGCTGACCGCTTCGGCGCTGGCCGCGGGTGCCGGTGGGCCTGGTGGACCTGGTGGGCCCGGCCAGGGAGGAGCGGGCCAGGGCGCGCCTGGTGGGCCCGGTCAGGGGCAGGGCCAGCCTCCGGCACCCGGGCAAAACGGGGATGGCGGCCCCGGCGGTGGTCAGTCCAGCCAGGAAGGGACTCAGACCCGGTAGAAGGCGGTAGCAGACGGTGGGGTACCTCGGTGTGGGGTACCCCACCGTTTCCTGTCGACATCATTCCGTGACTCAGGCACAATCGAGGCCATGGTCACATCTGGAGACGCAGACGACGCACAGCCTGCTGGCGACGCCCGGCCTGCCGGTGATGTGCAGCCCGCTGGCGACGCCCGGCCCGGCACCACCTCTGACGTCACCGCCGACCCTGAGACCACCCCCGAGACGGCGTCTCCAGACAGCGCCCGGGGCCCGGACTCAGAGGTCCGGGCGTACCGCCGGGAGCCTCAGGACCGGGAGCCGGAGCGGGTAGGACGTGCTGGCCTGGTCCTGCGCATGCTGCGGCTCGGGGCCGTCCTGACCCTGCCCGTCCTGTGGTGCACCCCCTGGATGTCCATGCTCCCGTTCGGTCAGAAGACCTCTGCGTCCCTGATCGTCTGGCCCCTGCTCTTCCTGGGTGGGGCGTGGCTCCTCTTCCCCCTGTCGCGTGAGGGACCCATGTCCCGGGTGCTGTCCGTGGTCGTCCTGGTCATGGCTGACGAGGTCACCCTGCACAGCGTCGTCCGGGCGGTCTGGGACTGGTGGAGCACCTACCGACGATGGGGTGTCACGTCGAACCGTTCCCTGTACATTGCGGCGTCGCTGCTCGCTCTCGGCCTGTTTCTCACCAGCCACTACCTGGTACGAACCCGCTACCCGGCGGCGCCTCTGAACCTTCAGGGGGCAGGACTGCGCTCCGGTACGTACGCGGTGGTCAGGAGGATTACTATCGGGACGGCGCCGCTACCGCCTTGGCACCGTCTCACCATCCTCCCCCTCGTCCTCCTGCCGCCGCTGCTCCTGGTGGGTTCCGTCCTCGTCCTGCCCGGCGTGCCCCAGCCCGTCACCCAGCAGCTCGCCTCTCGTGTGCCTGAGGACGCCCGGCCTGCCATGCCCACGACGGTGGGCAAGGCTGTGGCGTGGACGCGGGAGACCGGGCCCGCGGTGCTCGACGTCGCCGCCGGGGCACGCGGTCCGCTCGTTCTCACCAAGGACGGCCTGGAGGCCCTGAGGCCTGAGGACGGTACCACCCTGTGGCGCTACCACCGGGACCGTGCCAGGTACTCCCATCTCGAGGGCTCTCGCAGGGCCTACCTGGCGGTGAGCCCTGACCGACACTACGTAGCGTTCCGTATCGAGGCGCCTGCCCTGGGAGGTCATGGGCCTAACGCGCTCACTACCGTCCTGGACACGGTGAGCGAGTGGCCCTCGTACCGCTACAGCCGTGTCCAGCTGACCGACTCCGCCATTCTCGTGGGTAACGACGCCATTCTCCTGAGGGACGGCTCCGTGCTGGGGCAGGTACCTGACGGACGCACAGAGAGAGGGTGCAATGGGACCGCCGGGCACTCCACCTTTGTCGTTGACGCGGGAACGACGCCGCTCTCTCGCGGGGGCTACTCTGCCGATCTTCGTCTCTTCCCGCAGGACGGCCTCGGTGGCGCCTCCTCCGGTACGGTCCTCAGTAATGTCGCCTACGACCTCTGGAATGATCACAACGACAGATACTGCACCATAGTGGACGGGTGGATGGTCGTGCGCACCGAGATCGTCACCCCTGATGGTACTGCCGGTAAGGGTGGAGGTCAGCGTTACATCTACCCGTGGGAGACCCGGGCCATTGACATTGACGAGGTGGCGGCGTCTGGATCCGTGGAGGGGGCCCGTAGCGTTCCCCTAGGCGCGTCTATTGGGGTGAATCAGTACGCCTCACTGGCCACGGGTACGCTCGTGACCTACCCTCCTTATCTGGAGATAGTGAGCCACTGGGACGTCCAGAGCCAAGGGGGCCCTTGGGTTGGAGCCGTATTCAATCCGGCTACTAGGACGGTCAGCACGGGGGAGTCGGACGCCCTGGCTGCCGCCAGGATGGGGTGCACCCTTAAGCCCAACGAGTCAGGGGAAGGCGTCCTCTCGATTGAGATGACTCCTGGTGACGGCTCCCCGGGGCTGGTCGCCCGCGCGGCGGAGCCGACGTCGGTCTTTAGCAGCCTGACGCATCTTGATAGCGCCTGTGCTCCCCGGAAGCTGCGTCGCAGCGCACTAGAATTCTCTGATATTGTCAAATTCGTCGTTACGCCAGGAGCCACTGTGGTGGTCCTCGACACTGACTACAGTATCAGCAGATACGTGCCGCACACTATTCGAGTCTATGGCGTGAAGTAAGAATAGCATGGATATTAGGAAGAAGGCCTCCTGGGTGGCCAGGACAGTGGTGCTTGTCGTCACCGTCACCCTGGTTCTGGAGGGGGTCCTGGTATGGGACCTCGTGAGTGCCTACGTAAACAGGCCTGCTATTGACCTCGGTACCTCCGGCAACGCCTACGACGCCTACAGCGCGGGCGTAGTAGAGCGGCCTGAGTCCGGGGGGTCAAAGGCAGTGTGGAAGGTTGACACACACGGGGGAGCGTGCGGCCTCGAGCCCCCGCTCCCCACCGCCTCGGGGGCTGTGGTCATTGTCAGTGATAATGACGTGGAGAACGGCCCCCGGGGTCCCTACGTCACCAGTTACGCCACTGCGGTGGTCAGCCTGGACCCGGCAGACGGGTCGGTGCGCTGGTACCACTCAATCAAGGGGGTGGACGTCTGTGGGTTCTACTCGTCCTGGCGTGCTCACGAGGCCAATCTGAGTAGCTTTTATACCACGTACGCTTTGACCAGTCCTGACGGACGCTATCTGGCTATTCGTCTGGTACCGGTCTACACGCAGGGGGAGCCTGATCGCAGACCACTGTGGGACAGGGAGGATGACGCCCCGCCCCAGCAGTCCCAGACTATTGTGGTGCTCTCAGCGGAGAGCGGTGAGGTGGTCCGCAGCATGAGCGCCAGCCAGAATGTGCTGGGGCAGGTGCTCACCAATGAGGAGCTCGTGGTAGAGACCTCGCCGACCTTTCACGCCGACTCCGCCACCATTACCTCCTACCCCCTGTCCGACCCCCAGGCCTCTCCCTCCTCCTGGAAGGCCACCGGCTGGCTCATGGGGGCTATAGCTGACAGTGTCATGATCTCCCCGTACTCGGACACAGATCTTTGCCACAATTATACGACGTGCTTGACGACGACCGTCACCCTCGCTGATCCTGCCAGTGGCGAGACCCGTAGCAGCCTTGACCACGTCTACAGGATCTACCCCAACGGCTGGGTGGAACGGGTCACCGGGGACTGGGCTGCCGACCTGAGACCATACAGCCAGCAGTGGTACGCTTCCTCCCGTGAGCTGGTAGACATGGCCTCAGGGGTGCGTGCTGATATCACGGGTTTCTCGCTCCAGGAGAAGGTAACACCCTCAGGTACTGCCTGGATACTCTGTGACGACACCTGGGTCGAGACCGAGGACCGAGGCGTCAAGAAACTTGACAGAAAACTGACGCGCACGTCCTGGCTGCCCGCATCGTCAGGCTATTTAGCGGGACAGCAAGTCAGCCTCCACAATGAGCCCCTGGATACTCTCTCCGTTGATTTTGACGACTATGTTCTCCGCGAGATCCTGCCGATGGGAGGTACTGCCGATTAGTCCTGCTCCAGTCTTCTCCGGGTGTCGTCCCGGTGACCCTCAACCCATTGCCTCACGTCGGGCGGCACCGGCGCGACCAGGTCGGTGCCCCATACGTCGTAGAACCGTTCCACGGTCTCGTCAACCACGTGGAGGACGTCCTCGGGACCGACCTGTAGAGCCTGCTGGAGGCGGGTAAAGTGAGCACGACCGACCTCGGCCAGGGTCCTGGCCCCGAAGAATGGCAGCCCGAGCTCGGCATGACCCGGGTAGACGGCGGTGCACACGAGGTCGTATGCGGGTGAGAGACGGGCGGTGCGCCGGTCGGGGTAGATGAGGGACCAGTTCTTCAGGTGGGCGTCCCCATTGCCGACCAGGAGGTTGAACACGGTACGCCGCACCATCTCGCGTAGGGAGTCAAGGTCTTGCCCGCGGTATGCGGTGGCAGCCACCTTCTCCACGGAGGAGCAGTACTTTCCGTCCCCAGCACCAAAGCGCCCCAGCGCCTGGGCAAAGTCCTCACTGTGAATACGTCCCCGGTCAGAGCGGTCAAATCGGCGAACGGCGTAGGCCTGGGTCTCCTCCGAGGGCCAGGGCCCGGGGTCGAGATCGTCAATAGAGGCGCGGTCCCACAGAGCCACCTCAGGCACGTCAATGCCGACCTGCCCGGCAAGCCTCATAACAGCGAGCTCATTGACCTGCAGCCCAGGAAAAGCACGGTCCGGCGTCTTGAGGATCCAGTCACCGTCCTCCCCGTGGGCAGGGACGACGAGCCGGTCTCCGTGACGGCTCATAGAGAACTTCAGCGTCATGCCGGCCAGTGACGCGCGCCGGGGTCCGGTGTCAAGCGGGTCTCGGGGGCGTGCACGGGGAGGGGCTCCTGGGGCCGTGTCCCCGGGGCCCTCAGCACCACCCTCCTTCCCTGCCCGGGTGACGGTGACGGCACCGGGTAGGTCGTCGCCAATCCGGGCGAGCAGGTCGATCTCGGCAAAGGTGCTCACGCCCTGCTCGCGGGCGATAAGCTCTCTCAGGCGTCCCTCAGGCAGCAGGTTGGAGAACCAGGCGGGAACGCGGTTGACGGCATGCAGCCGGTCGCGCCTGTGGTTCTCAAACCACAGGCCGAGGACGCTCCGTCTGGGACGCTGCCAGTAGCCGCGGTCCAGGACGAACTTCGTGAAGTCGTCCCTTCTCTGTATGGATCCGACGTGCTCCCCGTGAAGGGCGACGTCGTAAGCCTCCTCTCTCACGGTACGCTCTTCTCTCCGGAGCTGGAGCTAACGGCACGGAGAAGGTCCTCCAGCGGCGGGCTGTCCTCGAACTGGTAGGCGGTACGCACGGTGACGAAGTCGCGCAGGTAGTCGTCCAGGAGCTGCGCCCGGAGCGCAATAGCCCGTTCGTGCTCATTGTCCTGCAGACAGGTGACAATCTCCTCCGTAAGGAGCAGGGACCCTAGGTCCCTGAAGCCGCTTGTCAGGTACTCCATCACCGTCCTGCGGTCCAGTCCGGAGACTATACGGTTGGCGGCCGCGGGGGCACCCTCACCCAGTGCCGTGACGGGTACGAGATCAGAGAGGACCGCACTCGGCGTGCTCTCACCTTCAAGAATATCCGCCAGCGTCTCCACGGTCATGGGCTCACCAGTCTGCAGGTCAACAGGCTCTCGGTTCCACATGGCTATGAGCACCACCTTGCTATCCGAGCGGGTCGCCCGGAACGTGCTGAGGTCCGGTGGCGTCGGGTCGCCGCTCAGCCTGGCGGAGGCGAGGAGACGCTGCACGGAGGAGGACTCCTCTCCCACGACGACGCACTTGGCCATATCCCGTAGGTCGGTCTGCGAGCCGCTGATCCCGAGCTCATCGGCCGCCACGCTCGTCCGCCAGAACCATCGGGCCAGCAGGTCGAGATTACGGTCGTAAGGACTGGGGAAGAGCGCGAAGAACCGGGTGAGGACAAGGAGCTGAAAACGGAAAGGGAGAAATGTCCAGTGCGGTACGCCGACCTCTTCCTGAAGGAACCGCACCGCCTCCAGGAGCGCACGCTCCGTGGCCAGGTAGGCCTCCTCCCTGCTCTCGGACGGGAAGTCGCTCACCCGGCGTCGAGAATCCGAGAACTCGCCGTGGATGTCCCGGGTAATATCCGTGTGCCGACGCGCCAGGAGCGCCTGGACGACGACGACGTCGGGCAGCAGGCCGAAGCTCGTCTGAGAGGCGATAGAGGCTCGGATACCCTCGATTGTCAGTCCCTTACCGGGACCACCGTGGAGCGCGTCAAAGACCTCGGCGGCATTGAGTCTCCTGCCGCGGTTGTTAATGCGGTCAAAGATCTCACGCAGCACGGGCTCGTCGGCGTCCTCCATGGTGGTGGCGGGGATCTCCGCATTACTCAGCCGGGCGACGGCCTCCTGAAGCCGTGCCGCCTCCTTTCCCGCCTCCGGGTGCTCGTTCAGCCAGGCGAGCGCCTTCCCGAGGTCGAAGAGGCTCGGCAGCGGGACCACCAGGTCCTCTAGGTCCCGCAGCGGGACCACCGTGCCCTCCGTGAGCGAGTACCCCAGCGCAAAACGCCGGTCCTTCACACCCTTTGGGTCCACGGCGTTCACCAGGCTCGTAATACGTTGCTGGCCGTCCACCACCCACAGGGCGTCGGGAACCTCCGGGGCCTCGACGTTGAGCACCCCGATCCGTAGGCGCCCGGCCGGTGCGGGCCGTTTCCACAGCAGGAGGCTGCCCACGGGGAAGCCCCGCAGGAGGGAGTCAAAGAGAGCGCGGACGTCCTTGGCCTCCCAGCGGAAGGAGCGCTGGAACTCCGGTAGCCGGATGCGCCCGGAGACCACCAGGGCGTGCAGCTCACGGATGGTGTAGTGCTCCGCCTTCGAGATCGCCTGCGCCTTGTCCATAGGCCGATTATGCCAGGCAGACTACGTCCTTTCGGGCGCAGGTGGCCCGGTAGTGCGTGGGGCGGTGCGAGCCGACCCCGCGCGTCCTTTCAGGTGCGGGCTGTCCGCTACCCGGTCCTGACCCGGTCCTGCCGCCCGGGGCCGTCCTGCCGCCTGGGGCTCCGGGCGGGCGGGGCCGTCTGGCAGGGCGGGGGCCCGGTCAGGCCCGTCTCAGCACTCCACCACATTGACGGCCAGGCCTCCCAGAGAGGTCTCCTTGTACTTGGCGAGCATGTCCTCACCGGTCTGGCGCATGGTCTCAATGACGGTGTCCAGGGACACCGCGTGCCGCCCCTCCCCCCACAGGGCCATGCGCGCCGCGTTAATGGCCTTGACGGCCGCCACCGCATTGCGCTCAATACAGGGGATCTGCACCAGGCCGCCCACTGGGTCGCAGGTCAGCCCCAGGTTGTGCTCCATGGCGATCTCGGCGGCGTTCTCCACCTGGGCGGGGGTTCCTCCCAGCGCCTCAGCCAGTCCGGCCGCCGCCATGGACGACGCCGACCCCACCTCCCCCTGGCAGCCCACCTCCGCCCCGGCGATCGAGGCATTGGTCTTG
>ERZ772986.1050-NODE-1050-length-16057-cov-7.059055_pt1 | contig 16057 bp, 13 predicted proteins | sample MGYA00511898_ERZ772986 | MGnify/ENA primary metagenome ERZ772986 (study PRJEB29015, sample SAMEA2737934) | human oral metagenome | biome: human oral; feature: human-associated habitat; material: dental | place: China | collected 2148 ... | reverse complement strand
TGGATCGGCTGAGAGCCGCATTCTCACTCTCCGTCGGCTACTCAGATCACACGGAAGGTATCGCCGTGCCGATTGCAGCAGCTGCACGGGGGGCTGTGGTCATAGAGAAGCATTTCACGCTGGATCGGGCTCAGAAGGGCCCCGATCACAAGGCATCTCTGGAACCCTTGGAGCTGTCCGCTATGGTCGAGGGCGTGCGCAGGGCGCACCGTGCCATAGGCTCCATGGTAAAGGCACCTACGACGTCGGAGTGGGACAATCGCTGTATTGCACGCAAGAGTCTTGTTGCCGCGCATGATATTGAGAAAGGGGATGTGTTCACGGGAGACTGCATCACAGCGAAGCGTGCAGGTGCGGGGCGGTCTCCTCTTTCTTATTGGGAGCTTCTGGGAGCGCGTGCAGCGACCGCCTATCGAAAGGATGAGCCCCTATGAATCCTTCGAAAGATATGCCTGTCATCCTGCTTGGTTCCGGCGGACACGCAAAAGTTATCCTCGACCTGCTTTTGGAGACGGGCTTCACCGTCCGAGGGATTACGACCTCGGATCCCGCAGTGCTCCGTGCATCTCTTTGGCGCGGGATTCCCGTTCTGGGAGACGACGAAGTCCTCGCATCATATCCCCCGGAGACCTATGCCCTTGCCAACGGCATCGGCTCTGCCAGAATACCGACGGTGAGAATGCAAATCTATCAGCGCATGAAGGCAAAGGGGTATTTCTTCCCGCCGCTCATTGCACGAAGCGCCATTGTAAAGACGAGCGCAGTGATCGGTGAGGGGGCGCAGATTCACGCCGGTGCCGTCGTGCAGACAGATGCCGTTGTGGGGGAAAACGCCATTGTCAATACACGTACTGTCGTCGAGCATGAGTGTGTCATCGGACCGCATAGTCACGTTGCCACAGGGGCAATTCTCTGCGGTCAGGTGACGCTCGGCGCTTGCGTGCACATTGGTGCAGGGGCGACGGTACGCCAATGTACGACGGTTGGGGAAAATGTCTGTGTTGGTGCGGGCGCGGTCGTCACTGCCGCTATTGACGCATCGGGGACCTATTACGGCGTGCCCGCGCGGAAGAATGGAGAATTTCATGAGCAGGTCTAAACTCCTTGCTGTCCTTCCGGCGAGAGGCGGGTCGAAGGGAATACCGAAAAAGAACATCCGCCTTCTTGGCGGGAAGCCTCTCATAGCATATACGATTGAGGCGGCAAAGGGCGTTTCTGCCATCGATCGTCTGATTGTCTCCACAGATGATGCAGAGATTGCAGAGGTCGCAAGAGAATACGGGGCGGATGTACCCTTTCTCCGTCCGAAGGAGCTTGCCGACGATGCCGCTCCGGTATCGGGTGCAATCCTGCATCTCCTGAGTGCTTTTCCTGCGTATGATTCCGTTCTTCTCCTGCAGCCGACAAGTCCCTTTCGGCAGAAAGAGGACATCGAGGGATTCCTTTCGTTCGCAAAGAAGAGTGCAGCGAAAGTATGTGTGAGCGTTACCGAAGTGGAGCACAGTCCCTATTGGATGTATACAGTGGAAGCGGAAGACCGCCTCAAGCCCATCCTTCCACTGCCTACTGAGGCAATGTATCAAAGGCAGAAACTGCCGTCTTGCTATCGTCTGAATGGCGCACTCTACTACGCACAGACAGCGTATTATAAAGAGCACAGGACATTTTTGACGGAGGACACCCTTGGCTATACGATGGATCGAAGACGCAGTCTCGATATCGATATGGAGGAGGATCTCGTCATGGCGGAGTGGATTCTGGCAAATAGGAGGGAAGAGGCGTGAAAAAAGGCATTGTATACGTTCTGCATTGCATCGATACGGAAGGCCCTCTCTATGAATCCCTCCCCGCGACCTTTGAGAGGATTGCCTATCTGACGGGAGTGCAGCTTCCGCCGACGGCGGAAAACCTGCGGAAGATCCAAAAAAAGGAGATTGCGCTGAACGGCTTCGAGGAGGTCGCAAGCCGTGCGTTCTCCCCCCATATTCTTGGCTATAACAAGCATTGGGGCGAAGTCGATGCGATGCTTGAGCGCATCATGGACAGGGACTACCGCATGCGCCACAGGGACAGCTTTGGCGGCGGCTGGGTGTATAACTGGTTCCTCCTCGACTGGGTCGGATTTACCGTAAATCCTCGATGCAGAGACATTGGATACCATAATATCTACGATCACTATCGGGATTTCTATGCCTCACATGGCACTGCTCCGGAGGAGTGGGGGGATGAGTTTCACTGGCATGCACACCCTATGAGCGTCTATCGGGAGGCGCATAAGTGTGCGACATCCTTCTTGAACTCGCCGCATATTTTTGAGAGCCTTGCAAGGCGTCTGATTGACCGCAAGGATTTTCCGCGCTGTTTCCGCGCAGGATTCCATACGGAGCGTCCGGACAGCCATTGGTTTTTGGAACAGTTCATTCCCTATGATTTCTCGAATCAGGCGATGCTGCTGACGGAAGAAGATGTGAAGCAAAAGGATCTTGCGAACGGGCGGTTCGGAGACTGGCGTCGGGCTCCCGCCAACTGGGACTGGTATCATCCGTCACATGAGGACTATCAGGAGCGGGGACAGTGCAACCGCGTCATATTCCGCTGCCTCAATGTCGGGACGCGTCTGCGCCTTTTGACGCAGAACGAGGTGGACAGGGCGTTCCAGCGTGCAGATCACGGGGAAGATACGGTGCTGGCGTTTACCGATCACGACTTCCGCAACCTTGGCACGGGGGTGGAGGAGGTCTATGGCTATTTGCAGAAAGCGCGGGAAAGCTATCCCGATGTCCTATGGAGGAACGCAGGCGCATATGAGGCGGCACGTACGGTGCTCAAGGAGACGAGAGTGCCTGTAGGACTGAGGGCAGAACTTTTCTCTGAGGGCGGCATGCACGGTCTCTCTGTCTCCTGCGATGAGAAGAGCTTTGGCCCGCAGCCCTTCCTTGCACTGAAGCTGTCTACGGGACGCTATCTCATGGACAATCTCGACGTTCAGGAGCCGAGAAGACGTTGGTCGTATATCTTTGATGAGCACAGCGTACCGCTCTCCGATGTCGAGAAGATTGGCGTTGCGACGAACTCCTCCTGTGGCAGCGGTGCGCTGATCGTCATAGATGTGAAGCAGAGCGGCATACAGGGCGCAGCCTCTGTGGAGAGGACGTGGTGATATGGAGCGCAAGGACTATTGGAATCAGACCTATGTAGACTACTACAAGGCGCGCGTAAAGGAATCGAACATCGAGAAACAGGACGCTTCGAAGCTCGTAGAGGGCGATGTCAAAGTCGCAGATGATCATGTGGCGGAGGTTTTCTTTGATCAAGTGGCGTATGCGCCCGGTATGAAGCTTCTGGATTTTGGATGCAGCTGGGGCAGATTTTCCCCTTTTTTCCGCAAAAAGGGCGTGGACTATTATGGCGTTGATATCTCTGAGCAGATGATTGCTTCTGCCTTGGAGGACTATCCCGATCTGGAGGAGAGACTCTTTGTGGCGGAAGGAGAGAATATGCCGTTCTCCCACGGATTTTTTGACCGCATCATCTGCTATGGTACGTTTGATGCCTGCTATCAGGAGAGTGCGCTCGCTGAGATGCTCAGGGTTCTCAAGAAGGGGGGCTGCGTCCTCATCTCCGGAAAGAACGACAACTACTTTGACGATGATGACAAGGCGCTCTTAGCCGAGCACAATGCAAGAGAGAAGGGGCATCCGAACTACTTCACAAATGTTCCCGCGATGCAGGAGGCACTTGTGCGCAGTCATGTTTCTGTTCCCTACGCTGAGTATTTCCTCCGCCGCGGTGACATGGGAAAGCTCGCGTTCTCCCGTGTCATGCCGGAGCAATTCTATGAGTATCGCCTTGTGCTCGAAAAAGAGGGGGATGAGGAAAACTATGCATTTCCCTCCTTTTCTGATGCCTATTCTGCCACCTATCGACGCATTGCACATACGGGGGAGGCAAGATTTGCGTGAGAAAAGAAGCGTTTGAGACTGTAGACGGAAAAGTATGCTGTATTGTGGACGGCATCACCGTTTCCGTGCTCCTATCCATTCTCTTCCAAGGGCGAAAAATTGACTACTGCATCATGGAGGAGCGCGCGCGCCCCTTCTTCTCCACTGCATCGATTGGAGAGCGGCTCGTCATATCCCTCATCCTCTCCGAGCTTTCCATTGAAACCGTATATGTGGAAAAATGCGATGATGTCAGTCTCGTGGACACGGGAACGGACGAAGGGATGGCTCTCTTGACGAAGAATGCAGCGCGGGCGAGGGAGCTGTGGGAAAAATTTCCGCAGGAGCAGCTGGAACAGATGCATTTCTACGGTGCACCGACATCGACCCTGATGCAATTCCTGCCCATACGAGAGGAGCACATCCATCATCTCGATTCCGGGACAGAAGGGCTTTTCCGTATGCAGGCTGCACGCGGAAAGGATCTTCCATTTTCCTTGGAGGAGACAGCGGCGTCCGCACTGCAAAAGATCCTGCCGAAGCACAATTACCCGAACCGCAATCTCATGGGGCAGGGCTATACGCTTGCAAGTCTGACAGGGGATTTCTATACCCATGTGGACTATCGTGCCTTTCAGAACCGAAAGATGGCAGCGTTGTTCCATGAGAGCAGGGAGAAGGCAAGGCGCATCGGGAAAAAAATTGTCCTCATGTTGCCGGCATCGCAGTTGGAGTATGACATCCTGCAGGCAACCTATCAGGGGGCGCAGAGGACGATTGATTTTTTGGTGGTGTACGAAAAGCTGCTGGCTGCCGTGAATCCTGCCGAGGAGGCTGTGCTCATAAAGCTCCATCCCATATCGTATCTGAAAGGGGCTGGGCAGGCGCAGGAAGTTCTGGAAAGCGTACGTGCCGTCTGCACGAAGTTGTCCATTGCATCGTATTCGGTCGAGGAGTTCTTCGGAGACAGCATTGCAAAAACGATACCTGTGGAGCTTTTTTGCCGCTATTTATCCGTGTCCGCACTCCTCATGATGGGCTCGACGGCAGGGCTCAATGTCGCCATCCCCGACGGGGATGTGCGTTGCTGTAGCTATACGGAGCTTCCCGGGTACGAAGAGGAGTACATGGGCATCTACAAAGAGCTCAATCCGCGCATCGTACATATCAAATAGGATGAGGAAAGGGGGAACAGGATGGAAATTTGGCAGAGATGCTTGATCGATGTGATGGAAAAATGCCGTAAAGCCGTCGAGGTCGTGGATGCGACTGCGGCACGTATCGCGCTGGTCGTCGAGGACGGATGCCTTGTCGGCGTGGTGACGGACTTTGACATCCGAAAAGCACTTCTGTGCGGCATTCCTTTGGAGCAGCCGGTCAGAGAGATGATGAACTGCCATCCCACGGTGATGCAGGAAGAGAGTACGGAGAGCGATATCCTGCAGACGATGAAGCGGGAGAATCGAAAGCAGATTCCAATCGTAGATGCCAAGGGGCGGGTAAAGGATCTTCGACTTTTTAAGGATATGATTGCAGAGAGCGGGCCGCGCTTCTCTCTTCCTGTCCTTTTGATGGCAGGGGGGCTTGGTATGCGTCTGCGTCCCTTGACGGACAACTGCCCCAAGCCTCTCCTTAAGGTCGGCGAAAAGCCCATCCTAGAAATCATATTGGAGAATTTTATTGAGGCAGGAGCTCGAGAATTTTATATTTCTGTCAACTATAAGGCAGAGATGATACGGGACTATTTCGGCAATGGACAGAACTACGGGGTATCCATCACGTATATCGAGGAGACCACCCGCCTCGGTACAGCCGGCGCCCTCGGACTTCTCCCCAAGACGATTGACAGCCCCATTCTGGTGATGAATGGGGATCTCCTGACAAAGGTGGACTTCCATCAGCTCGCCTCCTTCCACAGGATACAGAGAGCTGATGCGACGATGTGCGTCCGCGAGTCCTGCTATCAAATCCCCTATGGCGTAGTGAAGTCCAAGGATTTCATCATGGAGGATATTCAGGAAAAACCGATGCGGATGGACTTTGTCAACGCCGGCATATACGTTCTGTCACCTGAGGTTGTAAAGCATGTGAAGGAAAATGAGCATCTCGACATGACAGATCTCTTCCTGCAGCTGCTGAAGGAGAAGAAGCGTGCCCTCGTCTTTCCCATCCGCGAGTACTGGCTCGATGTCGGGCGCATGGAGGATTTCAATCGCGCCAAGGAGGAGTTTTTCTAGGGAATCGCTGATAAAATGAAGTCCGTCAGATTGGCGTAGATTTTTTCGTCCGATTGAGGAGGCAAACCGGACGCAGAGTGGTGCTCTGTGGAGGATTTGCCGACAAAAAGCGGGCAAAAAAGATGCGTCAAGATGGCGGTGCCGAATTTATCAGTGCTTCCCTAGGATTGTTCGGCGGTGACGATTGAAAGGCGGTGTGCATGAACGAGAGAGCTTCTTCATTTTCCTTGGATGACCGTGTTCCGGTCGTGCTCTATGGGGGCGGCATGCGCGGCAGACAATTCTTCCACAGGCTGCATGCGAGAGGCGTGCCTGTTCTTGCGTTTTTCGATGCCAATGCAGCCGAGGGGGCGCGTTTCTTTGACCGTCCTGTCTATGCGCCCCAAGCAATCCCTGCGCATGAGCTCGGGACGCTGCGTTCGGCGCTTGTCATCATCACGCTGCAGAATGCCGGAATTCACGAAGAGGTCGCAGGGCTGTTGGTGCGTCAAGGCTTTACCAAGCTCCTCTATCTCCCGTTGACAGGAGATCGCTTTCACGACGAGGCGGATGCCCTCCTCCTGCGAGAGACCTATCTCGCCTATACGGGCGAGCATGGCATCCGTGGAATGTGTACCGTGCTCCCTCTGACAGAAGTGCGTCCCGTGGAGTATACGGAGCATCTCATTCTGAAGGAAAGCGGTGACTTCATAACTGCGGCGCTTCCCTTGGATCTGCTCGCAACGGATGGCCGCAATCATGCTGCCGAGAGCTACGTGCATTCGCCCGTTTTACGCCTGTTTTCCTTTTTCTCTACGGGTATGGGCGATCTTACAGCGATAGAGGAGAGCTTTCATGCACATGAAGAGGAATTTGGCTATCTGTTCCAAAAGAGCTTTTGCGAATATGTGAACGACCGGCAGAACCTTTACAGCAGGTTCACGGCGGCACTCGGTGACGGCATGAAATTTTTTCAGACCTCGCCGGCCTATGGCGTTTGGCGTGACGGCTATTTCGCGATTGAGGACGGCAATCATCGAACTGCATTTCTCTATGAAAAGAACCTCTTTTTTGCACCCGTTCGCGTGACGAGAGACGACTGTCGGAGATGGCGCAATCGAACGGTCGCAGACCGCATCATTCGAGAGCTTCCGGATGAAACGGCAGCGCGCATCTTCTTCTGGCATCCGTACGCCAATAAGAGCCTCATTCCCGCCATGCAGGCAGATCGCATCCTGCTCCGCTTCCTGCTAATCTTGGAGCGGCGACTCTACGATAAAGAAAGTGAATGCCTTTTGTATCGTCTGCCGAAAACGCGTGGATTTGCTGTCTTCTTTGGCTTCCCACCTGTTTCCTATCCGATGCTTGCGCTTTCGATGGAGGGATACAACGTTCTCGCATATTTTGAAGAGAAACAGGATGCGCGCGCGGCAGAGATGTTTTTCTCGCTCTATTATCAAGACATTGCAGTGATGCAAAAAAAGGAACTGCCGTGCATGCCAAAACTCCTTGTTGTCACGTGGGACTGCTTCCACGCGCATGCGCAAGGGTCTGCTCCTTTTCTCTGTCATATCCTCGTTCTCGTGGATATCCCGGAGGGGCAGGGGCTGCCAACATGGCTGTTGGAGAAGAAGGAGATTCTTCGAAAAGATTGCATCAGGGCGAATGGGCACTATTATATCAAAGCTTGGGAGATGAATTGATGGCTACAATCAATCGTAAATTTTATCGTGGAGAAAAAGGGCTCGAGTACAAGGATTCGTTAGAAGAGCACATGCTTGCCATCCTGAAGGAGCACCCCGATGACCTTGAAGAGTATCTGTCGATCGGTGAAGAGCGCTTTATCATCGGTGATATGTCACGCCTTCGCGAAAATCTTCTCTCATGGTATCCCTTCAAAAAGAATGCCTCCTGTCTCGAAATCGGTGCAGGTGTCGGTGCACTCACGGGATTCCTTGCAGGGCGGATGAACTCCGTGACATCCATCGAGATGACGGAGTCCCGTGCGAACGTGATTGCTGCGCGCAACCGGGAGCGGGACAATGTCGAAATCGTCCTTGCGAATCTCGATGATGTGGAGTTCGACGAGCCGTTTGACTATGTTGTCGTCGTCGGGGTCATGGAGTATGCACGCCGCTTCATTCAGGCGGAGCACGCTTCGGTTCGCTTTATGGAAAAGGCAAAATCCTTTCTGAAGAAGGACGGCATCATCCTCCTTGCCATCGAAAACCGCCTCGGTCTGAGGTATTTCGCCGGTGCCGGGGAAGAGCATACCAAGCGCCAATTTTTGGGGTTGAACTCCTACGACACATACGATTATGTGCGTACATTCAGCCGATCCGAGTTGGAGAGCATACTTGACCGTTCGGGATTTTCCGATTGGTCGTTCTTCTACCCGTTCCCCGACTACGGAATGCCGTCAGAGATTCACTCCGATGCCTCTCTGGAACTGCTGCCCTATGCACATAAGCACTACAACCCAACGCTCCAGCGCTATCGCTTCTTCGATGAGACGCGGCTGTTCCGCACCTTCCAGAAGGAGGGAATTGCGGCAAATTTTGCTCATCATTTCCTTGTCGAGATTTTCAACGGCAAGCCGTCTGACCATCACATTCTTTACGCGCACGCACCTCTTGAAAGTGGGGAAAAGGATTTCCTTGTCACATCCTTGGTAAAAAGAGATGGGAAGCTCTTCCTTGAAAAGCGGGAGGTCTATAAAAACGGGAAAGTGCATCAGCTCTACGAGGCGTATCAAAAGCTCATCGAACGGGGGAAATACGCCCTTCGATACAATCCTCTGTCACTGGAGACCGATGCGCGCGGGGATGCTGTTCTCATTCAGTCCTACAGCGAGGGGAAGACACTCAGAGAAGAACTGCTTGAGGCAATGGATCGCGTTTTAGAGTGCAACGATGACCATCTGCCCGCACGCATTGCGGCTTGCCTTGATATCTTTTCCGCGCTTGCCCATATGTGGAGAGCGAATGCGGTGCAATGCGGGAACTATGGAAATGAAGAATTTGTTTCCCTGTTTGGAAAGAGTGAGACACCGCCGCTTGCTTGTGGGGAGGGCAGCGCGCTTGCTCTTTCTGCCGGAGATTTTCAAAAGAGCGGCGACGGCAGCTACACTGTCGTTGGGTACGAACACATCGCCTTGTGTGCCGTCCCCGTCGATTTCCTTCTCTATGATTTTATCACGACGTGGTATAAGGAGACGGTCGAGGGGTATCATAATGCCGAGAAACTCATTGCGCCGGAGGCAATTCTGAAGGCTGCTGACATCTCTGAGGAGCATATCGAACTCTACAAGGCTTGGCAGAATCATCTCTATGCAGGGCTGCATTCCAATCACGTGATGGAGCATATGGCGTGTCCCGTGTATGAGCCCGCATTCCTCCATGTGGACGATGTGAAAGCATATGCCGCAGATTCTGTGAGCACATTGCTTGTCTAAAAAGGCGGTTCGGAATGGAACAGAGACAGGTGAGGGAGCTCCTTGATCTCGCAATTGAGGGTGCTGTACAGTGGAGGCTATATCTTGAAAAAATACATCATCACAGGCGCAGCGGGCTTCCTTGGCATGAATCTCGTGGAGCGACTTCTGCGGGAAGAGAACGTGCACATCTATGCCGTTGTGCGTCCGAATTCGCCGCATAACGCGCGTCTTATCGAGTCGGAGCGGCTGACTCTTGTTCCTGCCGATTTGTCTGAATACGGACATCTGGACGAACGTATTGCAGAGCCGTGCGATGTATTCTTCCACCTTGCGTGGCAGGGCGGTCGCTATGACTTTGCGGCACAGTACGGGAACATCGCGGATACGATCGGTGCACTCGAAGCGGCGGGGCGTCTTGGCTGCAAACGGTTCATCTGCACGGGCTCACAGGCGGAGTACGGGCGGCAGACGGCACTCATCACGGAGGAGACCTGTCCGCACCCCTCAGATGCCTACGGCGCGGCAAAGCTCGCTGCGTGCGCACTCTCGCGTCAGCGTGCCGCTGATCTTGGGATAGAGTGGATCTGGGCGCGTGTATTCAGTCTCTACGGCACGTATGAGCCGGAGGGGCGGATGCTGCCCGCGCTCGTCGCTGCACTGCGTGCGGGGCGTCCCTTTGCCCTTTCCTCCTCGGGGGCGCAGAACTGGGACTATCTCTATGCGGCAGATGCTGCGGATGCGCTTCTTGCGCTTTCCAAACGGGGGCGTGCGGGTGAAATTTACAACATCGCAAATGGCGGCTATCGTCCTCTGCGGGACTATATCGAAGAGGCACGGGCAGTGCTTGCTCCGCAGTGTGATGTCACCTATGGAGCGGCGGATGCGGATGTGTTTTCGCTGCAGCCGTCTGTGGAGAAGATTCGCCGTGATACGGGATGGATGCCAACGGCAAATTTTGTGGAGGGAATTCACAGGGGATATGGGGACTGTTTTCAGTAAATCGTCTCGGAAGAGAGGTGAATAAAAATGATAAAGCGTTTTAGTTGCAGGAATTTCCGTAATGTCAATGTGGAAGATCTTACGTTTGAAAGAATTAACATCTTGATTGGTCCGAATAATGCGGGGAAGAGTAATTTTATCAAGGCACTGACATTTTATTCGGATCTCTTGATCAATGCTTCAGAGGGAAATGTTAAAACGGCGTTTTTGAATGCGGTCGCACGCAATGGATGGGATCACGCACATAATAAATATACATCGGACAAGGAGTCGATTGATTTTTCATGGGCGATTGACTTAGAGGGAACGCCGGTGTGTTATCGTTTTTCCTATACCGTTGGAACAAGCCTACAAGGGTATAACATTAGTCTTGAGGAACTCAATGCTCTCCCAAATAACAGGTACAGGCATCCGTTTAACTATTTTCGCTGTCACAATGAGCGATTGGGCGAGGGGTATTTTTCGACGGCGGTTCAAAAAGGAAAAATGAACAAAAGGATACCGTTCCAACTGAGCAGTCAGGAAATCCTGCCCGTGCAGTTCGATCAGATCTTGTTAAAGGATAAAGAGCTCTACGGTGATAGAACCGTTCGTGACGATGTATCGAATTTGCTGAGCCGATTAGGAGAATTTTTCCGAGGTGCCGTCACGAAGTCGGAAATGTCCTTCAAGACGAAAAAGATGAGAAAACCAAGCGATATGAAGCTCTTGGATGATCGTCTGAGTCCGAATGGGGAGAACTTCGCTAATGTCTTTTCACGTTATGCGATAAATGATTTCAGGTGGAGAGATCTCTTTATCCGCAAGATGCGTGAGCTGATCCCTCAGTTGAAGATGGCTGAGGTCGGGATTAAATATGATCAACTGCTCTTTTCTATGGTATTCGAAGAGGAGCAATATGATCTTTCTGATGTCTCTGAGGGAACGCTAAAGGCATTGATTCTCAATATGCTTATCAATATGCAGACGGAGCAAAAAACATCGGTACTAGCCATCGACGAGCCGGAGACAAACTTGCATCCGGCATGGCAGAAGGTGATCGGGCATTGGATTCAAACAACAGAAACGGTGGATCAATTTTTTTTAAGTACACATTCCCCAGACTTCCTGGATACGTTTACGGAGGGCTTTGTACGTGGGCAGGTTGGAGTCTTTGCCTTTGACCCGGGACGACAGGAAGTTGTAAAAAAAATTGAATACAAAGATATTGCCGACGAATTGGGGGATTGGGAACTTGGGGATTTGTACCGTACCAACGATCCCGCGCTTGGGGGATGGCCATGGTAAAACGGGCACGGGTCGCGTGCTTTTTGACCTGCGGCTATACTGAGGCAGGTGCAATGCAGGCATTCCTGGGCAAAATAAACTCCGCGCTTGAATTCAAGCAGTATCTGCCCAATCGTACGCGAAAACGAAAAGGGATGCCGAAAAGGATTTTGCGCGACATCAACGGATTGACGGGAGATGCGTTACTGGAAAAAACATATGAGCTGATACGAAAATATCGTTTGGAAATTGCAGAATGTGCTGCTGTTCTGATTGAGGACGATCTGGACAATCGGTTTCATGGATGGAGTCAGGACCGGATCGATACTTTTACCCAAAAGATTCGTAGGTCTGTGTGCGAGGCCGCAGAATTTGATCTTCCGGTCTTTATTCTCTACGCAGCACCTGAGGTTGAGAGCTGGTTTATTGCAGACTGGAATGGTGGGTTCGGGTATCTTTATGGTCGTTCCAACGTGGACTTTCATTTGGCGAAAGAGGTTAGGGCGTATTATGTATATCATCTGAAAAATTATATTATGACGGAGGTCTTGCAACAGTTTCAGGATGATATAGAAAACTTTGGTATATTTGATGGTGCGTATGTGAAGCTGAGTGATCAGCTGATTGATGCGGTTGATCAAGGTGTGAAGTCGTATATGGAGCAAACGGTGAATGCAAACAATGAATTTATCCATCAAATCCGTTGCTCCAGGGAGTTGTTTTACTCCAAGGATGTACATGGAGATTTGATGCTGAGAGAAATCGCACCACTGCGCATCGCAGATCAAATTTATATGCGTCATTTTCGACGGGCATATCACGAGATTTCTTCATTTACCATAGGCTGACTGAATAAATATGTAATTGACTTACGATCAGGGAGAGCAAAATGACTGAGCAGGAGATGCGCGGGGAGATTCTTGCGCTGGTACGGGCGTATGCTGAGAAATATCATGCGCCGAAGGAGGGCTTTGTGCCGGGGGATCGGCTGCCGTATGCGGCGCGTGTCTATGATCACGAGGAGATGGAGAACCTTGTAGAGAGTGCGCTTGAGTTCTGGCTGACAGCGGGGCACTATACGGAGGAGTTCGAGCGTGGCCTTGCCGCGTTTCTTGGCGCGAAGCATTGCTCGCTCGTCAACTCGGGGTCTTCTGCGAATCTGCTCGCCTTTATGGCGCTCACCTCGCCGCTCCTCGGAGAGCGAACCGTGCGGCGCGGCGACGAGGTCATCACGGTGGCGGCGGGGTTTCCGACAACGGTTGCACCGATGATTCAGTACGGTGCGGTGCCCGTCTTCGTGGATGTGAGTCTGCCGACGTACAATGTGGATGTAAGTCTTCTTGAGGGAGCCCTCTCCGCGCGAACAAAGGCGGTCATGATTGCACATACGCTCGGCAATCCGTTCGACCTTATGGCGGTGAAGGGGTTCTGTGACAGGCACAATCTCTGGCTTGTCGAGGACAACTGCGACGCGCTTAGCTCGCAGTATACGCTGAATGGCGAGAAGCGCTATACGGGGACGATTGGCGATCTTGGTACGTCGAGCTTCTATCCGCCGCATCATATGACGATGGGCGAGGGTGGCGCAGTCTATACAAATAATGCCCTGCTGCACCGCATTGTGCGCTCCCTGCGGGACTGGGGGCGTGACTGCATCTGCGCGTCAGGACAGGACAATCTTTGTGGTCGCCGTTTCGAGCGGCAGGACGGAGAGCTGCCGCGTGGCTACGATCACAAATACGTCTACTCCCATTTCGGCTATAATCTGAAGGCGACGGATCTGCAGGCGGCAGTCGGCGTGGCGCAGCTGAAGAAGCTGCCGTCGTTCGTGGCGCGCCGCCGTCATAATTTCGCACGGCTGCGTGCCGCGCTCGCAGATATGGAGGAGTTCTTTATTTTGCCCGAGGCAACAGAGAACACCGCTCCGAGCTGGTTTGGCTTCCTGCTGACCTGCCGCGAAGGTATCGAACGCGCAAAGATTGTACGCTATATTGAGAAGCATGGCATCCAGACGCGGATGCTCTTTGCGGGCAATCTGACGAAGCATCCGTGCTTTGACGAGATGCGACGGACGGGCGAGGGCTATCGCATCGCGGGGGCACTCACAGAGACCGACCGCATCATGAACGATACGTTCTGGCTCGGCGTCTATCCCGGGCTGACGGATGAGAAGATTGACTATATGGCGCAGGTGGTGAAGGCTGCTGTGCGCGGGCTGTAGGCTGTATGTACGAAAGGGAGGACACGATGGAACAGGAACAGATGCGTTCGCTGCTGGAGGTATCCGTTGAGGCGGTGGAATATGTACGGGGCGCACTGGATCGTGGAGAAGAGCCGCCCGCCGCAGCGGACATCATGGACAATCTGCATCGGATTGCAGCGGCATTCGAGGCTGAATACGCTGACGCCACGGGTCTTTTGCAAAAGGTGTACCTATATGCGCGCAATATTCAGGCGTCTGTGGATGAGCTTCGGCGCGATCCATCCTTGTTTGCACGCGTGTTTTCCTGTGAGATCCGCCCTTTTGTCCTCGAAATGCAGCGCCTATGGCATCTCGCGGCGGAGGTCCTTTCGGACGAAGGACGCAGGGCGCAACAGCAAGCAGCATTGATGCAGGCAATGCGCGACCTGCACACCGCGCCGCTCTCGGAATATCCATACGATGTGTCGATTGTCCTGTGTGCATACAATAAATTGGAGTATACGAAGGCTGCCGTTGAGAGCATCTTTGCCCATACGGATTTTTCGGATGGGCGGGTCGAGCTCATCACCATCAATAACGGCTCGGATGACGGTACGCGGGAATACTTTGAGAGTTTGCCTCATGCGAAGAAGCTGAATTTGAAATACAATATCCTTGCCATCAATGCGCAGCAATATATTGTAGAGGGCAGGTATGTTGTTGGATTTTCGAATGACGTTATTGCAACGCCGCATTGGTTGGAGCATTTGCTTGCTGCGATGGAGTCGGACCCTCGTATTGCCTGTGCTGTCCCGACCTGCAACGAGGAAGGAATATCGAATGGGCAGGGGATTCCCGTTCCCTATTCGAATACATTCGAGGGCGTGGAACGTATGCAGGCGTTTGCTGCCGCGTATAATCGGCTGAACCCTGCGCTCTGGGAGGAGCGTTGTCTGCTCATGCCCTTCCTTGCCATTATGCGTACGGATGTCTATCTGATGGGGTTGCTCGATCCTATCTATACGCGTGCGGAATTCGTGGATGATGATTTATCAACGCTTCTTCGCCGTACAGGATGGCGGCAGCTGCTTCTCAAGGACACGTTCATCCACCACTTTGGCGGCGTAACACTCGGCGAGGGACGCCGCAAGGTGGCGGGAAATGCACTCGATGAGATGCGGCGTGTCTACTATAAAAAGTGGGGCATGGATGCGTGGGATGGGCGCGGCGGCTTCCCCGGTGCCGAAGTCATGGAGCAGTGGCACACACCTTCTGCCAATGAGAGCGTGCTCGTATTGGAGCCGCGCTTTGGCGATTTCGCCTGCGAACTTTTCAATAGCTATCGACGTGGCGGATTTGTTCCGCATATGACAGCAGCAGTCTTTGATGCACAATATCTGCCGGATACAAGCTACCTTTTCAACGAGACAATGAGCGTAAACGGGATTGAGGATCTTGTCGGGAAAAACATGGGGCAATACGATATCATCTCAGCGGGCTGTTATCTGGATGAGCTTCCTCTTAAGGATGTGATTGCTGATCTGGAGCGCCTCTATGCACTCCTTGCACCGGGCGGGATGCTGCTGCTGCCCGTGCGCAATGCGGGCAGTGCCTATGAATTGGATTATATCCTGCACAAAGGGATGCGGGATGTGTACGGCCTCGAGAACGAAGTAAAGAGCTATCGCAGCTTTTCTTATCGGCATCTCTTGCGTGCGCTCTATGCACATCCTTACCTGCATCGTTATCAAGTTCATTCCATCATGTTCCGTGAGGACGAGCCCCTTGTGGAGCGTATGAATCCGCTTCTTCGGAGCGATGAGGATGTGCCGCCGGATCTGGAAGTCAGCCTTTCGATTCGTATGTTTTTTCTTGGTATTTTCAAAGAAAATGCATAGCTGTACATCGGGCGGAGGTCAGTCCTCCGCTCTTTTTTTGCGTCGTGGTCGGATGGTGATGAGAAAGGCGGTGGCGTAGGCGGTGATGGGGATGGCGCAGAGGAGGCCGATGCTGCCGA
>ERZ772986.1049-NODE-1049-length-16058-cov-4.423608_pt1 | contig 16058 bp, 20 predicted proteins | sample MGYA00511898_ERZ772986 | MGnify/ENA primary metagenome ERZ772986 (study PRJEB29015, sample SAMEA2737934) | human oral metagenome | biome: human oral; feature: human-associated habitat; material: dental | place: China | collected 2148 ... | reverse complement strand
TCGGCGGCGATGCGGTCGCCGTAGACGACGTCGTATCCGGCGGGCTTGCCGTCGGCGTCGATGTAGCCGAAGGGGGCCTTGTCGGAGAAGATGCCGATGACGATTTCACCGGCTTCCTTGATCTGTTCGGGGCTGCGATCCCCCACCTGCGCGCCGGTCGCGGAGCCGGAGCCTGCGCCACCGGAGCAGGCTGCCATGCCGAGGGCTGCGACCGTGGCAAGGGCTGCCGTGGCGAGTCGGAGGAATGGCTTTGTGCGTGCGTGGGTGGCGCTCATGGTGGCTCCTAACGTGCGTTGTCAATGGATATCGCCGAGGCGCGCGTCCTCGGCGATGTCATCGATGGTTCCATCTCGGGCGGGCTCGCGCGACGGGTGCTTCTCGTTTTGAAACTGTGTGACAGTCGAGTGCCAGAGGGATGCCCCCCTCGCCATTGGGACGAAGGACCTAGAAAACGTGGAAGTCGTCACGAGATGCCCCGCCCGCTCGCACGACGCGGCGTCACCGATGACAATTGCTCCCATGCCTCAGCTGCCGCGCACCGTCAACGTCTTCGTGCCGGCGAGTCCTACCCGCGCCGAGATAGTCGCAGGGCTGCGCATCACGGCGCCCGTGGCCGCCGGCTACATTCCCCTGGGCCTCGCGTACGGTCTGCTGGTCGTCCAACTCGGGCTGCCGTGGTGGATGGCTCCCGCCCTCTCGCTGGCCGCCTATTCGGGATCGGCGGAACTGCTGGTCGTGACCCTGGCCTCACACAACACCCCGCTCGCGGTGATCGCCGTGACGATGCTACTGGTGAACTTCCGCCTGATCTTCTTTGCGTTCTCCTTCCCGCTGCACGTCATCGAGGGCCGGGTGGCCCGCCTCTTGTCGATGTACGCCCTGGTTGACGAGGCCTACGCGCTCACCGCGGCACGCCCCAACGGGTGGACGAAACCTCGACTGTTGGCGATGCAAGCCCTGTTTCACGTCACCTGGCTGGCCTCGGGCCTGGTGGGAGTGTTCGCGGGCTCGCTGATTCCCACTCAGATTCACGGCCTGGACTTCGCGCTCACCGCGCTGTTTATCACGCTGACGCTGGACGCTTCCCGCTCCGCCCGGGAGCTTCCGTCGGTGGCGTTGGCCGGGATCGCGTTCGCGGTGGCGATGGCGCTCGACCCGGCCCATCGCCTCCTCGTTGCCCTCCTCCTCTTCGTCGCGTTCCTGTCGGGGCGCCACCTCCTGCGCAGGCGCGGACTCCTCCCCCTGCGTCGCCCGAATGCCGCGCCCGTCCTTGGAACCGCGACGGATCGGGGGATCGCCCGGTGACCCCGACGCTGGCCTACCTGCTGGCCATCCTGGTGATCGTCTTCGTCATTGACTTCACGCTGCGGGCCCTTCCTTTCAAGATCCTGGAGCCCCTGCGCGACTCGCGTTTCGTGTCCGACATGGCGGCGTGGATGCCGCCGGGAATCATGCTCATCCTGGTTATGTCGACGCTCGTCGACAACGCCCACGCGGCCGGGGATCGCTCATGGGCCGCTCTCGTGGCCGCGGGCGTGACGGTGGCCGTCCACCTGCTGAGCGGCCGCAGGCTCCTGTGGAGCGTCGGCATCGGGACGGTGTGCTACGTGGCACTGCTGAACTGGCAGTGAGACTCGGGGACGGGAGGCACCGCTCGCGCGGGCATCGCGGTTTCATTCGGCGTCGGGGCTAGCGCACGGAGGCGCCGCGCGCGCGGGCAGCATCGGAGGGGCTAGGACCCGGGGAGCCCGTGGACAAGCCCCCGATCCGTCGCCTACCCTGACTAACGGCGCCCGTTCCCACCGGCGCCCACCCATCGGAGCCGGACACCGAGGAGAAGAACGTGACGACGAGCAGCGGGAACCCGCTCCCAGCCGACCCCGCGACGGGCGCCACGGCCTCCGTCCTGCTGGTCGACGACGAGGCGGCCATCATCGATGGCCTCGCGCCCTTCCTGCGCCGCTGCGGCTTCACGGTCCACACGGCCCGGGACGGGGAGGAGGGGTTGGCCGCCCACGGCAGGCTCCAACCCGACATCGTCGTCTCCGACATCATGATGCCCCACATGGACGGACGCGAGATGGTGCGCCGCATCCGTGCGGGCGGCACGTGGACCCCCGTCATCCTGCTCACGCAGATCGACACCTCCTTCGAGCGTTCGGCCGCGCTGGACGAGGGCGCCGACGACTACCTGTCCAAGCCCTTCGACCCTCAGGAGCTGGTCTCGCGCATCCGCGCCGTGCTGCGCCGCTCCATGCACTCGGCGCGCCCCCTGTCGGCCGCCGAGCGCCTCTCCAGCGGAAGCCTCGTGCTCGATCGCCTCGCCCGGCGCGCCTTCCTGGCCGACAGGGAGCTTGAGCTGACCCCGAAGGCGATGGGGCTCCTCGACTACCTGATGACGCACCCGGGTGAGCTTCACACCCGCGAGCGCCTCCTGTCGGTGCTGTGGGGCATCGACTTCGCCTCCTCCACGCGCGCGGTGGACCACCGCATCCGGGAGATCCGCGCGGCCCTGGGGGAGGACCCCTCCGACCCGGTGTTTATCGAGACCGTCCCCTCCGGGGGGTACCGCTTCATCGGGAAGGTAACGCGATGAGCCGTCGATTGGTGCTCTGCCTGGCGCCCCTTGCGGTCGCGAGCGTCTGCGCCCTGGCGTGGTGGCTGGCGGGCCCGGATCTGGAACTCCGCGCCGCGGTGTCCCTGCCCGTCCTCTTCGTTGCGGCCGGGTTTCTTGTGTCGGCTACGGCCGTGGCGCTCGAGCTTTTCTCGTCCGCGTTGTCGCGGGAGCGCCTGGCCGGTGCTGCGGAGGCGCAGGCACGCCGGGATCTTGAGCACCGGCAGTTTCTGGCGCGCCTGGACCACGAGTTGAAGAATCCCCTGACGGCGATCCTCGCGGCCACGGCGCCCGGCAACGACGAGGCCTCGGTCCTCGTGGCGGCCCAGGCCAGGCGCATGGGAGTGCTCGTGACGGACTTACGCAAACTGGCCGACCTGTCGTCGGCGCCCATGGAGCGCGAGCTGGTGGACCTGGAGGAGGCGGCGCGCGACGCCGTGGAGGCCGCACGCTCCAGCGTGGGCGAGGCGCGCAGCTTCACCCTGGTCTTCCCCACCGCCCCGTGGCCTCTGCCGCGCGTTGTTGGGGACGCTGATCTTCTGTATTCCGCGATCCAGAACGTCGTGTTCAACGCGGTGAAGTACTCCGGCGAGGGTGACAGCATTGAGGTGCGTGGCAGCCAGTCGGAGGACGGGGTGAGCATCGAGGTGGCCGACACGGGGATCGGGATTCCCGAGGCCGAACGCCAGAGCGTGTGGGCGGAGCTGGCGCGCGGGTCCAACGCGGCCGGGCGCTCCGGGTCCGGGCTGGGCCTGCCTCTTGTGCGCCTGGTCGTCGAGCGGCACGGCGGGCACGTGCGCCTCACCTCGCGTGAGGGAGTGGGAACCAGCGTCGTCCTCACCCTTCCGTTGCCCGAGGAGGCTTCTTCCGCTTCGCCGAGTATTCCCCAGCCGCCGACATGAACGCCTGCCCCCACCAGTGACGGGGCTGGTGGGGGCAGGGGGCTTGGCGTTGAGCCGCAGGCGGGCAGGGTCGCTCGGTGGGCCTGCCCGCCCGCAGCGTCACTTCTGCGCGCGGATCTCGACGCGCCGGTTCTGGGCGCGGCCCTCGTCCGTCTCGTTGTCGGCGATGGGCTCGGCCTCGCCCTTCCCATCGGTCGTGATCGACAGGCCGGGAACCTTGCTCGCCAGGTAGTCGCCCACGGCCTTTGCCCGACGCTTGGACAGGTCGAGGTTATGCGCGTCGTCGGCCACCGAGTCCGTGTATCCCGTCACCGTGACCTTGGAGGGCTTGGCCTTGGACCACTCCGACGCCAGCGAGTCGAGGATCTCCCTGGCCCTGGCCGTGAGCTGGTCGGAATCAACCTCGAAGTTCACGTCTCCCGAGAGCGTGGTGATCGTGGCGTCCTTCTTCTGCTTCGTCGAGACTGCGCCGTCGTTGGTTCCGACGGAGTAGAGGACTTCAACGGGCTCGGGGTAGACGACCTGCGGATTGCTCTGGGGGCCGGAGTAGTCGACTCCCGGCGGGTTCTCCGCGTGGGCGGGGCTCATGCCAACACCGACGACGAGCGCGAGGACCGCGACGCCGGCCGATCCGATTCTCTTGACCGCGATCATGGCGCTCACTCCCTCGTCACGGGCACGTTCTCGAAGGGTGTGCCGACGCCCTTGATCTCCACATCGACCTTGGTGAGGTCCGCAGGAAGGCCCTTGAAGGTGGTGTACACCGTGCGACTCTCACCGGTATCGAGCCCGGAGCTCTGGCGGCCGCTGCAGATGCAGGTTCCGTCCTCGGCCTTCCCCGGCGAATAGACGAGGTGACGGGAATAGTCGATGAGTTTGACGTCATCGGACAGCATTTTATGATCACCGAAGGCAGACATCCACCATATCCCGATCGCTGGCCCCGTATTCGTGAAGGTCATGGTCAGCGTCGTCACGTCCTCCTTGACGACCACCGAGTTGATGTCGACCCGGAAGCTCTCTCCGATGTCAGTCTTTCCCTCCCAGGTGCTCAGAACCTGGGAGGAGCGCGCCCTGGGGTTGCCGTTTGCCTGCGACGAGGAGTTCGACTGGGGGGCCGCCGCGTCGTCGGATTGGGAGGCGGACGGGGTGGGATTCGATCCGCCTCCGCTCTCTCGTTTCCACACGCTCAGGTGGCAGCCGCTCAGGGCGAGCGCCAGGGGCAGCGCAGTCATGACAGCGAGGATCCTGCGTGTCTTCCCGCTCCGTTGTGCCTTCATGTCAATCATCCTCCGGTCGTGTTCCGTCGTACTTATCCCAGCGCCACTGGCGCCGACGTAAGAAGTCTAACCGCAATGTTTGACCATCCGGTCGCAAATGTGTCGCAGTCTGGCGACACGGTGTCACGTTTCGGAAACAGAGCGGAGGATCACGGCGGAAAGGCGGCAGATAGGCGGGGCGCCGCGCCCGCGACGCGAACGCGATAGGATTGTGTCCATGCACACAGAGTCGTACTTGCATCACGGACACACGGTCTACGAGCACCGCCTGGAGGTCCCGCTGGACCACCTGCGCCCCCGCGGGGATGATAACCCGACGATTGAGTTGTTTGCGCGCGAAGTCGTGCGCAAGGGCCACGAGGATTCCCCCTACGCGGTGTTCCTGCAGGGAGGCCCGGGCTATCCGAGTCCCCGCTTCGGTTCCTTCGGGGGCGGCTGGATGAACCGTCTCCTCCAGGACTACAGGGTGGTCCTGTTGGACCAGCGAGGCACGGGCCAGTCCACGCGCATGGACGCCCAGGCGCTGGGCGCCCTCGGCAGCGACGAGGAGAAGGCCGCGTACCTGCGGCACTTCCGCCAGGACCAGATCGTCTACGACGCCGAGGCGCTGCGCAGGGAGCTGTGCGGGGACGAGCCGTGGACGACGCTGGGCCAGTCCTTCGGCGGATTCATCACGACCTCGTACCTGTCCTTGGCGCCCCGGGGCCTTAAGGCCAGCCTGATCACGGGCGGCCTGCCCGGCCTCGTCCACGTCGACGACATCTACCGGCTCACCTACGAGCGCACGGCCGCCCGCAACCGCGCCTATTTCCGCCGCCACCCGGGCGACGAGAAGACGGTGCGGGAGCTGTGCGCCCACCTGGCGGGAGAGGTCGAGACCCTGCCAACCGGCGAGCGCCTGAGCCCCGCGCGCCTACGCATGATCGGCATGATGCTGGGCGGACAGGCGAACACGGACCAACTGCACTACCTGCTGGAGGGCCCGTGGGTCAGCGTCGGCGGGGCGCGGCGCCTGTCCTCGCAGTTCCTTCAGGCCGTCGCCGCGCAGGTCAGCGTCGCACCGATCTACGGGGTGTTCCAGGAGTACATCTACGCGTGCGCCACCCCCGAGCTGGCGGGAACGGCAACGGGGTGGGCGGCGGACCGCCTGGCGGAGGAGATCCCGGGCTTCGCCAAGGACGCAGATCCGCTCGATAAGAAGGAACCGTTCTACCTCACGGGCGAGCACTTCATGCGTCGCGTCTTCGAGGAGGATCCGGCCCTGGCTCCCCTGGCGGGCGTCGCCGATATCCTTGCCTCCACGACGCAGGCCCCTCCCGTGTACCTGCCCGAAGTCCTGGCCACCAACACGGTGCCCGTGGCTGCGGCCGTGTACTACGACGACATGTTCGTCCCGCGCGAGCTCTCGCTCGACACCGCGCAGCTCGTGGGAGCGCGCTGCTACATCACCAACGAGTACCAGCACGACGGTTCCGCCTACTCCGGCGGCTCGGTCGTGTCCCACCTGCTTGACCTGCTGGCCGACTGAGGCCGACTGATCACCCGATTGAAAGGACACTCCATGGCTCCCCTCTCCTCCTGCTCCTGTCCCTGCGCCGCGGATCCAACCCGGATCGCCGGCTTGGCGGCGGGGGTTGGCGCCACCGTCGCGTGGTACGCGCTGCCCGATTACGTGCGGTCGCGCCCGCTGCGCGGGCTCATCAAGACCGGGCTCCTGGGGGTGATCGGCTGGTCGCTCGTGTCGATGCTGCCCGATGAGCCGGAACTGGCACCCTACGACGACGAGGTTGACTGCTCGAAAGGCGCGGAGGCCACCGGCGAGGATCCCCTTGAGGGGGTCACGGAGGCCGCCCCCTGCGAGCTGGCGGTCCTCGGGGGCGCGGTAGCGGGATCCGCGCTTGTCACGCTTGCGCTCGAGCGCTGGCTGTTCCGCCGCGGTGAGCGTCGCCGCGCGAGCGGGGTGCGTTTCGCCCACACGAGGCAGGGGCTGGCCCTCGGGGGACTCGCGGCGGTCTTGGATGCGGCGACGCTGGCGTCGCGGTCGCAGGGTCCTTGCGGGCAGCCTCGAGGGTAGGTTCGCGCGACGCCCCGCGCCCCCTTAACGACCAAGCCTCGTCGCCGTGATCCAGGCGATGAAGGCGCCGATCCATCCGCACAGCATGATGAGGATGGGCACGCCCACGGCCGTCCACCACGAGGAGGCGGGAACGAAGTACCTCACGGCTCCGAATGCTGTGGGGGTGAGCGCGAGGATCGCGATCGAGATCGTCGCGACTATCGCGCCGATGGGGCGACGCTTGAACGCTAGGCCCACGACGTCGCGGCGCGTCTTGCCCTGACCGGCGGCGACCCGCGAGATGTGCTGGCGTACTGCGGAGCCCATGGCGCGCAGGGGAAACAGTGCGCTCCACGCCAGCCCAACGATGAGGGCTACCTGACGACTGCCGAGCGCGTAGATGAAACCGACAATCGACCAGCCGAGCAGGTAGGAGACGGACACGCCCAAGCACAGGGAGAACAGCGGTTTGAACACCAGCCAGTGCAGCTGATTTTCGTAGACGTTGGCGGCGGGGTTCTGCTCGAGGAGGTCGCGGTACAGACGGCTGCTGGCGTCGGCGTGGTCGTCCGCTTCGAGGGAAGCGATGGATTCTCGAGCAGCCACATTCTCCGGCTCGAGCGCGAGGACGCGTTGGAAGACTTCAAGCGCCGCTTTCTCGTCATCCCTGGCGAGCACCCTGCCGAGGGTGTTGAGCACATAGGAGTCTTCGGGGTCGAGATTCTCGGCTTCACGCGCCGCGTGCAGCGCCTCCTCCCACCGGCGGTTACGCGCAAGAGCGTTGGCCTTCGTGGCATGGCTAGTCCCCACCTCTGGACTGCTCTCGACGAGGCGTGTTGCATGGTCGAGCGCGCGACGAGAATCCGGCTCTAGGTGCGCCAGCCAGTACAGCGCCATCGCGTGATTGGGCGAGGCTTCGATAGCTCGTCGGGCGCACTCATACGCCTTCTCCTTCTGATCGAGGGTCAGGTGGGCTTGGACGAGGGCGCAATTCACTCGCGCCGCGACCTCCGGATCGCTCTGAGGGATCGTGGCGAGCTCTTCGATGGCCTGTTGGGGACGCTTGATGTCGATCAAGAAATAGGCGCGCTCAATCCGCTCCTTGATGTCATCGTTGGACATCGATCCTCCTCGGTCTCACGTAGCAAACGGCGAGTGGTGGGCGGCGTGCTGACGCCGCCCACCACCTCACATGAGGTTGTTTGCCCTCATGTACTCGGCGAGGTCGTCGTATTGGCCGTCTCGGTTGCCGTATTCGATGAAGTTGCGGGCGGTCACGAACCAGGGCCCAGCGCTGGGCCGAATCTGCTCCAGCGCCCTCAGGAAGTCGTGCATGGTCACCATGCGCACGTTGCCGGTACGCAAGGAGTCCATCATCGCGTATTCGACGGCGCTGTCGACCAGGTGGGCCAGGTCGGCACCGGTGAATCCTTGGGTGCGCTGCACGAGGTGGCCCAGGTCGATGCCTTCGACGGGACGGGACTTGAGGTGGTGGTAGAGGACTGCCTGTCGGGCGGGGCCGTCGGGAGGCAGGACGGCGACGCTGCGGTCGAAGCGTCCGGGCCTGCGCAGCGCGGAGTCCACGTCCCACGGGGTGTTGGTGGCGGCGAGGATGAACACGCCTTCGTTATCGGATCCGATGCCATCCAGTTCCATGAGGAGCTGGTTGGTGATCGGTCGCATGTTGTAAGATCCGGCGTGCGATCGCCGCATGCCCATCGCATCGATTTCGTCGAGGAAAAGCACGACGGGTGCGTTGGCACGCGCGGTCTCGAAGAGCTCGTGGAGGTTAGCTTCCGATTCACCGAAGTAGCGTGCCATGACATCGCTGATCCTAACGTTCATGAATGCGGCACCGACCTCGCCAGCGAGAGCGCGGGCGATGTAGGTCTTGCCGCATCCGGGAGGACCGTACAGCAGCAGGCCGCCGTTGAGGCTCTTGCCGTAGAGCTTGCGGATTTCCGGGTTGCGAAGCGGAGCCAGGAAGGCCATGGTGAGGCGGTCCTTGACGGACTGCATGCCGCCCACGTCCTCCAGCGTTGACGTCACACTCTCGATGTCCCACACCTCACCCTGGGGTTTGTCGTCAACTTCGATTTCGCCTTCGACTTCCCCCTGCTTCACGAATGCGGGCGCAGGCCCGCCGACCTGCTTCTCGGCACTCTTCCAGTCGAAGCGTTGCTCTTTGGCGCCATCGGTATGAGCGGCACCATCACGCTCGTTTCCGGCCTCAGCCGCCGGAGCGTGTTCCTCGTCGGGGGTCGCTTCCTCGGTCGCATGCGGAAAGGCCGGGGGATGTACCGACACGATCGCGGGAATGCCTGCATCCTCCGAGGCGTGGGCCACCGCAGTGGACTCGTCGGCACCGCCGCTGTCGGATACGCCCTGAATCTGCGACGCGTCCTGCGGGTAGGGGACGGGTTTTTCAGCCGGTTCCGCGGCGGACGCCACGGCCGCGTCGACATCAGGGGTCGAGGGCACGGTGTCTTCGGTAAACGCCGCGGACTCTTCGGCGACGGGACTCTCCGAGGACGAGGCCGCCTCGTCAGGGGAGGAACCAGCCGCCGGAGCGGGGGCCTCGGGTGCGCCGAGGGCGCTGCGCATGAGGGCAGCGACGCGCTCGTTGGTCGGGTCGGCGGCGAGAACGACGGCGAGATGAGGGATGGCTTCGCCGCCCCTCCCCTCGGCGATCAGGAGTTCCGCGAGATGCTCTCGCAGGGGGTGGTCCTCGGGCCGTTGTTCGATGATCGACACGAGGGAGTCAATGAGGGGATTCGTCATGCCCACAAGCCTACCGGCTGGCAGGCTAGCAGGTGCACGCGCACGCGCGGATTGCCGGTGAATCAGAGCGTGCGCGAGGCGATCCTGCGCTGCGCTTGCAGCGAGCGCCACGCGTTGAAGAGGCTCATCGCCAGGGGAATGGACACGAGGGCTGCCAGGAGGCAGGACTGCGCGACGATGGCGACCCCCGCGATGACCAAGAAGGCCGCAAACCAGGCGCGCTGCATGCGCGCGCAGGAAGTCATGATGGACCCGTCGGCCCGGGCGGCCCGCAGGGCGACGTGGGAGTCGGAGAAGATGACGAGATCTTCGTTTCCGGACCATTCACGGCGCCACCTCAGGTCGTTGACGGTGAGCGCAGCGAGGAGGGACAGGAGGACGAGGCCTCCCCCGACGATCAGCGCGCTGGCCGCGAAGGAGAGGGTGTGGTCGTCCGGCTCCGACATGGAGGCGATCTGCGCGGCGGCGACGATGCCGCTGACGGAGACGATGAGCACGGCGGTGACGACGACAATGGCGAGGTTGATGCGCGCGGCGATCGTCTGCTCGGCGCGCACGCGGTTGTATCGGCGCAGCCGATCGTTACCCAAGCGGTAGGGTCTTGGCGCCGCCTCGAATTTTGAGGATCTGGATCTCACTCCCCCACAATATCCTTGTTTGTTGATATCTCATACCTTTGCGCGATGGAGTGAGGTGTCAAATCCATAACATTTCCGTCGGTCAGCATACGCCGGGAGTGTCGCCCCGCATCCCGCGCTGGCGCTCGCCCACACCCGCGGCGTCGCCCGGCTCGGTCCGGGCAAAACGGGGGCGACCAGCGGCTTCACACCCACGTGGGGGACGTGGTGACGGTGGCTCCACCGGGAATACGGGGGCGACAAGCGGCTTCGCCCTCCCCACCGGGGTGACCTCGTCCACGACAAGCGGCGGCCCCCGCCTTCGACACCGGGCGCACGCGCGGCATCTTGGGAGTTTGTCACGGTCTTGCACACGTGGGAATGGACGGAGTAGTCTGCTGAACAAGCGGCACCTGACCCACCGGTGGCCAAGCACTGTTTAGTTGGAGCGAATCGATGAGCACCCCCCCCCGAGCGTTTCGGCGGTGGATTCAGCGGTCCCGTATTCTGCCGGGACCGTCGAGTTTGCCGAGTCCTTCTCGTGGGACTTTCCCGTTAGTGTGAGCGCCGTCCTGGACCTGCAGGACCAATGCGACGCGCCCATCGCGGCACTGGACGAGGCCATCGGCGATGCGTCGATCGCACGCGGCCAGGTCGCCCACCAGACCGCGGCACTGGTGGAGACGGTCGTCGAACACCTCACGAACGTCATATCGGCCAGCGAGCACGCGCTGGCTGGCTTCCGGTCCGTTCGCTCGGCCCTGGAAGACTATGCGGGTGCCATGACGCCCGTGGACCTCGAGTATCAGGCCATCGCCTCGGAGGCCGAGGCCGCCGGGTTGGAGGTTGCCCGGGAAGGAACTTCCGTGACGGTCAGCCACCCGGCCAACGTTCCCGCAGGGGTGGGGGTTGTCTTCGCGGCGCTGCACGCTCGCTGCACGCGCAACCAGCGCACGTTCAGCTACGCCGAGGCACAGTTCGGCGAGGACCTGGCCCAGATCGATCCGAGCCTCTGGGAGTCGACGATCACGCCGATCTTCAACGGGTTCGTCAGCAAGTACGGGTTCCCGACGGGGGATGACGCCGCCAAGCGTATTCCCGACTACGTGGACACCATGCGCACCACCGCGGGCGACGTCATCGAGTCGGCGTATCTGAAGGCCAACGGGGCCACCTATCAGCCCCCGCCCGGCATCAAGGACGCATCCCTGTGGAAGCGGGTAACCGCCCCCGGCGAGTTGAAGAACTGGAAGGTGTCCACCGTGGATGCGGTCGCCGACGGGAGCCGCACGATCCGGACCGCCGACGCGCTGCGCGTGGGAGGCAAGGTTGCGGGAGCCGGGCTGGCGGTGCTCGACGGTGCGATCACCGCCTACGACACCTACCAGTCGGACTCCTACCACCACCCCGAGATGGGCGAGGGCGAGAAGATCGCCAGGGCCGGGGTCATGGGCGTCGCATCAGCGGGGGGAGCGTACATCGGTGCCACATACGGCGCGCAGCTCGGCGCGGCTATCGGCGCAGTCGGTGGTCCCATCGGCATCCTCGCCGGAGGAATAATTGGCGGTGTTATTGGCGGGCTTGCAGGAAGCAGCATCGGGACAGCTATCGCAAGTGGATTCAACAATACATTCTTAAGTTAACTGAGAAATAAAGGAATTAAAATGAGATACCTCTGGTGTACACTTGGAGTCCTGCTCGGCCTCGTCGGCATTTACTCATGGTATCTAGAGACCTATACCGATTCACCCATTGCCGCATTCTGGAGAACCTTGAATGGCAGGAGCAACAAAGAAACAAGCGGGTCATCACTCGCACCATTACTCATTTCAATCGGGTTCTCACTCTTTGCATTCACCACACTGCTCTCAACCCCACTCACAAAAGGAAACATAGTTCTCATTCCACTTTTTATAATCGGAATTATAGGATTGACTTTCATTGTCATTGGCTTCATCTGCTTCCTCCCCTTCCCGGTTCCTCGGTGGGCGGACGCGCGCTACCAGTACTTGAAGCGCCACAATCTGCTGGACGAGAACGGCGACCCGCTCCCGCAGTCGCAGTGGCCCGAGAGCGACGGCGCACCCGCGGACGACCCGGAGGAGAAGGAGCCGTGAACCCGACAGACTCTCCCCACCACGCGCAGCTCGGCGCAGCCATCGGGGCATTTGGCGGCCCGGTAGGAATTCTCGCAGGTGGAATTATCGGAGGAGTCGTCGGAGGACTCATCGGCAGCAAAATTGGCCAAGGAATAGCAACAAAAATCAATAACGCTGCTTATTCCGCTATACACGGAGGTGGACAACCCTCATGATCTGGGGAATCATCGGCATCCTTTTTAGTCTCTCAATTCTTGCTATGTGGTACTGCGAGACTTATACAGATTCACAATTTGGCCAGAATGCGCGTTTTATTAGCTCAGCAACACGCATGAGCAATAAGTCTCAATCAATCGGCACCCTTGCCACTGGAAGCACATTTCTGGTCGGCAGCATTATGATGATCGACGATGAAGGAAGGTTTCCGCAGTTTATCCAACTGACACTCATTGCAATAACTTTAGCAATTATCATTACTGGTCTCGTCTGGTACTTTTCGCCGATACCCGTACCCCGCTGGGCCGACGCTCGGTACCAGTACATGAAGCGCCACGGCATGCTGGATAAGAACGGCGATCCTTTGCCGCAGTTCGATGTGCCGGAAGATGCCGAGGATCCCACTACCAACGATCAGACCGAGGACACGCTATGAGTCTGTCGTCCTATTGGCTCATGCCTCCGCGATGGTCTTCCTGCCCACAGGAGGAGATCTCCTCGATCCTCGACCAGGCATTCGGGAGCGCCGACGACACACAGGATCGCACGCCAGGCAGCGATCAGCATCCAGCCGAAGGAGGTGTCATCGCCCTAGCGGTCGGCCCCACTGATGCCGACTACGACTTCACCCCCACCATCCTCGTGCTCGCATCCCCGATCCCCGCGAGCACCACGCCCGCGCAGGCGCTCACCGACTCGGCACGGTCCATGTCCGATCAGGTTCCCGGCTTCCGCATGCTGGAGGATTGCGCGTGGCCGACGCGACCCGAATCGTCACAGCTGCGCACGGGGATCTACATTCAGGGCAAGGTTCCCATCACCGCCTGCCAGTGGGCATGGATTCATTCCGACGGCGGGAACGACTTCCTCCTCACGGCGACAGCAACGATGACGACGCCCGCTTTCGGCGACCTGAACGAAGACGTTCTCGCGATCATCATGAGCCTGGAGGTGCGCAATGCCTGACCGTCCTCACATCGTCATTCCGGGCAACGGCACCTCGAGCTTCGCCACCTCCGAGGGGCTCACCGGCGACGCGGCACATCTCGCGGCTCTCATGAGCACGGCTCGCTCGCGAATGGTCATCGCCACCACGTCTCCGGACGCTTCCCAGTGCCGCCAGGCTCTCATCTGGATGCAGCCGGGCCCCTGCGTCGTCGCCCGGACTGCGACTACCCCCGACGGCGACACTGAGACCCACATGTATCAGATCGATAACGAGGAAATCCCCCACGTCGCGGCGGCGATATCTCCCCTCACGCCAAACCCTGCCGTCTTCGACGGGCCTCCCGTACTGCCGACGGCCATCGTGTACGCCGCACAGCAGGGCATGACCGAACAGACGGCACAGCTCCTCGAAAACTATTCCTCCTACGGCCCCTCAGATTCCGCCTTCGCGCAGGCTCTCGTGGCCCAACGCTGGGCATACACAACCTGGATCCGGGAAGAACGCACGGACAGGGACTCCTTTGTTCCGACCTCCACCCTCTCCACCTTCATCACACCAGCGGCCGCCTACAGGGTCGAGGCTCCACTTTTTGCGCCTAGCACCGGACCTCACATCCCCGTCCACCCCATCTACAACACGCAGCTCTGGGCAATCGTCACGTATTTCTTCACCCTGTCACCCGAGAGGAATCAGCCATGACTTACGTCAACATCGAATGGAACTACAACGAAGTTCAGTCCATCATATCGGCCCTCGACCGTGCCTCCACCTCCCTGAAGAAAGTGCCGACGCCGAGCACCACGAACACAGGCAGCACCCACCATGCGGCCCTGATGAAACACCTCACGACTCTTGACACAACCATCAGCCAGATGGCGTGGATCGCAAACGGTGTCGCCCTGGGCCTGGGCGCAGCGACAGAAGACTTCAAGTGCACGGACGACGCGGCGGCGGACGTCCTCCGTGAGATCCAGCGGTACAACGACACATACAACCATAGGTATCCGGTCCGTCCCCCGATCGGGCACACACAGGCCGACACCTCGACGACACCACCGAGGTGACCTCGTCCACGAAACAGGGAACACCGAGGTTTGGTTCGACGTAAGTCCGGCCAACCAGGCACATTCAGGCCTTTCAGCATGTGACGATGCAGGCGTATTCAAGGCCGAAGAGCCAGAGCGGCAGGCAGTCAGACCAGCACGATTGCCCGGCAGTTCAAACAACCGCGGCCCTGTCACAACACTGCAGTCAGAGAGGGGAGGACACACCATGATTGCGATAGTAGGACTGATTCTCATCGGCCCTTTTGGCCTGTACTCATGGTACGCACAGACCTACACGGACTCATCAAGCGCCTCGCTATGGAGACGCATGTCCACCTCTCCGCAGGCGTTGGGTAAGAGCAGCACCCTCTTCAAACCACTCATTAGTCTGCTCTTCACCCTCATGGGAGCAGGAATGCTGTTGGACAAAATTGGCTTCCCTCCACGCATATTCCTGATTCCAGCCGTTCTTGGCTTCCTGTGCCTACCACTCGCAGTTATCTGTTTATTCCCATTTCGCGCCCCTCGCTTCGTCAATATGGAATATCAGTACATGAAGCGCCACGGCATGCTGGACAAGAACGGTGACCCCCTCCCGCAGTTCGAGCTTTCGGAGGAAGAAGATTCATGAGCAGGCAACTCACGGGAGCCTCACCTCTGGATATGTGCACCCCGCCTCGTGACGGAGAAGCCACCAGCGACGGAGAAGCACAGTCATGATTTTCTGGGAAGTCTTTGGTGCGATTTTCGGTCTCATGATTATCGGCGCCTGGTACATGGAGACCTATCTCGATACCACGTTCTCTAGCAACTCCCGCATCATCACCTCGCGGATGAGCAGCAGCGCGAGAAGCCAAGCAACAACACGCCCACTTGTTGGCCTTGGCTTCTTTATCTGCAGCCTCGGAGAAGCTATCTACGAACTTGGTCCCCACTACATCGTCACAGGAATCCTCATAGTCACCGGTATACTCTGTTTTCTTATCGGCGCCATCTACCATTTCTTCCCCTTACCAGTTCCCCACTGGGCCGACGCTCGGTACCAGTACATGAAGCGCCACGGCATGCTGGACGAGAACGGCGATCCCATCGACTTCGACGAAGAAGGATCCAACCCACCAAGGTGACCTCGTCCACGAAACGCAGGCGATCCCGCGACCGCGACACGCGCGCCCCACGGGTATCCTGGTGGGAGCACGCGAGGTCGCCCCGGCCTCGTCCCTTGACCCACGCCGAGCAGGAGGAGCCCATGGCGATTGAGCCCGTGTTCGAGGCCATCAACTGGAACAAGATCCAAGACGAGAAGGACCTTGAGGTCTGGGACCGCCTGACGGGTAACTTCTGGCTGCCGGAGAAGGTCCCGCTGTCCAACGACCTGCCGAGCTGGAAGACCCTCAACAAGGACGAGCAGCTCATGACGAACCGCGTGTTCACGGGCCTGACGCTCCTGGACACCCTGCAGGGCACGGTCGGGGCGGTCTCTCTGATCCCGGACGCG
>ERZ772986.1037-NODE-1037-length-16126-cov-3.811586_pt1 | contig 16126 bp, 15 predicted proteins | sample MGYA00511898_ERZ772986 | MGnify/ENA primary metagenome ERZ772986 (study PRJEB29015, sample SAMEA2737934) | human oral metagenome | biome: human oral; feature: human-associated habitat; material: dental | place: China | collected 2148 ... | reverse complement strand
AGCAAAAAGACAGTGAAGAGCAATACAAGGAACAACGATTGAACCTTTGCGGGGATTTTTTAGAACATGCCTTAGGCTTTCTACGTTACCAATCTACTTGATACCCTACCTTAATCGTTATTTAAATTAAATACTATGAGAAAAGTGCATAATTATTTTTGTGTTTTCCTGTTTTTAAATTAACTTTGTGGCCAATACAACTAAAAATTACGTAGGTTTTGCATTTAGATAATAAAATATTTTCTAATAAAAGGCGAGTAAATACAAAACGACTAATAATTTCTTTTGTGTTGATTGCCCTATTTACAGCATATACTATGGCGCAGAATTCTAACTCCATCCAACGCTTGGTGGGCTTTCCCACAGAAGAGCAAGGTTTCGATAAAGGCGTATCGGCCTGCTATTGTGGCGTTATTAACGGCTACTTATACATTGCAGGAGGTTGTAACTTCCCCGACAAGCCTGTGGCAGAGGGGGGCAAAAAGCGGTTTTACAAGGCCATTTATGCCGCCAAACTAAATGCCGAGGGCGACCGCCTAGAATGGAAAACCGTTGGACAGATGCCCCAACCTTCGGCTTACGGCGTGAGCGTTACTTACGAAAACTCGCTGATTTTGGTAGGCGGCAACAACGAAAAAGGCGGTCTTACCACCGCCATTCGCTTGCGCCCCACTGCCACGGGCATGCAACAAGAGGCCTTACCCAGCCTACCCCACGCCTTAGACAACATGGCTGGCGCGGTGGTTGGCCACATATTATATGTGGTGGGAGGCAATTGCGAGGGCGTTGCCACACAAAAAGTGTGGTCGTTAGACCTTAAAAATACGGCGAAAGAGGGCTGGAAAGAAGAGCCATCCATACCAGGGATAGCCCGTGTTCAGCCTATTGCCGCTGCCTTAGCGGGCGACTTGCTGGGCGTTTGGGGTGGTTTTGCACCCAAAACAGACAGTAAGGCGGCGCAGTTGGCCATGAACGGTGCAAGCTACAATGCAGGCTGCGGCACATGGACCGCACTACCCGTACCCACAGATGCCCTTGGCGAAGAGGTGTTTACGGGTGGAGCAACGGCCATCGCCACGCCACAGAAAGGCGTTGTGGTGGTTGGCGGCGTTAACAAAGACGTGTTTCTGGCAGCCATCAACAAGTTGCCCGAAGGCTATTTGCTGCACGAACCCGAATGGTATCGCTTTAACAGCAGGGTGTTGTGCTATTGCGATGGGACTTGGACACAGCTGCTTCAACATCCCTCTGTGGCCCGTGCTGGTTGCGCCCTTGCCTATTGGGATGGCTGGGTGTACGTTGTTGGCGGCGAATTGAAACCAGGTATTCGCACACCAGAGATAGTTAGGTTTCGCGTAGACTAGGCAACGGGCTTGCCGAAGGGTCTAGAATGGCTTTCGGTTCATGCCTTGGGCAGCACGAAGGTTGCAAACAGGCGCACTGCGAAAGGCCAACCGCAAGCCTAGGCATACCTAAACCGGTCTATATTTAAATAAGGAGTACTCACTACAAAGACGATTTACACATGCACGTGCAGGGTTAACCTCCCCCAACGGCGCACAACAATTAAACAAAACAACAAAAAAATGAAAGCGAATAAAAACTACCCTTGGATTGTGGTTGGGCTGCTATGGGTGGTGGCCCTGCTCAATTATATGGACCGCCAGATGCTCTCCACGATGCAAGGAGCGATAAAGGCCGACATCAAAGAATTGAACACGGCCGAAGTTTTCGGTGCGTTAATGGCCGTTTTTATGTGGGTGTACGGCTGTTTCAGCCCCTTTGCAGGCGTTATAGCCGACAAGCTTAGCCGCAAGTGGCTTGTGGTGGGCAGTCTTTTCGTATGGTCGGCCGTTACGCTTTCAATGGGTTTCGCCACCAATTTCGAAACGCTTTACGTTCTTCGCGCCCTCATGGGTGTTAGCGAAGCCCTTTACATACCCTCGGCCCTAGCACTTATCACCGATTGGCACACAGGCAAATCGCGTTCGTTAGCCATCGGCGTGCACATGACGGGCTTATACGTGGGACAAGGCTTAGGCGGCTTTGGCGCCAACTTAGCCCATCATTTCTCATGGCACCAAACCTTTTTCGCCCTCGGTTTGATTGGCGTGCTCTATTCGTTGTTGTTGATGTTCTTGCTCCACGAAAACCCCGAATGCAGCGTAAAGAGTCGCAACACAGTGGCTCCGGGCGAAAAGCGCGAGAGCATTTGGCGCGGACTGAGCGTGGTGCTAAGCAACTGGGCTTTTTGGATTATCCTCTTCTATTTCGCTGTTCCTAGTCTTCCAGGTTGGGCAACAAAGAACTGGCTACCCACGCTTTTCTCCGAAAACCTGTCGCTAGACATGACGGCAGCCGGCCCAATGTCTACCATCACCATCTCCGTTTCGTCGTTCATCGGCGTTATTTTCGGCGGAATACTCTCCGACAGGTGGGCTCAACGCAACGTCCGTGGCCGCATTTACACCAGTGCCATCGGCCTAAGTCTCACCATTCCCTCGTTATTGCTGCTGGGTTTTGGCCACAGCGTGGTGGGTGTAGTGGGCGCAGGATTGCTCTTCGGCATTGGCTTTGGCATTTTCGATGCCAACAATATGCCCATCCTTTGCCAGTTTGTGTCGGCCAAATACCGCGCAACAGCCTATGGAATCATGAACATGACGGGCGTTTTTGCAGGTGCAGCCGTTACGCAAGTGTTGGGTTCGTGGAGCGATGGCGGCAATTTGGGCTTAGGTTTCGCCCTGCTTGGCGGCATCGTGGCCTTGGCCCTTATCCTGCAACTCACGTTCTTGCGACCGCAAACAGATAATATGCCGTAAGGTGTTGGTTCTTGAGTTTATAAGTTTTTGAGCTTTCGGGTTCTATCATGTTTTACTTTCTTAGTCTTTTCGGCTACATTCACCCACTAGATGTTTACGAAGTTATAACTAGGAACACCCAACTCACAAACTCAACAACTCACAAACTTACGAACTCACCAACTCAACAACTTACCAACTTACAAGCTCAATAACTCACGAACTTAAATAAAACTCACAATATAATGGAAAAGATTATAGGACTGATTGATGCGCCGTTTACGCCATTTCATGCCAACGGCGAAGTAAATCTCGAACCCATCGAACGCTATGCACAGATGTTACAGCACAACGGATTGAAGGGCGTATTCATCAATGGCTCGTCGGGCGAGGGCTATATGCTCACCACCGAAGAGCGCATGCAATTGGCCGAACGCTGGGTTAGCGTTGCTCCCGCAGGCTTTAAGGTCATCGTACACGTTGGCAGCTGCTGTCTTAAAGAAAGCGTTGCCTTGGCACGCCACGCCGAAAAGATTGGCGCATGGGGCGTAGGAGCAATGGCTCCACCATTCCCAAAGATTGGTCGCGTAGAAGAATTGGTAGACTATTGCGCCGCCATTGCCGAGGCTGCGCCTTCGCTTCCTTTCTATTACTATCATATACCCGCCTTCAACGGTGCTTTCTTGCCCATGACCGACTTGCTGAAAGCCGTAGATGGGCGCATACCTAACTTTGCCGGCATTAAGTACACCTACGAAAGCTTGTACGAATACAACCAATGCCGACTGTATAAGGATGGAAAGTACGACATGCTGCACGGACAAGACGAAACCATCTTGCCTTCTTTGGCACAGGGCGGAGCAAAAGGCGGCATCGGCGGAACAACCAATTATAACGGTCGCGAGCTAGTGGGCATCATCGACGCATGGAACCGTGGCGACTTGGAAACGGCTCGCGAAAAGCAAAACTTCTCGCAAGCGGTTATCAATGTGATATGTCATTTCCGCGGAAACATCGTTGGCGGAAAGCGCATCATGAAGTTCCTTGGGTTCGACCTTGGACCTAACCGCACGCCCTTCCGCAACATGACCGACGAAGAAGAGGCACAAATGCGTAGAGAATTAGAAGAGATTGGATTCTTTGAAAGGTGCAACGTGTGCAAATAAATAAAGAGAAAAAAGCACTAACAAGCAAATGGATACAAAACAATATCTGCAACAATGGGCGCAACGTTATAAAGACGATTTGGTGAACAACGTGATGCCGTTCTGGATGAAATATGGATTGGACCGCCAAAATGGCGGCGTATATACCTGCGTAGATCGCGACGGAACGCTCATGGACACCACTAAAAGCGTTTGGTTTCAAGGTCGTTTCGGCTTTATTGCCGCTGCTGCGTACAACAATATCGAACAAAACCCAGAATGGCTTGCGGCCTCTAAGAGTTGCATCGACTTCATTATCGACCACTGCACCGCACCCGACGGGCGCATGTACTTCGAAGTGACGGCCGAGGGAACACCACTTCGCATGCGGCGTTACCTCTTTTCGGAGTGTTTCGCCATTATTGCCATGGCCGAATATACCATTGCATCTGGCGACAAAAGCTACGCCCAGCGCGCACTCGACCTCTTCAAACTGGTGCAACGCTATGCCTACACGCCCGGTTTACTGCCTGCTAAGTACCTGCCTAACGTGCAATGCCAGGGCCATTCGCTCACGATGATACTCATCAACACGGCATCGCGACTGCGTATGGCCATCGACGACCCCATTCTGACAGAACAAATCGACACTTCGTTGCATGCCATTAAGAACTATTTCATGCACCCCGAATACAAGGCATTGCTTGAAACGGTAGGCCCTAACGGCGAGTTTATCGACACCATCAATGGCCGAACCATCAACCCCGGCCACTGCATAGAGACGGCTTGGTTTGTTTTGGAAGAGTCGCGACACCGCAATTGGGATGCAGACTTAAAGAAAATGGCTCTCGAAATACTGGATTGGTCGTGGGATTGGGGCTGGGACGAGCCCTATGGAGGTATCATCAACTTCCGCGACTGTAAGGGATTGCCCTCGCAAGACTATGCGCAAGACATGAAATTCTGGTGGCCGCAAACCGAAACCGTTATCGCCATGCTGTACGCTTACTTGGCTACGGGCGACGAAAAGTACTTGGAACGCCACAAACAAATTAACGATTGGACCTACAAACACTTGCCCGATCCGGAGTTTGGCGAGTGGTATGGCTACCTGCATCGCGATGGCACGGTGGCTCAACCTGCCAAAGGCAACCTGTTTAAAGGTCCGTTCCACATTCCGCGCATGCTCATCAACTCGTTCATGCTGTGCAACGAAATTCTCAAAACGAAATTCTAACGCCAACAAATGAATAAGCTTGTCGACCTCTCGGTGAGCAATTACGGCACCACGAGGCAGATTAACTACCAACTGGTGGTGCTGCCTTGGGGAGCAACCGAGCCACATAACTACCACTTGCCGTACCTAACGGACTGCATCTTGTCGCACGACATCGCCGTTGATGCCGCCCAACGCCTGCTTACCAAGCACGGATTGCACGCCATGGTGATGCCACCCGTTGGCATGGGTTCGCAAAATCCTGGTCAAAGAGAGTTGCCTTTTTGCGTTCATACGCGCTACGAAACGCAGAAAGCCATACTTACCGACATCGTAGACTCGCTCTATCATCAGGGGTTTCGCAAGCTCGTTATTGTTAACGGACATGGCGGCAACACCTTTAAGAGTATGATTCGCGACCTGCTTACACGCTATCCCGACTTCCTTATCGCTGCCAGCGACTGGTTTAAGATGCGCAATGCCAAGGATTTCTTCAACAATCCGGGCGACCATGCCGACGAGATTGAAACGTCGGTGATGATGTATTACCATCCCGAACTGGTAAATCTGGCGGATGCAGGCGAGGGTAAGAGCAACGCTTTCGCCATCGACGCCTTGCAAGAGGGCCGCGTATGGATGCCGCGCAATTGGGGAAAGGTGTCGAAAGATACGGGCATCGGTTCGCCAAAACAGTCTACGGCCGAGAAGGGAAAACGCTTTGTCGATGCCGTATGCGATGCCTACGTGGACTTCTTTGCCGACTTTATTGCTGTTAAAGACGAAGACGACCTCTATACTAAGGGTGCTTGGTGAGCAGTTAGCTAGCCACTTAGTTTGGTAACAGGCTTTTACGCCAGGTGCAAAACGTGCACATCCCTCTGCATGTTGCTTTATTTTCAATTCCAAACCTGCCGACAGCACAAGGCCGACCCATGCAAAATGGGCTCTCCTTGTATAGTCGGCAGGTTTGGAATTGCTGTTTTTTATGTCACTAAAACAAGGTTTTCGGCGGTGTTTTAGCGCAAGAAGGTTGCTGCGTAAAGAATGTTTACCAACAGGATTAAGGCAAGCCGAACAAGAATAAGGATAAAACGAATATAAACTTTTGGGTAAAAACAACTTTTTTTCAATTTATTTTTGTTACTTTGCAACCGAATATACTCATTACCAAAAAGACAAGACTATGATGCAAGCAAAGCTGAAATTAGCATTGGTTGCCTTGTGCTGCGCCCCTGCGGCCTTTGCGCAAACACCCAAAGACGACAAACAGCAACAGCCAACGACGGTAGACGAGTCGGCATTTACTTTTACCGAAGCCCAGCTAGGAGAAAACGATAACATGTCGCAAAACGTAACTATCATCAATTCGGCATCCAACCTCTATGCCTCACAGGCGGGTTATCTTTTCTCGCCAGTAAGGTTCAGATACCGTGCTTTTAACCAGAAGTACAACGAAGTTCATGTAAACGGTGTGCCAATTAACGATGTTGTGAGTGGACAATTCCGTTTCTCGAACGTGGGAGGACTGAACCAACAAACGCGTAACGCCGACTTTGCGCTGCCTTTCGAAACGAATTTGTTTGCCATGCCCGCTATGGGTGGCTCTAACAACTACGATTTTCGGCCTGCAAACCAGCCTGCCGGACACCGTTTGACCCTTGGCGGAGCTAACCGTAACTACACTTTGCGCGGCCTGTACACCTATAATAGCGGGCTAAGCGAGCGAGGTTGGGCCTTTTCGGCTAACCTAACCTATCGTTGGGCCAACCGCGGATATGTTGAAGGAACGTTCTACAACGCCCTATCCTACTTCTTTGGCGTGCAAAAAGTGTTTGGATCGCGCACACAACACTCGCTTGCGCTTAGCACTTGGGGCAATCCCACCGAGCGCGGAACGCAAGGAGCGGCCACAGACGAAAGCTATTGGATTGCAAACAACAACCAATATAACCCCTATTGGGGCTATCAAAACGGAAAAGTGAGAAACTCGCGCGTGGTAAACGACTTCTCTCCGTCGGCCGTAATGACGTGGGACTGGAAGATAGACGATGGCTTAAAGCTATCAACTTCGCTGTTCGGGCGATACAGCATGTACAAAAGCACAAAGCTGAACTATAACAACAGCGACAATCCACAGCCCGATTACTGGAAGATGTTGCCCAGTAGCTATTACGATGTGTGGGATGAAACCAACAAAGTGGCAAGAACCGACCAGGCGTTAGCCGATTGGAACACTGCGTACAACTATCTCACTGCAAGGAAAGAGAACCGCCAAGTAAACTGGGATAGACTTTATGCAGCCAACCGAGGCGTTGCTGCGCAAGGAGTGGATGCCATGTACTTCATCCAAGCTCGTCGCAACGACGCACTGAATCTTTCGCTGGCATCTACGCTGAACATGCAAGTTACCAAGACTTCAAATTGGAACTTGGGCTATATCGCCAGCACCAATAACGCCCGCCACTACCAAACGATGGAAGACTTGCTGGGCGCAACCACCTATCACAACGTTAACACCTATGCCATCGGCACCTATGCACCCAACTCTTCGCAGGTGCAATACGACCTGAATAACCCCAACGCGCTTGTTGGTAAAGGCGATGTATTCGGCTACGACTACCATTTGCTGGTGAACAAAGCAATGGCGTGGACCAGCTACAACGTGTTGTTGGGACGTGTTAACCTGATGTTGGCCGGTAAGGTTGGCGGCGTTAGTATGCAGCGCGACGGCAAAATGCGCAACGGACTATTCTCCGAAAGCTCCTATGGCAAAAGCGGAACGGCGCATTTCCTTGAAGGTGGCGGCAAAGCAAGCCTAATTTGGAGCATGGGCGGCGGCAATACGTTGCAGTTGGGCCAAGGTTATCAGTACAATGCACCCACGCCTTACGTGTCGTTTGTGGCTCCCGAGCTGAACAACGACTTTGTGCGAGACCTTAAAAACGAGCGCGTTTACAGTGCCGAACTAGGATTTCAGCACCAATCTGGCCGTATTCACCTCAACCTAAACGGCTATTTCAGCCATTTGAGCAACGTTTCTGATTGGCAATGCTTTTATTTCGACGACATCAACTCCTTCTCTTACGTGTCGATAACAGGCCAGAAGAAAGTATTTTATGGTGTTGAGGCAGCCTTCAAATACAAATTCAACTCCGCATTCGACGTGAAACTGCTCGGCACGATGAGCGAAGCCAAGACCATTAACGATGCTTACGTAAACTATGTGAACTCTACACAAGGCACTTACGAAACCGATATCCTGCTTAACAAAGACATGCGCGAGTCTGGAACGCCCCTTACGGCAGGCAGCTTGATACTTAGCTACCACAAGGGAGGCTGGTTTGTAGACTTGTGTGGCAACTACTACGACCGCATTTACCTGGGTTACTCTCTCTATCATCGCTATAAGAGCGTGGGCGAAAAGCGCGGAAACGTAGACGCCGAAGGCAATGTGATGCGCACTCCGCAAGATAAAGGGAATGGCGGCTTTATGCTTGACGGGTCTATTGGCAAGAGCCTCTACCTCAAACACGGACAGTTGTCAATCAACTTGATGTTCACCAACCTGCTGAACAACAGCCGTATCGTGACAGGTGGCTACGAACAAAGCCGTTCAGACTATACCGCATCGGGCAATGCACGTGCCTATAAGTTCTCGCGTAACCCCAAAAAGTTCTACGCTTGGGGCACCAATGCGATGCTCAACGTAACCTATCGTTTTTAATGCCACGAGACTTTAACGTCTCCAAGCATGCTATCTATCATTGATAAGTTCATAAATCAAATGCGCACTCCCCCACAGTTCGGCTGGCGAAAGTCACGAACTGGGGTGCGTAAACAAAATATCAACAGCGACATGAAAATAAGATATTCGCTCATTGCCATAGCTTGTGCGGCCCTTGTTGGCTGTATGGACAAGGATTGGAACGACCCCAACAACAGTGAGGCGTACGGCAATCCGAGCATAAAAGAAACAAATGTGATTACCATTAGCGAGTTGAAGAACAACTACGCCAATGTCATCGCCTCGCAAACAGACCCTTATAAGCAGGTAGAAAACAACATACAGATAAAAGGTCGCATAACAGGTAACGACATCCAAGGCAACATCTATAATAGTGTTTGCCTAGAAGATGCAACAGGCGGCATACTTATCAACATCGCACAAGGCGGTCTTTTCGGTTATTTGCCCGTTGGACAAGAAATCATCGTTAACCTCAAAGACCTCTTTGTGGGAAGTTACGGACAGCAGGCGGCAATCGGCACGCCCTTTACCAACAGCAAGGACCAAACATCGGTTAGCAGAATGAACCGCTATTTGTGGAACGAACATTTCAAGTATGTGGGCGCAGCCGATGCCTCGAAGGTGCAACCCGAAGTGTTCGACGTGTCGAAAATATCGGACACAGAATATCTTCGCACCCACAGTGGCCGACTGATGACCATCAAAGGCGTTAAGTTTAAGGATGCAGATGGTAAAAAGGTGTTTGCATCGGCAGCCGAAAAAGATGCAGCCAACAGCGTTAACCGCGAATTAGAGGGCTTTACAAGCAAACAAATTGTGGTGCGCACCAGCACCTACGCCGACTTTGCCGCCCAGCCACTGCCGCAAGGAACGGTAGACATAACAGGCATCTTCACTCGCTTTCGCAACACATGGCAAATATTGTTGCGCACCGAGAATGATGTGAAGAAATAAAGAATGTACAAAACTTTCAACCATCTCCATTCGCATCTGTTTGTTTACACAAGCAAGTTTTTTACGGATAAAGCTATGGAAAGGGGTGTATAAACTTTATTAAACAATCCATTAACACATATAACAACCAATCGTTATGAAGAAATTTATTTATTCGATTATGATGCTGGCCTTTGCTGCCACAATCTTCACGGGATGTGAAAGCGTCCCCGAACCATACATAAACCCTAACCAGAATAAAGGAGGCAACTCGGGAACTGTTGAACCAGGAAAAGCCGCAGGCACAGGAACGAAAGCCGATCCTTATAACATTACTGCCGCCTTGGAAAAGATTAAGGCCCTAAAAGATGGGGAGAAAACAGCTGAAATCTTTGTGAAAGGAAAGATTAGAAGTGTTAAGGAAGTGGATACAGGTAATTTTGGCAACGCAACTTACTTTATTTCCGACGACATTACCAAAAAGATGGATAGCTTGCAGATATACCGTAGCAAGTATTTAGGTAACGCCAAGTTCACTGCGAAAGACCAAATTAAAGCGGGTGACGAGGTTGTTATCCGTGGGATTTTCGTCAACTTCAAGGGCAACACGCCTGAGAGCGAACCCAACAAATCGTGGATTCACTCGCTTAACGGTAAGACCGTTGAGGCCGAAACGCTAGTTCCTGGCGAACCTAAAGGTGCTGGAACGGAGACCGAGCCTTACAACGTAACGGCTGCTTTAGCTAAGATTAAGACCTTGGGTGAAAAAGATACGCTTAAAAACCTATATGTAAAAGGAAAGATCAGATACATTAAAGAGGTAAACTTGGAGAAATATGGTAGTGCCACTTATTATATTTCCGATGACAACACGAAGAAAATGGACAACACGGGAAGAAAATGGACAGCTTGTACATTTTTGGTAGCAAATTCCTAAATAATGAAAAGTTCAAAGCAAAAGACCAAATTAAGGTAGGTGATGAGGTTGTTGTTGTCGGCTCATTCGTAAACTTTAAGGGGAATACCCCTGGAGCTGCTGGTGGGAAAACACATCTCTATATGCTTAACGGCAAAAAAGAGACTGGCGGAACTACTCCCGAAAAGCCAGAAACGCCCCAAACGGGTAAAGAACTTTCTATTGATGGGCAAGTGGTAACGTTGACCAATACCAACGCAGAGGTAGGAACGGAAACCATAACCTATGAAATGAGCAAGTTAGGAAATGGCGATATAGCCAAAGTTGACCCAATTAATTTGGGGGATGGACTAACGCTGACGGTTGAACAATCGGACGGTAAGGCTGCTCCAACCTATGTCGGCAAGTTTAAGAACTTGCGTATTTATGCCAATAACGTTTTCACAATAACAGGGAACAAGAAGATTGCCAAGGTTGTCCTTGACTGCGACAAGTTCAAGAAAGACGTTTATGTTGGCAACACCACTGCTACCGTGTCTTTCAATGGCAACTCGGTAACTTACAAGAACGTGTTCTCGGAGCCCAAGGGCGGTGGTGTGCAATTGCGCATACTTAAAGTCACTGTTGTGTACGCCAAGTAACGGCTCTTTGGCTTGCAGACAACTCTCAGGCGGCAACACACAATGCAGCGTTGGATAACGGCTAAGCCAGCGGTTGGCGCAGTTTCTTGTTAACTCATTAACTTGGCAACTTATCAACTGCCCTCCCACGTTTTTCGACACGTTAACTGGTTAACTTGTCAACAGGGATTCTCATTCCTTCACCCACTATTTCACTAAAAAAACATCCAAAGCTTTGGCGGGCTGCGAATTTATTCGTAAATTTGCAGCCCGTATAGTGTACGTATAACATAACATTTATATAAAATAGTAAAATGAAAAAAGGTATTCACCCCGAAAACTATCGCCCCGTCGTATTCAAAGATATGTCCAACGGCGATATGTTCCTTTCACAGTCTACTTGCAAAACAAACGATACAGTAGAGTTTGAAGGCGAAACTTACCCCGTGGTAAAGATTGAAATCTCAAGCACCTCGCACCCCTTCTATACGGGTAAGAGCAAGCTTGTCGACACGGCAGGTCGCGTAGACCGTTTCATGAACCGCTACGGTAAGATCAAAAAATAATATATCTTTTTTACAAGCATATATTTAAAACTTCTGAAATGCGCCCTCAACGTAGTTGCATATACGTTAAGGGCGCATTTTACAATTTGGCGTATGGCGTTTGCAGTATGAGCTTTCACCAGCGCATCAATTCGTTTCATAACCCGTAATCCTTTTTCTTGGCAAGATGATAAAGAATTTAATGATGTTAGCCGTTGCGTTTGCCTTGGTGGCGTGCGAGGGCGAAGACCTCAGCAAAGTGAGCAAGCCAAGTGGCGGCGGCAACACCCCTGCTGGCGAAAACCGCAACGCCAACAATGCCAAAGCCCAGAGAGAATATGCCCGCTTGGAGTTTCCACGACTTAAATCGGGTGCTAACAGGGTGTTGTTACACGAAACACCCAAAGACGGCTTGAACTTCGCCATAGAATGGAACGAAACGAAAAAGGCGCAAAGATGGACCTGCTACCAGCTCTTTAAGAGCAACATGGTGAAGAAAACAGACCGCTATAAGTCTGACACCAACCAATATCCGCACGACCCTCTGTTGCCTAAAAACCTCTGGTTTACCTCCGATCCGTATTGGCGAACGGGCTACGACCACGGCCACATCTGCCCTTCGGCCGACAGACTCAACTCGGCTGAGGCCAATTACCAAACCTTTTTCCTCACCAACATGCAGCCGCAGGTGCATGGTTTCAATGCAGGCGTTTGGCAGAACATGGAAACCAAGGTGCGCGACATTGCTAGTCGCTACAACTATACGTTCTGCGACACCCTCTATATTTGCAAAGGCGGCACCATCGACAAGCCCGAACATGTGCTAGAAACCACAGGCAAAGGCTTGCTTGTACCCAAATATTTCTTTATGGCCGTGCTCCGAGTGAAGAACGGCGTGTACAACGCTATGGGCTTTTGGATTGAACACAAGGCCAGCAACGACAAGAAGTTGGCCAAGTATGCCGTTTCAATCAAGGAGTTGGAGGAAAAAACGGGCATCGACTTCTTCTGCAACCTACCCGACAACATTGAGTATGCCGTCGAAAATGCCGCGGTGAACAATACGTTTTGGGGCTTAAATTGAGATGCAAAGCTCGTTTAGACATAACAGCAACGACTGATGATGTTGTGCTTTGTCTGTTGGATTGAGATTAAAAGTACGCATAACACATAACAGCAGCGGCTGATGACGTTTTGCATCGTCTGTTGGATTGAGGTTAAGGCAGGTTCTAAAAATTACCTTTACTGTATTTTTAGCTTTTAGCTGAGCAGGTTTTGCTTACTTCTTGAAGGAGCATAGTGAACTATGCGACTGAAAGAGTAAGCGAAAGATGCCAGATAAAAGCAAAAAGACAGCAAAGAGCAAAACAAGGAACAACAATTGAACCCTTGCGGGGAATTTTTAGAACATGCCTTAAGAGTTTGCATAACACCCAACAGCAGCGGCTGATGATGTTGTACCCTACATGCTAGATTGAGGTTAAGAGTTTGCATAGTGCTTAACCCGAAAAGCGTTTAGCCGCGAGAACAGAACGTCAACAGGCTTTCATGCACAGTTTTTCAGCTCGTAGGCTTGTAGTTGATGCCCCATCTTGTAACCTATTAATTCGTCAACTTAACAGTCTGTGTGATTCCGTAAGCTTGTTAACAAACCAACTTGCAAACGCGCCATCCAATCCACCCTCCAACCTTTTTTGTCCGCTTTTCAGCATAGATTTTAACATTATGAGTGCCATTTTTGGCCACCACTCGTCAGCCCGACCGCAAAAATCCAATTCTCGCGAAGGTTTGTTTTGATGCCAAAAGGGGGTTGTTGTGAATGCAAGCGAAACGAATATGTGTTGCATAAAACTGCAATTCGTGCCATGCTGAGGGCTATTTTTTGCTAAATATAGTGCATTTTGCTGCTAAATGCACTGCATTTTGGTGCTAAACGCAGTGCATTTTGGTGCTAAACGCAAGGTAAAATGGTGCAAAACGCAAGGCAAAATGGTGCTAAACGCAGTGCAAAATGCTGCTAAATGCGAGGTGAAAAGCATAAATATTCACAGGAATGGTATAGACAAAACCTCTTCGAACCATTAAAACATGGCTTAAAAGGGGCAAAATGCACCTTGAAAAGTGGCATTTTCGTGGCTAAAAGTGGGTAATTGGGCATGAAAAATTACGAGCTGACGACCAAACTAGAAAGGTAAAATGGTACTAAATGCGGGTAGTTTACGCAAAAACAGACAAAAAGAGAAGTCTGAAAACGTGCAAAATGCGGCAAATCGCCCGAATAATCACCAATATTTTCGCTAGAAGAGGGTGTTGAACAAGGCGTCTTTTGTAAAGTATTTTCACGCATTTTAAACATTGAGTTTCTGGGTTTGTAAGGTTGTAAGCTTATGAGTTGTTGAGTTTGCAAGGTTATTAGTTCGTAAGGTTGAAAGTTTATGAGGTATTGAGGTTGTGAGTTTATGAATTACTAGGCCAATGAGTTGTTGAGTTTTCGGGTTGTTAAGTTCGTGAGTTTATAAGCTGTTAAGGCCGTGAGCTGTTAAGTTTATGGAGGTATAAGGTTATGAGTTGTTGAGTTTTCGAGTTCTGAAAAGGGTGAGCTTATAAGTTGTTGAGCTTATCGGCCTGCAAGGTTATAAGGCGCACGACCCCAAAAAACGGACGAGCTTATTTGCTCGTCCGCGCGCATTTTCACAACTTATTTACAAACTATTTGGCATGAAACTTGTTTCTTGTTTGGCCCATTCGGCCGCGTAAGCCACTTACTTGCTGGCCTGTTTTTATTATTACTGTTTTTGGTGGAGATTTATTTTGTGCTTGTAGTGTCGGTTAATTCCGACAAGTCTACCGTGCCTTTTTTGGCTAGCGTGTACCTTCTGAAATCAAATTCGTCTGTTTCGTTTGCGCCGCGCATCACACCCTCAAAGGCATTATCGTTGAGACTTAGTTCGCTATAAGCGATGGTCATCGTGTAATTATTGTCGTATGTGATGACGATTGCCCGTGTACGCGTGTCGATACGCCACGAAAAGCTGCGCCTAAATGGGTTTGGGTCGTTCCGTCCTTCATAGTCAACCTGCCTTCCGCGCCCGTATATGGCATTCGAGTTGTATTGGTCGAACTCAATATCTGTGTAATACACTTTTGTTCCTGCATAGCCAAGGGCATCCACTCCGCGAGCCACAAACCGTCCGTCCCAGTGTCCGCGCAACGTTTGAGCCATTGCAAGCAAGTCGTTAGAAGGATATTCGTAGCTGTCGTCCCACCAACTGTAACGTCGGTAAGTGTTATCTTCGTAGTAGTTGTCTATTTCGCAACTCGTAACAAGTATAGTGGCAACGGCAAGAGCAGCCATTATGCCCATGTTCTTTAAGCTCTTCATAATCCTATTCGTTTTTTTGTTTCTGTTGCAAAGTTACGCAATCATGTTGCCGTGTGCATGGGTGGTTCGTCTATTTTGGTGTAGGGCTTTGCCTATCGTTCGGGGGAATTTCCCCTAATAATGTTAATGTAGGTATTTTCAAAGTGCCGTTTCAATAATAATTGTTATCTTTGTAGACGCGCTAAAAGGCGCTAAATTGAATAACATTAAACACATTATTTGGAAATGAAAACAGTATACGATTTCGCCGTTAAAGACAGAAAAGGTGGCGAAGTGTCTTTGAGAGAGTATGCCAACGAGGTTATCCTCATCGTTAACACCGCAACAAAGTGCGGCTTTACACCGCAATACGAAGAATTGGAGGCTATCTACGAAAAATACCATGCCAAGGGTTTCACCATTCTAGACTTCCCTTGCAATCAGTTTGGACAGCAAGCTCCCGGCACAGACGAGAGCATTCACGAGTTCTGCAAGCTGACTTATGGCACCGAATTTCCACGTTTCAAGAAGATAAAGGTTAATGGCGACGATGCCGACCCGCTGTACAAGTACCTTAAAGAGCAAAAAGGCTTTGCCGGTTGGGACCCAAACCACAAGCTAACACCCATACTCGACGAGATTCTTTCTAAGGAAGACCCCGACTATAAGGAAAAGGCCGACATCAAATGGAACTTTACCAAGTTCCTCGTTAACAAGCAAGGACTTGTAGTGGCACGTTTCGAACCCACCGAAAGCCTTGAAAACGTGAGCAAGAAGATTGAAGAACTGCTCTAGGCAGGTTCTAAAAATTGCCTTTACTGTATTTTTAGCTTTTAGCTGAGCA
>ERZ772986.1036-NODE-1036-length-16145-cov-2.849223_pt1 | contig 16145 bp, 16 predicted proteins | sample MGYA00511898_ERZ772986 | MGnify/ENA primary metagenome ERZ772986 (study PRJEB29015, sample SAMEA2737934) | human oral metagenome | biome: human oral; feature: human-associated habitat; material: dental | place: China | collected 2148 ... | reverse complement strand
CACCGCCTCGCCAACGCCACCACCCGCCCCGCCGGATCAGGCCGCACCCGACAGGCACCGCGTCTCATCGCCGGGCTGATCCCCAAAGCCACCGGCCCCATGACCCCCGACATGCAGCAAGCCCTGACCGAACGCCGTCACCTCATCGAAAGCCGAGCAGAAGCCGTCCTCGACGCCGCCCTCCACACCCACGAACCCTGGGTTACAGCACTTGGTCCGATACCCGCCGATGGGCGGGAGCGGCAGCAGTGGCGGCGCCGCGCCCTGGTTGTGGCCGCCTACCGAGACTGCTACCAGATCACCGACCCCACCCCGCTCGGCACCCAGCCCGAGAGAACAGCGCAGAAGATCGACCACGTCCGGGCAGAAACCGCGCTACGAACGCTGAGCCGCCCGACCATCGAGAACGAGCGCCGGCGCCCCATCCAGGCGACTCGACAACTCGACCTGTGATGAAGGGCACAAAGAAGCGGGGTCTCGCACCGTCCAAGAGGATGGTGCGAGACCCCACAATCTGTCGACCGGGTTACAGAGACCGCTCCGGCGGACCAGCCGTCGGCCCCCTGTGTTGCGTGAACTCGGCCGACAAGCCCGGACGCTGGGTCGCGCGGTCGGCGGTGAGTTCTTCGACGTCGGCAGCGGAGGTGACCAGGCGTGCGTGTCCGGTGCGGAGCAGATCGTGCGGACCATGACTGGTGACGCTGGTGACCGGCCCCGCACCCACCTGCCGTCCGAGCTGCCGAGCTTCGATGGCCACTCGTAGTGCCCCCGATCGTGCGCCGGCTTCAACGACCACCGTCGCGGCTGATATGGCCCCCAATAGTCGGGAGCGGGCCAGGAACCGATGCCGCGTCGGCACCGATCCGGGAGGAAGCTCGCTGACCAGCGCACCCACATCACCCACCCGATCCAGCAACTCACGGTGCCCGCTCGGGTAAGGGCGGTCCACACCACCCGCGAGCACTGCGATCGTGTCACCACCCGCCGCCAACACCGCGTGGTGCACGGCAGCCTCGACACCATAGGCGCCGCCAGCCACCAGCACGCGCTCCCGGTTCGCGAGGTCGCCCGCCAGCTCGGCGGCGACATGCTCCCCATACGCGGAGGCCGCCCGAGAACCCGTGACCGTCACCAGATCGTTCATTGGTCGCGCCAAGAACGACGTCGCCCCTCTCACGAACAGAACATCGGGGCACGCTCGCCCAGGTCATCCAGGGCCCGAGGCCACTGCGCATCACCCGGAATCAGAGTGGCGATCCCGCTTTCCTCAACCATGCGCAGCCTCTGGTCCAGCCCATCCAGCCTGCCTGGTGAGGTGAGACGGTCACGCCACACCCGATCATCAACCCGGGCCAAACCCGGCACGGTCGTGTCGGTGTCGAGCAGCCCGAGTGTCTCAACCGCACCCACGCGACACAGCAGCCCTCCCGTCACGGGATCATCCGGCTCCGCCAACAGTGCCAGCACCACCCGGGCACGACGTTCATCAACACCAAGACCAGCAACTCCAGACATGACGACTCCTCCTCGGACAGACTTCGCCGAGAAGGTGCGCCAACACAGCGCGAGAGCCTCCCGCGGCCGTCAGGCCGTGGGCACTGGCGAACGTGTCAGCAGACGCCGGTCGCGACGCTCAGCAGTGCGGGCTCGCACCAACAGCACCACGCTCACCGGGCCCATGACCAAGAACTTGAACGCGTTCCAGATGCACAGCAACACCAGCAGATGGAACCATCCCGGCGCACCGCGGCCGATGAGAATCGTCATGATGTTCGCGACCGCGAGGTACGGGATGGCCAGCAACATCACAGGTACACCCCACTTCAGCCCCCGCCGAGTGCGGAGCTTGCCCAACACGATGTTGGTCGGCATGTAGCGGTGCAGGAAGTCACGCGTGTGGATGCTGGCGATCCAGATCAGGCGAAACATGAGCACAGTCCTCTCCCCGTCACCGGTGACAAGGAAATAGGAAGAACCGCTCCGGCTGAAGCAATCAAGTCATCCACCGCATCCAACGGTGGGCCACGCAGGTAGAGGCCGCCGTTTACGACGCTACCCCCTGCGCGGGTGCAATGGAAGCGGGTGCGGCTGTACAACACGCCGCCCATGAGTCCACCTCAGCCGGTCAGTAACAGTTATACTTGTTACATGGCTCGACCTGAATCACTATCTGACGATGCGTTGGCTGCGCAGATTCGGCGACTGCGACATGAACAGATGCGACGCGCCGGCAAGACGCATAGGTGTGCCCGTTGCGGTTCGCTGTTCGTTGCCCGGGCAGATGCGCGGTACTGCTCAGGCGCATGCCGCGTCGCCACGTTTCGTGCCAAGCCATCGAGTGACTCCGGTCGAGAAGATGGTGCACGATGACGGCGCTCGTGATGGACTCGCCGCTCCAGGTGCGAGCTAGTGGGCGAAATGTGGCCTTCAGTCCACTGCGCTACCCGGGTGGCAAGGCTGCGTTGGCCAACTTCTTTGGTGACGTCATCGAGCGGCTCGGCATCAGCAACGCCCGCTATGTGGAGCCTTACGCTGGCGGTGTGGGGGCGGGAATCGCGTTGCTCAGACAAGATCGGGTGCAAGAGCTCGTCATCAACGATATTGACCCGGCCGTGCACTCATTCTGGAGAGCCGTTGTTGAGTATCCCGACAAGTTTGTTGACCTAGTCGTCAATACGCCACTCGATGTGGAGGAGTGGCGCAATCAGAAACATGTGTATCGGGAAGCCAATGAGAGCAACTATCTCGCGCTAGGATTCGCCTTCTTCTATCTTAATAGAACAAATAGATCGGGAATTCTCAATGCTGGCCCCATTGGAGGCATGGATCAATCGGGGAACTACAAGATCGACGCGCGGTACAACCGGCAGCAGTTGGCGGAGAGAATCTCTCGCATTGGAGAACTCTCCTCTAGGATTACGGTGATAAGTCTTGATGGTGCTTCGGTTGCGCGGCAATACGCGGGGGATCCTTCTTCGTTCACCTACATTGACCCGCCGTACGTGGAAGTGGGGGGAAGTCTCTACCTGAACTCATTCACTTATCGGGATCATGCCCAGCTTGCAAAGAGCCTGGATCGGTGCCCAGACGGAAACTGGATTGTCACATACGATCCTTCGGACTTTATTCGGCGCATCTACGCCAAACATGATGTGCGAGAATATGAGTTGAGCTACAGTGCAAATCGGACCGGGAAAGCGCGCGAGCTTCTTATTGCTTCAAGGCCGGTTGCCCGGGTGCTCGCCTGAGTCCCTCTGGATCGCAGGCATTACGACTGCTTCTTAGTCCCCACGATCTCTTTGAGAATCGGCTGAATCCTGTCCCACGCTGCATGGACATCGGGGCCGACTGCAAAGTGGTCTAGTTCGTGGTTGCTAGCATTTAGGGAAGGTGTTGTCCCTGCGTACTGCTCGGCAGTGAGCCTGCCTTTGCGGTTGATTGAATTGATCAGGGCTGTCATTTTCGGATTGCCCTGGAATTCGCGCGCCAGTTCCCCTATGCATGCTCCAATGGTCTTGCCCTGCGCCAGGGGTTGACCTTTGGATTGGAAATAGTCTTTGATTGAGCACTCCAGAACTGTACGCAGCAAATCGTGGGTGGCGTTGGGGAAATCGCGTACGTCCAGCCGTCTCAACTCTTCGAAACGCCTCCGCATGCCGGGAGAGGTTCCTTGGTATTCAAAGCCTTCAATGTTCAGTCGAGACTTCGTATCTCCCCGGTTGGGGCCGCGTGAGGCTGTCGCGTCTGTGCCCGTGGAAGCCTCGCCCGCCTCACTGGTACCATGGTGTCGGCCTTCATTGCGGGAGATACTATCCGGGGCTGCGCTGTTCTTCTCGCCGCTGGCGTCACCTGGCTTGCCGTCTTGGTTGTTGGCGTGATCCTTGGTGGCTCCCTCATCCTCGGTTGAGGCTTCCAAGGGCGTGCCTTCCACTATCCCGCGGAGTAGCTTGGCGAATTCTTCATGCTCCGTGGCGTTCTTGGCGATAAGTTCTGGTGATCGTGTGTTTAGCGACTTGTCCTTGAAGCGTCCTAGGAGATAGATAAGTCCACGACGCTGCCCATCACTGATGTCCTTGCTGACAAGAAGCCCGTCCTTAGTGAATTCAAGGCCGAGGGCGGAATGGAGCTTTTTCGGGGTGTAGGCGTACTCGAATGTGGTCATCTTGAGTTCGCTGTTCATAACGAAGTCCCGCAGGCTGGAGTCATCGTATTTGAGGCGACGAATTACTTCGCGCATTTCACCCATGCGAATTTTCTTTGGAATTGATGAGGCTTCAGATGGGTATCGAACCCTCAGATCGTCGACGGTTACTTCGTCAGAAAGTTGGGCATGATAGAAGATGGCCTGCTGTTCTCGAATCCAGGACTTCTTGGGCTGACCTGTGTGGAGGCGTGCGAGCAACGGCTGGGCAGCCTCCCATGTCGGCGCAATCATCACGCGAATAGAAGTCGGGGAGTCATGGTCGGGGTACCGGGCCTTCATGCGCTCAACTCGCAGTGACATGGGATTTCCCAGGAGCTTGGGATTTGCGATGATCTTCAAGGCGGTTGTCCTGCGGTTGCCTTCCGCGACGATGAACTTATCCGCGTCACGGACCACGACCGGTATCTCGTTATCTAGATACCCATCGCGCAGGATATCCCGCATTAGATCGAAGAGGTCCTCCGCCTCGACCATGTACTTCGCGATGGCTTGTTCTGCGTGCTCGTCGTCCGCATGCGCAAGGCCGTCACCTCGCCCTGCCCGTACTCGAACATTGCGAGGGTCCAAGACTAGACTCGATAGCTCAGCCATCTCGATTGGCCATTGTGTTACCGCCATGGCATACCCTCCTGGTCACGGCTCTGATGGCGCTCGCCCCAGTGCTCGGCATAATCCTAGCGCAGATGTCTCTTGGGCTGTGGTGGTACTCAGTCCGCCCTTCCGTGTTCGCGTCGCTCCTGACTCCATCAAGCTGGCGACGCGCTCGAGCATGAGCGTGCTGGTCCGCGCGCGTTCGCGTCGCTCCCATGCGCCTCTCGCATCAGGACGCCGGCCTTCCGCAGGTGCTTACGGACTGTCGCCGCCGTGTAGCCGAACGTGTCGCCTACGTGTTCCAGTGAAGCCCCTTGCTCATACGTGGCATGCATCAGCCGAATCTCGCTGCTGGACGGTGAGTGGTTACGGAGGACGACACCGCGTTCCCGAAGGAGTCGAGAGAGTCGCTCATGTCCAAGACCAACCTGTCGGGCCACGGCTTTCAGGGACCCGCCGGCAGCGTAAGCGGCCTCCGCTCGTTGAAGGACATCTTCGGATGCTCGCGGCGCCTGCTGCAGTTGGCGCCTCCGATGGTGTGACGTGTGCGGTCTCGCACGGATCGACCGGTGCGCTCGCACCATCTGAATCAGCGGTGGGGCAAGTTTCGACAAGCCTCCCGCTAGGTCCACCATCGTCGACTTACACGAAACATCGCCAAATTTAATTTGTTTGTTGCCCTCTGGGAGGTTTTCCTGGAGGGTTTTTGTGTTGCCCTGGCTGTGGGTGTTGTGGCTGCGGGTGGTCTGGTCCTGGTTTTCTTGGCTAGGGACGGCGTCTTGTCCTCGGTTGTCTTGGCTTCTGTTGTGTTGTCTGTGGCCGCTGCGGTTGTGGGTGTCTGGCCCATTATTGCTGCTGTCGTTTTGAATGGTCCGGGCGAGGCGGGTGTCTTGGTTGCCGTGCCTGTTCCGGTTTCTAGTTTCGTTGCTGTCATGGCTTTGACTCTCGTCATTGCCTTGGCCGCTGCGGCTGTGGTCGTTGGTGTTGTTTTGGTGGGTGTCGTCGCTGCTGTCTCTGTTCTTTTCTGGGTTTGTGAGTCCGGCGTGGTGTCGCAGGGTTGGGGTGGCGAGGTGGTCGAAGGGCGGTCGGGGGTGTGGGTGGATGGGGCGTCGTGGGGCGGTGGCTGGGGTGTTGTCGGCTGGGTTGATGAGGATGTCGGTGAAGAAGACGGTGTTGAGGAGTTTCTTGAGGCTGGGCGGGGTGTTTGGGTGGGTGTAGAGGCGGTGGCAGCGTTCGAGGAGGGCGAGGGCTTCTTCGAGGCGGTGTTCGAGGTGTTCGCGGTCGGCGGTCAGAGCGGCGAGTTCTCGGCTGGTGTGGTCGAGTTTGCGGGCCAGGCGGGTTTGCTCGGCTTTGAACAGGTCGAGGGGGACGGCGTCGGCGTAGTGGGCTTCGAGGAGTTTGGCTTGTTGGGTTTTGAGTGTGCGGGCTTGGGTGGTGAGTTGTTGGGTGTGGGTGTGTTGGCGGGCGTAGATGTGGTCGAGTTCGAGGCGGAGGTATTTCTCGATGGCCTGCCGGTCTTCGGGGGTGATGTGGATGTGGTGGTAGAGGTCGGCGATTGCTATGTCGACTTCGTCGATGAGGACGGCTTTGAAGGAGCATTGGTCGCGGTGGCGTTGGCGGTAGGAGCAGACGAAGTAGGGGTAGATGTGGCCGTTTCTGGCTTTGGCGTTGTGGATGATGGGCCGGCCGCCGCATTGGCCGCAGCGGACGGTGGTTTTCAGGTGGTGGTTGTGGATGCGTTGGCGTTCGCCGTGGCGGTGTTGGTTGAGGACGGTTTGGACGCGCTGCCAGGTGGCCTCGTCGATAAGGGGCTGGTGTGTGCCGGGGTAGTGGACGCCTTGGTAGGTGACGATGCCGCGGTAATAGGGGTTGCGCAGGATGTTAAGGAGTTTGTTGTGGTCGAGGGGATGGGATGGCCGGCTGGGCGTGGGGGCGGTGGTCAGGCCTTGAGCGGTGAGATGGTCAGTGAGGGTGGACAGCGTCCAGCGGTCGGTGGCGTACTCGGTGAAAGCTTGGGCGATGAGGGGGCCGCGGACGGGGTCGACGTCGACCCAGCGGGCTTGCCTGCCGTGGCTGTCGCGGCCTTGCTTGTTGAGGTAGCCGAGCGGGGCGCGGCCGATGGTGCCGCCGGCGCGGGCTTTCTCACCGAGGCCTTTGACCAACTCATTGGCCAGGTTGCGTGAGTAGAACTCGGCGATGCTGCTCATGATGCCGTGCAGGAGCATGCCGCCGGGGGCTTGGTCAATGTTCTCGCTGGTGGAGACCAGCCGCACGCCGGCCTCGTCAAACGCCCGGTTGATCTCCACGTCGTCCGCCCGGTTTCTCGCTAACCGGTCCAGCTTGTGGACGATGACGTAGTCGATTTGCCCGTCTTGTGTGAGGTAGGCCAGCATTTTTTGCAGTTCGGGGCGGTTGGCGCTGCGGGCAGACTCGCCGCGGTCGGCGAACTCTTTGACGATGAGGGCTCCCATGGATTGGGCTTTGCGGCGGTTGGCTTCGCGTTGGGCTGGCAGGGAGAATCCCTCCTCTGCCCCGCCGCGCTGGGCTTGTTCGCGGGTGGAGACGCGGATGTAGGAGACGGCGCGTTTGGGGGTGAAGGCCTCGCCCAGGGCGGCGGCCAGGGGGTTTCCCTCGCTGGGGCGGGCTGGCCGGCGTGTGTCGGCTGCCTGGCGTGCCGGCAGGCCTGCCTTGTCCAGGTTCGGTGGGCCGTCGACGGGTGTCGGCGACGGGTTGGCGGCAGCGGCTGTGTCGTGGTGGTGGATGTTCATGGGTTCTCCTTTCTGGCGGCGGGCGGATTGGGTGTCGGCCCGGGCCCGCCTGACCTGTGGCGTGCGACATATGTGGTGTGGTGGCAGTCCCATTGACGCTCGGATCGGGTGAAAAGTCCAGTCGTTTGATCGAGCGGCCCGGTCATCGAGAGGTTCGGTCATTGGGTGGGGCTGGCGGGGGTCTGCGGAGTGGGGTGTCCGGGTTGGGCGGTTGTTTGGTGGAGGAGCACGTGGGGCAGTTCGTCGGGTTGGCAGGCGGTGAACATGCCGTGTGGGGCTTGGTGGTCGAAGGTCGTTTCGATGAGGCGGCGGCGGGCGTGGTCGGGGGTGATCCAGACGATGGCTGGGAACAGGCCGCGTTGGCGTTGTTCGACGCCGGAGTGGTAGTGGTGTAGGTAGCGGGCTTCGCGGGCTTTCAGGCGGGCGGGGTTTTCGGTGCCGAGGTCGATTTCGTACCACCAGTGGTCTTGGTAGCCGCCGGTTTCGGTGATGACGGCCAGGTCGGGTTTGACTGTTTCGGGGTGGCCGTGGCGGCCGAGGTGGCGACGCCAGCAGGCTGGTTCGGTCTCGATGTGTTGGATGCGCAGTGGCTGGGTGCGGCTGGTTTCTTCGGTGATGAGGCGGGCTTCGGTGACGGCCAGGGTGTGGGCCAGGAAGGTGGTCGAGGGTTCGCGGTGGCGGCGGCGTGGTTGCAGGCGTGGCAGTGTCAGTTCGTCGGCTGCGGGGTCGATGCCGGCTAGGCGGGCCCCGGCGTCGGTGGCGTACCAGATTGCCCCGGCTGAGCCGCCGCGGCTGCCGCCGATGCGTCGGGCCAGGCAGCCGATTAGGGAGTGGTCGGCCAGGGTTCGGGTCAGGCGGGCGGTTTGCCGCAGCGCTGAGGCGGTGGTGCGGTAGTGCGGTTGCAGCAGCCGGGCCAGTTGGCGGGTGGTGGCGTAGCGGTGTTGGTCGAGCAAGGCCAGGATCTGTGTCTGGGGCGTGCTCAGCCGACGGGCGATGATCGCCAGTTGGTTGTATGAGAGTCTCATTGCGTCCTCCTTTCGTCTGCCGGCGTCGTTCGCCGACGTGTGTGCCGTCCGCCTGTAGAGAGGGCGAGTCAGTCGTCTCCCTGCTGCCCTGCTCTTTGGCGTGTGTGCGGGGGCGGGGCCGGCAGGGGTCAGTGCAGCGACGGGTCGTCCGGTGCGTCCGTGTCTGTGTGGTGTGTGCGGGTTGGTTTGCGGCCGAATTGGGCCCTGTCGCCTGCCGGCGCGGCGCGGTCGTGAGTCCCGTGGGTCGTTGGTTCGCCCCATATGACGCTGCGCAGCTGCTGCTCGGTCTGCTGGACCGGTGTGCCGTAGCGGGCGGCCGATGCCGCGGTCAGTTCGGCGGCTGAGCGGCGGGCGGGCGAGGGCGGCAGTGTGGCGGTCTGCCGCCCGGCGCACCAGGTGGCGCAGTAGGCGTCGAAGCGGGCCAGGCTGAGGAAGTCGGTCGGCTCGAGGCTGCCGGCGTGGCGGGCCATCTCGTGGGCGTCGGCTGCCGACAAGCCAAAACAGACGGTGTTGCGGACGTTGGCGTCGATGGCGGCCCGCATGGCCGGGCTGAGCTGGGCCCGGTATTGGTGGGCCAGATGGAAGGCCACGCCGAGTGAGCGGGCTTGTGCCAGGGCGTCGGCCAGGTCGCCGGGGATGCCGGCGATGAAGTCGTGGACCTCGTCGATGTAGACGCTGACCAGGTGGCGTTGGGCCGGCGGCAGGCCGGCGCGGGCCAGGATGCGCGGCCATAGACTGCCCAGCAGCAGCGAGCCGAGCAGCCGGGCCGCGGCTGCGCCGATGATCCCTTTATTGAGCGCGACTAGGACGATGCGCCGTCGGGTGAACAGGTCGGCGACGGCGAACCGGGGGCGGGCTTGGCCCAGGACCGCCCGCAGTTGCGGGCGGATGACCAGTTGTTGCAGTTTGTTGAGCACCGGGGCGATGGTCTGGGCTTGCTGCTGCGGGCTCATCGCCTCGTATTTGGCCCAGAAGGCGCTGACGCCCAGCGGGTCGTCGAGGCCGGCGGTCATCTGGCGGCGGAAGGCCGGGGCGGTCAAAAGCGCCGGGATGGCTGCCAGGGTGGCGGCCGGCCCTCCCTGGCGGGCCAGAGTCAGCAAACTGGCGGTCAGCACTTCTTCGCTGCGCACGCCCCACGAGTCGGCGAACAGCGCTTTGAAGGCGGCCAGGACGCCGTCGACGGTCACTTCCGGGCGGTCAGGCCCGGCCAGCGGGTTGAAGCCGACCGGCGTCGGGCTGGTCGGATCGATCACCACCACGTCGTCGGCCCGCTCGGCCGGCAGGCGTTCGAGGATGTCGGTGACCAGATCGCGTTTGGGGTCGATCACCACCACGCTGCGCCCGGCCCGGGCGTCGGCCAGGATCAAGTGCTGCAGCGCCGTCGATTTGCCTGAGCCGGTCGGCCCGACCAGCACGGTGTGCAGCAGCGCGTCGGCCGCCGGAATGCCCAGCGGCAGCCCGTCGTCGTTCGGGCCGCCGGCCTGGGTGCGGGCGAATTGCCGCCGGGCCAGCGACCGCCGATGGCCCGCCAGCCAGGGCGGCGGAGCCAGCAGCCGCGGCGAGATTGGCGGCAGACCCGGCAGTTCGCCCTGGCCGATCGGCCAGCCGGCCAGGCAGGCAATCTCGGCGGCCGACAGATTCAGCCGGTATTGCCAGGGCCGGCGGGCCCGCCACAGCACAGACGGGTTCTCCCGGTGCAGGTCCAGCCGCGCCCCGGCGGCCTCGCTGGTTTTCAGGGCCCCGAACACGCGCTGCAGCAGCGCCGCCGCCCGCTGGCGGCCATCCGCCGTCGCCCCGAGCCGCAGCTGTGCCGCTGCGCCGTGTTGGCTGCGGCGCTGGCGGATAGCCGCCAGTTCCTCGCCGCGAGCCGGCTGCACCCCGCCGGTCAACAGCTGCCACCAGCTCTGCCGGGCGCTGGGGACTCGATCGCTGACCAGGCGGGGCGGCAGTCGGCTGCCGATCAGCAGCTGCAGCACCAGCACTTCGCCGTCGTCGAGGCCGCACAGGCTGGCCAAGATCGCCCTGGCCACTGCCTCGGCCCGCGCCGTCGTCAGCGCCAGGTTCGGCTGCCGCAGCCCGATACGCCCGGCAACAGTCGGCCTGCGCCGGTCAGCAGGCAGGCCGGCCTGGGGCGAGGCGGTCAGCCGGGCTCCCGGCACCAGCTCGCCGACGATCGCCGCCAGCTGGTCGATCTGACCGGCCGTCGCCCCGATCTGGAAGGCGATCTGTCTGGCGGTGGCGCTGGTCTGCACGGCCAGACGGCCAAGCGAGGCGTCGGCTGCCAGCCGGCAGACCAGCTCGCAGGCGTGCTGCCAGGCCAACGGCCGCGGCCAGTGAACCGTCCGCCACACCAGATCGCCGCCAGTCACCTCTGGCCTCCTGCCGGGCAGTCGTCAGACGCCGCAGCCCCCTCAGGCCCGGCGGGATTCTCGGCTGCATCGCCATCGTCAGCACCGGCCGGCGTGTCGTCTGACTCGGCGGCCGGCTGGGCGGCCTGCCAGGACAGGTAGACCGCCAGCGCCTTGGCCAGCTCGTCGGTCGACAGCTCCTTCCACAGCGGGCGCACCCGGACCCGGCGAGAGCGGGCCGTGCCGCGCGAGACCTGCCGGGGGCGAGCCCGCCTCATGCCGATCCTCCCCGGGCCCGGCCCGACCGCCTGCGCCGTCTGCGTCGATGCGGCCCCGGTTGGACCGGCGGCCAGACCTGCGGCTCCGACCGACTGTCAGAGCCCGGACGGCTCAGCGCCAGCGGTGCCACCAGCGGATCGCCAGCCCGACGCCGAGGGCCGCGGCGGCCACGGCAAGCCCCAGAGCGACCAGCGCCGGCCACATCCGCGCCAGCAGCCTCAAAGTCAGCTGCACGCACCCGACGACGATCAGCATCGTGATAGCGCCGTGCAATAGCCTGGTAAGAAGGCTGTTCGTCCCACCACTGTGCATCATGACCTCCTCGACACCGCGTCATAGTCGTCTCCTTCCTGTGCGTCGGCTTCCTCTGACGTCGCCGCCCGGTCCGAGGGCACCGGATAGCCGGGGGGATGGCGATGTCCGAATCGATTTCATCGCCCCAGACCCGCCAGTCTTGGCGGCTGTCGGGCCGACGGCGGGCGAACAGCTCGAGAAACGGGCCCTGGCTGACCCGCTCGATAATGGCAAACTGCTCGGCCGGCTTACGCGAATGCTCCTGCACCGGCGCAGTCAGCCAGGTCGGCTGCGAGCGAAAGCGCACCGGCGCGGCCCCGCGGGTGCAAAACAGCAACTGCTCGGTGGCATTGCGCAGGCTGTAGCGGCCCGCCAGGCCCAGCTGGAACTTGATCCAGGTCAGCGGCGAACGGACGGTAAACCCCCACGCTTCAGCCACCTTATAGGCCTGGGGCAACAGCCCGTTGGTCGTCCACAGCCACAAATGGGCGTCGGCCGCCGCCAACTGCCCGACCGGCAGCGCGGCAATCCGGCCCAGACTCATCGTCCGGTAATGCGCCTCGCCGCCTTGCCCCGGCCACGGCGGGTCGGCCAAAACGGTTCGGAACCCGCCCTCGGGAATCCCCGCGCCCCTAATGGGGCGGTGGTGTGTCAATGTCGTCTCAGACATGCCTGCCTCCTTTCTTTCTTACGTGATGCCTCACGGCACAGCCCGCCCCGGCGCGCAGCCGGCCGGCGGGCCGTGCCCGCCACCTATTACGAACTATCCGCCCCGGCCCGTAAAGAGCCGGCGATAGCCGCGTTGCCGCCGATTCGACGCCGCTCATCCCCGGTCACCGCCCGGATTAACGGCCCCGTCAGCCGCTGCTGTCGAATCGACAACACACGCCGACGACCCAGCCCCCGCCTGGCCGGTTTGGCCCGATCCCGCCACGACAGACTGCCCGGTCGCCATCCCCGCCGGGTGGGCGGTTGCAGCGCTGCCAGCTGCCCGCCGAGCGCCGCGCATCGCCCGCACCGCCTGGCGATAAGCCCAAGCGTCCCGGCGCTGCTGGGCGTCAGCCCGCCGCCGCTGCTGGCGCACCATCCGGAAGCTTCGCCAATCGCTCCGCAAGGACTGCAGATAATCCCAGCCGCAGACAGCCCCGGCCAACAGCCCGCCGACAACCACAAAATCCAGCACCGCCCGGCCCGCCAGCGCCAAGACCCCCAATAACACCGCCATGCCACATCGCCGCCCTTCACTCGAACCGGGCGACCATGCGAGCCGCGCCCACGCCATACGCCCGCACAATCGCCTCGTAATACGGCGACCCCTCAGGAGCCGTCTGAACCGCCCGCGCCGCCATGCCAGTCAGCGAAGCCACATTGGCCAACGCCTCAGCGGCCAAACCGGCCCGAATCCGGTCAGTGGCCCCCGCCACCTGGCCGCGAGCGGCCACCGCCTCGCCCTCCCGCCTAGCCTGCCGGGCAAACCCCCACGACAAACCAGCCCGCGGCACAGCCACATCCGTGCCAAAGGCGTCCTCCCCGGGCGGCAACACCGTCAAATGCTCGTTTCCAGTCATCGTCAATCCTTTCTATATTGAACCGACATCCGCCTGCTTCAGACCGTCAAAGCCCGACACTTGCCGCGGATCCTGCCAGTGCGGGAATCTCCCGCATCTCCAGCAGACCACGCCCCACACCACCGCGTCGTGACACAAAAGTGACACCCCCTCCTCATCTCCCAAAGACCGCCCCTACATCCGCCCGGCCTAGAACGGCCAATCTCCACATCATGGCGATGGAGACGAAAAGACCCAGCAGCGGCGATGCTGTAGGGTGAAAAGCCGCTTAAGGGGAGAAGTCCAGAAATGCCTGTCAGCGAATGTTGACGAACCTCTGGACTTTTCCCAGACCTGGGGTATAAACTCTGGACTCACCACAAACATGTGGTGCAACACACCCTGACAGGTATAGGGCTGTGTTGAACAAATGGCTACTCTTAGTCGTAAGAGCCCTGGAAAGGAGGGAGTGGCATGAGCTTACACGGGCAGCGATCCGTGCGTGCCGCTTCCGTCGCTGTGGCCGTCATAGGTCGAAGCGGACTTCCGAGGGTTTTGCCGCCCGACGTACACCCAGGCGGGACGAAACACCTCAAACGGCACAAAAGACATACAAAACCATAGGAAAGGCGTGATTTCTATGGTAAAATATATCTACAATGTCAGAACGACAACCAAAGGACATCAAAGGAGACGAACGGCAAGACTTCGACGATAAGTCGAGCCTTGACACCGTTCGCGACTCAAGAACGCTTGGCAAACGCGCCTTGGAGGTGCGCTGCGTGAGCTCGGACCGGAAGCAGTTGCGGAGGCTGCCTTACGGGCAGTTGAAGGCGACGCAAAGCAAAGACCTGCCGAGCAACAAGCATCACAAACCGCTGCTACTTCGACAAACAAAGCTACTGCACCTGATCGAAGGAGAAAGATCATGTCATCGTCATTAGATAACGAGTCAAACGTCAAGAAGAAACGCCGTTCGCTTTTCCGACGGAAGAAGATCGAGCACGAAGTGCCTGTGGAGCTGCCGATGGTTAAGGATATCCCCCTTGACTCTCAGCTTCTCGAGGAGCAGCAACTGCTCCCAGGTGAGTGCGATTCTTACTACCCCATACAAGTTCCAACAGGGGCTGATGAACAGGGTGATTCTGTTACAATAAAGATTCCAATCTCGTATGACACTTCCAGGCGTCTCGACATTGTGAAACTCGCACACAGAAAGCAAAGGCAGCTTTCTGGCCGCGGACTTGGTGCCGTTGAAATTGGTTATAAAAACCTGACCTCTGAAGCGCTCGACTATGAAAGCCGAGTTAATGACGCCATAGAGAAGTTAAAGGCAAAGAAGAAGTACGTCCAAAAGGAGGTCTACGAAAATACAATGGAGCAACTTGAGCTTATGCTCAAGGCGGCAGTAGAGCTCTATATTTATGCCGTGATAGAGTGTAGTGAATGTAAGCAGCTTGTGAAATGGCTGCCTTCAGAGCTTGGCGAGTTGTACTCGTTTGCTCCGTGGTGAGTGATGGATTTGTCCGCTCAAATTCTAGACTCGGCACGCAACCCTTCGTTGAGTGTGCCTGCGGCAATTAGCTATGCGAAAATCTGGACCGATCCGTCCTACGTTGTGAGGAGGGTGGATACGGTACGCATAGTTAATAGTAAAAACACTCTGAAAAACGCAACATTTGATATATCGAACTCAGATCTTTATGAAGGGCTTTCGAGGATCTGCAAAACCTATAGGGGCAGAAAGAAGGCTCCTATCCATCTTCCAGTCTCTCTTCTGATGCTTCCGCAAGATCCACTTTTTGACTTGAGCGCCTCAGACGCCTCCGGGACGAAGCTACATACATGCCGAAAGAGCATTAACATATCGGTTTCCGCTCACATAATCATCGGAATGTGCCTTCGGTTCGTTCCTGCGCTCAAGAACCCCGGCAACTTGTTTGACGTTTCTGTGAAATTTCTTCGTAATCCAAGCCCTCAGACAAAGAGTGACGTGCTTGTTTGTATCCATAAGTTATCTGGCGCTGAGTTAAAGGAGAAATTGCCGAAGGTAGTGGCGAAAGTGTCAGAACTACTAAGTGAACTTGAACGTAACTTTATAGCTTGCATTAATCTTCCTATAATCAATACAGACGAGGTTTCTGTCGTCAAAGTGGTGTTTGATGACTACATGTCCAAACGCGATGGATTCTATGATGCTTCGCGCCCCATTCGGACACGCCTCCTAGCTTTTCCGGGGAACAGCTCTGGACGTTCTATGTCAAAGCACAACTTACACCATCTTCCTGAACAGTACCTTGCTAAAACTGAACAGTACCTTGCTAAAAACAGTCTCAAAGGTAAACTGACTCATGTGACGCAGTTATGCGGTATACGAGCCCCCCGATTCAAGTTTCCGGGTAGCCCTATTGGTTTAGGTAGGTACACGACTCATTTACGCCTGGTTGCGCCTGAAGGAACACGTATTGATGATTGCCGAGTTCATCGCTGGAGGAATGAAGGTCGTTCGTCTGAAGACTATACTCAACGCGATATCGTACCAACATCTAACTTTTTTATCAGTTTTAATGATGAGCGCGCACTTATTTTTGATCGAGAGTACGTTAAAGACGATGCAGATATAATTGTTAAGTTAAACCCCAAGCGGACACTTTTTCACTTTCCCGCTATCCTTACATCCTTTGTTCTTGTTATATTGCTTTCCCTTCTTCTGCATTTTGGACCCATGTCAAGCCCGGATCAAGCTTCCGGATTCGCTGCAGCGCTATTTCTCCTCCCTTCTGTTTCCGTCCTGTTCGTTGCGAACTCAACCGAAGACGAAATGATAAGTCGAACGCTGGGGTGGAATCGTCTTTTTCTGACTATTTCTTTGATCATGTCTGTCATTACCGGAGGTTTGCTTGTTTTATCTCAGATAGGAGAAGACCATCCTCTTGCGAAGACGGATGCTCCTTTAATTCATTCTATTTTGTTTTGGTTTATTTTACAAAAAACTTACTTTGTCCAAGTTTAGTTTCGGCTTTAAAATTTCTGAAAGAATTTTGCGGTGCGTACCCACCGATATTTTGTAAAAATATTAAATTTTACGT
>ERZ772986.1035-NODE-1035-length-16149-cov-3.839692_pt1 | contig 16149 bp, 13 predicted proteins | sample MGYA00511898_ERZ772986 | MGnify/ENA primary metagenome ERZ772986 (study PRJEB29015, sample SAMEA2737934) | human oral metagenome | biome: human oral; feature: human-associated habitat; material: dental | place: China | collected 2148 ... | reverse complement strand
TGTCATGGCGAGAAAACGCACTTTTCGAGGAACGAGAAAAGAACGTTTTCGTTAAACCAAATGAACAATGTCGAGCTTGCTCGGACATTGTCATGGCGAGAAAACGCACTTTTCGAGGAACGAGAAAAGAAGGGTTGAAAGCTACCCGTTTAGCTTTTCAGTAACATGAAGAAAGTTGAAATAGTTAAAAAACGATTGCAAATCGTACTAGAATACAAACTCCACCTCAGGCATTTCCTTACCTTCCGCCTTCATATCAGCTTTGGCCTCCTCATAGCACTCCAACAAATCAGCCTTCGCAGAGGCTGCATCCTTACCACAAGCGTTTAGTCCTACACCTGCAATGTCCGTTTCTGTTCTACACCAAAAAGCACCATCCGAAGACTGTTCTACGATAATAATAACCTTTTGCATTGTATAATAGCGGTATAATTCACGTCTATGCAAAGATAAGAAAAAGGCTGCAATTGCGTAAACAACCAGATAACATTTTTGTTATAACCCGCTTTCACCACCTCTCTTAACACAAAAGACCTCGTTCCCAAAGTTGGAAACGAGGTGTCTTCTTGTGTGTGGGCGCTGACGGATTCGAACCGCCGACCCTCTGCTTGTAAGGCAGATGCTCTAAACCAGCTGAGCTAAGCGCCCCAATGCTCTTGTTTTTCAAAAGCGATGCAAAGGTAAGGAGTTTTCGCCACACCACCAAACAAAACGCGAAAAAAAATGTTTTCAACGACCGATTTTGTGGAAAATGCGGCCGTTTTTCGCATCAAACGTAAAATAAAGCTAATCAAACAGACGACAATAAGCACTTTTTTATTACATTTGCACCACTAACCCAAACCGAAATAAGCAAATGATAAGACCCGTATATACACTTACCCTGCTGTTTTCCATGCTCACTACGGTTTGCGCAGAAAACAGAAAAACCGATGCAAGCAGCATGGGCAACGACTCGATTGCCACCAAAACAAGTGGCACACAACTATATATAGCGGAGGAAGACAAGACAGACTACTCGAAGTTTGCCATAAAACCCATACGCGTGGACACCATTTGGGGAGACTGGGAGATACATGCACACCAGTTTTACGACGGCAATAAGTTTACCTACGATAAGGAAACGCACGCCGATTATGCCGTGAGGTTTAACGTATTCAAGGGTGGCAAGCCTGTGTTTAAAGGCTACAAAGTAAACTCCAAGTCGCTTATGGGCCCTAACTACACCAAAGGTTTCGAGCTGGGCCTATTCGAACAGTTCGAGATTACCCCCACATCGGTGTACGTTGGCTTTGGCTATTGCGAACCCGAAACCGACAATTGCCTTGAAAAAGTATTGGCATTGAATGCCGATGGCACGGTGCGCAAGTACGAAACGTCCATCGCCTCGGCCGAAGGAGACATAGATATGTACGTCACCGACATTTATTGGCTTTACACTTTGTACGTAAACGAACTAAGCCTAGCTACTCCTAACGCTGCCAGCATACAGAAAGTGCTGAACAAATACTGCACAACAGACTTTGCCAAACAACTGCAACGAGAGACGTTGAAGAAGAACTTGCTCTTGGGTTCGGACCAATTCGATTACCAATGGCTGCGCTCTTTGGAGGTGCACTTGATGGACGAGAAAACAAACACATGCATCGTTAACTACAAACGCGCTGACGGTAAGATGGTTTACAAACGCATTCACCTGCAACTTAAACCAGAAACGGAGTACGAATACTTGGTTAGTGGCGTGTCTGATGCCACCGAAAAAGACCTGCCCGCGATGTAGAATGGCAAAGAATGGCCTGTTGACGACCGACGACGTATTGCGTACTTAACACGCAAAAGCATAACCATACGCACGCGGACTGCTTTAATCAGCCCTGCCATTGGCACGTCAGCGAAGACCCACCGCACAGTCTGCGAACCTCTCCAAGCTGCCAACAACAACCGAATAAAGCGTTTGAAATGCTCGATTATTTGGTAGAAAAGTCCTTTTTCTGCGCTGTTCGTAAAATAACTGGCAATAGATGGGCGGCGATAAGTGTTTTTTTGCTACATTTGCAGCACTAACCCACATAGAAATTGACAAATGAAAAAACTCGCACTAACACTTTCCCTCATCGCCATTACATTGCTAACAGCCTGTTCGGGAAATAAAAAAGCCGACACAAACGGCGCAGAAAACGACTCGATTACTGCCAAAACAGACAGCATGCCGCTGTATGTGGAGGAAGAAGACAAAACAGACTACTCGAAGTTTGCCGTCCAACCCATTCGCATTGACACCACCGTTGGCGATTGGGAAATACATATACGCCAATTTTACGACGGCAAGAAGTTTAAGCTTGGCAAACAACTCTTCGCCGACTACGCTGTAAAGGTGAATATATTTAAAGGCGGCAAGCCCGTGTTTAAAGACCACAAGATAGACGCCAAGGCGGTTGCAGGCTCCAATTACATAAAATATTTCGTCCTTGATGTGTTCGGAAACGTCTTCGTTACCGAAACAACAGTGTACCTAGGCCTATCGTACTGCGAACCCGAAACCGACAATTGCCAGATGTACACCTTGGCTTTGTGTGCCAACGGACAGGTAAGGAAGGTTCAAACGGCCGCAGAATCGTACGAGGGAGATATGGACGGATATGTGTTTGACGTCTACGACTTCTATGCCATGTACGTAAACGAACTTACCCAACCACAGCCCAACAAGGCCGCCATACAGAAAGTGCTGAACAAATACTGCACAAAAGGTTTCGCACAAAAGATGCAAAGCCACACCAGCAAGAACAATCCGCTGCTCGGTTCTGGCAAGTTCGAGTTCCAATGGCTACGTTCTTTCATCGTACACAGCAAGGAGGCAGGCACAAATTCGTGCATCGTACACTACCAAATACCCGGTGGAAAGAAGGTATATAAACGTGTGCTGCTGCAAAAGAAACCCAGAACGGAGTACGATTTCATCATCTCTGGCGTGCAGGATGCCACCGAAGACGAACTGCCCTCGATGTCGGATGGCGAAGAAGAGTATGCAGAAGACGACGAAATGTAAGCTTTTCGTGGCCCAACAAGCAAACCTACACCCGTCGGCGAAGGCCGAACCGCCTTGCATCTACACGTAGATGGGGGCGATTTTGCCGCTCGCAAGCCCAGCCTGTACCCACTAAACGCAAGAGGGAAAAAGGTTTCAAATGCTCGATTATGCTGCAAAGAAACCTTTTTCCACATGCCGTTTGCAAAACAATCAAAGCCTAATAGGCGGCGATAGATGTCTTTATAACCCAAAAGCAGTAGTTTTGGAATGACATTGCCTTATGGGCCTGTTTGCCCATATCGGGCGCAAGCATCAGTACACAGCACCTTGTACTCACACTACAAGCGTCTTGTACAGACACTACAAGCACCTTGTACTGGCACTACAAGCATCTTGTACTCGCGCTACAAAGTATCTTGTACTCTTGCTACAAAGTGCTTGTAGTGTCTGTACAAATAACTTTTCGCTGCGCTGCCAATGCTGTTGCTTTGATACATGGATGGCAAAGTGGGGTATGCTAACCCACTTTCTAAACTCAATTCCTTCTAACTATATATTGCCCTTGCTGCACCAACCCGCATGGAGATAACAATGAAAAAGCTTACCTTTACCCTTTCGTTCATCGCAATTACCCTGCTAACGGGCTGTTCGGGAGATAAAAAAGCCGATGCAAACAGCACTGGCAACGACTCGATTAGTGCAAAAACAGACAGCGTACAGCCGTATGTAGAGGAAGAAGACACAACCGACTACTCGAAGTTTGCTAACCCACCCACGCGCATAGACACCACTGTTGGCGATTGGGAAATACATGTACGCGAGTTTTATGAGGGTAAGAAGATTGATTATCCAGAGATATACATGTCCTATACTTCTTTGAAGGTGAACCTTTATAAAGCAGGTAAACCCGTATTTAAAAACTACAAGCTCAACCTTAAATCTCTTGTAGGCAAAGACATCAACAGCAGCTTCACCCTCTTTGCACCCCAAGAAGTTTACGTAACCCCAACAACAGTGTACCTAAGCCTATCGTATTGCGATGAAATTCTCGCCTTAGACCGTACATACACCCTGGCCTTTTGTGCCAACGGACAAACCAGAAAGGTTGAAATAACCAACGAATCGTACGAAGGAGAATACAACGGGTATGTATTTGACCTCTATAACTTCTATGCCATGTACGTAAATGAGCTTGCTCAACCACAACCTAACCCTGCCGCCATACGCCAAGTGCTGAACAAATACTGCACAAAAGGTTTCGCACAAAAGATGCAAAGCCAGACAATCAAGAACAATCCGCTGCTTGGTTCGGGCAAGTTCCAGTTCCAATGGCTACGTTCTTTCGCCGTACACAGCAAGATAACCAAAACCAATGCGTGCTTAATACACTATCAAACACCTGGCGGGAAAAGGGTATATAAACTGCTACAACTGCAAAAGAAGCCCACATCAGAGGACGATTTCCTCATCGATGGCGTATCGAATGCCACAGAAAACAACCGCCCCTTGATAAACGATAACGACGGAACATTTGTGGCAGGCGACGAAATATAAGGTTTTCTTGGCATAATAAGCAAAAAACCACTACATTTGCACACACTAACCCACATTAAAAATAAGCCCCAATCAGTTTGTTAAACTGCTTATCAAATGTTTTAAGTCGTTTCCATTACGTCCTGTTCACCTTTCGTTTGCCTGTGGGCATCTTGTCTGCCTTATTCTCTCGATGTAGTCCACTATACCTTTAATAATAAGACAGACAACATACGCAACAATCAAACAATGTCCGCGCAGGCTCCAACGACCGATTTGAATGAAGATGAAAATGCTTACATTACACCATAGGCAACGTGTTGGGCACCGCCAAAACAGAACGCCAATAACAACATAACAATGAAACTGCACAAGAAACAAGCATTGCTTTTAGCCCTACTTCTCATGCCCTTGCATGGGTTGCAAACCAGCGCGCAGGCCCAATCTGCACCCTCAACGCAGCTCTTACCGACGGCAACGCCCACCTTATGGGGGGCAAACGCAAAGACATACGCAGGCCACTTGCCCGTGCATGTAGACAGCGGACGTATATATATGGAGATACCCACTGCCTGCATTGGGCGCGATGTGCTTATCAGTGCGCAAGTAAACCGCGGTTTCGATTTCAATGCTCACCCCATAAAGTCGCTGGGCGTGGTGCAAATTGTCGCACCAAATGACGAAAGCATCCTTCTAAAACCACTGAAAAACGTTGCAGAAGGCGAAATAATGGCAGTGAAAAATGCAGCCGACCGAGGCATTATACACCCTGTTTTGGGGCGCACAAAGGCAGGAGCAGCCATCATCGACATTACCAACGAACTGCTAACGGGCAAGCAATGGTTCAGCTATCAAGAGCTGTACACCATTCGCGAGGCGGTTCCCGACCTCTCTTCGCTCTTGGATGTAAAGGTCAACAATGGCATAACGCAGTTTCGCATAAGGCGTTATCACGGGCAACAAGCCGAAGAGGGCAACTTTTCTAGCTCGATGATTGTATTGCCTGAGGCTAGCGTTCCCTTGGAGTTAAGTTGTTGTGTACAACTTCTTCCGCAGACTTATGCCCCCATAAGACTGGCAACAAAGGGCGTAGAAAACCTTACCGTGCCCACCGAAAGCACTTCGCCAAGCGCCAAAAACAACATGCCCATCCAGCGATGGGCACTCAATCGTCCGCTAACATTCTACATAGACAGTCTGTTTCCGCCCCAATATATCGGTGCGGTAAAGGCTGGTGTGGCGGTATGGAACAAGGCGTTGGCCGATGCCGGCATACCCAATGCGCTGCAAGTTGAACAGGTTACGCCCCAAACAGACGTCATTCAACCGCGCATGTACGTTTCTTTCGAGCTTGGTCAGCATGAAACTACGAGCGAAATGCTGTGCCACCCACTCTCTGGCGAATTGTTACGCGGCTGGATTAACGTCGGTAAAGCCGTGTTGGAGGGCAGGAAGCTCGACTATTTCCTTTACCTACCCCACTTCGACATGCGTTTTTGGGACGAAAACAGCACTGATGCCATTGTTCAAGAAACCATTCAAGGCAGGGTAATGGCGCAGGTGGCGCAGGTGCTGGGTATATCTACAGAAACCGATTACGGACCAAGTGCGTTGCAACTAACCGATGCCGACAGGCGTGCTGTGGCCTACGCCTACGCCACGGCGCAAGGAAACACGCCCTATGAGCAGCGTGCCGACTTGCAAAAACGCCTTTCTATCATGCCGCAAGCCGCAACTGGCGATACGCCTGCCTTTGACAAGCGCGTGCAGATAATGGATAATGTGTTGCAACTGATGCCACAAATCGACCAAAAAGCCAACATGGCGAAGTTTAAAAAAGAACAAGGCTTTGCACTATGGCATCTTTATCGCGATGCTGTGGGCACGTACGGCGAGCAATTGGTGGCCTTATCCGAAACTTTCTACAAGGAGAAACCATCGCCGTTGCAACGCACGGCCATGCGTTTATTGTCGAAATACATCATGCTAGCCGACAGTGGACTAGAAAGTAAGCGAATAAACGAAAACCAATTGACCAGTAAGGGCCATGAACTAAGTATGTCGCTCGATGGCGTTTTCGGCAATTTGTTTAGTACCGACACCTTCAACATGCTGTTAAAACAAGGCACAAAGAGGGGTGGATACGGCATTAACGAACACTTAGGCATACTTTGCGATGCCTTTTTCAACAACATCGAAACATCGCGCATGCCCTCAAACTATCTTGCCAACCTGCAACTACGCTATATAATGGCACTGAACAAGGCGGCGAAAGATGCACACAAAGGCAGCAAACTGCAACTATGGCTACAACGCAAGATAGCAACCACGCGCACAATGCTGGCAACGATGGCACAAAAATGCAACTCGAACGAGGGAAAAGCGTGGTACAAGCTGTTGCAAAATAGGCGTTAGCACAACACCATCCGGTAAACGCTCTTTACAAGTCAACTAGTGTCCACCGCTCCATTCCAAAGAAAAACCCAATACAACAAAAGCTTTTAAATGTTGGGACTTGCAGGTTTAAAATCGGGTACGAGTGCCCCCATGCCCTCCTCATTAAAAGAAAGGCTTGTCCATAAGCGGTTTCAACACATCTTCGTACAAAGTTTTTCTGTCTATTAGTGTTCTTACCTCATTGCCCACTATCTGAGACGGGGGGATAATACAGATGATGTAAGCACAGCCGTCTATAAAGTATGGAACGGCATACAAAGGCGCTTTGCATTCTTCTACCATGAATTTTTCTCTCTTAAAAGCACTGATGCTCCACCGCGTTTCGGCAGACTTGAAGGCCATGACGCTTATTACATCTTTCTCTACGCCGTCTCTAAGCAGCCACACATCCTTTACCGTAACCCAAAGAGCGTGCCTCAACCAATTAGGATTCATGCCTTTCATCACAGCTTTTATCAGCCATGTATTGCCTTTGTTTTTGTGTCTGCCGGTAAAAGCCTTGCCCGTCCACCGCAGTGTGTCGGTGTTCTCAACAGATAACACACGATAACTTGGCGTATTGGCCGCTCTTACGTAGTCTATCTGCTGTATCGTGTCTGTTGGAGTCGCCACAGTTTGTGCTTTGCAATTGCAAAACATACCCATTAGGCATATAATATGTAACGCTAATCTCTGCATAATTTTAGATTATCATTTTGCTGTAAAGGTAGCGTTTTTTCGGTTTTCCACTCACCATTATGCCTTAATTATCCTTAATTGTATGGGGTTTTAAGTTGAAGAGTAAACGAGTTGACAAGTTGATAAGAGCGAGGTTGGGCGCGTGGCCGTTTTCTTTTACGAAACAAATTAAACGCTTGCATTGGCGGTTATCAATGATAAAAAGTGTAAATTTGCATAATATTACGAACAGACACCGCGTTTTAGAACAATGCGCAGACGTGTTTCATGCGGCACACAACAGGTCTGAACAAGCTGTTGTGCGCCTATTTGTGGCAATATACATATATAAAGAAAAAAGGAACTAAAAAGAAATGACCTTAACAGTATTGAGCAAAAAAATCTTTGGCTACGTGGTTAAACCCCTACAAATCAATGCGCCGTTCTTCGTGTCGATGTACCTCTTGGGCGTGATTTGTGCGTGGCTAACCCTCCCCCACAGTGCAAACGAGAAAATCTACAGGCACCTTTACACCGAGCTACTGGCAGACCTCTACACCCTTTGCCTGCTTTTAAGTATCTTGCCACAACGTATCCGCCCGTGGGTTCGCGGCGTTCTATACCTTATCTTATACCTAACGACGGCCGTCGACGTGTTTTGCCGCGTTCAGTTAGACTCCGTCATCACCCCCACCATGTTGCTTTTGGTGGGCGAAACCAATGGTCGCGAGGCCACAGAGTTTCTTTCCAGCTATCTTTCTTTCAGCATTCTGTTTAGCAAATTTGGGTGGATTGTGCTTTTCGCCCTTTCTCATTTGGCCTATACGTTACGCCGTTTCGCCCCCAAGCGGTTGAAAGCGGCCTGCCAAAAGCTTTCGGGCAAACTTCCCACCATCAGCACACCATTGGCCAACAAGCTCAAAAGGTATGCCCCCATCGCCTTTACTGGCATTCTGATTTGGAGTTTTTGCGTTACCGCCGGCAACAAAGTGGCCCTTTGGAAACTGATGCATGGCAAGAGCGTTGGCGAAGTGGAACACATGCTTACCGAGCAAAACCACGGAGAATGCTACCACCCTGTGCACCATTTAATGTTCTCGATATATGCCAACTCATTGGCATCGCAACAGCTAAACAAGCTCATTGCAGCCGCCAAAACGGCAAAAGTAGACAGCTGCACGTACACCAGCCCGCACATCGTGCTGATTATCGGCGAGAGTTTCGGCAAACATCATTCGCAGCAATACGGATATGTGCAACCCACAACGCCACGGCAAATACGCCGCGAACGCAGCAAACAACTGGTGAAATTCAACGATGTGGTGTCGCCTTGGAACCTTACCAGCTACGTTTTCAAGCACGTTTTTTCGCTCTACGATGTGGGCGACCGCGGAGAATGGTGCGACTATCCACTCTTTCCCCAACTGTTTCGCAAAGCGGGCTATCACGTAACGTTCATCACCAACCAGTTTTTGCCCCAAGCAAAAGAAAACGTTTACGATTTTAGCGGCGGCTTTTTTCTCAACAACCCCACGCTGAACAAGGCCATGTTCGATACGCGAAACGACAGTTTGCACATCTTCGACGAAGACCTGGTGCGCGAATACGCACGCTTAAAGTCGCAAGAAGGCCGGCACAACCTCACCATTTTCCACCTCATTGGGCAGCACGTAGGTTACAAATTCCGCACGCCAAACAACCGCCGGCGATGGAATGGCACCGACTACAAAACACTTCGCCCCGACTTAACCCCCGGTCAGCGCAGCGTCCTGGCACTTTACGACGATGCCGTGCTATACAACGACTCGGTGGTAGACCTTATCGTCAAGCAGTTTGAAAACGAAGATGCCATCGTTATCTACATGCCCGACCACGGCGAAGAATGCTACGAGGAAAACCGCGGCATTGTTTGCCGCAACCATTCGGCTGCCATCGACTACCCTTTGGCAAAGTATGAGTTCGAAATTCCTTTCTGGATATGGTGTTCGCGAACCTACATCGCCCGTCATCCCGACATCTATCGGCAGATACAAAACGCGCGCAACCGACGTTTTATGACCGATGCCCTACCCCATTTGCTGCTCTATCTGGCTGGAATAAAAACCAAAAGCTATCGCGAAGAGAACAACTTGATTAGTCCGAAGTACAACGAAAATCGGCCTCGAATACTCAAAGGCACCACCGATTACGACAAATTGCCACGCCCCAAGCCCCAAAGTGTGGTGTCAAACATTGGGCCACGCCTTACATCACATTAACCCCACACCCGTCATTATGCCACCAAACGAGCGACACACAGAAGAAAAAAACGCTGTGCAAACCAGCCAACAGCAGGCCACGGCACATGCCAACAGCCACGCAAACAAGTCCACTAGCGGCCAAAACGCCACTAGCATCAACGCCTGTATGCGCGGTTTGGCCATCATTGGGCTTTTCTTACACAACTATTGCCATTGGCTTGGGCCGATAGTTAAGGAGAACGAGTACACCTTTAACGCCGAAAACGTAACGCGCATGAACCAGGCTTTGGTGCATCCCGATGCACATTTGCCCATGCACTTGTTGTCGTTCTTCGGCCATTATGGCGTGCCGGTGTTCCTTTTCCTCAGCGGATATGGCCTTTTCAAGAAGTATCACGGCCTTCAAGTGCCCGTGGGCAAATTCCTGTTTAGCCATTATCTTAAGCTGTTTCGCATGATGGCGGTGGGCTTTGCGCTCTTTATCGCCGTGGATACGCTTAATCCGCCCAGCTGGCATTACGATAGTTTGAAGGTTATCTCTCAGCTATTGATGTTCAACAACCTGCTGCCCCGCCCCGACAAAATGATTTGGCCCGGTCCTTTTTGGTTCTTCGGGCTGCTGATGCAGTTTTATTTGCTCTATCGTTTGGTGCTTCATCGCCGTCATTGGGGCATAACTGCGCTGCTTATGGCCCTGTGTTTAATTGTGCAATTGCAGCTTTCGCCCCTAGACGAGGTAATGAATCGCTACCGTTACAACTTCATGGGCGGCATGCTACCCTTTGGTCTAGGCTTGCTTTATGCCCAATTTCATAAGTCGGCCACGCTGTGGGGCGACGACAACGTTAAGCAATCGGCCGCCCTTTTGGTGTGCATTGTCCTGATTTATTACCTCAGTCAGAGTTTCTTAGGGTGGACTTTCGTCCCCGCCGTTATATGCTGTGCAGCCCTCTTAACCGCCAAATTGCTGGCTCGCGCCCCTGTAATGGCGTGGCTTTATCGCGCCCTGTGCTGGATGGGCGGCACCTCGGCGGCCCTCTTTGTAACCCATCCCGTCACCCGAAAGCTCATCATTCCCATCTCGCGCCAAGGCCAACCCTACCTCGGATTGTTGCTCTACATCGTGGCATCCGTTGCTTTGGCATGGGTGGCAGACAAGCTTATCCGGCGTATTCCGCTACCCAAACGTTAACATCCGCAACCAATGACCCCAACAACAAACGACATCCGCTTTGCCAACATCAGCCTACATCGAAGTGAACTAATGGGTTTGGCCATGATAGCCATTGTGCTTTTCCATGTCAGCTTGCCCCGTTTGTCGCCCTTCTATGGGCTTTGGCGTATGGGAAACATCGGTGTCGACGTGTTTCTTTTCCTTAGTGGCGTGGGACTTTGGTATGCTTTGACAGGCAACAAGTCGCTCAAACGTTTCTTCACACGCCGCTATCTGCGCATCTATCCCACGTGGTTTCTCGTGGCGTGTCTTTACTATGTGCCGCGCTTTTGGCAAGGAGCGAAAGGACCAAAAGAAGTGATTGACCTTGCTGGCGACGTGCTGGTGAACTGGGATTTTTGGCTACACGATGAGCTAACGTTTTGGTACATACCAGCAACAATGATGCTCTACTTCTTCGCTCCCGCCTATGTGCGACTCGTTTCACGCCATCCTGCCTACCGCTGGTTGCCTGTTTTGATGATTGTTTGGTGCGTGGCCGTGCAATGGGTAAGCCCCATACACGATGCAGTTGGCCACATCGAGATATTTTGGAGCCGTGTTCCCATCTTCTTTATTGGCATCAATTGCGGTGCGTTGGTAAAGCAAGGACTAACACTCAGCCCCCAAAGCGTTTGGCTTTTGCTGGCTGCCGCGGTGCTCTCTCTTGGCGTAGACATCTACTTAGAGCAGACAAGGCACGGACTTTTTCCGCTTTTCATCGGGCGGATGCTCTACATCCCCGCCACGTTCAGCCTTGTTTTGCTATTGGGAAACTGGCTTACGGCCGTTCCGCAGCGCATAAAACGCGGTCTGCGACTGGTTGGAACCGTGAGCCTAGAAATGTATCTGCTGCACGCCCACTTCGTATTGGTGTACATAAAGCGGCTGCAATGGGGCTATTGGCCCACGTTCTTAGCCTGTTTCGCCATCACGCTGCCCTTGGCATGGCTGCTAAACAAGGGGATGGAACAACTAACAAAGCGATTTGAAAGATGAAAAAAACGCTCTTACTTATTCGTCCGCAACAATGGATTAAGAATGGGTTTGTGCTCATTCCCATGTTCTTTGGTGGACGACTGCTGAATGCCGACGATGTCATCGCAAGCGTCGTTACTTTCTTTGCATTCAGTTTTGCGGCATCGGCTATTTATTGTTTCAACGACATCGTTGACGTAGATGCCGACCGCCGACACCCCGTAAAATGCCACCGACCCATTGCATCGGGCGCGGTAAGTGTGCCAACGGCCTATGCCTTAATGGCCGTCTTGGCGTTGTTGTCGGCCTTATTGCTGTTCTTCCTACCCCAACGGGCAGGCGAAACGGCAGGCATCGTGGCCTTTTACTTCTTGCTTAACATGGCTTATTGCCTATGGTTGAAACGCCATGCCATCATAGATGTGTGCACGGTGGCCTTTGGTTTCGTGCTACGAATACTGGCTGGCGGCATGGCTTGCGATGTGGCGGTGAGCAATTGGTTGGTGTTGATGACCTTCCTACTTGCGCTTTTCCTTTCGTTTGCCAAACGGCGCGACGACGTTTTGCGCATGAACGAGACGGGCGAACCGCCTCGCCGCAACACCATACGCTACAATATCACCTTCGTAAACCAAGCCATCACCATTACAGGTACCGTCACTTTGGTGTGCTACATCATGTACACGGTGTCGCCCGAGGTGGTTAGTCGGTTCCACGCACCCTACCTTTACCTCACCAGCATTTTCGTTTTGGTGGGTCTTTTGCGCTACATGCAGCTCACAGTGGTAGACGAAGTGAGTGGCGACCCTACCAAAATACTACTCCGCGACCGATTTACGCAAGCCATTGTGGTGGCATGGATCATGGTGTTTCTGTTGATCATATACTAGGAGTAAAGGGAGTAAGGAGGTAAGGAGTAAGTAGGTGGGTGAGGAGTAAGGAGTTAAGGAGTTAAGCCAAATGTATAGGTAGTGTTAGGCTAATAGGATAAGTCTGACTTATCCGACTTGTCCGACCTGTCCGACCTGTCCGACTTGTCCGAAAGCTAGAATGAACTAGAAACCGCTAGACACCTTTAAAGGCGCAGCCATCTTTTCACTCTTTCACCTTTTCAAGGCGCAGCCATCCTTTCACCTTTTCACCCTTTCACCTTTTCACCTTTTCACCTTTTCACCCTTTCACTTTTAAAGATGAGTCCGATTATATTATGACTACAAATTCTACAACGCCCATGCGCGTTTCACTTTTCGACTTCGACGGCACGCTAACCACGCTCGACACCCTGCCCGCCTTTATCGCTCACGCCATGGGAAGGTGGCGGATGCTTGTGGGATTTGGGCTTTACCTGCCCCTGATCGTGCTGATGAAGTTGCACCTATATCCAAGCGGACGAGTAAAAGAACGGCTATTCGCCCACTTCTTCAAAGAGATGACGCTCGAAACGTTCGATGCACACTGCCAATCGTTTGCTAAAAACAACGTACACATACTACGGCCGCAAGGCATAAAGGCCATTGAAACGGCCTGCCAACGAGGCGAAAGCGTGCTGATTGTTAGTGCCAGCATCACCAATTGGGTGCTACCCTTCTTTCGTCAACTGCCACGAGTGCAGGTTATCGGCACACAAATAGCCGTAGAAAATGGGAGGCTGACGGGGCAATTTGCCTCGCCCAACTGTCATGGAGCAGAGAAAGTGCGGCGCGTGGAAAACCTTTTCGCACCCCGACACCAATACTATATCACGGCCTACGGCGACAGCCAAGGCGACAAAGAAATGTTAGCTTATGCAGATGAACCACATTACAAACCCTTCAGAACAAAATAAACGACAAAGCTTAGGCGAAGTGTTGCGCTTCGGCATCGTTGGCTTGACGGCCACCGCCATACAATACGCCACTTATTGGGTGGGGTTGCAGTTTACCAACCACAACCTAGCCATGACCGTGGCTTATCTTCTAAGCTTTGCCTTTAACCTCTGGGCCAGCCTGCGTTACACCTTTCGTGTGGGCGCAACTCCTGGCCGTTGGGCTGGTTTTGCCGTGGCTCATGTGGTGAACTATCTGTTGCAAATGGCCACACTCAACCTTTTTGTTGACCTTGGCGTTAGCAAAACTCTCGCGCCCTTGCCCATGTTTGCCGTTTGCGTGCCCATCAACTTCCTGCTGGTGCGTTTCTTTCTCAAACACAATGGCATACGTATGTTTGCCGTCTTCAAGGTTCGGCGCGAGGAATGGGCCGTTGGTGCGCCCTTGCTTATCCTCTTCGTGGGGCTGCACGCCCTGCTCATCGCGCGTTATTACGCGCTTTTCACGCCCCTGCAAGCCCATTACTGGGACCTCATCATTCGCAACTTTCACCTTTCGGGGTTCGACCCCATCACCTACGTCGTGGTTAGCGATTGGCAAGCTGGCTACAACGTGTATCGCCATCCCCTACTAGCCTTCTTCATGTATGTGCCATACATGATTAACCAAGGCCTGATGTGGCTCACGGGCATCAACTGCGCCATCTTCGTTGTGGCTGCGCTGCAAACCTTCGCCGCTTTCTATTCATTGGTGTTTCTTCACAGGTTGTTGCGCCGCATTATGGGGCTAACCTTGTTCGATACCCGTCTGCTAAGCTTGTTTTTCTTCGCCTTGGCCTACATCATCGTATCGGCCATTGCGCCCGACCACTTCATCCTTTCGCTCTTTGCCCTGCTACTCACCCTCTTAGTAGCCGCCAACCACCAACAACAAGCCACAACCATGCCCACGTGGAAGGCCCTTTGCCTATTCGTTCTCACGGCTGGCATATCGCTTAACAATGGCTTAAAAGTATTCGTTGCCGCACTTTTCGCCAACGGCCGCCGCTTTTTCCGTCCCCGTTTCCTACTCTTTGCCGTGCTACTGCCTTCGGCCTTGATATGGGCTTTCGCCCGTTTCGAGTACAAACGCTTTGTTTGGCCAGGCGAAGTTAAGCGGCATCAGGCGCGCGACAAGCGTAAGGCTGAGGCTAAAAAGAAAGCCGAAGAGGAGGCTCGAAAACGCCAATTGGCATGGGAAGAGGCCGTGCGAGAGGCGAAAAAGAAAAATCCACATAACCCCAAATTACCGCCACGCCCCACTAACACAGCCCCAAAGAAGAACCAAAACAATGGCGCAGCCGCCAAAATGGGCAAGCCCTTGATGCAAGGAGAATTTATGCGGTGGACCGACATCAGCACTTCGCGACTGCAATCGGTTACAGAAAACCTCTTTGGCGAGAGCATTCAGCTGCATCGCGACCATCTGTTGGAAGACATGTATGGGCGTAGGCCTGTCATTGTGCACTATCGTTGGGCCATCAACTACGTGGCCGAAGGGTTGCTGGTGCTGCTCTTTGTGGCTGGCCTTTGGGTGGGACGGCGCAACAAACTGCTGCTCATGGCCCTGGCCTTTGCCGCAATGGACTGGGTGTTACACGTGGGATTGGGTTTCGGTCTTAACGAGGTGTACATCATGACAGCCCATTGGGCCTACGTGTTGCCTTTGGGTTTGGCCGCCCTTTTCGTAGTTGCCACAGGCCGAAAGCGCACCTTTCTGCGCATTGCCATTGGCTCGCTCACCCTTTGGCTATACGCTTGGAACTTATACTCTGTGGTAGATTATCTGCTCAACAGCTAGGCACACACCCATAAATAAGTAATTATATTTTACAAATAACACCCTATTTTCCACCCACTTCTAGCGAAAATACGGGCTAAAAAGCAAGCAATTGGCCGCTATTTGCAGCCTTGGGCATTTCTTTTTTTTTGTCCAATTTTAAGAATGTTTGCTGCATTTAGCAACATTTTGCCTTTCTATTTGGCGTTTGGTTTGTTGTTTTTGCGCCCCCAAAAACCTGCATTTAGCCCCTAAAATGCCACTTTTTAATGGATATTTTGCCCTTTTGAGCCATGTTTTTAATGGTTCGAAAGGGTTTGTTTATACCATTTGCAGTGGATGTTTATGCTTTTCGCCTTGCATTTAGCAGCATTTTGCACTGCATTTAGCACCAAAACGCACTGCGTTTAGCACCATTTT
>ERZ772986.1032-NODE-1032-length-16182-cov-7.457804_pt1 | contig 16182 bp, 15 predicted proteins | sample MGYA00511898_ERZ772986 | MGnify/ENA primary metagenome ERZ772986 (study PRJEB29015, sample SAMEA2737934) | human oral metagenome | biome: human oral; feature: human-associated habitat; material: dental | place: China | collected 2148 ... | reverse complement strand
GAACTCCTCGCCCGCAAACACGACCAAATCACCCGAAACCTCCTAGCCACCTTCCAACACGGTATCGAGCTTTGATCCACAACATCAACGATGTGTGGTGAGCAAGACAAGAACTATTCCTGGGCGAATGCTGAACGCGACCGCGACGGGGTGCGTGTCTGCGCTCCTGGCAAAGCCGACTGACCGGCTGCAGGCCCGCCCTACCGACGCCGACACCTACTGCGTCGACGAGTGAAGCGCCCGGTACAGGGCAAGCGCCAGTGCGGTGCGATCGGGAGCAGCCAACTTGCGCAAAAGCGCGGAGACATGATTCTTGACAGTGCCCTCCGCCAGAACCAAGCGGGTGGCGATCTGCCCATTCGTCATCCCCTGGGCGACGAGTTCACCGACCGCCCGCTCGGCAGGGGTGAGCACCGCCAACTCGGGCGGCTCGGATTCGTCGGCGCCCTGCTGAGCCGCGAATGCCAAACGCGCCACACGCGGGTCGATGACCATGCCCCCACGATGCACAGCCTGCACTGCCTCAGCCAGGGCCTCGATGGAGGTGTCTTTGAGGAGGAAACCGGCAGCCCCCGCAGCAATCGCTCCCTGGACAATGTCCGGCTCGTCGAAGGTGGTGAGCACCAGCACCGGCAGCCCCGGGTGGTGCTCTGCGGCCCGGCGCACCAAGGTGATGCCGTCCATGGTGGGCATCTTGGCATCGGCCAGCACCACGTCCACCTCGCGGGAAGCCAGCACCGCGAGTGCTTCCTCGCCGTGAGCGGCCTCGGCGACAACCTCCACCTCCTCGATGGTGGAGAAAAGCATGATCAGGCCGCGGCGCAGCAGCTGCTGGTCATCGACGATGAGGACGCGCACGGCATTCATGCGACCTCCTCATGGGCTGCGTGCAGGGCGGTGCTGGCGGGGAGAGTCAGGCACAGGCGGAAGGCGTCACCGTCACGTCCGGCGGTGGCCGTGCCGCCAAGCTCGGCGGCACGCTGCGCGAGTCCGCCGACACCGAAGCCGGGTGTGGGCCCACCGCTTTGCCCCACGGCCGGGATAGGGATAGCTTCGCGACGCTCAGCGGGTATCGGGTTGGTGACGGTCAGCTCAATGTGGCTGGGCCGAGCGCTGTTCTCGCGAGCCTCGTCGGCTGCGCTCGTCAGGTGAATGGTGATGACACGGGCACCCGAATGTCGTAGAGCATTGGTCAACCCCTCCTGGACGGCTCGATGGACGAGAAGTTCAGCCTCCTGGGTGAGCACGCCCGGCCCCACCTCATCCATGACGTCGACCTGTACTCCGGTGCCGCGAAAAGAAGCTGCGACAACGTCGAGCCCTGCAGCCCCCACAGCATCCGTGAGGTTCGCCGCTCCCGCGCTCTTCTCCCCGGAAGCCTGCAAGACACTGGGGTGGGCAGGGCTCAACGCCCGCACCCAGGTACGCATCTCACCGACGGCCTCGCGGCTCGTACGCTCGGCAACGGCGACCTCCTGCCAGGCAGCCTCAGGGTCGCGCTCGCGCACGCGGGCAGCGAATTCCAAGCTCATGCCGATCTGAGTGAGGCGATGCCCCAAGCCGTCGTGGAGTTCATGGGCTGCGCGGGCCCGCTCTTCGGCGAGCATGAGTTCCTTTTCCACGGCGGCCTGACGCTCGGCGCGTCCCAAGGCCGCGTCGCGCTCGGCCAAGGTCTGACGCAGATCGGTCAGGACAGCATCGTAGCGGGCCAGAACCAAGCCTAGAAGAATGCCGGAGCCCAGGAAAACGAGAAAGTTGATCCCCACCAAAGCGACCTCCAGCGGGTCCCGATCAAGCATCAGGGTCACGATGGATGCCGCCCCAACGAAGATCAGGTTGGCAATCAGCCCAGCTTTCAAAGACAGGTCCACCACCAGCAACGCTACGGCGACCATGAGGGTCGGCGCTCCAAACCCCAGCGTGCCCACCGAGGTGGAGGCAGCAGCGCTCACGAAAGCGACGAGGGAACATACGGCTCTCACACGTTGGCTGCGCGTACGGTAACGGACGGTCCAGGCAATGGCTGTGACCACCGGCGCCATCTGAACAGCACCGACCAGTACCGGGGCGGCCTCCAGGTGCTTCAGGAGCTGAAGCCCGGCGAGCACCTGACAAGCCACGGCGACGGCCTTGAGCCCGGGTATGAAGAACCCTCTAGTGGGGTCGGGCCACCATGAACCGGCTGAAATCCTTGGGTGGCCGTCGGCGGTGACGTCGTGCCGTATGTTCATACCCCCAAGGTAGGTGGCAGATGGGGTCCACGTCCCATGACCGGGGTCATGGGTGGGCAGCGACCCGGGTCATGATGCGCGGCCCATAGTCCGGCCCACGGTCACGCGAAACCTCCCCACCCCGCTTCCTACCGTCGTGGCATGAACACTTTGACACGCACCGTCGCTCCGGAACTCCAGTCCCTCACCCACACAACACATGCCCCTGCCTCACCCGAGTGGCAGGCCCCACCGCGCGCACCCGAGTGGGTCCGCGTGGTGCTGACCATCGTGGCCATGATGGTCTCCGCAACCTCCATCATCCTCATGAAATACGTCCCCGGCCTGGCCGAGCTGGCGAAAAGCAAGGATATGGCGACGCAGATATTCGTTGTCGTGATCTTTTACACCCCCGCCCTGCTCTGTTACCTGCTGCTGTCAGTCCTGCTCACCCGCTTCCTAGACCGGCGCCCGGTGGCTGCGCTGGGCCTGCGGATCAACGCCCGGTCGATGGCCATTCTGGCCTGCGCCACCGCGCTGTCGGTGACCGTGATGGTCCTGGTCAGCGCAGTGATGAACCAGATCGGAAATAACCAGGCAGAAACGAGCAACAACCTCGGTACATCTGTGGCGATGTTCATCATCACCAACCTGGCACTGGCATTCATCCTGCAAGGAATTGGCGAGGAAGTGCTGTGGCGCGGCTACCTCATGCAGTCCCTGTCTATCCACCCCAAGCGAGCCCTGTGGGTGAGTGCCACGGTCTTCGCCGCCATGCACCTGATTTCCAATGGAGGCCAGAACAACGCCCTCGACCATGTCCTATACGTGGTGGGTACCTTCGGCATCGCACTGCTGGCCGGGTATATGGCGCTGTGGACGCGCAGCGTGTGGGCAGCCGTCGGCATCCACGGCGGATGGCACACCGGGCACATGATTACCCGGCTGCTGGGCCTGGGCAACGCATCGATCATCACCATGGTGGTTGTCAGCCTGGTCATGATTGCTTTGGCCTTGGTGATCGCCAGGCGGATCACGCCACAACGGTGGGAGGAGATCGCCCAGCGCGGGCCCTTCGCCCTTCCCGAGGGGCGGTGAGAACAGCTGGGAACCTCCTCCCAGTGGCTGCTGTTGTCCGAGCAGCAGCCACTGAGTGACCCGGACCATTTCCACGGGGCGAACATCGCCCACCACCCCCACATGAACGATGCCCAGTCATCCCAGCAGGAAATAGGAGAGGCACGATGAGCACAGCACCGACAGTGCACGCCCACCAGGTATCAAAATCCTTCTCGGTCGACGGGAAAGACCTCCCCGTTCTGCACGAGGTGTCGTTGCAGATCATGCCGGAACAGATGGTTGCCATCATGGGCCCCTCGGGCTCCGGCAAATCCACCCTGATGTACTGCCTCGCCGGACTTGACCAGCCGACGAGCGGTCAGGTCAGCTTCAACGGAACCGACCTGGCGGGCCGGTCTCGCAAGGCGCTAGCCGAGATGCGCCGGGGCGAGTTGGGGTTCGTGTTCCAGTCATACAACCTCGTCCCAACGCTCACCGCCTACGAGAATGTCGCTTTACCGTACCTCCTGTCCGGCAAGAAGCCCCCGAGGGAGCAGCTCGTCGCCATCATGAACGAGGTGGGTCTTGAACATCGCGTCGACGCCAAAGTCCCATCGATGTCCGGCGGTGAGCAGCAGCGGACCGCTCTGGCGCGGGTCTTGGCGCAGCAGCCCCAGATTGTCTTCGCCGATGAACCAACCGGTGCGCTGGATTCACGCTCAGGTGAACTGGTGATGGCGAAGCTGGCGGAGGTTGCTCGTGAGCCGGGACGATCTGTTGTTGTGGTCACCCACGACCCTGGCGTGGCGGCGCGGTGCGACCGTGTGGTCTTCCTATTCGATGGGCGGCTGACCGGCGAGTTGCGTCCGCAAAGTGTCGCGCAGGTTGCTGACGTACTGACCCAGCTCACGGAGAAGGTGCAGGCATGAGAACCATCATGTTCGCGAAGTTGCGCGGGTCTCTTCGAACCTGGCTCGGTGTCAGCCTGGCCTTCGTCGCAACGAATTTCACCCTATTGCTCCCAGGGCTCGTGTGCGCCTCTGTGGCCGCGGCAGGTGGTGAGTACGCCGCTGCATTGATTTCCATAGCAGGCAGCAACATGGTGTTCTCGGCTATCGTCAGCCTTTCGGTTCTGGGAACCGCGACGAACCTGGCGCTCGGCGCGCGGCACGGCTCCCTAGCCAGGTTGGCTCTAGGTGGGGCCACCCCGCAACAGATCGTTCGGACCGTGGTCGTGCAATTGGTTGCGATGAGCCTGTTGAGCTCGGTCCTGGGAGCTGCTTTGGCCATGCTCATGCTGCGTCCCGCGCTCAACTTCCTCGTCGAGTGGCGACGATTCGAAGCTCACGAGGACATAGCAACGATCGAACCCCTGTACTCGTTTCCCATGGCCTTGGCCATCGTGGCCATAGCAGTTGTTGTGGCCGTCGTTGGCGGCCTCCGCCAGGCACGCCGGGCCAGCAAGGTACCGCCCGTCGAAGCGGTTCGGCAGCACGCCAGTGGATCCGAGGTGGCGAAGATGTCACGCCTGCGCATCGTGGTTGCCATTGTCGTCGCTATCGCCGTGGTGGGAACGTATGTCTCGGTGTTCTTCACTACGGCCAATATGAATGAGGACACGTTGTACAACCTCGTGCAGACGGGTGTGTCCACGTTGGTGCTGTTGGCCGTTCTGTTCTCGCTGCTAGCCCCGGTCCTGATCCAGCCACTCACCTTCGCCTGGGTCAGGTTGCTGCCACTGACGATTCCCAGCTGGCAGCTTGCGCGACGCACCGCACATGCCCGGGCTCCCCGGCTGTTGCGTTCGATCATTCCGGTGATGATGACCATCGGCCTATTCCTGGGGATGGCCTGCACGGTCGGTTCCCTGCAAAGCAGTTTCGACGCGAGTGGATACACCAAGGACATGGTCGGGACCGGGTGGAGAGCGATGATCGCCCTTCTAGGCCTGCCGTTGCTGGTGTCCCTGTCGGGTGGTGTCGGGTCGCTCATCATGATGTCGAAACAGCGGGACGCGGAGCTTGCCCTGCTTGGCATCGTGGGCGCAACTCCACGCCAGCGGGTGCTTGTTCCCCTCTTTGAGGCGGTCATCATCTCGGTGACGGCCACGATTCTCGGGCTCGCCATGTCTGTCGGTGCATTGGGGGTGTTTGCTCTCGGTTTCCCGCTCACACACAGACTGGTGTTCGCATTCGAACCGCCGTATGGGATCTTCGTGGGCACGATTCTCGTGACTTTCACCATCACCATCGCGGCCACCGTGGTGCCGACCCTGCGTGCGGGTCGCATACCCGAACCCGCAGTCATCGCTCGGCTGATCGCCGACTGACCCTATGGCGGCTCGGCGATGACGGCGGCCCGCTTCCCCAAAACTTGTTGGCCGCCTTCCAGCACGGCACCGAACTCTGGCCCCACGCCATCGCGCGGGGTCAGAGTTCGGGTATGAAAGTTCAGGTACGAATCAGTTGCAGCCCTTCGATGCCAGCCACTCACGAGCGGTGGTGGGAGCCTCGTCGAGGCTCACCACCTCATCTGGATCGATCGGTATCTCGCCGAAATGTTCGCTGGTCCGGGCGATGGTCTCGCCCACGGTGAGCTGCATTAGCAGCCCACCGTAGAGAGGGAAACCCTGATTGACCGAGGCATAGCCCGCGCTCGGCTGGCCGAAGACCCGCACATTGTCCAGGCCGCGGAAGGCCAGCAGAGCCTGTTCCCCAGAACTTGCGGTGTCTGCGCTGGTGATGATGGCCACCGGTATGTTCAATTTCGTCGCCCCGGCATCGGTCTTGGTCGGGGTGCCGCCGCCCTTCACCGAGCCGCCCTCAAGGGTGACCACCATGTCACCGAGGGATGTGTTGAAGGTGACCACCTCACCATTGGGCAGCAGTGGCGATAGCCCGGCGAGCATCGGCCCCATGTCTCCGCCATCGTTCATCGTCAGGTCAATGATGGCACCGCAGGCCCCGGATGCCGTCAGTGCATTGGCCACGGTGTCGGCATACTGCTGGCCCTGCTCGCTCGTGCCGGAATATCCGGGCAGGTGCACTGTGACCACTCCACCATCGGCCTGGCTGGTCGGCAGCTCGAATAAGGTCTCGTCTTCCTTACGCTGCTCATCAGTCGTCAGGAAGGAATGCTTGCCCCCGGCCACTTTCAGAGCGTCTTCGATGATGGGAGTCACCTCCTCGCGGCTACGTGCCTTCCCGATCGCATCCAATGCCTCGGCCCGTTTGGTCTGCCATTGCGGAGTATTGGCGTGCAATCCGCGGTCCATCAGGGAGATTGCGTATTTACCATGGGCCTTCGGTGAGGGCGGGATGAGCCAGAAACCGAACAGCGGGCCGATAAAATGCACCGCAGCCAGGATCACGGCCAACAAGACGATGCCGACCGATGCGATGATGATCTTTACCTTGCGGGTTTTCTTGATGGTCTTCATCGTGTGTATCTCCTTGAAAATGTGGGGTGACGTGCAATCGGAATGTTGACGTGCAATCGGAATACGGATGGTCAGTGGTATTCGACACCCAACAGGTCACCGGGAGTGCACTGGAGGGCCTTGCAGAGTGCGGCCAAGGTGGTGAATCGAATCGCCTTGCCACGGTTATTTTTGAGTACCGAAAGGTTCACGACGGAGACATCGACCAGTTCAGAGAGAGCGGCCAAGGTCATTCCCCGATCGGCGAGAACTTTGTCCAAGTGGACGACGACGACCGGCTCGTTCATCAGATGATACCTTCCAATTCGTCCTCGGCAGCCCGAGCCCGAGAAAGCGCGACGCGGAAGATGAACAGCAGGGCCCACAGCAGGTAGCCCCACACGCATCTCGTCAGGTCGTAACTTGGGATGTCACGGCTCAATCCGAGATTGTTGAGTACCCAGTTGTTACCCATTGTGACTCCCACGAAATCGACGATGATCCACACGAGCATCAGGTTCGAGACGTGGCGTGCTGCGCGCACCGTCGATTCGGCGAGCAGCCTGCTCGACAACGCGTTGCTCGCGACGATATACAGCATCCAGCAGACCAACAGCCCGATGACGGTTGTGAGAATCGAGGTGCCCCACAGCGTCCAGGCAGCATCGGGAGCTAGCGCCTCGGGTTTGATACCCCTGCCGTCTGGCGACATGGCCTCACCGGCGGCTACCGCGAGCTTGGTGGGCACATAGGGATCGGGTCGCAGCAGCCAACTCAGCGATTCGACGCAGTGGATCACTGCAGCAAACCCGATGGCGATCAGGGTCAGGTTGCTCCTGGTGCGTTGCGTAGTATCCATCGTTGCTCCTTATCGAGAGACGATATTATCGAAAATCGTTGCTAACGTTTCTCGATACTAATGCTTTTCGATATGGCGCGCAAGGGTGGGCACCAGATTTCTCGTCACCATGCGACGAGGGCCAGGAGCCCTAGGCTCCCGGCCCTCTTGCCAGAGTGATGAAGGTTACTTCTTGCCCTGCGATGCAACGGCCTTCTGGCCTGCCTCGGCCGCCTCCGGGTCGAGGTAACGCCCACCCGGAGTCACCGGACGGAAATCGTCGTCCAACTCGTAGAGCAGCGGGATGCCGGTCGGGATGTTGAGGGCGGCAATGTCGGCATCGGAGATCTGGTCTAGATGCTTGACCAGGGCACGCAGTGAGTTGCCGTGGGCGGTCACCAAGACCACCTCCCCTGCGGCCAGATCCGGTTTGATGGCGGATTCCCAGTAGGGAAGCATGCGAGCGACGACGTCCTTGAGGCACTCGGTCACCGGGCGCTCGTCAGCGGGGATATCGGCGTAGCGGGGATCATTCCACTGGGAGTACTCGGCGTCGTGTTCCAGCACCGGCGGCGGCACGTCGTAGGAACGACGCCATGCCATGAACTGATCCTCGCCGTACTTCTCGAGGGTCTCGGCCTTGTTCAGCCCCTGAAGGCCACCATAGTGACGCTCGTTGAGCCGCCAGGAGCGCTCCACCGGAATCCAGTGGCGGTCGCAGTTGTCTAAAGCGATGTAGGCAGTGTGGATGGCGCGACGCAACAGCGAGGTGTGCAGCTTGTCGGGCAGCAAACCCTGCTCGGCAAGCAACTGGCCGCCGCGCCTAGCCTCCCCCTCGCCCTTCTCGTTGAGATCGACATCGACCCAGCCAGTGAACAGGTTCTTGGAGTTCCACTCGCTCTCGCCGTGGCGGAGCAGGATGAGCTTGTAGGTCATGAGTCAAGCCTAACCGGCAGGATACGGCAGGCACAGTGGCCAGGGTGCCGTTTTGCGGCGATCACCCGGCGTCTCCTCTTCTATCACCCCTGCCGCAGAACTTAGGTTGGAGTCATGCGTCACGACATCCGCACGATCACCACCGACGACCACCAGCAGCTGTTTGTCGAGCAATGGCTGCCCGACACAGAACCCACCGCGGTGGTCCACGTCATCCACGGCATGGCCGAGCATGCCGCCCGGTATGAGCATCTAGCAGAAACGCTCACCGCCCGGGGCTGGGCGGTGCGAGTCGACGACCACCGGGGGCATGGCCGCAGCGTGTCCGCCAGCGGAACCATCGGGCATTTCGCCGACGAGGACGGCTGGGAAGCGATCATCCAAGACCAGCGTGCCCTGCTCGACGCGGACCGCAGCGACCATCCCGGGCTGCCGATCGTCGTGGTAGGCCACAGCCTGGGAACAGCCATCGCGCGCGACGTGGCAATCCGCTGGGGTGGTGAGCTCGCGGCCCTGGTGCTCTCGGGCACTCCCGCGGGGGTGGGGCGATTGACCCCAGTGGCCCGCGCAGTAGCTAACCGGGAAGCCGCCAAAGGCCCCAGCCGACCTTCACAACGGCTGCATGATTTAGCCTTCTGGGGATTCAACAAGCCATTTCATCCGAACAGGACGGAGTTCGACTGGCTGAGCAGGGATCCTGACCAAGTCGATGCCTATGTCGCCGACCCATTATGCGGCTTCGTATCCTCCGCGGCCTTCTTCCGCGATGTGGTAACCGGCCTGGCCAGAGTGGCGGATCTGGGTCTGCTGCGCCACATTCCCGCAGACCTTCCGGTTCTGGCACAGTCGGGCGGGAAAGACCCGGCTGGAGCCAATGGCCGGGGCGCCCGTGCGGCCACGCTCGCATTGAGCGCAGCGGGTATCCGAGACGTGACCTGCGTCATCCACGAGGGCGGACGCCACGAGATCTTCAACGAGACCAATCGCGACGAAGTGATGGAGCTGACCGCCGGCTGGATCGCCCGGCACTTGTGAGAATAGGCCTCGGACCCGCACGAATATCCCGGAAAAGAGCGACAACCCTACCCATCCCGCGCCCACGAGATAGGGTTAAGCTCATCTTCTGGTCGCGAGGCAGGGGAAGGGCCACACGACCAGACCGACAAAATCGAGCCTACGGGAGGCTGCCGTGCCCATGCCCGTCAACGACTTCCGGGGAATCCCGACCGGCGATATGCCCGGCGACAGCGTGCAAATCGACCAAAGGCACGTCGACAAGGCCGAGGTCATCCTGCCGACGCTCACCAGGATGCTCTCCCCCCTGTTGGAGCACGACCCACACCGGGCGGTTGTCGCCGTGCACGGCGGGTCCGGGGTGGGAAAGTCGGAAATCGGCTCGGTACTCGGCGAACTGCTGCGTCGCGACGGAATCGGTTGCTATGTCATGTCCGGGGATAACTATCCACGCCGCATCCCCGCAGCGAACGACGCCGAACGGCTGCGCCGCTTCCGCATGGCCGGGGTGCGTGGACTGGCGGATGCAGGCCTGACCACGGTTGATATTCGGGGCGACCTAACGATGCTGCAGCAGAGCGCCGCCGACGCCGACCCTGTCGCCGTGGAGACCTACCCTTGGCTGGCTACCTACCAAGCAGCCGGACGGGCTGCCCTGGAGGCCTACTTAGGCTCCGCGGAAGAGGTCGACTTCGGCGAGGTCAACGACATCATCGCGGCCTTCAAATCGGGGGCCGAGTTGTTGACGCTGAAACGGATGGGCCGCACAGAGGGGGATGTCTGGTACGAACCTGTCGACGTGCACGACGTGGGTGTATTGCTCATCGAGTGGACCCACGGTAATAACCCCCTGATAAAGGGGATCGACATCCCCATCCTGCTGAACTCCACCCCGGAGGAGACCCTCGCGCACCGACGATCCCGGGCCCGCGACGGGGCCCCAGACAGTCCCTTCACCATGATGGTGCTCGGCCTGGAACAAGCGAAGCTGCACTCCCAGGCCCCCACCGCCAGGATCATCGTTTCGAAATCCGGTGAACTGCTGAGCCATGCGCAGTACCGGGCAGCAATGACCGCGTCCAGTGAACAAAATGCACGCCCGATGCTCAACCTCTACCCAGACTCCCTGGGCGGGCACGTCAACGACGTCGTCGACTTCCTCGACCGCCCCGAACTGAGCGAAGTCTTCGGTTCGGTATACCTGCTGCCCAGCGTGTTCAACACCGATCTCGACCGTGGTTTCTCCGTCATCGACTACGAGTTGTCCACGCGCTACGCCACCCAGGGCGACATCGACGCGCTGACCCGCAGTGTCGACCTGAAACTGGACTTCATCCTCAACCACGCCTCGGTGCTATCCCCCCAGTTCCAGGATCTGCTGGCCAAGGGAGACGAATCGCAGTACGCGGACTTCTTCATCGACTGGAACACGTTCTGGGACGGTCACGGCACGATGACCGAAGCCGGGTACCTCCGGCCAGATCCAGAACTGACCAAGGACATGTTCTTCCGCAAACCGGGCCTGCCACTTCTCATGGTGCCGATGCCCGACGGGACAAGGAAGCCGTACTGGAACACCTTCTACCAACAGGTGAGCTACCCCACCCCAGATGTCCAGGACCTGATGCGCGCCTGCGGTCTGCAATACGGGCTGGCCTCACTGGCTCTCGAACGGGTGAACCGGGCGTTGGCTGCCGACGGATCCCCTGCCGATGCCGACCTTGGCGAGCTGCCGTCCGCCCAGCGCGCTGCCGTCGTCGACTACTTCGAATCCCGTCGGCACTTCCTGGGACAAATGGATCTCAACATCAACTCGGCGAAGGTCTGGGAGTTCTACGCCGACACACTGACCACCTTGGCGGGGTATGGAGCCCAGATCGTGCGTCTCGATGCCTTCGCCTACGCGTCCAAGAAACCGGGGGCCAGGAATTTCCTCAACGATCCCGACACCTGGGAGCTGCTGGCGAAGGTGCGCAAGCTCGCGGATGAACGCGGCGTCAAATTGCTGCCAGAGATCCATTCCCGCTATGAGGAACGGATCCACGAGGAGATCTCGGCGAGGGGATACCTGACCTACGACTTCTTCCTGCCCGGCCTGCTTATCCACTCGCTGGCCACCAGGGATACGAGTGTGCTCAAGCGGTGGATCGGTGAACTGGTTGACAAGGACATCCGGACCATCAACATGCTCGGCTGCCATGACGGCATCCCGCTGCTTGATCTCAAGGGATTGCTGAGCGATGACGAGATCCAGCAGCTGATCGGCCTCGTCACCTCACGCGGAGGTCACGTCAAGGACTTGCACGGTGACACGACCATCTACTACCAGGTCAACGCCACCTACTACTCTGCCCTCGGCGAGGACGACGATGCCATGGTGCTGGCACGGGCCATCCAGATGTTCGTACCGGGCAAGCCCCAGGTCTGGTACCTGGATCTGTTCGCCGGACGCAACGACCATGCCGCGGTTACTGCGGCGGGAGAAGGCGGGCACAAGGAGATCAACCGCACGAACCTGTCGGTCGCCGATATTGAGGCCGGGTTGGCGACTCCAGTCGTGCAACGGCAGCTGGAATTGTTGCGACTGCGCAGCACCCATCCGGCCTTCGGTTTCGACGCTGAGATCAGCGTTGCCGATACCCCGAACGACGAGTTGGAGATTACTTGGTCGCGCGGGGATTCCTGGGCGAGACTACGGGCCGACCTGAACTCCAAGGAATTCGGAATCGAGACCTCCTGAGCCAACGCCGGGTGTCGTAGGCAATCTCTTCCTCCGGTCCGGGAAATGGCTCAGTCAAACGCCAATCAGCCTCGGTTCGGCCACTCAGCCCCGGTTCAGATTGTGAGCACATAGCGAAAGGCGGCTCTCCCCAGATGCTCGTCATCCCGCATGGTCCGGATCATGTCGTTCCCACTGCTTCGCCGGGCATACGATGGTTGAATCGAAACATGAACCAACCCATTGCAGTCGTCACCGGAGCATCAAGTGGAATCGGCGCGGCCTCGGCTCGTGCCTTGGCAGCCGACGGGTTCAAGGTCTTCTGCGCCGCCCGTCGCATCGACCGTCTGGAAGCATTGGCCGCAGAGATCGGCGGCGTCGCGGTACGCTGCGACACCACGGATCCGGCGTCGGTGCGCGGTCTCGTCGAGATCGTCGGCGAGCGTGTCGATCTCCTGCTCAACAACGCGGGCGGAGCGATCGGCGTCGATCCTATCGAGACCGCAGACCCCGACGACTGGAACCGCATGTACCAGATCAACGTTGCGGGAACGCTGCGCGTGACCCAAGGGCTGCTGCCCGCTGTGGAGGCCGCCCACGGCGCGATGGTATTCATCACCTCGACCGCAGCGGAGACCGCCTACGAGGGCGGAGGCGGGTACTGCGGAGCGAAATCCGCGGAGCGCTACCTCGTCGGATCGTTGCGTCTCGAACTCGCCGGGCGCCCGATCCGGGTGTGCGAGATCTCCCCCGGAATGGTGCACACCGAGGAATTCTCCCTGGTGCGCCTGGGTGATCAGGCTGCTGCCGATGCCGTGTACGCAGGCGTCGATCACCCACTGCTGGCCGAAGACATCGCGGAGGCCGTGCGCTGGATCGCATCGCTTAGCGAATACGTGAACATTGATCGCCTGGTGATCCGTCCCCGCGCCCAAGCCTCGAATTGGAAGGTTGCCCGCGACGCGTGAACAAGCTGAGGATTCGCACCGGTGTGGCGTTCATCGTTGCCGGGATGCTGTTGTGCGCCTGGGTTCTCCGAGCCGCAGCTGCTCCTATCCACTCACCCGCGCGCGAGCAGCGTCATATCCGCACCCTGGATCGCCAGCTCGCTCACGGCGCGGGGCTCGAAATGCAAAGAATGTTCCCTGAAGGAGAGTTCTTCACTCGGGCCCTCACCGGATTGACTGCTGGGCGCCAAGCCCTCGATGGCATCGATGTCGAGTACAACACCGCGTTATTGCACGCCCAGATTGAGGCCATCAACGAGGACACGATCGCCGGGATCTTCGGTGGGGACCATCGCGGCGTGCCCCATGGTGCCTTCTACCATGGGTGGCGGTTGCAACTCTTGGTGCTGGCCGCCGAGCTCGGCGACTCCACAGACAGATCCTTGGCACACGACGAGGCCCAATCCTTGCTGGCAGCCCTTGACGATCCTCATCACGTTCCCCTGACCTCCTACCCGGGACAGGCATGGCCCTGCGACCTCATCGTCGCATGGTCGGCGGTTCACCGCGCAGATCACCTCACCGAGGTGGAGGGCCTCGATGAAGCCACCGAACGCCTACTCTCCACCATGGATTCCTGGCGTGATCCGCAGACCGGTTTGCTGGGTGAGAGGTTCACGGCCCAAAAAGTCACACGGGCAACCGGCTCAAGCCAGGCAATCATCAATACCTTCCTCCAAGACATCGACGAGAGTGTCGCCACCAGCGAATGGAAACGCTTCCGGGAACAATTTGTCACCCACACCTGGGGACTGATCGGGGTGCGCGAACATCCCCTGGGCATTGAGGGCACCGGGAATGTGGATTCGGGCCCCCTCATTGCGGGAGTCTCGCTGTCGGCCTCAGCAGTCACCATGGGAGCTGCCCTGGCCAACGGGGACGACGCATTGGCACACAGACTCAATCAGCAGGCGGAATTGCTCGGTTTACCATTACCCTGGCGGGGCAGGGTAATGCTGGACGGACGAGCCATGGCCTTGGGGGCAATGCCCGTGGGTGATGCCTTCGTCGTCGCATCCCGGACCACCAGCAGCCGAACCACCATGACGACGGTCCCCTACGCGGTTCCAGGACCGGGCTGGCCCCTGTGGATCAGCCCTGGGCTCGCATTCATCGTTGCGGGAATCCTGCTCGTAGGCAGGGGACGGCGTCCCCACGTATCGTGACCAATCGCACCCAAAACAGGTAAAGAATACCCAATAGCTACGCTGCTGCAGGGAACGTCAGTGCGAGCCAATGGCACCGCAACGAACGAACACGACAAACCGGCGACGACGAAAGGGGCATCGCCCCGCAGGACGATACCCCTTTCAATGTCGTTCCCGGCAACTGCCGGGGCCGGATCACTCGATGGTCAGAACCGGCTGGCCACCCTGGACGGCCTCACGGATCTCGCACAGCAGTGCGGTGACCGTGCCTGCCTTGGGGGCAGCGATCTCGGTCTCCATCTTCATGGCCTCCAGCACTGCCACAACCTGCCCAGCCTCCACCTTGTCGCCAACGGCGACCTCATAGCGGGCGACCGAACCGGCGAGCGGAGCGGTGACATCATTTGGTCCGGCCGCACCACCGGCAGCCGAAGCGACCGGAGCGGCAACCGCACCGGAACCGCCACCGATCACGATCGGTGCCGGGACCGGACGAACCTCCGGCTCGGTTTCCACGTCGACGACATACTCAGTGCCGTTGACGGTCATCTTGAGACGCATTTCAATTCCTCTTTCAGTTCATCAACGGGTCATGCCGACGGCAGGGTGTTGGTTGCCCGGCCGGCGAACTGGATGGCCTTGACCTTGCCCTTGAGACCGAGAAAGGCACAGGCGGTCGCCGCGATGACGACCAGATCCTCCTCGGGCACCGGCTGGGCTGCCTTCAGTTCGGCGAGCTCAGCCTGGAGCTTGGCCACGATCCCCGCCAGTTCCGCGGCGGACAGATTCTTCTCGTTGCTCATTTCACTCCTACCGACTACACCGGGAAGATTCCGTGCTTCTTGACCGGACGCTGGATGCGCTTGTTGGCAAGCAGTTCCAAGGAGACCAAGATTTCGCGACGGGTGGCTGCCGGATCAATGACGTCGTCGACATAGCCGTGGGCTGCGGACGCGAACGGGGTCGCGAACTTCTCACGGTAGGCCTCAACCAGTTCCGCACGCTTGGCAGCCGGGTCTTCGGCGTTCTCGATCTCCTTGCGGAACACCACGGCTGCGGCGCCATCGGCACCCATCACCGCGATCTCCGCGCTTGGCCATGCAAACACCTTGTCGGCCCCAAGTTCCTTCGAGCACATGGCCAGATAGGAACCACCGTATGCCTTCCGCAGGACAACCGTGATCTTCGGAACGGTGGCGGCGGAGTAGGCGAACAGCATCTTGGCACCGTGGCGGATAATGCCACCATGCTCCTGGGCGACGCCGGGCAGGAAGCCGGGAACGTCGACCAGGTTGATGATCGGGATGTTGTAGGCGTCACAAATGCGGATGAAACGACCGCCCTTGTCGGAGGCGTTGATATCGAGCACGCCCGACATCACCTTCGGCTGGTTGGCGATGAAGCCCACCGAACGACCGCCGACGCGACCGAAACCGGTCACGATGTTGGCGGCGTAACCGGCCTTGACCTCAAGGAAGTCGCCGTAATCCACGATCTTGCTGATCACGTCACGCACGTCGTAGCCCTTGTTGCCCTCAATCGGCACGATGTCCCGGAAGGATTCATCGGGGTCTGCCGAGTAGTCGGGCTTGTGGATCGGAGCTTCTTCGTACGAATTCGACGGCAGGAAGCTCAGGACCTTCTGGGCGATCAGCAGGGCCTGTTCGTCATCATCGGCCACGAAATCGATGACACCCGAGATCTGCTGGTGGGCATCGGCACCACCGAGCTGATCCTGGGTCACCTCCTCACCAGTGACCTGCTTGATGACGTTGGGACCCGTGATGAACATGTGGGCCTTGCGGGTCTGGATGATGAAGTCGGTCAGCGCCG
>ERZ772986.1029-NODE-1029-length-16233-cov-8.177401_pt1 | contig 16233 bp, 16 predicted proteins | sample MGYA00511898_ERZ772986 | MGnify/ENA primary metagenome ERZ772986 (study PRJEB29015, sample SAMEA2737934) | human oral metagenome | biome: human oral; feature: human-associated habitat; material: dental | place: China | collected 2148 ... | reverse complement strand
GACCGATCTCGAGGCGGAAGCGGACCGATCTCGGTGCGGAGTGCGACCGATCTCGAGGCGGAAGCGGACCGATCTCGGTGCGGAGTGCGACCGATCTCGAGGCGGAAGCGGACCGATCTCGGTGCGGAGTGCGACCGATCTCGGCGAAAGGTTCGGCTAGAGCGCTGAGCGCGCCCGGGTGCGGCCGACCGCGATTCCCACGCTGAGCAGCGCTACGGCGAACAGGGCGCACACCCCGCAGTCGGCCAGTAGCGGCAGGATGGTATCGCTCGAGATGGAGGCGGCGTTGTGGAGGCCGGTGATCGCCCGAGCCGCCCAGTAGCCGGGGGTGAACCTGGAGAAGGCGACCACGGCGTCGGGCAGCATGTCGACCGAGATCCAGGCCCCGCCGAGGACGGACATGACCATGCCGCCGATGTTCGCGATGGCATTGGTCGCATTGTCCCCCAGTCCCAGCTGGCCCAGAAGGAAGCCGAGCGATACCGACACCAGTGTGTAAGCACCCAGTGCGGCGCCGAGCACCCCCACCATCGGGGCCGACGTCGCCAGATACTCCTTGCCGAAGAAGTGCACCCCCAGGCCAAAGATCCACGCCCATCCCACCAGGCCGATGATCAGGCAGGCGCCCAGTAGTCCCAGGCCGCGTGCTCGGCCGCTGACGGGTGCGGCGGACATCCGGGAGCGCACGGGTCTGCGGTCCAGAGCCGTCATGAGCGTCGAGATCGACACGACGGAGAATGTCAGCAGCGGGTAGAGGGAGAAGGTGGCGAAGGTCATCAGGCGCTTCGGCATGGGGGCGGAGTCCTGGGGGACGAGCTGCGCCGACGCGGTGCGCTCCATGGCGCCGTCCGCGAGGGAGACGGCCTGGGCGGGGTCGTCGTTCAGGGCTCCCAGGTAGTCGTGCACCTGCGCCAGATAGGAGCCCGTGCGCACGTCCATGAGCGATCCGGCCGCGGACTCGTAGTTGACCACGGTGTCCGCCGCCGGCGGCTCGGTCCCCTGGCGGGCCGCCTTCTGGAACTCCTCGCCGTAGCCGGCGGGGATGATGAGGATGTAGGCGATGCGGTTCTGCGCAGTGGCGTCCTGCAGTGCCCGGGTGGAGTCCTCCAGGGGCTGGGCGTCGCCGATGGATTCCACATAGCGCGCCACGCCCTGCGAGATCGTCGAGCCGTCGCGGTCGATGACCGCCACGGGGATGGGCGCGTCGATGACCTCGTCGGATGCTGCCGAGGCGCCGCCGCCGGCGGCGAGCAGGCCGAACATGGACAGCAGCACCAGGTACCTCCGAATGTGGACCCGGTGGGCCCACAAGATCTTCAGCGATGTCTTAAAGGTGCTCATGGCTCATCCTCCTCATGCGGACCATGGCGATGCTCAGGAATAGACAGGTCATACCCGCCAGAACGGCACAGCTGCGGGCGAAGGGGGCGAGGCTGTCGTAGTAGAGCAGCCCGTAGAAGCAGTGAGCGGACTGCCACAGCGGATTGGCCTGCGCCAGGACGGGGGCGTTGAACTCGACGGCAGCGGCCAGATTCTGTGCCGGGCTGCCGTACAGTCCGGTGAACAGCGACAGCAGACAGCTGATCCCGGAGACGGTTCCGGCTCCTATCTCTGCGCGTACGGTCCCGAGTGCGGCGCCGGCCGCACAGGACATGAGACTGGAAACCCCGATGGCCACCAGTGCGAGCAGCGTGTGCGGTCCGAAGTCGACGCCGATGACCAGCCGTATGAAGGCGAAGGCGATGACCAGGCATCCCAGGATGCAGACCCATGAGGCGGCGAGGGTTCCCGCCAGGACCCTCCATCGCGGCAGGCTCGCCAGGCTCAGGCGCGCCCCGAGGCGGGAGGGCCGAGCGGACGTGGCCATGATCCCTTGAACTGCGAGCGTGGAGACGGTCATGCCCATGCCGCAGGCGAAGGCGAGCAGTGAGAAGTAGTAGCGCGTCTCCGACTTGATGAGACTCGGGGTCACCTGCGTCTGGTGGGTGAAGGCGCGCCCGGCCTCGGGCCGGCCGACCTGCTCCGCGGGCGCCCCGGCGGAGGCGAGAGCCGCGTGCTCGGCCCCGGTCTGCACATAGGAGTCCATGACCGCGCGCAGGACGAGGATCGTATTGGCCTGACTCCCGGACGCAGTGTTCCACTCCTGGGTCACGTGCAGGACGGGGGCACCGTCCTCGACGTCGATGTAGCCGGCGGTCTCGCCCCGCTGGGCCGCGGAGACGGCCTCGTCCTCGGTGGCGTAGGAGGTGGCGTCGATCAGGTGGAGGTCACTGCCGTCCGCGGAGATGGACGAGATCGTCTCATCCAGGCCGGGGGCGGCTCGGTAGGCGTCGTCCTGCACGACGCCGAGGGCGACGGCATCGGCCTTGTAGTCGTCGTCGAGGTTGGAGAACATCGCCATGAAGATCAGCGACAGGATGATCGGGAACCCCAGGGTCCATACCAGGAGGACCTTTTCGCGCAGGAGCCGGAGCACCTGGTAGGTGAAGACGGAGAGCATGTCAGGCCGCCTCGTCCCGCAGGGCGCGCCCGGTGATCTCCAGGAAGACATCATTGAGCGTCGGAGGCTCGGAGGTGATCCGCCCGCAGGTCACTCCCGCCCGAGTCAGCGCCTCCAGGACGTCGGAGAGGTTGTGCGCCCCCGAGGAGCACTCGACCAGGAGCTCGGACGCCTCGTAGGAGACGGTGCGCACGTGCTCGAGACGGCGCAGATGCTCCAGGTGCTCCTCGTCGAGCGATACCGGCGAGACGACCTCGACCCGGATGCGCTCACCGGTGCCGATCATGGCCTTGAGCTCATCGGCCGTGCCGGAGGCGACCCGCCTGCCGGCGTCCATGATGACGATCCGGTCGCACAGCTGCTCGACCTCCTCCATGTAGTGGCTCGTGTAGATGATGGTGGCGCCCTGCTTGTTCAGCTTCTTGATGCCGTCGAGGATCGCGTTGCGGCTCTGGGGGTCGACGGCGACCGTGGGCTCGTCCAGGATGATGAGGTCGGGGCCGTGTGCGATGCCGCAGGCGATGTTGAGGCGGCGCAGCAGACCGCCGGAGAGCTTCTTGGGCTTGAATTTCACGAATTTCTCCAGGCCCACGAAGGCGATCGCCTCGTCGACCAGGCGGCGGCGGGCGGCGCGGTCGCGCACGTACAGGGCACAAAAGGCGTTGATGTTCTCCGCAACAGTGAGCTCGTCGAAGACCGCGACGTCCTGGGGCACCACGCCGATACGACGTTTGAGTCCGTAGGCGGTGGGCGTCATGGGTTGGCCGAAAACCCGGATCGACCCCTTGTCGTAGGTGAGCAGCTGGAGGATGCAGCTGATCGTCGTCGTCTTGCCCGAACCGTTGGGGCCGAGCAGACCCAGCACCTGGCCGCGCGGAATCCTCAGGGACAGGCCGTCCACCGCGACGAGTTCCCCGTAGCGTTTGACCAGGGACTCGACCTCCACGGCCTGATCCGCATCCCGGATGCTCCCCTTGAGTTCCATCTCAGCTCCTCGGTTCCCGCCGGTGTTTCCGGCTCATGGCCCCATGCTTCCGCCGCGCCGGTCGCGGCAGAAGTGCTTGCTGTCATGAGCTGAGCGGGCAGCCATGACATCTGTCATGAGCTTTGTCACGGGCGCCGGAAACAGGGATGCGGGCCGGAGCGCCGGGCCCGGGAGTGCCGGTGATCGCCGATAATCGGGGCGTGAAGGTCTTGGTCGACAAAGGCGTGATCCTGTGCGGCTGCGTCCTGCTGGCGCTGCTCGCCGGTGAGGTGGACGCGGTCGCCGTGATCTGGCTGCTCCTGGCCGTGGCCACGAGCGGATTGAGCATGGCTACCGACCGGTGGCGCTGGGTCGTCGCCGTTCCGGCCGGCTACCTCCTGCTCGGAACCCTCGCGACGGCGTCGGTAGCGGGGGCGCCGCTGGCCGTCCACGACCTGGCGCGCATCGCAGCCCTCGGGACCCGGCGGCAGCGGGTGGTGGCTGCGATCGGCTGCGCACCGTTCCTGGTGTTCGTGGCCGGGCGGGTGCCGGGAACGCCGGTGCTGGCGCTCGTCCCGGTGATCTGCGCGCTCGCGGCCCTTCTGGCGCTGCGCACCACCGAGGAGGAGACCACGCGAGCGCGCCTGCACGCGATGCGCGACGACCTGCGGGAGAAGGTCCTCGCACTGCAGGACGTAAACGCCCGGCTGTTGCGGGCCCAGGACCACGAACTGCGTGCCGCCGCCCTGTCAGAGCGCACCCGGATCGCCCGCGAGATCCACGACGGCGTCGGGCACGTCCTCACCCGCCTCCTGCTGCGGGTCAAGGCCCTCCAGGTCACCCACCGCGACGAACCGGGCGTCGTCGCCGATCTCGCCACCTTGGATTCGGACCTCGACGATGCCCTCGACTCCATGCGCCGATCCGTCCACGCCCTGTCCGAGGAGGGCGAGGAGCTGGCAACCTCCCTCAATCTGCTGGGCTCGCGCTGCGGCATCGCTAAGGTGGAGGTCGACTGCTCCACGCAGACCGAACCCCCACCGGCGGTGGCGCGCTGCGTCGTCGCAGTGGTGCGCGAGGCACTCACCAATGCCGCCCGCCACGGCCGAGCCGCCTCCGCGCGGGTGGCGGTCACCGACTATCCCGCTTTCTGGCAGGTCACGGTCGACAACGACGGCATCGTCCCGCCCGAGGACGAACCGCTCTTGGACGGCGACAAGAATGCAGGCCTGGGTCTGCGTTCCATGACCGAGCGGGTCGAGGCTCTGGGCGGTAGGGTGCGGATCACCCCGCGGCCGCGGTTCACGGTCTTCGCCACGATCCCCAGGGACGCAGCAGGCAGAGAAGGAAAGTCATGAAGGTCCTCATCGTCGACGACGACGCGCTCGTCGCCCAGTCGCTGTCCACGATCCTGTCGGTCGAGGCCGATGTCGAGGTAGTCGGCCTGGGTCGTTCGGGCCCCGAGGCCATCGAGAAGTACCGGGAGCTGAAACCCGACATCCTGCTCATGGACATCCAGATGCCCGGCGGCGATGGGCTCAGCGCGGCCGAACGGATCCTGGCCGGGGACGTGGCTGCGCGCATCGTCTTCCTGACCACCTTCTCCGACGACGAGTACATCGTGCGGGCCCTCAGGATGGGTTCGCGCGGCTACCTCATCAAACAGGACGTCGCCCAGATCGCCCCGGCGCTGCGATCGGTGATGGCCGGGGTGTGCGTGCTGGAGGGGGAGGTGCTCGAACGCAGCGCCACCATGCGGCTGAGCGCCCGGCCGGAACCGGGCGGTCCTCAAAACAAACCCCTGAGGGGCACCGTCTTCGCGGCCCTGACCGACCGCGAGTACGAGGTGGTCGAGGCCGTCGCCGAGGGGCTGGACAACGCCGAAGTGGCGGCGAGGCTGTTCATGAGCGAAGGCACGGTGCGCAACCACATCAGCTCGATCCTGGCCAAACTGGGCCTGCGCAACCGCACCCAGGTGGCGGTCATGTACTACCGCTCCGCGCAGGCCGGATAGCGGAGCGCCCACGAGGAGGCCGATGCAGCGATTGCCGCAGGAACCGCAAAGCGCTATCGGGGCGTCACTGGCCTGCGCAATGACCTGGAACTGCACGTGCTCAAGACCGCCCTCTCGAGCGAGTGCAGAAAGGACTTCAAGAGGGCGAAGAAACGTGGTCCTGATGTGTGACCGACGACGGTCATGGCGGGGTGGGTGAGACGGCGGCGGTGAACAAAGCTTCGGTCACGTTCCGATGTGGGCTTTGCGAAGTGCGGAGAGTCGCTCGGCGAAGCCATCGTGGTCGGAGCCCAGGTCGGGTGCGTTGTGTGCGGTCGTCGGGTCGATTCGTGCGCCGAGCCGTCCGAGTTCGATCAGCAGCGGCACTGTCGCCATGCCTTGTTCGGTCAGCGAGTACCTGCCCTGCTTGCCACGAGTGACTTCGTCCTTGGTGAGGAAGCCTGCTGCGACGAGATCGGTCAGTCGACGTGAGAGCACGGGGGCGCTGATGCGCTCCTCGCTGCCGGTGAGCAGGTCACGGAAGGAGCGTCGGTCGTGCAGGACGATGTCACGCAGGATCAGCAGGCTCCACCGGTCGCCGAGCATTTCGAGGCTCCGATTGATCGGACAGTGTGAGCGGGGCTGGGGAATCATCGGGCATCCTCGCTGGTAGTTGCATTTTGTTACCGCCTACTCTACTCTGGTTTTCAACTGATAACACATTGCAACCAGTTGCCGGGTTTCGCGGCACAGGAAGGACGCCATGAAAGCCTTTGTTCTGGAGAGATACGGTCAATCACTGCGCGCCGTCGACATGCCCGTCCCCGAACCCGGTCCGCGCCAAGTGCTCGTGAGGATGGTCGCCTCCGGTGTCAATCACGCCGATGAACGCACCCGTGTCGGTGAGTTCAAGGCCGTTTTTCGTCTCGACCTGCCGAAGGTGATGGGCGGGGAGCTTTCCGGCGAGGTGGTTGCCGTCGGGGATCAGGTCACGGAGTTCGCCGTCGGGGATCAGGTCTACGGCTACACCGGCGTGGTCGGCATGGGAACCTGGGCCGAGATCGTCGCGGTCGACGCCGAGACCTTGGCGCCCGCGCCTCGTGGCATTCCGCTGGCTCGAGCAGCTGCATTGCCGGTTGTCGCGCTGACCGCCTGGCAGGCGCTCGTGACGATCGGTCACCTTCAGCCGGGTCAGACGGTCCTGGTCCACGGCGGCGCCGGCGGTGTCGGCTCGGCCGTCATTCAACTCGCCAAACATCTGGGGGCCACTGTCGCCACCACGGTTTCGGCGGCCAGCGCTGAAACTGTCAAGGAGCTCGGCGCGGACATCATCATCGACTACCGCAACGACGACTTCGTCGAGAAGCTGACCAACACACCCGTTGACATCGTCGTCGACACCCAGGGGGGTGAGGTGAGCTTCCGGTCGCTTGAGGTGCTGCGCCGAGACGGGATCCTGATCGGTATCGCCGGAACGCCCGACCCGGCACTGGCCGACCAGGCCGGGGCCGGTTCGCTGGTCAAACTCGCCCTGTCCGCCCTCAGCCTCCGGTTGCGTCGCCGGGCCCGTAAACTCGGCGCGCGCTACCGGTTCCTGTTCATCGAACCCGATGGTGAGGCGCTGCGCATCATTGCCCGGCTCGTCGATGACGGCGTCATCAAACCCGCTGTCGATCGGGTCCTGCCCTTCGACGACACTTCCGAGGCACTCGATCAGCTGCTGGCCGGAGGAGTCCGCGGCAAGGTCCTTGTCACCACCATCCCGGAAGAGGCCACAACCCATGCCTGAGATCAACGTCGCCACTGGAGAACGCGCCACCCGATGGACCTCCGCCCCCACCCGACGCATCCGGGTCGACGGCGAGACCATCGCTTACCGTGACCTCGGGGTCGATGGTGGGATGCCGACCGTGCTGCTCACTCACCTTGGGGCCACCCTCGACGAGTGGGATCCGCGCATCGTTGACGCCCTCGCCGCCGGGCGTCGCGTCATCGCTGTCGATCTGCCCGGTGTCGGAGGCTCCACGGGACGCGTTCCGCGCACCATCAAAGGCATGGCCGATGCCGCCCGGGCCTTCATCTCCGCGCTGGGTCTGACCCGGATCGACCTCGTGGGATTCTCGCTCGGAGGATTCGTTGCCCAGCAGGTCGCCCTCGAGGCCCCGAGTCTGGTTCGACGGCTCGTTCTGACCGGCACGGGCCCAGCCGGAGGCAGGGGCATCAACCGGCCCACCGGTGCGGCCTACGTCTACATCGACATGCTGCGTGCAGTACTGGCCCGCACCGACGCCAAGGAGTTCCTCTTCTTTCCGCGTACGCCCGAGGGCAAGGCGGCAGCACGCAACTACCTCGCCCGGATTCGCGAACGGGTCATGGATCGGGACACCCCCATGACCCTGGGGGCATTTCGCGCTCAGCTCGCCGCGATCAAGGGCTGGGGTCGTCAGCAGTCGCATGACCTGTCCAGGATCACGGCTCCCACTCTCATCGCCAATGGCGACTATGACCGCATGGTTCCGATCTCGTTGTCCGAGGACATGCGCCAGCGCATTCCCAACAGCACCTTGGTCATCTACCCCGACGCTGGCCACGGTGGTGTCTTTCACCGCTACCAGGAGTTCATTCCGACGCTGTTGGCTCACCTCGACACGTGAGCTCCAGGGCCAATTCTGGTTCATGGCAGAGTTGCAGGGTGGAGGCCTTTGGCGGGCTGATTCAGGACACGAGTCGTCGATACGCGGCTCTGGCTTTCATCGCGTGAATGATCTCGACTTCACCGTCATCCCACAGCAACACGACGATTTCCAGGAGGCGGCCTGCCGTATCCAGCCCGATCCTCAATTCACGCTGCGGGTTCTCGTCATCCAGTGGTCCGCCTGCCAGTGCTGACCGCGCGGCAGTGATCGCGTCCTCGTCGCTGATCCCGTGTTTACGAGCGGACGGGGCGACGATCACGCGCGAGCCCACTCGCGCACGGCAGCCCGGATCGCAGCGGAGCGGTCCAGGCCCTCACGCTCGGCGCGCGCCATCAACTCGGCCAGCTCTTCGTCGGAGAATCGCGTCGGCACCACCCGGGAGGCGCTTCCCGCCCGTGGTGGGCGTCCCCAACGCTTCTGCAACTCCTCAACGTCATAGCCCGCTTCGGCCTCATCTGCCCATGCCTGAACCTGAGCATCCGAGACCTCGCGTCCCTGAATCATCCGCTTACCCATGACAACAGTGTATTACGTAATACAAATTGGTTGGATCCGGATCGTGTGGGGCGCCAAGGATTGGTTGTACCGTGGACCCCGCAAATGATCGCCTGTCTGGATCGCTTCCGTGAGGCGGATGCGATCATGGGGGCCGCTGCTTGTGGTGGAAGCAACGAGTAGGCGTTCCGTGTGTTTCGCGTGGAGTTGAACCATCCCGGGGTTGCTCTGGGACGTTACCCAAAGTCTTCGGCGATGACGCCTGGTGCGTGGTGGTCCGGATGCTTTCGGGGCAGGGTGCTTAAGGATCAGTCCGCCTGTGCTCTCATTGGTTCTTCGTTTGTCGCCTCCTCCGGTGGGCGGGGAACCGCTGGTGTGTCAGTAGAGGGCCGCGCCGGATGGGTCGGCCTTGCGGATGCGTTCGTTGACCAGCCAAGCGATCATCTTCGGGTCGTGGTGATCGAATATACGCGGGAAGGAGCCGTCGTCCAGGGCGGCGAAGGCGGCCATGTCCTCCTCGTCGAGGGAGAAGTCGAACACGTCGAGGTTCTCCTCCATGCGGGCCCGGCGCACCGACTTCGGGATGACGATCACGTCCTGCTGGATCAGCGCGCGCAGCGTCACCTGCCCGGCGGTTTTCCCGTGTTTCGCGCCGATAGCGGTCAGCACCGGGTTGGTGAAGATGCCGTTCTTGCCCTCGGCGAAGGGCGCCCAGGCCTCGTGGACCACGCCGAGCGAGGTCATGAACTCATGCGCCTCGGCGTTCTGGCGGAAGGGATGGGTTTCCACCTGGTTGACCATCGGCGGGACCTCGGTGAGCAGGGCAATGTCCGCCAGGCGGTCCGGGTAGAAGTTGGACACGCCGATAGCGCGCAGCTTGCCTGCTCGGTAGGCCTCCTCCAGGGCGCGGTACGCGCCGGGGAAGTCGGCGATCGGCTGGTGCAGGAGCATCAGATCGATGTAGTCCGTGCCAAGCAGGCGGAGGGACTCGTCGATGGAGGCGGCGGCCCGCTCCTGGGTGAGGTTGACCGGGGCGATCTTCGTCGTCAGGAAGACGTCCTCCCGGGCCAGACCGGAGTCTCTCAGGCCGGCGCCGACCTCCTCCTCGTTGGCGTAGGACTGGGCGGTATCGATCATCCGGTAGCCGACCTCGAGAGCTTCGTGCACGCAGCGCAGGGTCTCCTCCGGCGGGGTCTGGAAGACGCCGTATCCGAGGACCGGCATCTCGACGCCGTTCGCCAGGGCGCGGGTGGGAATAGTGGTCGCGGTATCGCTCATTGCTTGTGTGCTCCTTAGTTCTTTAGTTGGCTGTTGACTTTGCTCGGCGCGGGCCGCGCGCACGGAGGGTGTGGTGCGTAGGTGTCTAACGCGCCGTCGGACCGGTCAGAGGGCGAAACTCGTCACCCATTCGGTGACTTCGGCGGTAGTCGCGTCCTCCGAGAAGCGCCTGCCCTCCTGTCAGTTGCCAATTCCGGCCAGTGCGCCCGCCAGGAGGTTCCTGCGGGTGGGGGCGCCGTCGGGACTGCTCTGATCGAATGTGCATCAAGGCTCATCCCTTCACTCGTGATATTTCATGCCGCCGCGTCGATCGCCTTGCGCAAGGCGGGCAGGTCCCCGGCGCCGAAGGCGGTTCCGATCAAGTCTAGGCCGTACAGGACCGCGAAGCGCGTGATCGTGTACGTGGTCGCCCCCATTCCGGGCTCGGTGCGGGGCTGGTCGCCCTGGGTGAAGAACGCGAGCTTCCGGCCCGCCAGCCCGGCCGACGGTGCACCATACATGCGCTCGAAGAGGGTCCGGGGCAGGGCGCCGAGCGAGTGCCAATACACGGGCGTGCCCAGCACGATGACGTCCGCGGTGACAACCCGCGCCCGCACCTGCTCGAACCGGTCTCCGTCCGCTTGGGCGGAGTACAGGGGCTCAATGCGATAGTCGATGAGGTTCAGCGTTTCGTAGTCGAGCCCCGCGAGCAGGTCGGCCGCCATCCTGGCGGTGCGCCCGTCGCGGTGCGGGCTGCCATTGACGAAGAGGATCATGAAAGTCCTTGTCATTGAGGGTCGTTAGTCGAGTGTGCGGCTGGGGTGCCGTTCAGGCGCCGAGGCGGGCGAGATCAGCCTGCACGCGGGCGGGCTCATCACCGAGCGGTACGAGGTCCTGGTCGAGGGCGCCGCGGTCGGCGACCGTGTCCGGCTGCGTGGCGGCGAACAGCGTCTCGAAGTCGGTGACCGGTGCCCCTGGCCGGGAGAAGACCTCGACGGTGCGATGCTCGCCCGAGGGGTTGAGTGCACCCTCGATGAGCACCTGGGCGATGTGGTGGCGGTCCACGCCGGGCTGTCCCCCGACGAGGTCGCCCTGGCGCAGGTCGATCTGGGTGTCCTCCGCCCCCTGGTAGTCGAACCAGCCGGGGCGGACGATCGTGTAGGGGTGGCCGCAGGCGCGTACCAGCCGCTCGGCGCGGCGCTTCCAGTCCCAGGACTCGCCCGACGGGTGGGAGATGTACATGGATGTCATCAGGCTGATGTAGACCTCCGGCCGACCGGCGAGCGCATCCAGCAGCGCGGGCAGGGCGGCGTAGTAGTTGTGCTCCAGGTCGGAGTCCCCGCCGTGGGTGAGGATGACGATGTCGACGCCGTTGAGTGCCGCGGCCAGTGAGGCGGCGTCGGTGGGGGAGGCCTCTACGATCTCCGCCTCGGCGGGCAGGGAGCTGGCGGCCCGGGCGGCGTTGCGGGACTGGGCCCTGACGCTCAGGCCACGGGTCAAGGCTTCCTCGACGACGACGCGGCCCACCTGGCCGGTGGCGCCGATGACGAGGACGGTGCGGGATGCGGACATGCTGATGTTCCCTCCGTGAGAATTGTTCGGCCTGTGATTGATTGGGCTGCTTGGGTGATGTCGAGGCGGTCGCGCCGAGGCGGTGATGGGTCTCAGGCGGATGCGAAGGCCTGCTGCATGAAGTCGTCGTACTCCTCGATCCATCCGCCCTCGGCTCCGAAACCGTGCGGCCAGCCGTCGAGCACGCGGGCGCGCAGCGTGACACCGGAGCTCTCCAGCACCTCCACCTGCGCCTCGAACTGGTCGTAGAAGGGGTCCTTGGTGCCGTAGCAGTAGTAGGTCGGAACGGCTCCGGTGAGGCGGTTCGGATCGAGTTCCGCCACGGACAGGCGGCCGTAAAAGGAATAGATCATCGCGGTCGCGGCGGCATCGGCACTCACGGCGTCGAGCGCGTCCGGTGTGTAGTCGGCGTCGAGTTCGGTCGGGGATATGGCTCTGGACCAGTTCAGGATCGTCTCGCCGCACAGGATGCCGCCGGCGGAGTAGCCGCCCAGCGCGATGTGCTGCGCGCTGGGCAGGCTGTAGTCGGCGGCGTGGGCGCGCACGAACCGGGTGGCGCGGGCCAGGTCGCAGCCGGCCTCGGCCTGCGTGTGGGGCCGCACGCGGTAGTCGACGACGAAACAGTGGTAGCCGAGCGCGGACAGCCGTGCGGCCGTCGGATAACAGTCCGAGTTGTCCCCGCGCAGGGCGAAAGCCCCGCCCGCGCACAGGAGCACAGCCCCCTTGACGGTGGTGTTCCCTGCGGCGGGCACGCTCGTCACTGTGGGGCGGAAGCCCGCCGGGTCGTGGCCACCGCCGCCGGGTCCCGTGGTGGTGGGCGCATTGCCCTCCTCCCACAGGAACAGACACTGGCGGCGGGACGGATCCACCGTCGCCGTCGCGACCGTTGCTTCGACGCCGGCCGGGTCGGGGCTGACATGGCCGAGGTCCACCCCGGTGAAGTCCGGCTGGTCCATGGTGACGAGTTCCCGGACACCGGAAGGACCGGTGTTCGAGGCGCCGGGGTCGCCGGAACCCGTGGCCGAGTCGGTGCATCCGCTGACGGTGTGGCTAACGAAGAGGGCGCCGATGCCAGCGGTGAAGGTGCGTCTTGTGATGGTCATCTCCGTTTCCCTAACAGTTCTGTTGCGTGCCGGCCGGTTCCGGGTCACGGACCGGCGGCGTCGATCCGCGCCTGCCAAAAAGCGGCGGCATCCTCGATCCAACCCTCGGCGGCGGTCCCGATGCCGAGCCCGAAGCCGTGGGGCAGACCGTCGTAGGCGTGGAACTCCGACGGCGTCCCCGCGGCCGCGATGGCGTCGGTGCGTGCCTGCATGGTGCGCCAGGGAGCTATCCCGTCCGCAGTGCCGACACAGGCGTAGGTCGGCGGTTCCGTCCCGGAGATCTCCGAGAACCCCGTGTACTGCATGACGACGGTGCCCGGACCGGGTACGTCATCGCCCCCGAACCGGGAGGGGCCGTGGGAGCCGAGGGAGGCGGCCAGGCGCGCTCCCGCGGAGCCGCCCCACAGCGAGTAGCAGGCGGGGTTCACGCCGAACTCATCGGCGCGGGAGTGAATGAAGGAGACGGCGCGGGCCAGGTCCGCGCAACCGTTCCGAAGACTCGGGCGGTATTGCAGCGTGAAGGCCGCGTAGCCGTGGCGCGAGAGCCACAGGGCGTGCGGCATCGAGTCGTGGATGGAACCCACGTAAGCGAAACCACCGCCCGCGCTGCACACGGCCACGCGCGGACGCGCACCCGTCACCGTGCGCTGCGCCGGGAAGACGAACAAGCCGGTGTCCCTCAGGGTCGGGTCTGCCGACTTCTCCGCATCGGTGTAGATGTCGTGGAAGACAACCTCACCCCTCTCGCGGCGCCCGAGCAGGTCGCCCACGACGTCAACCGTGGTGTTCACGTTGACGAAGGAGTACCAGGGGAGCAGGCCGGCCACGTCGGCCAGGGTGTCACCGGGCCGGGGTGGGTTGAAGGTGATGGGGAACAGGAAAAGGCCGTAGTCCTCCAGCAGCGGGTTGCCGATGACATCGGCGATGAGCGTGTCACCGTTCACGGCTCCCTCACTTCCTGCTGTGCGTGGGCCCGGGTTTTCAGTGGGCTGCGTGCCCGAGGCCGGGGAGCAACTCGTGACGGCCGCGAGGATGACGGCCGCCACGGTGCCTCCCGTCGCGAGACCGAGTTCCCTGCGTGTCAGCACAGATCGCATGGACGAAGCGGCGCTCTCAGTACAGCGTTCCGCCGCCCAGCTGGTTGTTCTTGACGTAGTCGCGGAGCATCCACGTGACCGCCTTGGGGTCGTAGTGGTCGAAGATGCGCGGCAGGCTGCCGTCGTCGAGTGCGGCGAAGGCCGCCAGGTCCTCGGCGTGCAGCTCGAAATCGAAGACGTCGAAGTTCTCCTCCATGCGGTTGCGGTGAGTCGTCTTGGGGATGACGATGACGTCCTTCTGCATCAGCGCCCGCAGGATCACCTGCCCGGGCTTCTTGCCGTGCTTCTCACCTATCCCGGTGAGCACCGGGTTGGTGAAGACGTTGTTCTGGCCCTCGGCGAAGGGCGCCCAGGCCTCGTGGGCTACGCCGAACTCGGTCATCACCTCGTGGGCCGCGTCCTGCTGGCGGAAGGGGTGGGTCTCGATCTGGTTGATCGCCGGCGGGATCTCGGCGAGCAGGGCCACGTCGACAAGGCGCTCCGGGTAGAAGTTGGACACCCCGATGGCGCGCAGCTTGCCGGCCTTGTAGGCGTCCTCCATGGCGCGGTAGGCGCCGGGGTAGTCGCCCATCGCCTGGTGCAGGAGCATCAGATCGATGTAGTCGGTGTCCAACTTGCGCAGCGACTCGTCGATGGAGGCGGCCGCCCGCTCGTAGTTCATGTTGGCCACCCAGATCTTGGAGGTGATGAAGACCTCCTCGCGGGGAATGCCGCTGGCGCGCACGGCGGCACCGACGTCCTCCTCGTTGTCGTAGGCCTGGGCGGTGTCGATGAGCCGGTAGCCGACGTCGAGGGCCTCGGTCACGCAGCGTTCGGTCTCTTCGGGCGGGGTCTGGAAGACGCCGTAGCCGAGCATGGGCATCTCGACGCCGTTGTTGAGAGTCTTGCGGAGCATGGTGGTGTCCTTCCGGTGGTGTGAGGCGGTCGGGTCTGCTGGGAGTAGTCCTTGGATGTGGTGACGAAGAGCGGCAACTTTCCCGGTATCGGGTGGTAGGGAATTCTGGCCCTGCTGCATCAATTCTCGCCGGAAACCTGGCTTTGTAAAATGCAAATATCGAATCGGTTGATGCACGAAGTGCATGAGCTGGGGTGCGAACCGCCACCGCTGCGGTACGGAGGAATTGGGTGTGGAACTGGAGCAGCTGAGACAGCTCGACGCCATTGCACGCGAGGGCACCATAAGCGCCGCCGCCCGCGTCCTGCACATCTCGCAACCCGCCCTGTCTCGCTCGCTGGGGCGCCTGGAGACCGAACTCGGTCTGCGGCTCTTCGACCGTGCCGGGCGCCGTCTCGTGCTCAACGATGCCGGCCGTGTCGCCCTCGAACACGCACGCCAGCTTCTCCGCGACGAGCAGGCGATGCGCGGTGCTCTGGAGGACTTGGTCCGCCGCACCCGCGCGCTGCGGGTGGGGACTGTCGCGCCTGCGCCGTTGTGGCGGCTGACCGCGCTCATGACGGAGCGTTTCCCGGAACTCGTTCTGACGTCCCGGATGCTCCCCGAGGACGAGGTGGAATCCGGTGTTCTAAGTGGGGGAGCCGATCTCGGTATCACCCTGCACCCCGCGGCCCAGCCGGTGACGCGTTCGTGCCTGCTCATGGTGGAGAACCTCTCCGTCGTACTACCGGTCGGGCATCCGCTCGCGACGAGGCCGAGCGTGGGAACGGCCGAACTCGACGGCGAGACCTTCCTGCTCTTCGAGGGCATCGGATTCTGGCGTGGGCTGTGCGACGAACACTTCCCGAACTCGGAGTTCGTAGTGCAGGAGGACCGTGCCGTCTTTGAGCAGCTCACGCGCAGCTCGTCGCTTCCCTATTTCGTCACCGATGCACCCTTCTTCGCGGCCCGGCCGCTTGGCCGTGCGGTGGTGCCGATCCACGACGCCATGGCCCGCGCGGCCTTCCATCTGCTGGTCCGGGCCGGCGGTCGCAGGGAGGCCGTCGACGTCTTCGAATGGGTGTGTGACCGGTGAGGGACGCGGGCAGCGGCGGCTTTCCCCGGCCTCGGTGACCAAGGAATGGGGTGGCGAATCCTGGTTTGGCTGGCCTTTCCATCCCGGGTCGAGCAGCCCACCCGGTGGTTTCCTTCGACTGTGAGCAAACCGGGTGAACGGGCGGATGGTTCGTGCACCGTGCTCAAAAAGTCATGCATGAACGTGCACGAATCTTGCGTTTTTCCCGGTGAAAGCGCTTGGCTGTGCCTGTTCGAATGGTTCGGACGGTGACGAGGTCCCGCCTCGTCAATCCTCGCAGGGTGCCGCCCTGGCGTCGCCCGTGACAAAGTAGTCAGAACTGGAGTTCTAGAGATGTTCGCCATCTTCCTGTCGGAAGCAGTCGGTTCGATGCTGCTGATCCTCCTCGGCTGCGGCGTGGTCGCCAACACCGCGCTGACCAAGTCCAAGGGACAAGGAACAGGTTTTCTGTTCGTGAACTGGGGGTGGGGCCTCGCGGTGTTCGTGGGTGTCATCGCCGCCGCAAAGTCCGGTGGCCACCTGAACCCGGCAGTCACCATCGGTCTGCTCGTCAATGACATCGCCCAGGGAAAGCCCGCCATGGACT
>ERZ772986.1024-NODE-1024-length-16251-cov-5.277291_pt1 | contig 16251 bp, 10 predicted proteins | sample MGYA00511898_ERZ772986 | MGnify/ENA primary metagenome ERZ772986 (study PRJEB29015, sample SAMEA2737934) | human oral metagenome | biome: human oral; feature: human-associated habitat; material: dental | place: China | collected 2148 ... | reverse complement strand
ACAACCATGTACGTCCGCATTCTTATAACGGTTACCGTACGCCATTCGAAGCGAGGTATTCGTCATAAGTTTATTGGACACTTATGTTACAAAAATGCTTGACCACAACAAGCCACCTCTGTGCACCGGGGTGAACGGCTATAGCAGTAAGCCTTTTAACGCCCTGCTCAGGGCGATTGATGTTTAGCTGAATCAGCGAAGATCTGCCTCGATGGCGTAGAGCTCGCTGAATACATCCGGCAGGTCAGCCGGATCAAGATCTTCGACGCTGTGAGCGCCGTAACGCTGGAATACGGAATCGACGACCTCCGGCCCGACTTCCGAGCAGATGAAGGCAGCTGATTCCTCGATGCTTGCGACATAGTCGCTGTTGCTGATGTTTGACATAGTTTGTCTCCTTGTTTTGCTGGCTCCTCTTCCAGAGAAGGAGACCTGATAGTTGTTCTGTAAGGACCTCACTGGATGGCGGTTGATCGGACCGTCTATCGGTTCCTTACGTGTTCTTATCTGCGTCCTTAACGCAAACATTTAGTTTGACTTTTGAACGTCACCGTGCTATACTAATGTAGTCGTCTTATGCATGGCACGACTCCGTTTCTAAAGTCGCTTTTAATATACGAAATCGAATTTTTGATCTGGGGATAGTTTGGTACGGCATGGTACGGCGTGGTACGAAAGTTGTGAGGAGGGATGGCATTGGAATTCAAAACCTTGTTCCAGATTTTGAAGAAGCATCTGGCTGATGGCTACGATGTGCCTCATTTCTTTCGTGATCTTATGGCCATGCTTACAGAGGTTACTGAGGAGGAATGGGGAACTTCAAAGGACCCTTCTCAAGAAGGAAAAGATAAGTCACTACGGAGTTATGCGAAGCGTGGACTTCCGAAGAAGCTTGCGCAGACTATCGTTTATAGACTCACTCCGGAGAACACGATTGACAGCATAAATAGCCATGGTGAAATACAGCGACGGCTGCTTGCAGAGGATTTGAAAGGCTATGATCCGGACATCAATGCAGGCAATGTTGCCGAGAAGGTTGCTGATTGGCTGGTCGAAATCGTTCAGGTCTCTGCCGGACTTGTCCCGCAGGACGAACTGACTAAACAGAAACAGCAGCAACTTGACGCACAGTTGAAGAGCAAGTATGGCGATTATCTGCTTGCCGAGGAGGAGAACCACTGTGCATTCCCTGGCTGCGGACGCGAACTTGTTCTGACGAAGGATGGCAGTATCTCCTATGCGTACGAGGTGAGCTTGATTGATAAAGCCGCACCGGCGGCTCCCTATAATCTTCTGGCGATGTGTCCGCAGTGTCATGCGACATATCTTCTTGATTCCAACAAAAAGCTGTGCAAGGAGTTGCAGGAGACGAAGAAGGTTCTGGCAACGCACAGGCAGAACGTACATATGTTGGATGATCTCCCTTTGGAAAAGGGAATCGTTAGTGTCATAACGAGAATTGCTAAACTCAATGAGAAGGATCTTGCAGACGCATCGCTTGATCCCAAGGAGATAAAACAAAAGCTTGATCCGTCAAAGGACACGGCCATCTACTACGCAGTGAACAATTATGTCGGCGTTTACTTTGTACGGATCAGGGAAATCATGATTAATCTTGATAAGCGCAGCGTCATTGACTATGAGGAAATCCAAGATCAGATGCATGCACTGTACCGTCGGTTGAAGAAGGCGAAGAAAACTCGTCTTGAAATATTCAATGAGATAACGAACAAGGTACATCGCGTATCGTTGCAGGATGAAATCTACTGCCAGATCGTGGTTGCCTACTTCGTTCAAAGCTGTGAGGTGTTCGATGCAATTACCGAATAAGCTCTATTCATATGAAGAAAGCACCCTGGCTTTGCTGCCGAGGGTGCTGAATGAAATGAGAAACGGGCCGGTCTCCGTAGGAGAACTGTATCTATCGATGAAGCGGAACCTTAAGGATCCTACGGATTTTCTATCCGCAATGGACTGCCTTTATGCTCTGCGAGCTATAGACATGAATGATGACGGGGAGGTTTTCATATGCTTAAGGAAATGAGATCCCCAGCCTTCAGGAAAGACGGCAAAGAAAGACCGCCGATAGTTTTCCACAAGGGGTTGAATGTTGTTCTTGGAATGGAAAACGGGAAGAATTCAATAGGAAAGTCCTCTGCAATGCAGGCTATCGACTTTGTGTTCGGAGGAAGCACATATATCAAAGGCGATGGTGTAAAGCATGTGGGACACCATACCGTTTTCTTCACGTTTGAATTTGACGGGCAGGAATACCGCTTTGCAAGAAATACAGGAGAGCCGGACATCATTCAAGTTTGTACGGACGGATATGTTCTGACCGGAGAGACGAAGGGCAAAAGCGAATTTGTTGAATGGTTAAAAGAAAAATATAGCATCGACTATCCCGGTTTGTCCTTCCGATCCACACTGAGCAGTTTCTTTCGGATGCATGGAAAAAGCAATGTGAGCGCCCAAGAGACTCCGCTGTATGGTGTACGCGGCGACAGCATGCAGAAATCATTGGACCGGCTTGTCAAGCTCTTCGACCGATATAAGGACATTGAGGCTTTCAATAGCAAGCTGAAGGAGCAGGACGATAAGCTCTCTGCATACAGGGCCGCTCAGAAGTATCAGTTTGTGTCTGACCTTGTAGGCGGCGATAAACAATATGAAGCAAATGCCGCCAAGATTCGCTCTCTGCAGGAGGAACTTGACAATCTCACTTCTGAGCAGGTGGAGGTGTATTCCGAAGAAGATATCGAAAAGCAGCAGCAGAAGGCTGAGCTTCGTGGGCGAAGGCTGAAAATCGAGACACAAATCGAGGCAAAGCAGCGTCGGTTGAAGCTGCTGGAAATGAGCCTCGAGTATGGCCTGTATCCGTCGCAGGCTGATCTGCAATCATTACAGGAGTTCTTCCCTGACGTGAACATACGGAAACTCTACGAGGTGGAGAACTATCACAGGAAGCTTGCCAGGATTCTCGACGACCAGTTTGCAAGTGAAAGACAGGCTGTCCTTGTTGAGATCGAGGATCTGGAAGAACAGCGCAAGGAAGTCAACGAGCAGATAAAGGTACTCGGATTTGTGGGAAACATCTCCAAGGAGTTTCTGGACAGGCATTCGGAGCTCAAAGGAACCATCGATGCACTGAAAAAACAGAACGAATCGTATCTGACACTTCGGGATTTGAAGGAAGCAAAAAAGCTCGCAAACGATCAGCTGAAAAACGCAATACGGCAGATACTGAGCGATATTGAACAGACCATAAACGCGAAGATGACAGAGTATAACGACACACTGTATGCGGAGCACCACAATCCGCCAAAACTGACAATCAAGGAATACAACAGCTTCACGTTTGAAACCAAAGGCGATGACGGAACCGCAGCTGCCTACAAAGGAATGATCATATACGACCTCGCTGTACTGAATATAACAGGTCTACCGGCAATCGCACATGACTCCCTCCTGTATGGTGACCTGGGATTCAAACTGGTAGAGGGAATCATGAAGCTGTACGAACAGAACGAAAAGCAGATATTCATTTCCTTTGACAAACAGTCTGCGCATACTTCTGAAACGCAGCGGATACTGGAGAGCCACACGGTTCTGAAACTGGCTGACGGAGACGGAAAGCTATATGGCCAGTCATGGGATATAGAGACAGAGGACGAGTCATGAAGAGAAAAATGAGCTATAAGAAACTATGGAAGTTGCTGATTGACAGAGATATGAAGAAAACAGATCTAAGAACAGGTGCGGGCATCAGCTCGTCTTCTCTCGCCAAACTCAGCAAAGACGAAAACGTCACGACTGATGTCTTGCTTCGAATATGTGATTCCCTAAACGTTGATTTAAAGGACATCGCTGAAACAGTTCCTGACGATGAACGAAATCAAGTAAAGGTAGAACATCGTCGCCGGGCGTCAAATCACTCTGCGAACGTGTCGACAACAGAATAAAAAGTGAGGAGCAGCATACAAATATGAGCAGGCTTGAGGATATCACTGCTGGCAGTACCGTAAAGGGAATTGTCGGCAATGAGCCGGTAACAATCATTGCGGTGCAATGGTATGGAACTGGCGTGATGGAAATTACATATAAAGATACAAAGGGAGTTCCGGGGACCCAGCTCTTGTACCGGGAAAGCGAGCCAAGCATAGAAGTTCTTTCACAGCATCTTCCATGGAGCTTTGATGCGGACGCGAATCAGATGAAGCTGGCGTCAGAGGCCTATAGAATTAGCCTTGCACATCTGTTTGATCCATATTTGGCCGTGCATACTTCAGCAGTAGAACCGCTTCCACATCAGATTTCTGCGGTTTATCAAGAAATGCTGCCGCGTGTTCCGCTTCGATATGTGCTGGCGGATGATCCTGGAGCAGGCAAGACGATCATGACTGGCCTCTACATTAAAGAATTGATGGCGCGAGGCGATTTGAAACGTTGCCTCATCGTTGCTCCCGGAAGCCTCGTTGAGCAGTGGCAGGACGAGCTGTTTTCCAAATTCAATATCAAATTCGAGATCCTGACTAACGACAGGATGGAATCTGCAGTCTGCGGAAATATCTTCACAGAAGTTGATCGCTGTATCTGTCGCATGGACAAACTTGCGAGAAACGATGATCTGCAGGCAAAGCTGAAGGTTTCCGAGTGGGATCTGATTGTAGTTGATGAAGCCCATAAGATGTCTGCGACAGTCTGGGGTGGTGAGGTCAAATACACACGCCGTTTTCAGCTCGGTAGACTGCTTTCCAATATTACGCGGAACTATCTGCTACTGACTGCTACGCCTCATAACGGCAAGGAGGAGGACTTCCATTTATTTCTGTCGCTCATCGATCCAGACAGATTTGAAGGCACGCACAACACTTCACAGCAGGCTGTCGATGTCAGTGATGTCATGCGTCGCCTTGTTAAAGAAGAACTCTTGAAATTTGACGGCACACCACTGTTTCCAGAGCGTCGTGCCTATACAGTCAATTACGATCTGTCTCCGCAAGAGGCAAAACTGTATCAGGCTGTAACAGAATACGTACAGGAGGAATTCAACCGCGCGGATAAGCTGAATAATGAACGAAAAGCAACTGTCGGATTTGCATTGACCATCCTTCAGCGCAGGCTGGCTTCTTCGCCGGAAGCGATCTATCAGTCATTGAGGCGGAGACGCGAACGGCTTGAGCATCGACTGGCTGAAAAACGTCTCGGAAAACGTGCCGACGAATACAAGAATCCCGACTGGGATGAAGACATGGACGACGATGATCTCTCCTCCGAAGAGCAGGAGCAGATGGAAGAACAGGTCGTTGACCACGCCTCCACCGCGGCCACAATCGCTGAACTCGAAGCAGAAATCAAAACACTAAAACGCCTTGAAAAGATGGCAAACGATGTCAGAGTAAGCGGTGTTGACCGCAAATGGGAAGAACTTTCCAAGCTCCTGCAGGACAATAAGTTTATGTACGGCGAAAATGGTCAGAGGGAAAAGTTGATCATCTTCACTGAGCAGAAAGATACATTGAACTATCTGGCCGGAAAGATCCGCTCTCTTCTTGGAAATGATGAAGCCGTAGTAACAATACACGGTGGGATGCTCCGCAACGATAGGAGAAAAGTCGAGGAACTGTTTAAGCAGGATGTCGGCGTCCGAATTTTGATTGCTACAGATGCCGCTGGCGAAGGTATCAACCTCCAGCGTGCGCACCTGATGATCAACTATGATCTTCCGTGGAATCCAAATCGTCTTGAGCAACGGTTTGGACGTATTCACAGAATCGGGCAGACAGAAGTCTGCCATTGCTGGAACCTCGTCGCGTCTGAGACACGTGAAGGCTACGTATTCCAGCGGCTTCTTGCAAAACTCGAGGAGGAGCGTGAAGCTCTTGGTGGGAAGGTATTTGATATCCTAGGAAAGATGACTTTCAACAACAAGCCTCTGCGCGATCTTCTGATTGAGGCAGTCCGCTACGGCAATGATCCTGAAGTACGAGCAAGATTGAATCAGGTCGTTGATAAATCCATGGACCCTGAGGTATTCCGTCAGCTGATAAAAGAAAATGCGCTGACTGATGACGTCATGGACATCCATACGGTCAACGCAATCAAAGAGGATATGGAGCGGATTGAGGCCCATAAGCTACAGCCACACTTCATCGAAGCATTCTTTCTCGAGGCATTCAAAGGCCTGGGTGGGCGAATCCTGCCACGTGAAAAAGGCAGATACGAAATCACCTCGGTCCCCTACATCGTACGGAATCGCGACATGCAGATTGGTTTCGGAGAATCTGTCCTGAAACGATATGAGCGCGTTTGCTTTGACAAGGAATACTGTACTATCCCCGGTAAGCCGCAGGCGGATCTGCTTTGTCCGGGACATCCGCTACTCGAAGCTGTAATCGATATCGTCCGGGAGAAAAACGTTGATGTGATGAAGCGTGGTGCGGTCTTCATTGATGATGACGATTACAGCACAGATGCCCGATTGCTCTTCTATATCGAAGACTCTGTGCAAGATGGAATTACAACGAAAGACGGAAACCGTCGAACCATCTCAAAACACATACATTTTGTGGAATTGAAGGAAGATGACACTGCTTCCAATGCTGGTTATGCACCGTATCTTGATTACCGGGCAACGGAACCGGATGAATACACTGCGGTTCATAACTGGATGCAGACTCAGAATTGGCTGATGAGCGGGGTTGAGGACAAGGCAAAGGGTTATGCTATTCAGGATCTGATTCCTCAGCATTTTGCAGACGTCAAAAAGCGCAAGGAGACGATGCTGGATAAGACGGAGAAAGCTGTAAAAGAACGACTGACTGCTGAGATTCAGTATTGGGATTATCGTGCCGCCGAACTTGCGCAAAAAGAAGCAGCAGGAAAAACGAATGCCAAGTTGAATTCTAAACTTGCAGCCAGAAGAGCCGATGATTTGACAAACAGGCTGCAAAGCCGTCTTGCTGAGATCGAGAAGGAACGGAGAATCTCTCCGATGCCGCCGCTCATCACTGGAGGTGCGTTGGTGATACCGAAGGGCCTATTACACAAGCTGACAGCGAAGCCAATGCCTGATACGTTTGGACAAGGTGACCGCCAAAGCGTGGAATATGCTGCAATGAATGCAGTCATCCATATTGAATCAGACTTGGGCTTTAGGCCGAGAGATGTGAGTGCAGAGAAGTGTGGATATGATGTGGAATCATTCATTCCCGATAACATGCGTCAGCGCTTAAATTCGTATGCACTCCGCTTCATCGAGGTAAAAGGCAGGCAGAAAGGCGCGACAACGGTTACCGTCAGCAAGAACGAAATATTGACAGCGCTCAACAAGCCGGATGAGTTTATTTTGGCCATAGTGGAAGTAGATGGCGATAAAACACATACCATCTATCTGAAACATCCGTTTAAGAATGCGCCAGATTTCACAGCGACAAGTATAAATTACGATATACAGGATCTGATTCGAGAGTCAGAAGTTCTGTATCAAAAGTGAGGACATTATGGCAACAAAGAAACTGATAGAAGTGGCATTGCCACTTGATAAAATCAACGATGGATGTGTGCAAGAAAAGAATCCTTTTTTGAAAAAACATCCGAGAAGTATGCATCTGTGGTGGGCAAGGCGTCCACTTGCAGCTGCGCGTGCTATTCTTTTTGCACAGTTAGTTGATGATCCGTCATCTCATCCTGATCTATTTCCCACAGAAGAGGATCAAGAACGAGAAAGGAATAGGCTTTTTTCAATTATAGAAAAAATATCTTCGTGGAAAAATATTAATAATGAAAGGATAATCGAGGAAGCAAGGACAGAAGTTAAGAAAAACTGGGTTCGTGCATGCAATGAGTCAGAAAACAAAGGTCACTATGAGCCTGATGAGCCACCATGGGTTCATGATCCTTTTGCCGGTGGTGGAAGCATTCCTTTAGAGGCTCAAAGGTTAGGATTAAATGCTGTTGCTTCTGATCTTAATCCGGTAGCAGTACTGATTAACAAGGCACTGATAGAGTATCCACACATGTTTTCGGGAATGAAACCCGTCAATCCTGAATCTGAAATGGTCATAGAGGGAGCTTGGAATGGTGCGGAAGGATTAGCTGCAGATGTCAGATATTACGGAAATTGGATGCGAAAAGAAGCAAAGCAACGAATTGGTAAGTTATATCCTAAAGTAGTAGATGAGAACGGTCAGCAACACGAAACTATAGCCTGGATTTGGTTTCGCACTGTTAAATGTCCCAATCCGCTTTGTGGCTGTAATATGCCTTTGGCGAGTACTTTCGACCTTTCTACCAAAAAGGGAAATGAAGCTTGGGTTTCGCCAATTTTGGATTATAAAAACAAAAAGATTACATACCGAGTTAAGCACGGCAAAAACACCGAACATATATCTGCAAAACTGGGGCGTGGAGCCAAATTTCGCTGCATTATGTGCGGTGAGATGGCTACTGATGAATATATAAAACAAGAAGCTGCAGCTGGTAGAATGGATGAGGACTTAGCTTGTGTTGTTGGCAATAGCAAAAACGGACGAGTCTATATCTCTCCTGATGACTATCAGGAAAAGATAGCACACGTTGAAAAGCCAAAGAATTGTCCAAACGAACAGTTACCATATGATCCTCGAAATATTTGGTGTGTTAATTACGGTGTAGACACTTATGACAAATTATTCTCTAACAGGCAATTAACAGCAATGACAACTTATTGTGATTTGGTTGCAGAGGCACGGTCGCAAGCAATAAAGGACGGAGCTTCTGACGAATATGCTAACGCTATTGCGGTATATTTAGCCTGTGGGGTAAGCCAATTAAGTAGATACTCTTGCAAAGCTTGCGGCTGGAATAAAACCAATGAGAATGTTGCTCAGGCTTTTGGTCGTCAAGCAATTCCTATGTTATGGGATTATGCTGAGTCAAATACGCTGGAAGGAAGTTTAAACATAACATCAACTATAGAATGGCCGGCTTCAGTTATTGCTGATTTGGGTAGGAAAGGTCTGTCTGTTCAAGCTGATGCGCAGACTCAAACTATTTCAAAAGGGAAAATTGTATCAACTGATCCTCCTTATTATGACAATATAAGCTATGCAAATCTTTCTGACTTCTTCTATGTATGGTTGCGAAAGTCTCTAAGAAATATTTGTCCTGATCTTTTCAGTACAATGCTTGTTCCTAAACAAGAAGAATTAATAGCTTCTCCTTATCGGCAAGGAAGTAACGAAAAAGCTGAGGAATTCTTCCTACATGGAATGAGTTATGCAATGAGACAAATTGCCGATCAGGCGCATCCGCTATATCCGGTAACAATTTACTATGCATTTAAGCAATCTGAAGTATCTGATAAAAACGGTGTGTCAAGCACTGGTTGGGAAACTTTCTTAACAGCATTATTACAAGCTGGCTTTGTTATCACAGGTACCTGGCCAATACGAACTGAGAGGACAAAGGGACTTAAGGGAAACGTTAATGCACTTGCTTCTTCGATTGTTTTGGTTTGTAGAAAACGACCTGATGATGCTCCACAAACAACGCGAAGAAATTTAATTGCAGAGCTGCGAAGAGATTTGTATCCGGCTTTAAAAAAGCTTCAAGGAAGTAATATTGCCCCTGTTGATTTAGCTCAAGCGGCAATTGGTCCAGGTATGGCTGTTTATTCAAAATACAGAAGAGTTCTTGAGGCTGATGGAACAGAGATGTCTGTTCGAAGTGCTCTGCAGATTATTAATGAGCAAATCGATCTGTATTTCAACGAGCAGGTTGGCAGCATGGATACAGCCAGCCGCTTCTGCGTAGACCTGTACATGCAATGTGCTTATAACGACATCAAGTATGGCGAAGCCGAGGTGTTGGCAAATGCAAAGGGAACCTCAATTCCGATGATGGCTTCGCACGGCGTGCTCTATGCTAAGGGCGGTATCGTACATCTGAAAGAGCACAAAGACCTGCCTGAGAAAGTTGACACGAATGAAGGCAACATATGGATGCTGACTCAGCAGCTCACCTACGCAATGGAAAAAGGTGGTGTAGAGGCTTGTGCCAAGATTGTAGCCTCCATGTTTGGCAGCAATACGGAGAACGCAAAAGACCTGGCTTATCGACTTTACACCATCGCAGAACAGAAGAAATGGGCCAATGAGGCGTTTGCCTACAATGCGCTGGTAGTTGCATGGCCAGATATACAGAGCAAAGCAGCGGAACTTAAGGCGGCTGTACCTGAGCAGATGTCCTTGTTCGATAATGGACTGACAGGAGGAGAATAATAACATGTTAATGTCGAAGGGAGGCGAAGTATTCCCGTGAGAAAAATGATAGAGACCGCGCTTCCTTTAGCGGCATTGAACGCATCGGCAATTGCGGACAAGGCTAAGAAAGGCCATCCAGGTAATATGCATCTCTGGTGGAATCGCAGCCCGATTGATTCTTCCGCCGCTTTATTGGAAGCGGCAATAAAAGACGATCCTGTTGAAGCAGGACAATCAGAAACCGCCAGGAAACATTTGATAGATGAACTTGCACGCATTGCTTATGGCGAAGATAACGGGCACCTGAGTGCGAATATCTCGTATCCAACAGTCTGCGATCCGTTTTCAGGATTCGGTGGGCTGACAATCGCGGCACAGAGGCTTGGATTAAAAATCAATGCCGGAGACTTGAATTCGGTAGCTACACTTCTGACAAAGGCAGCCGCAGAAATACCAGCCGGATTCACAGACTGCAAGGCTATAAATCCTGAAGCCGAAAACAGGATGTACTTTGGCGCGGAAGGTCTCGCAACCGATGTCGCTTACTATGGAAAGCGGGTAAAAGAAAAAGCGTTCAAGCAGCTTTCTGCTTCATATCCTAAAGTGCAAACGAACAAAGTAAAAAAATCTATGGCCTATTCTTGGATATGGGTTCGAACGATGAAGTGCCCAAATCCTGCATGTGGTTGTCAGATGCCGATGGCCACCAGCTATGTGCTTTCCAAGACAAAAGGCCATGAGTACTGGGCTGAACCGACGGTTTCTGGAAAGTATGTAAATTTCCAGATTCATCAAGGAGTTTGCCCCAAGGATAAAGAGACGAATAAGCACGGAAGCAATGGTGCGAAGTTTATCTGTCCGGCGTGTGGACAGATCACAAAAGATGATGATGTAAAAAGGGCTGGACAAGCACATGAATTGCATCTTCAGCTTATGGCAATCTGCGTACAAAACGAGCAGGGACGTTTTTACCTTCCACCGGATGAAGAACAGATCAACGCAGCAAATGTTGCTATGTCGGAAGATGTCCCGGTCGGAGCTCTTCCTAACAATACAAGATGGTTCAGCCCTCCGGGGTTTGGCATGAAGGATTATGCTGATCTATACACGCCACGGCAGCTTCTTTTGATGACGACATTGTGTGATCTGGTTTCCAAAGAGATGACACAGGTTACAAAAGACGCAGTAGCTGCCGGAGTGCCAAGCGACGGGAGATCATTATCCGACGGTGGAACAGGAGCACTTGCATATGGTCAGGCGATTGGTGTTTATCTGGCGCTTGTTATAGGGAAGCTTGCCAATTTTCAGTCTTCTATCTGTACGTGGGATAATAGGAATGGAAATGTTCGTGCAGCTTTTACGAGACAAGCAATCCCGATGACATGGGTTTTTGCCGAAGGGAATCCTTTTTCAACGCCAACAGGGAATTATGACACCATGTTGCAAAATGTGGTGGATTCGGTTGCGAGGTTAAGGGCTCATTCCAGCATATCAGTCACACAGAGAAACGCCCGTACTATGAAGTTTCCGGAGAACGCGATCTTATTTACTGAGCTCCCGTACTACGATAATGTTGGATATGCGGATCTATCGGACTATTTCTATATATGGCTTAGAAGGTGTCTGAAGAATGTATATCCGGATTTGTTTGAAAAGGTAGTGACCTCTAAAGAGGAACTGTCTTCTATCCCGGAGCACTACAATGGAGATACATCGAAGGGTATTAATGACTATCGACTTGGAATTCGAAAGATGCTCGAACATTTTTATGAGAAAGCGTCCTCGAATTATCCTTCGATTCTGTTCTTCGAATACGGGAAACAAGATGATAAAGCAATCAGTCAGAGCAATGAATCTGAGTTGTCCCCTTTTGAGTATTTGTTAAACAGCCTCATTCAAGCGGGATTCGGTGTCACAGGAATCTGGCCGGTACGAACAGAAAAAACAAACCAGAAATTTGAATCTTTCCGTGTGGCGGTGAGCTTTCGAAAAAAGCCAGAAAAACAGCCAAGTGCCACACGAAGAGGATTTATCAATACGTTAAAAAGGGAGCTCCCTCCCATTTTGGACACCGCATATTCTTTCAATGTCAATGATGAGGATAAGCTGGTGACAGGGCTTGGCTTGGGAATGCAGCTTTTTACTGGATTTGATAAGATCATCAATGCTGATGGGTCTGAATTGCAAATCCATGACGCGCTTCAGATCATCTGGCAGGAAGTCATGGATTATTTGAATGCACATGTTGCTGATGCAGATACGGAGGAGGAATAGCTATGCAAGAGAATGTTGAACTTGTCCAGAAAGGATTTCGTATCCTTCTTTCACAGCTTTCCGGATACATCGGAATGGAAATGTCACGAGTCTATGGGAATGACTGGTGGCGGGAAGTACTTGACGCGTTAAGCGATCAATACGACCTTCCAGCAAACGGAGAATATGGAGACCTCCTCGATTCGTTGGATATTGCAAACTGCCTCCGCCTGATTGATCGACGCTGGAGAGATGTATTCAGTCAGAAGATGTCCAAGAGCTACAGAAACTGGGCTTCTGAACTGATGGGCGTTCGCAACACCGTATCTCATGCTGGCTCAAACGATTTAACGCAGGCTTATACCGAACGCGCATTGGATACCATGGCACTCCTGTGCGAACCGATAGACGGTGAAGCTACAGAGAAAATTCGAGCAATTTATCGCAAGGTTCGTTATGGCAATGAACATGGCTCAACAGCGAACAAAGAAAACGCTGCGTCTGCTGAAGAGGCCAAGCTGAAAAAGAAAACCGTCTCGGCTGCGGTGCTCACAAAGAATGTCGGTAAGAATCTCCCAAGCTGGCGTGACGTCATGGAACCGCATCCAGATGTAGCGGAAGGACGCTATAAGGCAGCGGAATTCGCTGCGGATCTGGCCCAGGTCGCCAGCGGCGAAGGCGCTTATGAATATAGAGATCCGGTCGAGTTCTTTGCCCGTACCTATGTGACAGAAGGAATGGCTGGATTGCTCGTTGAATCATTAAAACGGGTAACAGGCCAGTCTGGAGAACCTGTCATCCAATTGAAGACTGCATTTGGTGGAGGAAAGACACATAGCATGCTTGCCCTTTACCACATGCTTCACGGAAAAACCTCCATCGAATACATACCCAACTTGAAACCGGTACTGGATAGAACTGGTCTTACCGAACTTCCCAAGGCGAATGTAGCGGTTCTCGTCGGGACAGCACTTGATACCACGCAGAAGAAAAAACCTGCGAATTTACCTGGATACACTGTCAGTACAATCTGGGGAGAAATGGCGTATCAGCTTGTAACTTCCGCAGAAAAGCCCGAACTCTACGCAAAGTACATCCGTGAGGCTGATAGAAAAGGTGTATCTCCGGGTTCCGAAAACCTGAAGAACTTGTTTAACGAGTGTGGCCCTTGCCTTGTTTTGATGGACGAGCTCGTTGCTTATGCAAAGAAACTTTATGGCGTAGATGGGCTCCCGGCAGGTTCCTACGACAATTTCGTTACATTCATTCAGGAAATTACGGAGGCAGCGAGAGCAAGTGAGAACAGCCTCGTGGTGGCGTCTATTCCTGAGTCAGATATAGAAATTGGAGGAACCGCAGGAAAAACAGTCCTCGATACAATTGAGCATACATTTGGGCGTATGGAATCCATCTGGAAACCTGTTGCGGCAAATGAAGGCTTTGAAGTAGTGCGCCGTCGACTCTTCTTGGATTGCAAGAACACGGAAGCACGGGAAGCAGTTTGTGAGGCCTTCAGCAAAATGTACCAGGAGAATCCATCAGATTTTCCGCTCGAAGCAAAAGAGGTTGAGTATAAGCAGCGTCTTATTTCGTGTTATCCGATTCATCCCGAGGTCTTTGACCGTTTGTATGGGGATTGGGCAACTCTCGAGCGCTTCCAGAGGACGCGCGGTGTTCTGCGACTTATGGCGGCTGTAATCCATGAATTGTGGATGGCAAACGACGAGAGTGCAATGATCATGCCGGGTTCTATTCCGCTTGATACTCCAAATGTTCGCGATGAACTTGTGCGGCATCTTCCTGACACATGGAACAGTATCATCGACCGTGAAGTGGATGGCAAGCAGTCTATTCCGTATCAAAAAGATAAGGACAATCCTCGTTATGGGCAAAGCCTTGCATGCCGGAGAATAGCACGGACGATTATGCTTGGTAGCGCTCCGAGTACTTCAGCTATTCGCGATCAGGGAATTCGTGGCCTTGAGATTAGTCGCATCTTGCTTGGAACTGTACAGCCAGATGAGAACATCGCTAATTTCAGAGATGCTTTGAATACACTGCATGGTTCTCTTTCCTACCTCTATAACAATCCGAACGGAAATAGATTCTGGTATGACACGAAGCCGACACTGCGCAAGACAGCCGAGGACCGTGCATCTCAGATTTCTCAAGCAGATGTGGAAATGGAGATTGAGAGCAGGCTAAAGAAAATTCGTAGAGAAAATCCCTTCGCTGGAATCCATGCCTGCCCGGCTTCTTCGAATGATGTCCCGGATGATCAGGCAGTCAGACTTGTAATTCTGCGGCCACGAGACACATATAAACGGAACAGTAAAACGTGTTTCGCCATTGAAAAAGTAGAGGACATTTTAAATAACCGGGGAACGTCGCCTCGCGTTTACAAGAACATGCTTGCTTTTATGGCTCCAGACATGGATAAGATTGGAGCTGTCGAGCAGGAAGTGAAGCGCTTCAAAGCCTGGACTTCTATCATGTCTGACAAAGATGATCTGAATCTTGACGGCGGACAGGTCCGTGAAACTGACAATAATTTGAAGAGAAGCAATGACACTGTAGACGCCAGACTAAAGGAAGCGTATTGCTGGTTGTTGGTTCCCTATATTGATCAGTACGGTGATATGAAGACGGTTCAATGGGAAATCAGCGATGTAGGTGGCGGGAATGATAGTCTTCCGACAAAAGCTTCACGTAAGATGCTGCAAGCAGAGCAGATTATTACCAAATGGGCTCCCGCGCTCCTTCAGATGTGCCTTGACGATATCCTATGGAAAGATTCGAATGACATTACGGTAAAAAAACTGTGGGATTATTTAACTACATACTGTTATCTGCCACGTTTGTCCAGCTATTCCGTTTTGGAAGAAACCATCTGCCAAGGTGTGGCTTCTATCGAATACTTTGCTCTTGCGGCAGCATTTAATGGAGAAAGGTACATTGATCTTAAGTTCAATAAGTCAGTCTTCTCGATTAATCCTTCTGATCTGCTCGTTAAGGTTGATGTTGCGAAAAAGCAGATTGAAGCAGAAAGAAAAGCCGAAGAGGAACGCAATAATGAAGGATCGGGACAGTCAAGCTCTTGGGCCGAGTTAAGTGGTTCGAGCACAGGTGGATATACTCCAAGTGGCAATGGCACTTCGACAGTAGAAGAAGGGACGAGCAAAGTTGAATTAGACCCTGTTCCTAAGAACAAGCATTTCTACATGTCGGTCAAACTTGATAACACCCGAGTGAACCGCGACATGAACAACTATGTCCAGGAGATCATTCAGCATCTGATGTCTGTCGACGGTGCTGATGTAGAGATGAAGCTTGAGGTTCAAGTGCAGGCTCCTAACGGTATTCCGTCCACGACGGTAAGGACTGTTTCCGAGAACTGTAAGACATTGAAAGTTGATGACTTCGGATTTGATGATTAAAGCCTATTCGATAATGGCTAAAGGAAGAATGGATGAAATGGCAGCAATTCATCCGTTTGCAGATGGAAATGGGCGCATGGGCCGGATGTGGCATAGTCTGCTTCTGGGGAAATGGAATGAGATATTCTACTGGCTGCCGATCGAGGAACTGATTCGCTCTCGACAGCAGGAGTACTATAGTGCGCTAGGTAAATCGGACAGGCAATCTGTTGTGGTCAAGCATTTTTGTAACATAAGTGTCCAATAAACTTATGACGAATATCTCGCTTCGAATGGCGTACGGTAACCGTTATAAGAATGCGGACGTACATGGTTGT
>ERZ772986.1019-NODE-1019-length-16315-cov-14.438192_pt1 | contig 16315 bp, 21 predicted proteins | sample MGYA00511898_ERZ772986 | MGnify/ENA primary metagenome ERZ772986 (study PRJEB29015, sample SAMEA2737934) | human oral metagenome | biome: human oral; feature: human-associated habitat; material: dental | place: China | collected 2148 ... | reverse complement strand
GAATATCAATTTCCGAATTTCTGTTGGTCGATTGGACGAGGTTGGATATGATTTAACATTTGGAGAAGTTAATAGGAATAAGGAATTTAAGTATGTTAAATACTTGGGCGGTAAGCGAGTATATGGTCGAGGTTATGCCTGTGTGTATGGAGAAGTAGCAAGGGAGTTCTACTCACCATTACTTGAAAAGAGATTCTCTTTCTATGATGAATATGAGAAGATTGAGCGACGAGAAAATCCTTTCAACCCTTTGGAAAATCCGAATGCTGAATTATCAGAAGAAGAAAAAGAGAATCTTCAAGCTGAAATGGAAGCTCAAGAGGAATTGGAAAAAGGAGAAGTTAAGAAGGCTGATCCTGGGCTTGTTCAGGAATTGATGTCTAGTAAACAAAAAGAAACTGGAAATGATTTAGTAAGAACGTTTGCGTTTTCTAAAGAAATTGGTGTGTCTGCTGGTTCAATGAGGAATTTAGTAGATAAGTTAGATGGTATTTTAGAATTTGAAAAGGAAGATAATGTAGTGTATTTGGACAAAGTTCAAAGAAATATTATAAAAGATTTGTTTGAATTGAAACAGAGCACAACTCAAAATTGGAGCGAGATTTTGGAGGATTTTCCTTTTGATGAATATTGATTTAGTTGGTTGTGAGGGGATTTCCCCCTCTTTTTTGGTTACTGTGTTAGTTGGTACAATCCAGCTTGCTAGTAGCTAGTAGCAGGAGCGAGGAAGCGAGTGCGACGAGCGACTGCGTGTACTAGCGTGTACTAGCAGGCTGGATTGTGCGAATTAACCCCCTATGACTAATAGGGGGGTAGAAGATGTGCGTAGAAGCATAAAGCCTTGATAATACTGACTTTTTGGCTTCAAAAAATGCAACACTATTGAAAAGTAAGGAGAAATATGGAATTTGAGAATCTAAACAAGGTACAAAAGATGTACGCTTTTTCAGATCAAGAAATGTCTAGCTATTTAGAAATAGATAGAGCAACATTTTATAGATGGAAAGAAGCTGGTGAGATTCCTGAGTCTTATGACTCAAAAGTGAATGCGTTGATAGCTTTTAAGGAAGGTGTGCGAGATAGTGGTTTTTCCTTGGAAGGAAAAGTTGACTATGTGAAGGTTACATTTAAAACGCAAGATTACATAGATGTGATAGCTAAGGTATTGTGTCTGCAAAATAAGCCATTTCTTGAAGAAGAAAAGGGTGGTTCAGGGTATGATACAAAATTTACTTTTCAGAATATCAATGTTTTCATTTCAAAGAAAAGGGAAGATATGGGCTGTATGATTGAATTAAAAGGTCAAGCATGCAGACAGTATGAATGGTATTTTGAGAATGAGCAGAAGTCAAGCTGGAGAGATTTCTTTATTCGTTGTTTCGAGTATGAACGTACAATTTCACAAGGTGAAGGGAAATTCATGAATATTCCTCGGCTTGATATAGCGTTGGATGAAAAATATAACGAAGATGGAAATTTTGAACTTGGAAAACTGGTTGACCTTTGGAATAGAGGTTTGGTTGAAAGTCGATTGACCATGAAGCAAATTGAAGATAATGGTCAATATGGAAAAGCAAAAACGATTTACTTTGGTTCTCGTCAATCTGCTTATCATTTCTGTTTTTATCAAAAAGATATTGAACAAGCTAAAAAGCTAGGTCTTGATATAGATTTGATTCATTCATCATTGAAATTCAAGAATCGTTATGAGGTGAGAATGTGTGATGATGTCGCTTTGGACTTTGTTAGAAAGTCATTGAATGAAAAAATTGATATGGCTAGACTTGCTGTTTGGGTGATCAACAGTAAGATAAAAGTTTTTGAAAGAATGAATGGAGATAAGGTTCTGAATCGTGAGTGGTATTCGCTTTTAGGTGAAGTTGATAGAATTGGCTTTTCAACCTCACCTGTAGAAACTGGTTTCTTTGACAAACAGTATAGATGGTTGAATGAAAATGTTTCAGGTGTGACTGCTTTGATAAAAAAGTGGGAGAATATTACTGGTGATAATAAGCTAAAGAAGATTCTTTTTGATGGAGAAATAAGTGATAAAAATTGGAAAAAATTGGAGCAGGCGAGGGTAGCTTATGAGAAAAGTCTACAAGAAAGTAGGTACTGAGTCCATAGTAGTAAATAACAGTAACTTGGTATGTTCAACTGCTTGTGGGCTAAAATCAATTAGTCATTATTTACCTTCATTTGAGGGAAATGAAAATTTGACTGTGATTCCTATAGAAAATGAGCGAATGTTTTTGCCTTATTTTAGAGATTATGTGATTGACTGGTCAAGGATTTCTGAGGAAGTGAATGCAATTCTTGATATGAAAAAGAAGGCAGGAGAGGGTACATGATATGAAAAATGAGGATAAAAAACCTGTTGGTAGTTTGTTGGCGCAGAAACTTTTAAAAACTGAAGATATTAGTTCAGAAGAAGAGTCTGCATTTTGTTTAGGTCTAGTGTTGGCTTCGCTTTTTGTTATACTACTTCTTACTATGCTTATAACACAATGGAGTCCTTTTGATTTATTTGTGGGTGTTTAGCTATGAGTAAGAAAAAAATTACTGATGAGAAATTGAGGAAGTTAGTTTTTTTAATTCCTGCTCGGTATTTCTATGAAGGAGTTGTGACAAGTGATAAAGCTAGAAATTATCAAGATTATATAGATATTCAATGTCAAACCTATAGAAAGACTAAAAGTCGTAAAGATTGGCAAGAAGTAAAAAGGCTTACTAAAGAGTATGAGGAGTTTTTAGCAAACGAAGTAGATATTAAGCGAAAGTTGCTGCTGTTTGGGTTGATGAAACGTGATCAGAAAGAAAGACAAAGTATGTATTTGTTGCTTGTTAAGAAATATCATTTAGAAAGATGGGTTTAGAATATGGAGAAATTTCATGAAAATTTAAAAGTGTTGAGGAAGAAAAAAGGACTTACTCAAAAAGAAATTGCTGATTTAGTCCATGTCAATAGAGTGAGATATACAAATTGGGAGCGAGGGAATCGTGAACCTGACTTTGAAAATTTAAGTATGTTAGCTTGTATCTTTGATGTTTCGATTGATTACTTGCTAAGTGATTATTTGGAAATATCCAAAGAGAGATATTTAAAATTACAAGGAGAAAAAAAGAAAATGTTAGAAGAAGATAAACTATTGGAATTCTGTAAAAAGCTTCCACGTGCTGAGTTTGAAGATAATGAACGTTCCAAAACAGTTGCTATTAAAGCTATGCGGGTAGTATTGCTTGCATTGGGTTATGATACAGATTTTGTAGAAAATGAGTTTAGAAAAGAAGTAGAGAAAGCTATTGTGGTCAAAAGGAATATATGAGCATTTTTGGAGATAATATAAAGAGATTAAGAAAGAATAAGGGGCTAAAACAACAAGAAATAGCTGAATTATTGGGTGTAAAACGAAATACATACAGTGACTGGGAAAATGGAAAGACAGAGCCTAGTTTTGATAATCTTTTCAAATTAGCAGATTTTTTTGATATTTCATTAGATTGGTTATTTGGTAGAGATAAATGAAAGTAAAAAAACGTTCTCCTTCTTTTTGTTAAGGACAAGTTATAAAAAAAGATAGAAAAATGAATGAAGAGGTAATTGAAATGGCATTACAAGGAAAAGATAAACAAGTTATTGAATTGTCGAATGAACTTGCAAAAAATTTGAAGTCAAAAGAATTTGATTCAGCGTGGAAGCATGCTGGTGAATTAAGTTCACTTCTTAAAAATGATGAAGAATTGCAACTACCGTATCAAGTTATTGAGTGTATCAAGCGTGATTTGAATAGTTACTATGATATGAACAAGCAACTTAACAAAGTAACAACTCGTGCCTTTGCGATTGGTAGTAGTTTTGAGCGTTCAGCTTCAATTTAGTTAAGATGATGAAGGAAGTCAAGTTTGGCTTCCTTTTTTATTTGGAAGGAGAAAAAATGAGTATTAAAGTAATTTTTGATAGTTATTCAGATATTTGTAGATATTATATGTATGGAAGAACATTGTTAGATTTACCAGAGAAAGTTATTGATCGGCTGAATGAACATTTTGATGGTACGGAGTTTAAGCAGTTTGATGGCTGCAATCCTGACAATATAGCAATCAATTATTTTAAAGAAGTTGATACTGAGGAAGCATTGATTGAGTGTGCTAAGATTTTGAATCATGGTGAGTATGAGCAGTTGATGAATGAAGATCGTTTGTTTGCTTATGTAGAGGAACATGAAGAAGAAATTGTTAGTCGTCTAAGCGAATCATACACCTATTTAGGTCATGAAGGCGATAGCTGGTTCTTGTTAGAGTAAAAAAATGGTATTATATGGCTTCAAAAGTATTGATTAAGAATCCAAAGAATGGAAGGCAGGCTTGGTTTAGCTTGCCTTTATATTTTGGAAAGTTATCTCAAATTGGTTTGACTGGCTCTTATGATGAAACTATTGAAATTGTTGATTATGAGGGTTCAGGTTTTATTGGATATGGTTTGTTTACTGTTGCTGATTTGGAACAGTTAAATAGACAAGAAGAAGGCTGATTAAGGAAGGAGAAAAAATGGAATTAACAGCTTTATTTAGATACGGAAAATTTGTTAGACAAGTTTTGCTTCCATGTGAAAGTGAAGAAGTGGCTTATCGTTTTGGTTATGAAGAAGGTGAAGAAATTAGGGTCACTATTGATTCGATTGAAGAATTGCCTGCTTTGAATTGCGAAGGCTTAACTTTAGATTTAGCGAATGAAATTGCTGAAAATGTGGAAGATGTAGATGAAGATTTGGTTCTTGCGTTTATTGAATCAGAAAGTTCTGATCCAAAATGTTTGGCGAGTGTAGAATTTGATGATTGTAGTTTATATCCTGATGTTGATTCGGATAGAGAGTTAGGTGAATATCTTGTAGAGGAAGTTGGTGTAGAACTTTCTAAGGAAAAAACTGCTTCTTTATATTGACTATGAAAAATTTGGTCGTGATGTTCGCTTAGAAGAAGGTGGTAGCTTTGTAGACAAAGGTTACTTTGTATCAAGATGATAGCGAATATAAGGGTTTTGAATGAAGGCAATTTCGATTATCTTTGTGAGTTAGATATTATGAAGCATAGTCAAGAGCAGATTGTTGCAAGATTGAAAGAACTTGGAATTGAAAAAAGGAATTTCTTCGTATGCGGTATTACTGATTGGGAAGTTGATAAAATCATGTCGCTGGACGAGGTTTACTTGCTGAAAAAAGCAGTCCTTGATTTGTATGATGGTGATGATTATGTTGTGAGATTTCAATTGCAGCGCTATGTGCCTGTAACTCAAATTGTGACTACATATTATAGATTTTGTTCTAAAGATGAAGCGCAAACTTTCTTTGAAGTAACAAAAGAATTAGATTATCAATCTGTTGTCAATTATATCTGTGAGACTGGAAGTTGGGTAGTAGCATTTCAGGGATTTGTGGATCAAGGAGAAATTTTAAATACTCCCCAAGGATTTTATAGAAAGGTTAATCTTTGATTTTTGAAGAAAGTAGAAAATAAGGAGCAAAGAAGAAAATTGAGGTAATTTATTTGAAATGATAAGAAAATTTAAAAAAAGAGAAAAAAATCAAGAAAGGTTAAAGAAACTTTCTGATAAGAAGGTATACACTCCTAAGAAAATCAATCAAAAAAGTGCGAATCTAATTTTTGGCTCTTTATTGATTGGTTTTGTAGTTTTTGTGGGTGTTGCTGGAGTTTTATCAATTAAGAATGTATCTAAAGTAAAGGAATTTGAAAAGAATCAGATTGCTAAGGTAGATAATAAGGAAATTGATAGACGGCTGGAGCAATTTTTGGATAGCTATGTAAGCTATTATTTCACTTACAAGGCAGGTGAGAAGGATAGTGAAGAAAATGCAAAGCGTTTGAATGAATTCTATGGAACACCGCCTAGTGTTAAAAATCAAGGGCAATCAAAACAAGATATGACTATTGTAAGTGGTCGTTTGCTGATGGCGAAAGATGGAGTTGCAGTTTATGCGGTGACTTATGATACAAAGGTTGATAACAAGGTTCAACGTGTATCAATCGAGTTTTCAATCCCATACGTTGAAAAAGACGGTCGCTATTATGTTGATGGTTTGCCTTGGTTTGCTCCTGTTACAGACTTTAAGAGTCAGGACGTTGATAAAGAAAAGCAATTGGTTTTGACGGCAAATGATGGGTTGAGTGAAAATGACAGAAAAGATTTGGTTGCTTTTATTGAATTGTTTTTTAAGAATTATACAAGCAGTCAATCAAATCTTGACTTGATCTCAAAAAATATCAAAACAATTGGTGGAGCAACTGTTAAAAGTATTGACTATACCTATTTTGTAAAAGGTAGTGATAAGACACTAGCTTATGTGCAAGTTACTTTTGATGTTTTGGGTACAAGTCATAGTGAGAATTTTTCTTTCGAGTTAAGGAAAGATAAAGATAGTTATTTTGTAGATAAAATGGAGCATCAGATTCCATTTGATTATGCGAAGAAGGATAAAAAAGAAAATTAAGGAGAATGAGATAAATGAGTTTTTTTCAGTATTTAGTTGATAAGTTGGGTGTTCCTTTGATTGGATTGTTTGTATTTAGTAAAGCCATTCGAGCTTGGAGGGAAGGAAAGACTTGGGGGATTTTGGTATCCATTTTGACGGGTGCTTTAATTTTATGGTTCTTGTTAAGTCCAGAAACTGTATTGAAAGCCCCTGCGACTTTATTTAATAAATTTTTAGAAATTTTCAATTAAGCTATGGAAAAAGAAGAGAAACAATTATTTTCGTATAAGCGAGGTTTTGACCAGCCTATATTTGTAAAAGAGTTATCGGATAATTTTAGCTTGCCTTTTGCGGTTGAGATGTCAACTTTGTTATATTTTATCTTTTTTACTCCGATTTTCTTTTTTCTCTTGATGTCAGTAGGTTTTCTTGAGTGGGGTTGGTGCTTAGTTATTGGTTCTGCTTTAGGCTGGCAATTGGGGAAAATTCTGACTAATAATAAAATTGATGGTAAAACGATAGTGATTTATCTTCGTGATTACATTTTTTATTTTTGGCATTATGGGAGATACGGTAAAAAGTATTATATAAATAAAGGTAAACGATATGTAAAAATAGAAAGGATTTATCGTGGAAATTACGAGTAATTACTGGGATTTTGCGGACAGTTTGATATTACGTAAAAATGGTGGTGTTTTTGCAGTCTTTGAAGTTCCTAGTGAGGTTTTGGTTACGATAGACAGGAGGGGACGTGAGCGGTTTAAACAAACCGCTTTTTCAGCTTTTAGTCAAATATCGGTCTATGGTGACTTTGAATTGCATACGATTCCTATTCCAATAGATTTGTATGAGCGATTTGAACTCTTGCGCCAAGATATTGACCAAGATAGCGGTACAGCGCCTTTGGCTAACTTGATGATGGATAGTCTGCAAGAAAAGATTGAAGATGAGATAGAGTTTTTGTTTGAGTACAAGCATTATATTTCTATTCCATTGAAATCAAACAATATCAGTCCAGAATTAGTTTCGACTTTGAAAGACAGCATGTCTTTCTACAAAAAAGAAACGTTGAAGTTGCTTGGACTGGGTGAATTACCTCCTTTAAATTGGTATGAGGATTGGCAATTAAAAAAGAATGCTTTGAAAAGTGCCTTGCATCAATTAAGGGTTCGTGAAGTTGAAAAAACGGAGTTGGAGTTTTTGGCTCGTTTACAATTCTTACGAGGTCAATTTTATGACAAGGAAACAGAAGTAGATGCAATTAAGAATTGTATCGATAATATCGATGATACAAATATCTATTTTGAGAATCACAAAGTGTTACGCCTGGAGAATAAAGATGATGATAATTTGGTCGCTTGTTTTCCAATTGTGGACTATCCTCAAAATGTATCTTCGATTCATTTACAAGAAGAATTGCAGTTGCTAGATTTTCCTGTAGAAAGTATCTATAAAGTTGCGTTCTCGGCAGATAAGGGTGTTTCTTCTTCTAAAAAGAAAGCAAGAAACAAACGTAAAAATTTGGGGAATGTGGTTGCTGAAATTGAGGAAGATGGCGATATTCAACGTTTAGAAGTGCTAGAAGCTCATCAAATGTTGGTTGATTATCAAGAAAAGGTTGAAAGTAAAGAAAAAATGGTTGAATTTCTCCATTTCTTGGTTGTGACTGGCGATGATGAGGATGAGATTGAGGAAAGATATGATATTTTAAGTAAGCTCATAGCTAACTTAGGAGGTTCTCTTGCAAGAGGTTATGCTGATAGATTGTATCTTTTTTACAAAGGTCGCTTTACAGAATTGTTGGATAAAAAGCGTGAAAGTTATGTGCAATATACTTCCTTGGAAGGTTTCTGTCAGAATATGTTTTTTGTCACAAAAGAAGTAGGAAACAAGGTTGGCTTCCCCATTGGTCGAATAGATAATGAGATTGCGAGCTGGGGAGGTGACTTTGAGGCAGCTTTACAAGCAAGTAATCGTCTAGTCTTTTCAAACTTGCTTCAGGCGAATAAAATGGGGATTAAGGATAAGATAACGAATAATCCTCATGTTGCCATTACTGGAGCTACTGGAAATGGAAAATCGTTTTTGATGAAATTATTGTTTACGTTGAATAGTTTCTTAAAAATCAAGTCGATTTATATTGATCCTAAAACTGAAGTGAGAAAACAATATATGAAGATTTTGAAAGAGTATGAGGAACAGAATATTCATAAAGAAGTACAAGAGTATATAAAATCTATTCATTTTGTAACCTTGGATATGAAGGAAGATAGAAATATTGGAGTTCTAGATCCATTTGCTTATATTGATGAAAAGACGACGTTGACTGAAATTGCTTCAGTTTTAATCTCAACCGTTTTAGACAAAGAGGATTCTAAGAAATTGAAATCTTATTTGTTAGAAAATATTGATAAGGTCTGGGCTAGAAAAGAAAATGGCGAATTGGTTGGAATGTTACATCTGTTTAAGACTTTTGAAGAAGAGAAAGACGAAGATGTGGCACGAATTGGTCGTTATTTATCAAAAATGGGCGAAAACACTTTGTTGAAATTGTGCTTCTCTGATGGCTCTAATAAGTCTTTGCAGTTGGACAATAAGATTACGGTTTTTGAAATCGCTGGCTTGGATATGCCTAAGACTTCTAATTATGAGGATATGACAGATACTCAATTACGAAGTCTTGCGGTCATGTACGGTTTAACGTTTTTCTGTGCTGATTTTGGAGAAAGAGATAGAACACAAGAAACCTTGTTGCACGTGGATGAGGCTTGGCAAATTTTGTTGACTCCTGTCGGTCGTCAATTGTTAGCGAGAATCAAGCGTACAGGTCGTTCGTTTAATAATTTCTTGGTTTTGGCAACTCAGTCTGTAAAAGATGTTTCAACTGAAGATGATGGTACAGGGTTTGGTACAGTCTTTGCCTTTTCAGAAGATAGTGAGACTTCTTCGATATTGGAACATCTTAAAATCAAAGAAGATGATTTGTCTAAGGCATGGGTTGAAAATCAGACGATGGGTCAATGTATCTTCTCTGACGTTTTTGGTCGAAGAGAAAGAATTACAGTGGATGGTACGATATATGATTCGATAACTCCATTGTTTGAAACTGTTACAACGAATCTGAAATCTACAGCTTAGCAAAGGAGAAAAGATGAAGAAGAAACTAGCTCTGTTTGTTTTTTTACTCTCTATTTTCTTTCCTTTGCTGGCTTTTGCGGATATAGGAACAGTTTCGCTTCCGAATGGTACATTGTCTGAAACTCCAGCTTTTGTGAGGGATAAATCTTCTTCGACAAGCTCATCTAGTTCTAGTGATGGTTTAACGCTTCCCAATAGCGGTAATACAGGTGCAAGTTCTAGTATTGTTAAGCCTAGTCCATCTGAAAATAAAGATCCTTTAGAAAAAAATGCTGATGATACATTGAAAAGAAGTTCGGATGTTGTCGGTGCGAATGCAAATCAAGGCGTTACTGATAGCGTTAAAGAAACCCAAAGAAAGCAAGAAGAAGAAAAGAAAAAGAAGGAAGAGGAAGAAAAAGCCAATACAAAATTAAGTTATGCCAATTTCAAGACAAAAATGAAACGCTTGACCAGCTATGTCTATTTTGACAAAGGTCTATTTGGTCTTGGTGAGGTCGGAAATTATTGGATAAATAAAGTCGTTCAAGCTATTTTCTGGTTCTCTAAATTCTTGTTTGGAATCATTGTAAGTCTAGTATCTGCAGTTGAAAAAATGACGGATGTATCACCTTTCTTGAACAAGGTTGTAGAAATGGCAAGTGCTGTTTTCTCTGTTTTGTTTGGAGCAACGACAAAATATATCGCAGGTGTTTTTATGGCTGTCTATATTCTGTCTGTATGGGTCAAAGGCGGACAAGTTTTCAAAACAGCTTTGAAACTTGGCTTGGTATTTGCAGTTGTTGGTGGTTTTTTCACTAAAATTTCAATCAATGGCAGTCCTGAGCGCTATCTTCCTATTCATCTATATAATGTCACGGATGAGATTACAAGAGAATTTCAGACGGAGATTGTGAAAAAGGTGGGGACTGTAGATACGTCGATGGCTGAAAGCTATTTTAACTCAACGATTATCCCTGCATACAAGAATATGAATTCCAAAAAAGATAGTGAGGGGAATTATTATCTTTCGGAGGAGGATTTTCAAGATTTGACCAATTATCAGGAAGGTAAAGGGAATTTCAAGTTATCAGATAAAGAAATCAAAGCGCTGACCAAAAAGAATGACAAAAACGAAACAGAAGATGTCAAAGGTCAAAATTTGGTTGATGAATGGTCTGATAAGTTCACTTATGCTTTTACCTCGATTTTTGATGTTGTTGTAGTCGGTGTTGTGTATCTTTCAATGGGTCTAGGTCGAGTAGTGATTTTACTTTCTTATGCCGTATTGTTATTGATTTTACCATTTGCTTTAATTTTGAGCCTGTTTCCACAATTTAGTCATTATTTTGGTGGTATTTCTAAAAAAGGTATCTCCTTCTTGTTGATTTCGTCTGCTATCAGTCTAGCAAGTGTCATTGTTCCAATCATCTATGGGAATATGTCAAGTTACATAGAAGATTTTGGCGGAGGACCTGGTCTTGTAGCAACGTTTTTGAAATGTATTGTGATTTGGTGGCTATTTAAGAATAGACACAACCTGCTATCCTTTATGAATGGAAAGGGGAATCCTCTTTCTAGTTTGACAAGAGGTCGATTAGGTCGTCTAGGAAATGGAATGAACTTGCAAAGGGCAAAAACATTTGCAACGAAGGTTGGAGATAGAGTTCCTAACCGAGTAAAATCCTTGGCAAGAATTACCAAAAATAATGCTCAAAGATGGGTCGGTGACAAGGCAAAACCGTTGAAAAACTGGAATGAAAATCGCTTGGAAAAAAGAAGCAATCTAGCCAAAATGGAAGTTCCACAAAATGATGACTATATGGCTCGTAAGATAAAACGTGCTAAAAAAGTTGAATTGAGAAAGGCACATAGACGAGAAATGCTTGACCGAGCCAAGATGAAAGTTGAGAAATTCAAAGATTATGGAGAAAAGGATGAAAACAAACAAAGAGTAAATGAAAAAAATTACAAGACTTTACAAAATAGAGTCCGTGAAAGCATGCATAGAAAGCAGGAAATAAAGGGCTATACACCAAAGGCAAGAACATTTGAAAATGGTGTATGGAAAGCAACGGCTGATTTGCCAACTTTGAAACGCTTGGAACGCAAAGAAAGAATCCGCAAACTACAGAAGAAAAAAGGTAGACTTAGTTTGCAAGAAAGGTTAGCTACGTAGATGAAAAAGACTAGACGAACCTTTGCCCTGCTTAGCTTCTTTTTACCGATACTTTCTTTTTTGTTTTTGATGCTTCTTCTTGGTGGGCTGATTACAAGTTCTGCTGGTGGTTCATCAGGAAGTACGACTGGAAAAAGAACACGTCTAACAGCGCAGGAAGTGGCTCAAAAAGCCAATATCTCTGTCGAACGTGCAGAAGATGTCATTAAGATTCTAAACTGGCAACTCTCAAAAGAGAAGTTCACTTTGGAAGGTGCAAGTGGCTCTCTGGCAAATGCTGAAAGGGAAAGTGACTTTGATCCTAAACTAACGAATCCATCAGGTGGAGTTGCAGGATACTTTCAATGGTCAGGCTGGGATGGAAATACAATCAATGGTGATCGATGGGCGAATGCAAGTTCTCGAACGTTAGATAGTACAGTTCAACTAGAATTGATGTCTTATGAGTTGAATCATGGCTATAAAAAAGTAAAAGACTACATGCAAAAAGCAACTGACCCTTTTGAAAGTGCCAAGTATTGGTCAGAACACTATGAAGGTGTTTCATTGTCAGATGGGCAAACTAAGCTAGAAAAACTGGAAAAGGACAGCAAAAAGTGGTATGAAGTCTTTAAGGGAACGATTGAATCGGATGGCTCGTCTAGTGGAAATGCCATAGCTGGTAGCTTAGATATTGCTCCTGGAGCTGTTGCGATGGAGATACCGAACGGCTACTCCATTGACAAGGAAATCACCAAGGAAGGTTATATCACTCAATCCTATCCGTATGGTGAGTGTACTTGGTATGTCTTTAATCGAGCTAAAGAATTTGGAATACAGTTTGATCCATATATGGGAAATGGTCAAGACTGGGCGCATAAGTCAGGATATGAAGTCACGAATACTCCGACAAAGCACTCAGCGGTTAGTTTTCAAGGAAGGCAAGCTGGGGGTCATGCTACTTATGGTCACGTGGCTTTCGTCGAAGATGTGAAAGATGATGGCTCTATCCTGATTTCAGAATGTAACTTTGTTCAAAGTGGTCAACAAACAGGTATCACGAATTATCGTGTATTTGGTGCTGAAGAAGCAAGAAATTTTTATTATGTAATTGGAAAATAGAAAAGAGGAAGAAATATGAATAAGAAATTAGTAACATTGTTGTCTGTAGCTATCTTGAGTTCGGCAACGACGACTTTTGCAGATACACTTTCACTTGGTGGTGATAGTAAGGTCGCAAATGATACGACAAGCATTGTAGCAACTCCACCAACGGAAACAAAACCGACGGAGGAAAAACTAAAGGAAGACAAGTCGTCAACGGTTGTGATTGGTGGTGAAAGTGAGAAGCCTATTGATGATAAAACAGGTGGTATTGTCGTAACACCTACGGAAAAAGAAAAGCCATCAGAAGCCCCTGCAGAGACACCAGCGCCTAAAGTGAATGATAATTTGGATTTGGGTGGTGATTCTGAGAAACAGCAGGAGAAGGATAATAAAGGCATTGTGGTTGATTCACCTACTCCATCAGAACAGCCGAAGGAAGAAACACCAAAAGAAGATAAGAAGCCTTCTGTGGAAGATGCTCCTGAAATCAAGGAGCAGAAACAAAAGGCAGAAGAAATTGTTGGGGTGAAGGAAAAAGATACTCCGCAGCCTTTGAATGTGACCAAAGAAGAAATTAAGGAGACTCCGATTGAAACCAATACAGGTCATAAAGTAGTTTCTACCAATCAAGGAAAGGTAGTCGTTGAAACAGAACAAGGTGATTATCAAGAAAAAGAACCTTACGAAATTGGCGCTGTAAAACAGCAAGACGGTACAATCGCTTTGAAGGATAAAGAAGGACAGTTAAAAGTTCTTCCGAATACTGGAACAGCAAGTACAATCTTTGCGACGATTTGGGGCTTGATTGGATTTATTGCGACTGTTTGGGGGCGACGTAAATTGAATTAAGGGAGATGGTATGAAAGAGTTGTTTAAAATTTTGAAAGAATCAGATAAGTTGGGATATAAACTATCTGTGATTTGTGGAGTAAATTGGCTAGTTGGTCAGTTGTTTAAATGGCAATCTTTAGTGTTTGAAATGATAGCGTGTGCCGTTTTGATTAAGAAAATATCAGCAATACTTGAAATTAGTTCAAATTATTTAGGATTTTTAATGATTATTTATATCTTATCTGTTTCTTTTTCAAAATTGCGTTTTGGTGTTGAGAGATTCATTTATTCATTTTTTGGAAGATTTGTATTAGTTTCGATTTTTTTAATCGCAGTGGATTTTCCATTTCAAGAGAATGAATTTTCATTATGGATTTTAGTGGGTCTTATTAGCATTGGTATTTATCAGTTTATGAAGTGGTTTCAAACAAAACTATTTCAACGATATTTATTTAAAAATGTCTTAAATAAGGAATATCTTGGTATTAAAAAGGCGACGGATCCTTTTCCTCCTGAAATTAATTTCTATGTAGATGCTGATGAAAGCGATGTAAACCAACGAATGGTTACGATTAATCAACGTGTAGTAAAAGAGGCTTATCAAGGAATTGTAGAGTTAAGTTTTTTGAATGTTGAAAGATTTACTGGTATTGCTTATTCTAGAGAAGCATGGAATGGTTTTGAAGCTCCTTTGAAAAAAAAGATTTTCTGATGTAGATGAAATGTATCATTTAGTGTTTAGGGTATATCCTTTTGGAAAAGAATTAGATCTTTACTTCAAATTGATTCGATTAGATTTAAGTCGAAGAAAGGCTTTTACAGTGAAAGGTGTGAAAGTAAGTATAGTGAATAATTAAGGTAGGGGAAACCCTGCCTTTTTTTTGTTGCTTTATGGATAAAAAAGAACATAAAGAAACCATGATATGAGTTAAGATTCGGATTTGAGGCCAAAAAGCTCAACCAGGCATTCAAAATTTGTTCGGGAATAGGAGAATGAAAATGGAAAAATCATATAATAATTATCCTGATATTTGTGTATCAAAGAAGGATTTAAAAGCAAATTATTTCCCTTCGATTAGTATTAAAACAATTGAAAGGAGATTAGACGAAAGTCAAAAGACGAAAGAATTTAAAGATATATCTTTTAGGACAGGACAAAAAGTATTGATTAATGTGAGAGGATTTTATCTATTCCTTCTGCATAGAGAGAGAGTTAGATATATTTGATTGGAAAAAATGATATACTATAGTTATTGACTAGAGATATACTCATTTTTAAAAGGAGTATAAAATGTTTTTTAGAGAATTGGAGAATGGAAAATATAGATATTATGAAAAATATTTTGATTTAGAAGAGAATAAGTGGAAACAAGTTTCTATAACTTTAACTTCTAAGACAAGGCAAGCTCAGAAACAAGCAAGGATCTTGCTGGATGAGAAAATAGAAAAAAAGAGGGAGAAAATAGAAAAGAAGAAGGAAGTAGTTAGGGATATTACCGTTAAACAAGCTTACGAAGAATATTTGAAAATTCGTGAAACAGAATTAAAAAGAAGTACGTTTAAGTCTCAGAAATATACTATTATAGGTGAAGTCAGAAAGTTAGAGAATTACTTATTAGTAGATGTTACAAGTCATATAGTTCAGAATATATTGTTGGAGCTCGAATGTTCTGCGGTTCATAGAAAAAATAAGAAAGTTTTATTGAATCTGTTTTTTAAGTATTGTTTAGATATTGGTTATATAATGGAGAATCCTGTTGAAAAGGTTGTTTTACCAAAAAGAAAAAAGAATGTAAAAGAGATTAGAAGAAAACAAAATAAGTATTTAACAAGGGTTCAAATGTTTCAGTATTTGAATTTTTTAGAAAAGGAAGAAAAGAATCAGAGAGTGCGTTTAATTGTTGAATTCATGTATTTGACAGGCTTGCGGTTTGGAGAAGTCTTGGCTTTGACTATAGATGATATTGATTTTGAGAATAAAACGTTAGAAGTTAAACATACATTACATACAAGTGGAAGTAAGGCTGAGATATTTTTAGATAGTCCTAAAAGTTTAGCTTCTTATCGAGTTGTTGGTATTAGTAATCGCGTAGTAAGCATTATAAAAGAGTATCTTCTTTTAGAAAGTGAAGGAAGATTCATATTTACGAAAAATGGAGCTCCTTTTATGATTACAGGGTTTAATAACTTTTTAAAAAGTAGTTTTAAAAAAAGTAAAATTGAAAAAGAAGAAGATTTTGTATTAACTACTCATGTTTTTAGACATTCTCATATTAGCTTACTTGCAGAATTAGAAGTTCCGATTAAAGCAATTATGGAGCGAGTTGGTCATACGAACGAGAAAATGACTTTGGGAGTTTATACTCATGTTACTGAGAAAATGAAATCAAATATAACCGAAAAATTGGATAAATTTGATTTAAAAGACTAACCAAAAAGTAACCAAGTAATGGCTGGAAGTGGTTAAAACTGTCTATAATGTTTGAGGTAAGAATTTTTGAAAATAGTCTTTCTGTCTATAATTGACGGTATTTGTCTAGCTTTTATTGAGGGAAATTGTTATAATAGTAGTAATTTAATAGATGGAGTTGAGTTTTGAAGAAAAGCTTTCGTGT
>ERZ772986.1017-NODE-1017-length-16332-cov-3.192234_pt1 | contig 16332 bp, 20 predicted proteins | sample MGYA00511898_ERZ772986 | MGnify/ENA primary metagenome ERZ772986 (study PRJEB29015, sample SAMEA2737934) | human oral metagenome | biome: human oral; feature: human-associated habitat; material: dental | place: China | collected 2148 ... | reverse complement strand
TTAAAGAAAATTAAATACCTGCCTTATCTTTTCATCCAACACACTCAAAGGCCGTCTGAAAACCACCCCAGCGCAAAACATCATTGTTTCTGTTAAAATAACGCCTTTAATATCTTTTGCCTGCACCCATGCCACCCCGCCATCCTTACCGCCGCCTGCGCCCAGCCAAATCCCATCTGCCCGAAGTCGGCATTTCCGAAGAAGGCAATATCCGTTCCCTGCATTTGGGCAGCGACACCATTCAAAGCTCCATGAATGTCGATCATCCATCAGAGCTGGTGTTGTCGTACAGCCGCGCCATGATGGGTTGGCTGCTGTTTGCAGAAACCCCGCCCAAACACATCACCCAAATCGGCTTGGGCGGCGGCTCGTTTGCCCGTTGGATAGACAGCTATCTGCCCCACACCAAGCAAACCGCCATAGACATCAATCCGCAAGTCATCGCCGTGGCGCGCAGCCTGTTTGAATTGCCGCACGAAGGCGAAAATTTTGAAATTATCGAGGCGGATGGTGCGGAATATATTAAAGTGTTCCGCCACAATACCGATGTGATTTTGGTAGATGGTTTTGACGGCGAACAGATTATCGATGCCTTGGTGGAAGAGCCTTTCTTCCAAGACTGCCGCAACGCCCTCTCTCCAGACGGCGTATTTGTCACCAACTGGTGGAGCGGCGACCAGCGTTATCAACGCTTTGTCGAACGCCTGCTCAACGTCTTTGACGGCCGCGTACTCGAGCTGCCTGCCGAAAGCCACGGCAACGTAGCGGTCATGGCGTTCCAAAGCAGCCCTAAAGAACAAAATCTCGACAACCTGAAAAAACGCGCCGAAAAATTAAGCGAAAAATACGGCTTGGACTTCAAACGGATGCTTGCTGATTTGAAAGCCAACAATCAAAACAACGGCAAGAATTTTTATCTATAAACCGTTTCAGGCCGTCTAAAAAAACAAACAAGGACACACTCATGCTCAAACCCGACATCATTCAAATCCCCGGCCCGGCCGGTTTGCTGGAAACCATCTACCTGCCAAGCGCACAAGAATCCGCCCGCGGCGTTGCCGTCATCAACCACCCCAATCCCCTGCAAGGCGGCACCAACACCAACAAAGTCATCCAAACCGCTGCCAAAGCCCTCAGCCAACTCGGCTTTCATTGCTACCTGCCCAATTTGCGCGGCGTAGGCAATAGCGAAGGCGAACACGACTACGGCCGCGGCGAAACGCAAGACTGCATTGCCGTTATCGACTACGCCCGTGCGCAACATCCTGACGCGCCGCAATTCGTCCTGGCGGGTTTCTCATTCGGTGGCTACGTTTCCACCTTTGCCGCACAAGCGCGCACGCCTGATTTGCTGTTGCTGATGGGTGCCGCCGTCCATCACTACACCGACCGCCCGGAACCATCCGACGTTCCAGATGTCGCCAAAACATTGATGATTCATGGCGCGGAAGACGAAGTCGTTGAAATCAACAAAGCCCTGACATGGGCAGAACCACAAGGCCTGCCTGTTGTCACCATTGCCGGCTCGTCCCACTTCTTCCACGGCAAACTCATCGTTTTACGCGATACGATCACACGGTTTGCACCGGCTTTATTAGGTTAAAATCCGGCTACACAATAAAACAAGGCCGTCTGAAAGCTTTTTCAGACGGCCCTGTTTGTATGAAACCTTATTATCTAAATATCAGGCTCAAGTATTCAAAAATCCATCAAGGATTTTCTGCTTAACATATCAATTCTGAGTCAACCAATACTGCAAACCAATCAAAGTCTTACCATCTTTGATTTCATCGTTTGCCAATGCATTGCGCACCTCTTCCTTGCTCATCAGGACGGTTTCAGTAATTTCATCTTCATCATTGCTCAACTCACTGCCCAAACACACGCCTTGCGCTTGGTAGAGATACATTTTTTCATCGCAAAAACCGACTGCAGTGTAAAAGGAATACAACAGTTTGACGCTATCGGCGACATATGGCGTTTCTTCCGCCAACTCACGCAAAGCGCATTCGGCAGGATCTTCGTCCGCCATATCCAATTTACCCGCCGGCAATTCCAACGTCGCCTGATCGGCGGCATAACGCCATTGGCGTACCAAAACAACTTTACCGTCTTCCGTTTCCGCCAATACACACGCAGCACCCGGATGACGGATCACAACCCGTTGGCTTTCGTTGCCGTTAGGCAGGCGCACCCGATCGCGGCTGATGGTAACAAAGGAACCCTCGTAGATTGGCTCGCTGCTTAATTTAGTTTCTTTCAAATCCATTTTTTACCTCATTTCCAAATTATTAAATATTAAAGGCCGTCTAAAATTTTACAGAAATAAACTCAGAGGATGCCTTTTCTAATAGTTACCGCTGATGTCGTTGTTGCAAACGCTCCGTATGTGTTCGCAACTTTTCACTATTTGCTTGATAATCACTTGAAGACAATACAGCAACTATTGCCTCTACCTCATGAGGAAGCAATAAGGCCGTCTGAAAATTCTTAATATAAGCCGCCGCCTGCCTAATACGGCAAACATTTGGTGGCATTTTCGATTTCAACTCACAATCACCTAAGAAAACTACCATTGAATGAAACTTCTCCTCAGGAAATTGCAATAGTTCTGACAATGCTTTGATATGAGCATAATTCTGACGCAACGGGTTTTGGAAATAATGTTTCTGTTTATGGATGATTTGCGTCCATTTAGATTGCTTTTCACTACCAAAAATCCAACCTGTGTAATTTTTAGTTTCTATCACAAATATCCCAAAAATTGAGACATAAATATGATCAATTTGTGTCGTACCATCTCGAAATGGAATAATTAAATCGTGAAACTCAGAATAAGTTTTCTCATCTAAATTTTTTCCAATTACAGAACGAACTGCTATTTCCCCCATACTTCCCTTTATTTTAGGATTTTTCAACAGTGCTTTTAATAAAAGCAAAGGAATAATGATCAGAAAAATCCAAAATATACCTGACATACTTCCCAATATTTGTTCAATCATGACGTTTTCTTTTTTATTTAAAACTAAAAATTTATATATTTATGGTTTATTCCCGAGTACGTTCAATCTCAATACCGACCTGCGCAACATCTGGCAAGATACCCGGCTTCACAATACGGACACGCACTTTGGCCGCACCAAAATCATTTAAAATCAATTGGGCGATATATTCCGCCAAAGTTTCCAGCAGTAAAAAATCCTGTTCGGCAAGGCTGCGGCGTACAACTTCGCATACTTCGCCATAATGAATGGTGTCGCCGATATCGTCGCTCGTGCCGGTACGCTCGGGAACACTGATTTCCAAATCCAAAATCAAAGTCTGTTTACGCTCGCGCTCCCAATCATATACGCCGATTAAAGTATCAGCCTTCATGCCGTACAAAAAGATTTTATCCATTTGCCTGTCCGTTTTTTTGATAGAATAACCTTTCCCATTTTAAGTAAAGCACCCAAAATGTTCAATGTACTCGCCATTATTGCCGCCTATCTTATCGGCTCCCTGTCTTTTGCCGTCATCGTATCAAAATATTACGGCATGGACGATCCGCGCACTTACGGTTCCGGCAACCCCGGTGCCACCAACGTCTTGCGCAGCGGTAAGAAAAAAGCAGCCGCACTGACCCTGCTCGGCGATGCAGTAAAAGGCTTGGTTGCCGTCATCTTGGCACGCTGTCTGCAAGATGCTTTAAATTTGTCAGATGCAACGATAGCCCTGGTCGCCATCGCCGCATTGGTCGGCCATATGTGGCCAATATTTTTCAATTTTAAAGGTGGCAAAGGCGTAGCCACCGCATTGGGCGTTTTGCTCGCCCTCTCCCCCGCAACCGCCCTGCTCTGCGCCTTGATTTGGCTGGTCATGGCATTCGGTTTCAAAGTCTCCTCATTCGCCGCACTGGTCGCCACCGTCTGCGCACCCATCTTCGCCTTCTTCATGATGCTGCACGCCTCTTGGGCATGGGCAACCGTATTCATTGCCGCATTGGTGTTGTACCGCCATAAAAGCAATATTAAAAACCTGATTCAAGGTAAAGAAAGCAAAATCGGGGATAAAGCCGGGAAATCTTAAAAACATAAATACAATCAATAAAAGGCCGTCTGAAAGTATATTTTTCAGACGACCTTTTGTAGTTTCATTCGCTTTATTCACGCATAATCAGTCAATCTTAATATATTCCACCGACAGAATCTCTATAACCTCACGTCCTTCCGGTGTATCCAAGACAACTTCATCGCCTTCGCGTGCTTTAATCAGGCTGCGTGCCAAAGGGGAAATCCATGAGATTTTGTTTTTAGCGGTATCGATTTCATCTACGCCGACGATTTTGACGGTTTGTTCACGACCGTCTCCGCGCAATAAGCCAACGGTGGCGCTGAAAAAAATCTGGTCCGTGGCTTCACGCGCTTCAGGGTCGACGACGACGGCTGCTTCCAAGCGTTTGGTTAGAAAACGGATACGGCGGTCGATTTCGCGCATACGGCGTTTACCGTAAAGATAGTCACCATTCTCGCTGCGGTCGCCATTGCTTGCCGCCCAGTTAACGATTTGGACGATTTCCGGGCGCTCTTTGTTGACCAGATGATAAAGTTCGTCTTTCAGTGCCTGCCAACCGGTAGGTGTGATGTAATTTTTGGTTTCGGTACTCATGATGTGTCTAAAACATAATTAAAGGCCGTCTGAACGTTAATTTTCAGACGGCCTTTATTGTAAGTCAATTTACTTTATTATTCATCATCATCGCTATCGCTGATACTGATGCTGTGTTCCATTTTACTTGGATGAACTTTCAAGCCGCCACAACCTGATTTTTCGGTAGAGAGGCGGTTCAGATATGCTTCGTCGATATCACCGGTTTGATAAACACCGTTAAAGCATGAAGAATCAAAGGATTCAATTTTTGGATTGAGTGCTTTGACTACTGCTTCCAAGTCTTCTAAGTTTTGGAAGACGATGCCATCCGCGCCAATCTCGGCTGCGATTTCTGCTGCGCTGCGGCCGTTTGCAATCAGTTCTTCACGGGTCGGCATATCGATACCGTACACATTTGGATAGCGCACTTCAGGAGCGGCAGAAGCAATGTAGACTTTGCGTGCACCTGCCGCGCGTACCATTTCGACGATTTCACGGCTGGTCGTACCGCGTACAATGGAATCATCCACCAATAAAACGCTTTTGCCGTTAAACTCGGTTTCCATCGGGCTGAGTTTTTGGCGCACTGATTTTTTGCGTGTTGCTTGGCCGGGCATGATGAAGGTGCGGCCGATGTAGCGGTTTTTAATCAGACCTTCACGGTAAGGTTTTTCGAGATGAACGGCAAGCTCCATCGCGCTGGGTCGGCTGGTATCAGGAATCGGCATCACGACATCGATATCATCGACAGGCAGCTCGCGTTTGATTTTTTCTGCCAAAGATACGCCCATATCCATACGGGACTGATAAACGGAAACGCCATCGATGACGGAGTCCGGGCGGGCAAAATAAACATATTCAAAAAGACAAGGGCTTAATTTGGCTTTATCGCTGCATTGACGGGAAATAATCGTGCCGTCAAAACCAATAAATACGGCTTCGCCCGGCTGGATATCGCGTTCCAAATCATAGGCAAGTGCATTAAAGGCAACGGATTCGGAGGCAACAGCATAAGATTTTTTGCCGGATTCGTCAATTTGCGAACCAAAAACCAATGGACGGATACCGAAAGGATCCCGGAAAGCCAGCATGCCGTATCCTGCAATCATGGCTACTACGCCGTATGCGCCGCGCACCAAGCGGTGTACTTCGGAAACGGCGTTGAAAATATTGTCGATGGTAAGTTGATAAGGGGCTGTATTTTTAGAGACTTCGCGGCGTAATTCGTGTGCGAATACATTGAGTAGGACTTCAGAATCGGAGCTGGTATTAACGTGGCGCAGGTGTTTGTTGCATACGTTTTCATACAGCTCTTCGGTATTGGTCAGATTACCATTGTGTGCCAAAACAATGCCGAATGGGGAGCTGACATAAAACGGCTGGGCTTCTGCGCTGCTGCCAGCATTGCCTGCAGTTGGATAGCGGACATGTGCAATGCCTGCATTACCAACCAAGTCGCGCATATTACGGGTACGGAACACTTCACGCACCATGCCTTTGCCCTTGTGCATATGAAATATATTGCCTTCGGCAGTAACAATACCTGCTGCGTCCTGACCACGGTGTTGCAACATCTGCAAACCATCATACAACATCTGATTGACCGGCTCATGACTAACCAAACCTAATACACCACACATATCGTGCTTCTCCGAGTTTGAAGATTAAATGGGTAAGCCGTCATTATAAAATAATTTAGATGAGTTTGCTCAGATTGTTGACAATATGATGCTAAATTTACGCAAATAAAAACGGATTCAGACGACCCATAGGCCGTCTGAATCCGTCAAACTCAATCATCCAATTCTTCAACTTCAGCTGCTTTACCCGAAAGATGCGGCATTGTGGTATCTTTTCCAGGCAGATAAGGCATCGCAGCCTCGGCAAGTGATTCAAAATACGGAATTAAGTGCGAACTTTGCCACTCTTCCGTTTTCGGCAAATCAGTGTGTGAAAAAACCATCACTGCCAGTGTCACCAAAATCACACCTTTCACTGCACCGAATACGCCGCCAAGCAAACGGTTGATGCTTCCCAAACCAACGGCGGACATTAAACTGCTTAACAGCGATCGTGCCAGTTTCTGCAACAGCCATGCCAGAAAAAACACAGCGGCAAAGCCCATCGCAACCGCCAAGGAATGCGGTTCAACCGATTTAAAGACTACATCGGCAAATGGCATGGCTAGCGTTCTGGCCGCAATAAACGATACCACCCACGCCACCATCGCCCCTGCTTCGGCAATAATACCCCGTGTCAACGAGATAATGATGCAGATGACGATGACGGCGGCCGCCAACAAATCGGCAACAGGCAAATTACTCACTGGTCACCTGACCGGCAATGCCATGTACACGCAATTTGTTCAAATCGCGCTCTGCATCGCGTGCATTTTTATAACTGGCTGATTTCACGCGATACACCTTACCTTTATCGGTCATGACTTCAGTAATGGTCGAATCGATACCTGCGGCTTTCATTTTACGTTGCAGGCTTTGCGCGCGTTCTTTTTCAGCATAACCAGCCTGAATAGCGGCTTTTTTCGCAGGCTTGGCTTCTGCTGTTTCTTTTTCAGCTTTAGGTTTGGCTTTTTCAGACGGCTTCTCGGCAGTTTTTACCTTATCGACTTTTTCTGCTTTGGCCGTTTCTGGTTTAGCCTTTTCATTTTTTGGTTTTTCAACTTTGGCTTCTGCTTTCTTAGCAGGCTCGGCCTTGTCTTTTACGCTGTCTTTGCTATTTTTGGCAGATTTACGCTCGGCAATGGCTTTCTCTGCCTTTTCCAATTGTGCCAATTTATTGCGTTCGGCAGCGGCTTCACGCTCTGCTTTTTCAGCACGCGCTTGAAGTGCGCGTTTTTTAGCTGCCAATGCGTTTTCTTTCTCAGCAGCTTCCTGTTGGGCTTGTGTCTTACGGGCCGCAGCGGCACGTTGTTCAGCCTGACGTTGGCGGCGTTCTTCGGCTCGGCGCTCCGCAGCTTCACGCTTGGCAGCCTCGACGCGTTGAATACGTTCGGACTCTTCCAAGCCTTTAATATTACCGTCATCCAAAGTATCGTTGATCAAAACCAACGGCTCGCCAACATCTTCGGGAGCAGATTCACGGCTTGGCTTCAATACTTCAACCGGCGCATTATCTTCTTCGTCGCCTGCATTTTGCGGTTTATTTGATGCTTCGGCATCCGCATGGCGGGCAGCCTCCTCAGCAGCAGCAACATCTTCTTTATTCGGCTCTAAAACAACCGCCTTGCTCGGCTCATCAGCCGTTTTGACTTGGCTCTGACCGACAGGCGCTTCTTTAAACGGTGAATTTTTATCGTCGCCGGAAGTCAGCGCCAGACCGAACAGCATACCCGATGCCACCACCAAGCCAGAGGCCAAGACCAAGCGACGGCGGTTGCGACGTTTCAGTCGTTCGTAACCGTCTAAATCGTATCCGTTTGGAGTTTCTTTTTGTTTATTGTCGGACATGATAATTTCCTCGTTAGTGTTCTTTCAAAACAGCCATTACATCGGCAACAGTATGGAATGAGCCGAAAACAACGATTCTATCATTTTCGGTTGCTTTAGCCAAAGCAGCGCGATAGGCAGCAGCGACAGTTTCAAAAACATTTACATTATCGATACCGTGTTCAGCCAGTTTATCTTGCAAAGCCTCCACCGTCATGCCGCGCGGCACATCTAAAGGCGCGATATTCCACTCGTCAAACTGGTCTTTAACGATTTCCAGCACGCCGTCAATATCTTTGTCGGACAACATACTGAATACGGCGGTACGTTTTTGGGCAAAGGCAAGGTTAATCAGGCTGCGGCGCAAAGCACGGGCTGCGTGCGGATTGTGGCCGACATCCAAAACCACCAGCGGACGGCCGGGCAAAACCTGGAAACGGCCAGGATTCTCAACCAACAGCAAACCACGTTTAATCGCGCCGATATCAACCGGCAATTGTTCGTTCAAACATTCCAACACAGTCAATGCACACGCTGCATTGGACAACTGATAGGCACCGCGCAAAGCAGGAAACGGCAAGGAATTGCGGTTACGGCTTTGGCCGTCTGAAGATTGCGGATGGAAGCGGTAGTTCCACTGTACGCTTTCCATTGATGCAAAATCAAAATCTCGCTGAACCATCAACAATTTTGCGCCAATTTCTTCTGCGTGTTTGACCAATGATTTAGGAGCAGGATTCTGACCGCATACAGCAGGTTTGCCGCTACGGAACACTCCGGCTTTCTCAAAACCGACCTGCTCGACAGTATCACCCAAAAATGCCTGATGATCCAAATCCACGCTGGTAACAACCGAGCAGTCGCCATCGAATACGTTCACAGCATCCAATCGTCCGCCCAAACCGACTTCCAAAATCATAACGTCCACATTTTCATGCATGAAAATATCGACGGCCGCCAAAGCATTAAACTCAAAATACGTCAGAGAAATTTCGCCGCGCGCCGCTTCGATCCGCTCAAATGAGGAAACAATCAATTCATCTGAAACCGGCTGAGTGTTGATGGCGATTCGTTCGTTGTAACGCAGAAGGTGCGGACTGGTCAGCGTACCGACTTTGAAACCGGCTTCTTTATAAATATGTGACAAATAGGCGCATACGGAACCTTTGCCATTGGTACCAGCCACCACGACGACAGGACATTGCGGCACCAAATTCATGCGTTTTTTCACTTCTCCCACGCGTTCCAAACCCATATCGATAAGGCCGGAACTATGGGCAGTCTCCAAATGAGAAAGCCAGTCTTGTAATGTTTTCATTGTATTTATCGCTTCAAAAGGCCGTCTGAAACAGCCGTTTAATCCATATCTGCCACAAGTTCTGCTTTGTCTTCTTTTTCCCGGCACCAGCGCGCCCACACTTTCAGACGGCGGTAAGCATCACGGCCAGCCATATCGGGCAAGATGCAGTGTTTAACCATTTTTCCGTCAACATTCCATTGCAAAAACAAAGCATAAGCTGTCAACATACTGCCGTCTTGCAAAACCGCGCTTCTTCCCTCTTCCTCGCCATTCAAGTAAATCGTCGCACGGTATTGGCGGTCGATGATGATTTTTCTAACTGTATTTTGAGCGTGAAAATTAACGGTACGCCAAGCATAGGCAAAACTGCCGGCCAATGCCGCCAAACCCAGCCACATCATCCAGCCGTAAAACTCGGCAAGGCATAAGGTAAACGCCGAAAGGTGTAAGAAGACAATCAGAATTTTCAAAGAACGCGAGGGCTTTAAGGCCGTCTGAAAACTGCGCACGGCTTTACATCATATTGTCAAAAACAGGCGTAATGTTCAATTCCGCCTCTTCCATATCCAAAACCATATCGTGGATTTCGGTATCGAAGAATTCCCAAAAAGCCTTCAAGCTCATGTCTTGCGGCCATTTGCTTTTATCGATGTCCCAGCCTGCCAATTCAGCTTCAAAAATCTGCTGATAGCGTTCGTCAAAATAAGAAATGACGGATTCGGGTTCGTCAAATTGCGGCACAAGGAATACGGAGCAGTTGGTGCGCAGTTGCTCGACGGTCAGGTCGGGCATATTTTCATCGGCAGATTTCAGCCATTCCAAAAAACGGGTGGTCGGCTTCAACACAACAGCAGTACGGTCAACAAAATACATTATTTTCAACTTTCAAAATCATTCAAACCGATCATGCCGTCTGAAATTTCAGACGGTCCGAGTTTAATGTGTCATCACCTGTTGCAGGAATTGTTTGGCACGCTCGTGTTTCGGATTGGTAAAAAATTCTTCCGGCGTTTCATCTTCCAGAATCTGGCCTTTATCGACAAAAATCACACGGTCGGCTACTTCGCGCGCAAAACCCATCTCATGGGTCACACACATCATGGTCATGCCGCTTTCCGCCAAGTCTTTCATCACTTTCAATACTTCGCCGACCATTTCAGGGTCAAGTGCGGAAGTCGGCTCATCAAACAACATTACGCGCGGCTCCATCGCCAAACCGCGTGCAATCGCCACACGTTGCTGCTGACCGCCGGAAAGCTGACCGGGCAGCGCGTCTTTTTTATGCGCCAAGCCGACACGTTCCAAAAGCTCCATCGCTTTCTTTTCCGCCTCTTCACGGCTTTGGTTTTTCACTTTCATCGGAGAAAGAATGATATTTTCCAAGACAGTCAAATGTGGATACAGATTGAACCCTTGGAACACAAAGCCCACTTCTTCGCGCACTTTGTTCAAATCGGTTTTCGGATCGGCAACATTGATGCCGTCCACCCAAATCTCGCCGCTTTCAATGCGCTCGAGTTGGTTTACCGTACGAATCAGCGTAGATTTGCCACTGCCTGAAGGGCCGCATACAACGACCACTTCGCCTTGTTTGACTTCCAGATTCACGCCGTTGATAACGTGCAAATCTTTAAAATGTTTGTGTACATTTTTGAATTTAATCATGTTTATTTGACATTCTCTAAAATTGACCAGATTTTGGACGGCCTGTTTTTAATCTGTTTGGCGTAATGCTCGATTTTCTCACTGTTGTCCTTGGTATAAATGCCGCGACACAATATATCCAGCGCATCTTTGTTCAAGTCGCCATAACGGTTGTTGGCATATACCGACAGGATGCAGGCTTTCAGGGGATGGAAGGGAACGCCGTATTTCTGCGCATTATCCCGATTTCCAAACAGCCATGCGGTATCCACTAAAGCTGCATAGTTGCTCAAAGCTGCCGCTTTAAATAATTTTTCTTTGATCAGCGGATAATTTTTCTGCTTCTGATTTTCCAGTTTGAACACTTCATTCATCAATTTTTGTGAACCGTTAGGTGCAAGTTCGTCTTCTAAAGCTGTTTTATCATATTCGGCTTCAATATCATCAAGTAAGTCTTGCGCCGCTCCCTCGCCGTTTTCTGCGGCTTTTTTCAGCCAATAGTAAAACTCGCTTTCTTTGAGGTTTACAGGATCTGTTGTCATTTCCAACTGCATGGCCAGCAGATATTGCGCTTCAGCATCGCCGGCTTTTGCTTTGCGCCGCAGGTTTTCTTCTCCGCCGGTGCCTAATGCAAATGCCGTACCGGTAATAAGTACAGCCAGCCCACACCAGACATATTTTTTCAACATTAAGTTCCCAACCTTTCAGACGGCCTTTTGAACCAGATAATTGCTCAATTCCACATATTTCTCAGCGGCGATGTGTTCTGCCCTGTCCTGCGGATTGATGCCGACTGCCTGCAAATCATCATCGCCGGCAAGTTCCTTCAAATTATTGCGTATGGTTTTGCGGCGTTGATGGAAAGCCAGTTTCACCAGTTTGGCAAAATGTTCAAAATCTTCTGCTTTACCGATACGGTGTTTCACCGGAATCATGCGCACCACGGCCGAATCAACTTTCGGCGCAGGATCAAAGGACTCGGGCGGTACTTCAATCAACATTTCCATATCGAAGAAATATTGCAGCATTACGCCCAGACGGCCATAGTCGTTGGTTTTCGGCTGCGCCACCATGCGTTCGACCACTTCTTTTTGCAGCATAAAGTGCATATCGATCACATCGTCTGCCACTTCGCTCAATCGGAACAAAAGCGGCGTAGAAATATTGTACGGCAGATTGCCGACAATTTTTTTCTTGCCTTCAATGCTATTGAAATCAAACTGCAATACATCGCCTTCGTGTATCACCAATTTATCTGCAAACGGCAAGGTTTTCAGACGGCGTACAATGTCGCGGTCGATTTCGCAAACATGAAGGCAATTGAGTTTTTTCGCCAAAGGCTCGGTAATGGCGGCCAAGCCCGGGCCGATTTCAATCACGATATCGTCAGGCTGCGGTCTGACCGCGTTGACAATGTCGCTAATAATCCGCGTATCCTGCAAAAAATTCTGCCCGAAGCGTTTCCGGGCCTTATGTTCTTTCATATCTTTCTTCAAGCAAGCTGTTTAAGGCAGTATTGTAACTGAAACAGGCGTTTTTGTCGGCACGCTTTCAGACGGCATTTGCCTAATTTTAAGCAAACGGCGGCGCTTCCAAACCCAAAGATTTCAGTAGTTGCGCAGTCTCATAAACCGGCAAACCCATCACGCCGGTAAAACTGCCCTGCAAATGCTCGACAAATACGCCGCCCAAGCCCTGAATCCCATACGCACCGGCTTTGTCCATCGGCTCGCCGCTGACAACATAGGCTGCAATCTCCTCAGCCGTCAACGTTTTAAAGCGCACTTCGCTCGTCTGCACCACATCATGACGCACGCCTTGCCAGTAAACGCATACTGCCGTCAGTACCTGGTGAGTCCGTCCGGACAAACGTTCCAGCATATCGACAGCATCCGCCTCGAATTCCGGTTTGCCCAAAATAACTGCACCATCCGCCACCGTCGTATCCGCCGTCAATACAGCAAACTCAGGCTCTTGATCATGAGCAGCAAACCATTGCGCCACCGCCGCCTGATTTTTCTCGCAGGCCATACGGCGCACATACTCTACTGCAGCTTCGCCTTCTTTAGGGGTTTCATCAATATCCGCAGGAAGGCGGCGTACTGTGAAACCCAAATTTTCCAAAATCTCACGACGGCGCGGACTGCCCGAAGCCAGATAAATTGCGTTCATTGTATTGGTTTTCCTTATTTTGAAATTTTATGTTGACCGGACAGGCGGACATAATGCGCGGACGAATACGTCAAAAATTCCTTTTCCTCATCCGTCAGCGGACGCACTTGTTTCACAGGCGAGCCAACGTATAAAAAACCGCTTTCCAAACGTTTGCGCGGCGGCACCAAACTGCCCGCGCCTATCATCACATCATCTTCGACAACCGTATCGTCCAAAATAATCGAGCCCATGCCCACCAACACACGATTCCCAATTCGACAGCCATGCAGCATGACCTTATGCCCAATCGTCACATCATCGCCGATAATCAAAGGTGAACCGTCAGGCTTCGCCGCATTCTTATGCGATACATGCAAAACGCTGCCGTCCTGCACATTGCTACGCTTGCCGATAGAAATACTGTTCACATCGCCGCGCAATACAGCATAAGGCCAAATCGATACATCTTCCGCCAGCGACACTTCACCAATCACTACCGAAGTCTCATCTACAAAACAAGACTCATCAACCGACGGCACATAATCCAAAAACGCACGAATAGGGTTTGCCATTTCCAATATCCTTTTCTCAAAACCAAAACTGATCAGGCCGTCTGAAAACACGGCGTAAAACGATTTTATACTACAACAATACGAAATCAAGCCAGAAATCATCAAAAGGCCGTCTGAAACAGTTTTCAGACGGCCTTTCATCATAAACCCTTTATCTTGGCTTACCACTATTTATCATTAGCGCCCCAGCTATATTTTATGGAATAATCGCCTTCATTTGATTCTTGGAGAAGCCGATGGACACACGTTCGGGAAATTATGCAGCGCCCCTGCTGGTTGTCGGCTGCGTCGTCTTCGGCTTGGGCAGTTTGATCGTCAAATTTGTCGATGTCGGCTCTTACGCCATCGCATTCTGGCGCTTGCTGATCGCCGCCCCTATATTCTTCCTGCTCGGACGTTTTTTCAGACAAAAAATGCCCACGAAAAGAAAAACGGTCGGCTACGCAATCTTATCCGGCGTTTTCCTCGCATTCGACCTCGCCCTTTGGCACGAAAGCATTCACGCCGTAGGCCCCGGCATTTCCACCTTGCTCAACAGCCTGCAGATTTTCTTTTTAGCCGCCATCGGCTTCTTCTTTTATTCAGAACGTTTAAGCACCCTGCAAATTTTAAGTTTGATATTGGCCACCATAGGCGTAGCCTTAATCGGAAGCCCAGAATTCGGTCATAACGACAATGCCGCATGGGGATTTGTCAGCGGCGTAGTGTCCGGTGCCATGCTGGCCCTGTCTATGGTCTTTGTACGCAAAACCCATGAGCAGGAAAAAGTCGGTTTGTTTCCTCTGATGATGATTTTAAGCTTCGGCGGCGCAATGGCGCTGGTCATCCCATCTCTACTATTCGATGCCGCCCATCTATACCCCAAAACTTTAAACGATGTGATTCTAGTCTCCATCTACGGCATCGTCATGCAATGCTTTGCTTGGGCATTAATTGCTTACGCCATCCCGCTTTTATCCTTGTCACTGACCGGCCTGCTACTGCTCTCCGAACCAGTCGCCGCCATGTTGATCGATTATTTCTGGCTGGATAAACCGATTAATACCGTCCAATGGAGCGGCGCCACTTTGACTTTATTGGCGATTTATTTAGGTTCGTTAAAAGACAAAAAATAGATACAAAAAGGCCGTCTGAAAAATTTCAGACGGCCTTTTAATCTGTTATTGCTTATTGGATACTGATACCAATACGGCTGAGTTCGCCAAAGTTCATCCAAACGAAAAAGGCTTTACCGACGATTAGTTTGTCATCAACAAATCCCCAGTAACGGGAATCGGCGCTATTGTCGCGGTTGTCGCCCATCGCGAAATAACGGCCTTCAGGAACTTTACAGATAAAGCCATTACCGTCTTCTGCGTATTCACAATTTTCCAAACCGCTTGTTTCAAGCGAGTAATTACTTTCAGGCATCACTTCGGAGATGTATTTGTTCAATACAGCAATAGATACGGAAGGTTGACCGGCCTCTTTGACCACATCAAAGTTTTTGCCGTTTAAGGCCGTATGAAAACGCTCAAGCGTATGAATCATAGACGGATCGGTATCATCTGCGTATTGATAATTGCCGTTTGGTTTTTCGGAAATAATTTCACCGTTAACAGTCAAAACCTTATCACGGTATTCCACAACGTCGCCCGGAATACCGACAATACGTTTGATGTAATTCATCTCAGGCTGAAGTGGGTAATTGAACACCACGACATCGCCTCGTGCAATGTTGCCGACAGGGATAATGACCTTATTCAAAATCGGCAGGCGGATACCGTAAGAGAATTTGTTCACCAAGATAAAATCGCCTTTTACCAAGCCCGGACGCATGGAGCTGGACGGAATTTGGAACGGCTCGGCAATAAAGCTGCGCAACACAAAGATAACCAAGATGATGGGGAAAAAACCACCCATATAGTCGGTAAAATGCGCATTGTCTTTGCCGGTCTCACTTTTTTTCAGACGGCCTTTATGAATTGCCCAAACAATACCGGTAAACACGACAAACACCAGCAATACGGCGGTAAAGCTCATAAACTCGGACAAAATGCCGAATATGCCGACCATGCACAGGAGATAACTCCATTGCAGGCCGGAGCTCCATTCGCCGTTTTCCTGACGCTCTTTACTGCTTTTGAAGTTGAGGACCAAGCCGGCCAGCAGTACAACGATTGCGCCTAAAGTCAGATTTATACTCATTATTTATCACTCACTTGCAGAATCGCCAAGAATGCGCTTTGCGGGATTTCCACATTGCCCACTTGTTTCATGCGGCGCTTACCTGCTTTTTGTTTTTCAAGAAGTTTTTTCTTACGCGTAATATCGCCGCCGTAACATTTCGCCAAAACGTTTTTACGCAATGCTTTGACGTTCTCACGGGCGATAATCTGGCTGCCGATGGCGGCTTGGACGGCGATGTCGAACATTTGGCGCGGAATCAGTTCGCGCATTTTCGCTGCCAGTTCGCGGCCCCGCTGCACAGCGTTTTGGCGGTGAACAATCAGGCTGAGCGCGTCCACTTTGTCGCCGTTCACCATAATATCTAGTTTCACCAAATTGGCGGCACGGAACTCTTTGAAATGGTAGTCCAGCGAGGCAT
>ERZ772986.1009-NODE-1009-length-16403-cov-3.898703_pt1 | contig 16403 bp, 10 predicted proteins | sample MGYA00511898_ERZ772986 | MGnify/ENA primary metagenome ERZ772986 (study PRJEB29015, sample SAMEA2737934) | human oral metagenome | biome: human oral; feature: human-associated habitat; material: dental | place: China | collected 2148 ... | reverse complement strand
CCGGGGCTTGTTCGACGAGGTCGTCCCCTCCGGGCCGTTCACGCCCCACATCACCGTGGCCTACTACCGGCCGGCGATGCCCGTGCCGCTGCCCCCCGGCGAGTTCCGTGACGCGCTCGCGCGGCTGACCGGACGGGTCACTGGCTTTCCCGTCGCACTCGCGCCCGAACGCCTGCACGCCCTGCGGTTCGATTCGATGGGCGGCTACTGGGCGGTTCAGCACTGAGCCCGGCTCCGCCGCGTCCGGTGGCGTCCCACGCCCCGCGGACCGATGGACTGGTCCGCGCGCCGGTCCTCACAGCCTCACGGCGTAGGGCATGATGGACCCCCAGCTGTAGACGCCGGTGATGCGCACGGGCACACCGAAGGTGGGCGCCTCGATCATCTGACCGCCGCCGAGGTAGATCGCGACGTGGTAGATGCCGGACTGGGTTCCGTTGGAGGACCAGAAGATGAGGTCCCCGGCCTCCATGGAGCCGATCGGGACGTGCGTTCCGTAGCCGTACTGGGCGCGCGACAGGTGCGGCAGATCAACCCCGGCGCTGCCCCACGCGAGCATCGTCAGGCCAGAGCAGTCCACGCCACCGTAGGACTCCCCGCCCCACACGTAGGGCACCCCGAGGTAGCTCTTCGCCGCAGCGATTGCGGTGGCGGCGCCACCACCGGAGGAAGCGGGCGGAGTGTAGGCGGGAGGCGAGTATGACGGCGGGGTGTAGGAGGGAGCCGCGTCGCCGTCGTCGTCATCGTCATCGTCGTCCGCGACGGACGGGGCCTGGGCCTGGGCCGCTGCGGCCTCCGCCTGCCGGCGCTCCTCGGCGGCTGCGGCCGCAGCCGCCGCCTGCTCGGCGGCGACGCGGGCGGCCTCTTGGCGTTCCGCCTCAAGCGCGGCCTCGCGCTGATTGATCAGGTCGACGGTCGTGTTCTGCTTGGTGGCAAGCTCCTGCACGTAGGCGTTGCGCTGAGCGGCGACGATGGCCGCCTCGTTCTGAGCGGTCGCCGCGGCTCGATTCGCCGCGTCGGTGCGCGCCTGCACTTCGGCGGTGGCCGCCTCCTGGCTGGCCAGCGCACTATTGGCCGCCTCGCGGGTCACCTTGGCAACCTGCTCGAGGGCGGCGACGTTCTGCATCTTCGCCTCGGCCGAGGCGGAGAAGGAGCTGATGCCCGCCTGCTTGGCCTCGACGCTGCGCAGCCCGTCGGAGCCGAGGTAGGGGGCGATCGCGTCGAGCGATCCTCCCCCGCCTCGGTAGGCCGCCTGGGCGACGGACGCGATCTGCTGCTTGCCCTCGTTGAACGCCGCCTCGGCGGCATCCGCATCGGCCGAGGCCTGCGTGGCGGTCGCGCTCGCCTCGGCCAGCGCGATGTTGGCCTCGTTGAGGTCCTCGCCCGCGATCTGCGCGTTCTGGGTCGCGGTTGCCGCGCTTGCGGAGACTTCCGCCAGCTTGACCTCGATCTGCGCCACGCTCATCTTGGCCGCTTCTTCGGCGGCCTTGGCGGCGGCAATCTCCTCCTCGGAGGGGGCGGCCTGCGCCACCTGGGGCAGGACCAGGAGGGCGCATGCGGCCACTGCCGACAGGCCCAGGCGGATGGATCCGCGTCGTCTCATCGTCGTCTCATCTCGTTGGCGGAAGCGCCCGTGGGCGCGTACATGAGAACGAGCCTAACCACTTTCGTCACGCTTGGCAACAAACGCAACAAGATTCCCAGATTTCACAAACATCCCAATCGCAACATCCGTAACATCCAGACCATGAATACCAAGCAATTACGACGACATCTCCTCACCCACCAGCTCACTCGTGATATGCCCCACCCCATCGGCCCATCGCCCGCCCATTCACCCCGTCACACACGTCCGCCATGCGAAACAGCCCCGGCACTCTCACCGCGAATACCGAAAGATAGGAGGCATGAACCGTCGAATGCGCCGCTGACTGCGCGTCAGCACAAGCGACTGCCGCGCAGTCCCCCGACAGCGGGACGCGCCTCGACGCATGCACATCACGCCCACGCGGCCCGCCTCCGGGGAATCAACGACGACACACCACCCCACGCAAGGAGCCGCCAATGACCACCAACGACTGGGCCTTCGAGACCAAGCAGATCCACGCCGGGTTCGCCATCGATGAATCGACGGGCGCGACCGCGCTGCCCATCTACCAGACCTCCTCCTACGCCTTCTCCGATACCGGACAGGCCGCCGGACGCTTCGCCCTGCGAGAGCTCGGCCCGATCTACACGCGCCTGAACAACCCGACGACCGATTCGGTGGCCGCCCGCATCGCCGCCCTCGAGGGCGGCGTCGGCGGCCTGCTCGTGTCCTCCGGCCAGTCGGCGACCGCCCTGTCGCTCCTCGCCCTGGCCGTGGCCGGCAACAACATCGTCGCCTCCCCCTCCCTCTACGGCGGCACGGTCACGCTCCTGAAGAACACGCTCGGACGCCTGGGCATCGAGACCCGATTCGTTCCCGACCCGCTTGACGTGGATGCCTGGCGCGCCCTGGCCGACGACAAGACGGTGGCCTTCTTCGGCGAGTCCATCCCCAATCCCCGCGGCGACATCCTCGACATCGAACCGATCGCGACGGCCGCACACGAGGTCGGCGTCCCCCTCATCGTCGACAACACGGTCGCCACCCCCTACCTCGTGCGACCCATCGAGTGGGGGGCGGACATCGTCGTCCATTCGGCGACCAAGTATCTGGGCGGCCACGGCACGTCCATCGCGGGCGCTATCGTGGACTCCGGCGCCTTCGACTTCGCCTCCCAGCCCGAACGTTTCCCGCTGTACAACACGCCGGATGAGTCCTACCACGGCCTCGTCTACGCCCGCGACCTGGGCGTGGGGGGCGCCCTCGGCGCGAACCTCGCCTTCCTCTTGCGCATCCAGACGCTCGTCAATCGGGACCTCGGGGCCGTCACTTCCCCCTTCAACGCGTTCCTCATCTCGCAGGGCATCGAAACGCTGTCCCTGCGCGTCGAGCGTCACGTCTCCAACGCCCTGGCGGTCGCGCGCTTCCTCGAGGAGCACCCGGACGTCGAGTCGGTCAACTACGCGGGCCTGGAGTCCTCCCCCTACTACGAGCTGGGCCGAAAGTACGCTCCCCTGGGCGTGGGCGGCCTGCTGTCCTTCGACATCAAGGGCGGCTACGAGGCCGGCCGTGCTTTCGCCGACGGCGTGCGCCTGCTCCCCATCGTGGCCAACATCGGCGACGCGAAGTCCCTGGTCATCCACCCCGCCTCCACGACGCACTCCCAGCTCACGCCCGACGAGCTTACCAAGGCTGGCGTTGCCCCCGGAACCGTCCGCCTCTCGATCGGCCTAGAGAACATCAAGGACATTCTGGCCGACCTGCAGCTGGGCTTTGACGCCGCCCGCGCAGCCACCGCCTAAGCCACGGAGTCGGCGCCCTCCCGCGCAGCCGCCACCCCACCCACGGACCAGCCACGTCACGACAGAGACGAAAGAGGATACGATGAGCCGCCACAGCCTCCCCCCAGCTCCCACGTCCGGCGCGTGGCGGGAAGGAGATCCGCCGGCGTTCCGCCAATTCGCCAACCTGGGCGCCCAACGCCTGGAGAACGGGGCGGTCCTGCCCAGCGTCACCCTCGCCTACGAGACGTGGGGAACCCTCGATGAGGCCTCCTCGAACGCGGTGCTCATCCTGCACGCCCTGACCGGGGACGCGCACGTGTGCGGCGAGGCCGCCCCCGGGCAGCCCACCCCCGGCTGGTGGGAGAAGATCGTGGGACCGGGGCGCATCATTGACACGGAGCGCTACTTCGTGGTCGCCGCAAACGTCCTGGGAGGATGCCAGGGGTCCACGGGACCGGCCTCGCTCGCCCCCGACGGCGCGCCCTGGGGGTCGCGTTTCCCGGTCGTGTCCACGCGGGACCAGGTCCGCGCCGAGGCGCGCCTCGCCGACCTGTTGGGGATCGACTCCTGGAGCCTCGTGGTCGGCGCGTCCCTCGGCGGCCACCGCGCCATCGAGTGGGCGGTGACTTACCCGCAGCGGGTGGAGCGCCTGGTGGTCGTCGCGTCGGGCGCGCAGACGACCGCCGAGCAGGCGGCGTGGACCCACACGCAGATCCGCGCGATCCAGCTGGACCCCGCGTGGCGAGGCGGCGACTACTACGCCGGGCCCGGACCTCGTGCCGGCCTGGCCCTGGCCCGCCAGATCGCGCACACGACCTACCGTTCTCCCTCCGAGCTGGACGAGCGTTTCGGTCGGATCCCCCAGAACGACGAGGATCCCCTGCACGGGGGGCGCCTCGCGGTCGAGTCCTACCTGGACTATCACGGCGAGAAGATCGTGCGCCGTTTCGACGCCGGCTCCTACGTGGCCCTGTGTCGGTCGATGCTCTCCCACGACGTTGGCCGCGATCGCGGCGGGGTTGTCGAGGCCCTCAAGTCCGTCACGGCGCGCACGCTCGCCGTCGCCGTCGATTCGGATCGCCTGTTCTACCCCGAGCAGGTCTGGCAGATGGCGTCGGGCATTTCGGGTGCCTTCTACCGCGAGATCCACTCCGACCACGGTCACGACGGCTTCCTCATCGAGTCGGACCAGCTCACGGCCCTCCTGGATGAGTTTCTCAACGAGCGCATCCCCTCTCGCGCCTCGTCCTTCGCGTAGGGTCGCGCGCTACCCACCCCTCCCCCTCGCGCGCGCCGCTCCCGGCGTCCGCGTCGCGCTCGCCGGGTCCACCATTGGGCGCGTTATGCTGACCCTATGAGCGCATCCACCGATCCGATGTCTTCGGGGCACGCACGCCCCGAGGCGACCGATCTCTCCGGTTTCTCCGGTGTCCCCACCGACGCCTCGCACGAGCACGAGGCCGCGCCCGAGCGCGACGTCCTGGCGCCGTGGGGCGAGGCGGGTCCCCCCGGCCGCGACTGGGCTCCGGACATCCTCGGCCCGGGTTTCTCCTCGCGCACGATCGAGCTCCTGGATGACGCGGAGGGAGAGTGCGTGGCCACCCTCGTGCGCGCGACTCCCACGACGAACGCGCGCGTGACGGTCCTGTACCTGCACGGGCGCAACGACTACTTCTTCCAGACGGAGATGGCCCGGCGCCTGTCCGCCGCGGGCGCGGCCTTTTACGCGCTGGACTTGCGCAAGTATGGGCGCAGCCTTCGCCCCCACCAGACGATCGGCTACGCCGACGACCTCTCCGTCTACGACGAGGAGATCGGCCAGGCCATCGAGCTCATCCGCGAGGAGCGCGACGACGATCCCCTCGTCCTCATGGGCCACTCGACGGGGGGCCTCATCGCCACCCTGTGGGCGCATCGTCACCCCGGGGTGTTGGCGGGCCTGATCCTGAACTCGGCGTGGTTGGAGATGCAGTCGATGAGCGCCTGGCGCGGGGCGATGGCGCCCGTGATCGGCAGGATCGCCTCGCGCAGCCCGATGTGGGAGGTGCCCACGGGAGGATCGGGCCTCTACGGCCGGTCCCTCGCCGGACGCGCCTCGTCGGGCCTGCCCATCCCGGCCGGGCTCGCCGCCGACGACCCGTCGGTCGCCGGATGGCCGATTGCCCACGAGTGGAAGCGCCCCGAATCCTACCCGGTACCCGCCTCCTGGCTGGAGGCCATCATGGCCGGCCACGAGACGATCGAGAAGGACGTGGCGCTGGAGTGCCCGGTCCTGTCGATGGTGTCAACCTCCGCGTACTTCGACGAGGAGTGGAGCGAACGCGCGTTCGTCTCCGACACCGTCCTGGATCCGGTGGTGATCGCCCAGCGCAGCCTCAACCTGTCGAACATGGTGACGATCGCGCGTTTCCCGGGCAAGCACGATCTGGTTCTCTCGGATGCTCCCGTGCGAGAAGCCGTCTACGACACGATGCTGGGGTGGCTGGCGGCCTTCGTCAAGTGAGACGGGTGGGGACCGACGCCAGCGATTCACCCGGCGTCGGTCCCCACTACCGCCCGTGTCAGTGTCGGGCTGAGCGGCGCCCCCGAGGGGAGTCGGAGTACTCGCGCACGATCTCCCGGTTGATCTCATCGAGGGCCTCCGCGAGCGTCGGCCCGAGCCTATCTCCGATGCGCACCAGAGCCCAGGCCTGGATGTGCCCGAGTCCTCGCGCCGTCAGGAGGGTGTCGAGGGACGGGTAGGTCAGGCCGGCGCCGAAGATCGCGCCGTTGGCCTCCAGCATGAGGTCGGCGGGCAGGCCGAGCTCGCTCCGTGCGACGAGAGGGGTGTCCTCGCCGAGGATCTGGGCGAGGGCGCGCAGCCCGGATTCGTCGCGGCTGAGGACGGGGACACCCTCCTCCCGAGCCTGGATGACCTCGGCGGATTCCTCAGCGTGGTCAACGAACGAGTCGGTGGCCGCGTAGGTGGCTCCGGCATCGTTGAGCTCACCGATCTGCGCGCGCCGGGACGCGCGACTGCCGAGGTGTGCGGGGCGCTCCGAGCGGGTCTCCTCCTCGGCCTCCTCGGACGCGTCTTCCTCGGGCTGCTCGCGCGCGGCGTCGGAGTCTTCCTCGTCGTCGCCTCCGGGCAGCTCGTCCTCGCCTTGCGCCCGTGCTGCGCGATCGTCGTCGCGCGGATCGAGGGTCACGGAGGACTCCGCCGGTCCTTCGTCGTCGTCCGCATCGGCCTCGTCGGCCTCGTCGGGGTCGTTCGTCTCGGCCTCGCCCGGGTCGCGGTCCTCCTGGAGGTCTGCCGGGCTCTCGTCGTCCTCGGCCCCCTCATCCGGGTGTTCCGAGGCGCCCTGTCGCTCGGCGGCGTCCGCGTCTTGCGCCCCATCGGCCTGCGCGTCGTCACCGGCGTCGGCGTCCGCCTCGCCGTCCCACCCCTGGGCCGCCTCGTCGGTCAGGCCGGCGTCGGAGGCGCCCTCGGCGTCGGAGGGCTGCCAGGGAGCCGGAGGTTCCTCGCTCGCCGGATAGCTGAACACCTCGCGCAGGTGGGGCGCGACCTTCGGGGTCGGGCGAGTGGTCGGCGTCTCACCATCGGACTCGGCGTCGCACTCGTCGCAGTCTTCCGGCTCCTCGCTGCCCGGCTCCTCGTTGTCCGGCTCCGCACTATCCCACTCTTCGCCGCGGCCCTGACGGTCGCCCGGCGCCTGCGACGGGAGGGATTCCTGCTCGACCTCGCCGAAGCCCGCGCCGGACGTCAGCTCGGGGGCGGCAGCCGCGGAGGCGAGGACCTGCGGGGCGTGACCGTAGAGGCGCGGCCCGACGGCGTTGACGTCGAGGAAGAGGCGCCCGTTGGACATCTGACGCAGGTTCATCAGGTGAACCTCGACGCCGGACGTGGCGAGCAGGGACAGGGCGGGGCGAACCGACGGATCGATCTGCCCCGCGACCATGATGAGCCTGGGACCAGGCCCCACCGCGGGAGGCATCGAGTCGCGGAATTGCGCCCACCCGATGCGGAAGCCCTCGGGACCCGACGGGTACTCGTTGGCCAGATCCGCCCAGGAGATTGAGGCGACCTCGGCCAGGCGCGAGAGCGAGGTGATCAGCGTGTCGGAGTCCAGCTCCTTGAGGATCTCGACGGAGACGATCTGGCCGGTCACGTCCAGGGCTGTCAGGCGGGGAGTTTCCTCTTCCCCCTGGCCCGTCATGTCACGCCAGGTCACCGGGAAGAGGGGACGGGAGACGATCTGCAGGACCTGCTGACAAATTGCGTCGACCAGCTCCGGACCCAGGTCTTGCGCGACCGGGTACCCGAATTGAGCGGGTACGAGGCGTCCGTCCTCGAACTCAAACAGGGCCATCGCTCTTTCCTCCAAGTGTGTGGGGCACTCGTGGTCATTGTTCCACACGTTCCAAAAGAAGCAGGGAGGACACAGGGGAATTGCGATAGATACCACGTAATCATTTGGGGTGTCGAGCCTCACTCGGCGCACCATCTCGGCTGTCGTACACGCCACCTGCCGATGCCTTCACATCGGTAGAATGCGACCCACACCGCACATTTGCCTCCCGTTCACGCTGCCCCCAGGACCGTCCCATGCCAGATCTCGACATTCGCGACGGGGAACTCGACCAGTTCTCCCACGCCCTGCGCGAGCTCTCCGACTCCATCGCCACCCACGCGGACACGCCGCACGCTCTCAGCCTCGTCCAGTCCGCCATGCCCGGCGGCTCGGCCTACAAACAGGCGCAGTACGCGGGCGAACACATCGAGGACGAGCTGGAGGCGCTCAAGGCTTCGCTCGCCAGCCTCGCCGACAACGTGCAGGCCTGCGCCACCGAGTTCCGGGCCACGGAAGACATCAACGACCAATCGATGCGGCGGATCATGGCGGACGCACCCGCCCCCTGCCCGCCCGTCGGCCCCGCAAAAGACAAGTGACATGGCGATCACATGGACAGACGTCACCACGTGGCAGACCGGACCGCTCGAGAGCATCGCCTCCGACCTCCTCGCGGCGGGCAAGGGCCTGAGCGCGACCCACGAGGCCGGAGAGGACACCGCGTCAGCCATCCAATCCCAGGGGAAGGCGGTCACCGCGATGCGGGCGACGACCATCTCGAACCTGGCCTCGCTTGAGCGCGCCATCACGAACATCAACGGCGCGCTCATGGCTGTCGAGGGCGCGCGCGACGGGGTCGCATCCGTCCTGGCCGACATCAACGCTCTCGAGGCCTTCGCGGAGACGAACGACTGCACGATCCACCCGGACGGAAGCGTCACCGGGAAGGGCACACAGAACGCGCGAGGAGAAGCGTCGAGCGCCCTGGCCATCATCGGGAACAACATCAAGAAGATCCTCGAAGAGGCGGACCGAATCGACACCGAGCTCTTTCACGCACTCAGCGACATCAACAACGACCGCTACACGGACGGGGACAAGACGGACAACAAGGTCGTCGGCGTTCCCGACCACCCGAAGCGCGATTGGACGCCCTCCCAGAACGCCGCCTGGTGGAACTCGCTCTCGCAGAAGCAGCAAGACCACCTCATGAACCACTGCCCCGAGGAGATCCGCCACCTCGACGGACTCCCGGCATACGCACGCGACAAGGCCAACAGGAACGTACTCTTCGGCTACACGGACGCCAACGGCAAGGCACATACGGGAGCCTACGACCAGGCTCAAGCGGATTACAACAAGGCGCTGGCGGAATACGAAACAGCACAGGCCGCCTACGACAAGAAGCGAGCCACGCAGATCCCAGACGACGTCCACAAGGGCCGCGCCGCCTACGACGACACGGAGCTGACCAAGGCGCGCAAGAAGATGGAGAAAGCGAAGGAGATTTACGAGGACCTCGCCGCCATTCGCAACGAGACCAACAACTCCGAACGACGAAAGGCGGGCCACGCCGAGACCTACCTGCTCAACTTCAACTACGACAAGAAGTACGAACGCACGACCGCGATCGTCTCCTCCGGCAACCCCGATACCGCGACCCACGTGTCGACGCTGGTCCCCGGGATCGGCACCAACGTGCGCGGAGACCTCGGCGACTACATCGCGCGCAACGACCGCCTCCGCCATCAGACCATGCACGCCGGGCTCGACCCAGCAAACGTCGCAACGATCTCCTACCTCGGCTACGTCGCCCCGAAGAACAACGCCGCCGACCTGAGCATCACCCAGGCGGCGGACATCGGCTTCGCCGAACGAGGGGCCCCCAAGCTGGCTCGCTTCGAGGAGGGGCTGCGCGCCAGCGCCGATGCGCGGGGCCACCAGTTCACCAACACGCTCCTCGGCCACTCCTACGGCTCGACCACCTCCGGCAAGGCGCTCCCCATGATGGCTCCGGGGACCGTCGACAACTTCGTCATGTTCGGCTCTCCCGGATCAGGCGTGCGCAACATCGACGCCTACGGGCTGCCCGAGGGCCATGTCTACGAGTCATCGATCCCCGATGGCGACGCCGTCCAAGGCCTGGGCCCCGACGCCTCGTACGGGACGAACCCCCGCAAGCTCGAGGGCATCACTCACCTGAGCGGGGACGCGACCGATGCCGCGAACTACTGGACGCCGACTCCCCCGAGTATCGCAGGAACTGCGGGGGTCGTCGAACGCGCGATTCACGGCTTCGACAATCACATGGCGTACTTCGAGGAGGGCACGCGCACCTCGCAGGACTTCGCCAACATCATCGCCGGCGCCAAGCCGACGACCGACGAGGAGTGGGAGGCCCTCAAGAAGGCGCACGGCAACCCCCAGCCATCGGCCGACGACGAGTCGGAATGGTGGAAGCAGGCGCTCATCGGATACTAGTGCCAACACTGACACATTCCGAACAACTATTTGCGCTTCGCCTCGCCTGAGCCGTATCGTTGTGTAGGATACTGTGGGTAGCGCGGACGACGAATGGCACAATCTCTTCCATCCGGTTAAACTACTGCGCATCACGAAGCGAGCAACAGACAGGGCGGGAGAAATGGGCAGAGAAAGCCTGCGCGTCGTTGAGTATTCGGCGCCAGAATCACGGGTTCCGGCATCGGAGGAGACCTGCCGCGAACTCTCTCCCTACTGCCTTCACGTCGGCTCACGCCCGCGCCTCTACCCGGATACTTCACAGACGGTCAGGCCTCATCTGCCCCCGATCGAGCCCATGCCCGTTCCCGTGACACCTTTCCCGAGGCTGTACGGCGACGACCCCGAACCCGCCTAGAGGCGCGCGGCCCGCCGTCGGTCGGCGCCTTCCCCCCTCGCTCCTCACGCGCGCACTGATCGGCCATCCGCACAGCGGATAGCCTCGGCCAGGCCCCCGAGCCCGTGACACACTGGGTCCATGAGCGATAGCTTCCTGGAGGATCTGCGCGCACTCATCGACGTCGACGACGGGGTGGGGACACGCGCGCGCTACTCCTCCGACGCCGGCCTGACGCGCATCCCGCCGCTCGCCGTCGCCTTCCCTCGCACGCGAGAACAGGCCCTCGCGGCCTTCGACCTCGCCCGCGCACACGGAGTGCCCCTGACCGCGCGCGGGGGCGGCACCTCGTGCGCGTCGAATGCGATCGGCCCGGGCCTGGTCCTCGACTTCTCGCGCCACATGAATCGCGTCCTACACATCGATCCCGACGCACGCACCGCCACCGTCGAACCGGGGTGCGTTGGCTCGACCCTCCAGGCAGCTGCCGCCGCCCACGGCCTGCGCTTCGGACCCGACCCCTCCTCGCAGAACCGGGCCACCATCGGCGGGATGGTCGCCAACAACGCCTGCGGCCCCCACGCCACGGCCTGGGGACGCACCTCCGACAACATCATCTCCCTGGAGTGCGTCGACGGGCGCGGGAGGCGTTTCACCGCCACGACCTCGCATGACGCGGGCCTGAGCTGCGTGCCCGGCCTGGCTCCCCTCATCGACTCTCGCCTCGCCCCCATTCGCACCCAGCTGGGCCGCTTCAAGCGCCAGGTCTCCGGCTACTCCCTCGAACACCTCACCCCCGAGGGGGGACGCAACCTGGCCGCCATGCTCGCCGGAAGCGAGGGCACCCTCGTCCTCATCCTGTCCATCACGGTGCGGCTCGTGCCCCTCCCCGACGCGCCCGTGCTCGCCGCCCTCGGCTACCGATCCATGATCGACGCGGCGGACGACGTTCCCTCGCTCCTGGCCCACTCACCCCTCGCCGTCGAGGGGATGGACCGGCGCCTCGTCGACGTCGTGCGCGCACACAGGGGGCCAGGCGCCGTCCCCGCCCTGCCCGACGGCGACGGCTGGCTGCTCGTGGAGGTCGGGGCCGCGGGCGAAGACGTGGAGACCTCACTCACCCGCGCACGCGCCCTGTGCGCCGACTCGGCCGCCATCGACACGGTCGTCTACCCGCCCGGGGCTCAGGCCTCGGCGCTGTGGAGGATCCGCGCCGACGGGGCGGGCCTGGGAGGGCGCACCCCGCCGGACGAGACGGGCGCCGACCGGCAGGCGTGGCCGGGCTTCGAAGACGCCGCCGTTCCGCCCCGCAACCTCGGCGCCTACCTTCGGGACTTCACGGCCCTCATGGAGGAGTTCGACATCGACGGCCTCCTGTACGGACACTTCGGTGACGGCTGCGTTCACGTCCGCCTCGCCATGCCCCTCGACACCCCGGCCGGCGTGGCGCACTCGCGGGCTTTCCTCCAGTCCGCCGCCCGCATCTGCGCCTCCCACGGCGGCTCGGTCTCCGGCGAGCACGGCGATGGGCGCGCACGCGGGGAGCTCCTGCGCTTCATGTACTCCCCCGACATGCTCGACCTTTTCGCCCGCGTCAAGCACGTCTTCGATCCCGATAACATCCTCAATCCCGGGGTGCTGGCCTCCCCGATGGACGCCGCGAGCGCGGCCTCCCGCGCCTTGGCACGGCGGGAGGCCGCCACGTCCGCTTCCTCGCAGTCCCCCCGGGGCACTTCCGACCGGCCCCTCGAGTGTCAGCCCGGCGTCGATCCCCTCGACGCCAATCTGCGCCGCGTCGCGGCGCACCCCATGCCCGCGGATGGGGGCTTCGCCTTCGCGAGCGACCGGGGCGACTTCACGTCCGCCGTCCACCGCTGCACCGGAGTCGGCAAGTGCCGTGCGGGCGTGAGCGGAACCTTCATGTGCCCGTCCTACCTGGCGACCCGGGAGGAGAAGGACGTGACTCGCGGGAGGGCGCGGATCCTGCAGGAGGCCGCCAACTCTCGCCTCGTGCGCGCCATCGACTCCCCCGAGGTCCTTGAGGCCCTCGACCTGTGCCTCGCGTGCAAGGCCTGCTCGGCCGACTGCCCGGCGGGAGTTGACATGGCTCGCTACCGCTCCGAGGTCCTGTATCGCACGTACAGGGGACGAGTGCGGCCCCTCAGCCACTACACGCTCGGCTGGCTCCCGCGCCTGACCCGCGTGAGCGCACGGGTTCCGGGGCTGGCGGCCCTCGGCAACGCCGTCCTGTCCGTCCCGCTGCTGCGGCGCCTCGCGTTCCGCGTCATCGGCCTGGATCCGAGGAGGGGGATGCCGCCGCTCCAATCCGGCACCTTTGGCGCGTGGGCCGCCAAACACTCGCTGCTGGCCTCCGAGGTTCCGGGGGACGCCGGTGCAGCCGCCGTCACCGCGGGGGAGCCCGGGCGCGACGAGTCGGGCGCCTCGCTCGCGCTGTCGGGTCCGCGCGACCCGAGCGGTCGCCCGTACGCGCTCGTGTGGGCGGACTCCTTCAGCCAGACCCTCGACGACGCGGGGGCGCGCGCTGTCGTGGATGTGCTCGACGCGAACGGCTTCACCCCCATCGTCGCGCCCGACGCGTGCTGCGGACTCACGTGGATTACGACCGGACAACTGTCGGGGGCGAAGAAGCACCTGACGGAGTTGCTCTCCACGCTCGCCCCCTTCGCGGCCGCCGGGATTCCCATCATCGGCGTGGAGCCCTCGTGCACGGCCGTGCTGCGCGACGACCTGCGCGACCTGTTGCCCGAGGACCCCCGCAGTGCCCTCGTCTCGCGCGCGACGCACACGCTCGCCGAGGCGCTGTCCGCCGTGCCCGACTCTGCGCGCCGCCTGCCCGACCTGAGCGGCGTCACGATCGTTGCTCAGCCTCACTGTCACCACTACTCCGTCATGGGATGGGACACCGACCAGGCGCTCTTGGAATCCCTCGGAGCGCGCGTGTTGCGCCTGGAGGGATGCTGCGGCCTGGCGGGCAACTTTGGCATGGAGGCGGGGCACTACGACCTCTCGCTCGCCGTCGCCTCGCATTCGCTGCTCCCCACCCTGGAAGCTCAGCGCGATGCCGTGTATCTGGCCGACGGCTTCTCGTGCCGCACACAGGCCTCGCAGCTGGCCGGACGCGCGGGCGTCCACCTGGCGACGCTGCTGGCGGAGGGCGGTGTCAGGTCTGGGGCACTGTCGGCGGAACACTAGCCGGAGCACGGTGTCAGGTCTGGGGCACTGTCGGCGGAGCACGCTGTCAGGTCGAACGCGGCGCTGCGCAGCGGCCGAACACGGCCGCATCCCGGGCGGTGACATGCCGAGACACGCGGCACACATACCAATCGGTCAGGTACAATGGAACCATGTATTTCTTCGTCGCCGTGATGCTGTGGTTCTTGTTCTTCTTCGCTATCTGGTACTACAAGAAGCTCGTCCTGTGGCTGCTCTTCTCCCCGGACTACCTCCTCATCATCGGCGCGGTCGGCGCCTTCACCGTCGATCACATGGGGTGGCTCACCTCGACCAGGCAGGCCCACTACGTCTGGGCGACCCTGGCGATGATGGCCGTCGGCTTCGGATACCACGCCCTCAATAAGTGGCTCTACCTGAGGTCGGCCCACACCTACAAGATTGTCAGCTTCCCCTTTGTCGTCGCCTCCAGCCTGTTCATCATGCTGGGCCTCGTCCTCAAGATCGCCGACGAGATCGCCCCACGCCTGGCCGACAATCCCACGGTCCAGCACGTCATCTACGTCGTCATCGGCATCGTCCTGGCGGTCGTTGCCTGGATGAAGCGCCAGTCGACGATGGCCCGCCTCTTCCCGCCGGAACCGAGCATCGTCATCAACGGCGACGTCACCATCAACGACGGAGAGGCCACCGTCCAGGCCCCCCAGGCGCCCGAGTCTCCCTGCACCCATTCCGGCAGCGACACGGGCGTAGCCTCCTACTGACGCACGCGCAGCACCGCGACCCACGCCGATACCCCACCACGCTCGACGTCACATAAGCAGCCCCCCCCCGATCCACCCGGCGCGGGCGGGGAGCGCACGGCAGCGCACCCGCACGCACCGCGACCCACGCCGATACCCCACGAGCCATCGCACCCGCACGCACCGCAGACTGTCCAACCAGCCGCAACGGTTCCTCGTGTCCCGCCGAGCGGCATGCGTCGAGCGGCAAGCGACAGTGTGCCTCGGTTGTGCTTGTTGGTGAGGGCGCGACACCCGATCGGTATGCATTGCACCCGTTCTGTCCGGGTGTACTGCTCCCCATCGGGTGCGCCGCCCCCTGTCAGGTGTACTGCTCCCCATCGGGTGTACTGTCCCGCATCGGGTGCGCCGCCCCCATAGGACGCCCTGCCCCCTGTCAGGTTCACCGCTCCCCGTCGGGTACACCTCTGTCCGGGTGTACTGTCCCGCATCGGGCGCGCTGCTCTCGTGCATCCCACTGAGACCACGTCACGTGGAAGCGGCGATCGGGCCCGTCACATGCCTTGGTTGGCTTGACCCACAATCCCTGGGCCGACGCGGGTATCGAGGATTGCCGCAACCCCACTCTCTCAATCACCCAAGCCCTCAGCCGCGCCAAGTCCTCGTAGTCCAGCCACGAAACGCGATAGGTCTTCCACCCCGCGGCACGCAGATCATTGTCCCGCGCAATCCACTCCCTCTTCGCTCGGGCAAAGTCGGCTTCGTTCGTGCCGAGCTTTCCGATCCCATCAAACTCAAAGATGATCATGAGTTCGGGAATCGCAATGTCCGCGAAGTAGCGACGTCCGTTGATGACGATCTCATGCTGGGTGACGACGTCGAACGCGCTCACCGACTTGATGACCCACAGCAGTGCGGCCTCAGCCGGGTTATCGCATCCCGGATCCGCCGCACCGATGATGGTTTCCGCTCGCTGAAACGGCATGTTGTCTTCTCGCTGGCGCAAGGCCGCGAGCCTGCCGAGCATTGCCTCCCTCACGTCATTCGCTCGTTCACGAGACTCTGCCTGGGAGAAGACGGAGAAGCGCGACTGCCTGTTCAGCACCATACAGATCGCGACAAACGCGCTGAGATACTCAGAACGGCACGCCATTCGAACCGCAGCATCAGCGATGCCTTCGACACGAACTCCTCCAACCGTCTGCAGCTCAGTGGCATGAGGTGGGGCAACAGACCACCGCACTGACACCGCCGGCACAAGAGTGCCGGCAGCTCGAACCGCGCGTAGTGACTTGGATCCACGTCGGGTACGCGCCCACACAAACACATCCGGATTCGCCTCCCACAGCGGAATCCCCCGGGCGACAATCGAACTCGCGCCGACAAAGACCCTGTCCCCCTTCCCGGAAGCCTGTAGCGCAAGCAGCCTCGCTCGCGCCACAGTGTTCCATGTGCTCCACGGAGTCTCAAGAAGGCGCAGATCTTCCACTCGGACGTAGTGCCCTCGCATCACGTGCATGCACGCACCTGATTCTTGGTCCTCACGGGTCATTCGATGGACCGACGAGGAACGAACAACCGTCAGCTTGTGGCTACTCATGTCCGCATGATCCCATCGCAGGGGGGACCAGCACATCCACACAAGCAAGCCCTGTGGACACATCACGAGGCATAACGTGGGGCTGCGGATAACCTCCAGGCAGCGACGGTGTTGCTCCCACGCCAGAGACACTTCCCACCGAAACAGCGTCGCGCCACACACCCGGTAACAGCCCGACCATGACCTTGGGCTTGGATCAAGAGGGCAGCGTCGCGCCACCCACGCCGCACTACACCCGATCGGTATGCAGTACAGGGTTAAGGGTCAAAATGTGTGTCCGGAATCGCGGATTTTCACGGATTGACCTG